>Ga0209448_10000137_pt1 | contig 27069 bp, 21 predicted proteins | sample BogFormECP14_OM2_FD_188245 | JGI IMG/M metagenome (GOLD analysis project Ga0209448, IMG submission 188245) | Bog forest soil microbial communities from Calvert Island, British Columbia, Canada - ECP14_OM2 (SPAdes) (version 2) | ecosystem: Environmental > Aquatic > Freshwater > Wetlands > Bog ... | reverse complement strand
GATTAAAAGGCGGCGTCTCCATCCCTCGGGATGCCGCTTGAAACCTTCCCTAAAAATTCTTGGAGGTAGTTGTGTGTCCTTGGTTCGTTCTCTTGCAACATTTGAGGTAGAAGTCCGTCTATAGAAGTAGGTCCATGCAGACGGCGTGTAGAGCGGCTTCTTTCTGCTTGTGAGCCTAGCTTCAATATCGTGCAGGGAGGGCACCGTAAGAGGGCGAACTCTCTGCGCGGTCACGCTTGGCGACGGCGCCATCGAGCGAGTTCTCCAATGGCGAAAGTTTGCCATTGCGTATAGTATCCTGCGCCTACCGGACGCCCCCGCCGCCGTTTAGACACCGAACGCAACCGGGAGTGCCGCACGCGAAACAAATCACCCGGTAACGTGTTTGAAACAGTAGGCAAGGAATATGACGCAAGACGCCCAATGTGAAGTATGTTGAGCGCCTGGCAGCCAGCCTCCCCAGCGAGGGATTCGTAGTTACGAGGGCTGCAGGTGGTGCAAGCAATGCCTGATGAATTCGAGACGAACCTTCTGGCCGCTCCGTGCATCCAAACGGCAGAAGAGGACGTATCAAAGAGAACGATGACTACGTGGCACAAACGCGATTGGCAGCAATTTTATGAACTGGCGCGCCGGCCTTGGCAGCGTCACCGCCCGCCGCGGCCCGTGTATCCCACGGGGTTGAACCGCGTGCTGCCCGCGCAAGGTTTTAGTTTGTCTGAGTTGGATGATGCCGGCGTCAACCTCGATCAAGCCGAGCAGCTTGGCTTGCCCGTCGATGCAGGTCGCATCGGTGCGTATGGTCCGAATGTGACCGTGCTGCGCGACTTCGTGCGTTCTTCGCGGCAACCGCTGTAACTTTTTCAAATTTTGGTTACTGCTTCACCTACTCGTGACTTGCGGAGCGAATCGCGACGAGATCAATCGACTTGCCGTCTCCCTCTTGCAAACTAACGCTCTGGCCTTTCGCTTCGAACTGCTTCAGAAAATCCGGATCCTCCCATGCGTTCGGTTCCACCTGTTCCCAGCTGAATAATTTATAGTCACCCGGCGCGATGCCCCGTATTTCGAAGCGCCCGTTTTGGTCGGTGGTTCGTTGCTTGAAGAGATGGAACTCGCTTAAGTGTGCGTCACCCGGGACGAGGGCCACCCAAACTCCGGCGGCCGGCAAACCGTCGGCATCCGTTACCATTCCTTGAATGTGCGCTCCCCGGGAACTGATAATCACTTCGAGAGTGGCCTGGGTTCCGCGAATCACGTTGAACTCATCGTCGGAGACTTCCATTCCGGCGTAACGTATGGACTTCAAGTAACAATCCTGGGTCTGGCCAAAGGTTGTTAAGCGGTAAAGGCCTTCGGAGACATCGCGAAGGGAAAACACTCCGTTCGTAGCGACGCGAGCCTGCGCGCCATAAATGAAAACGGTGCCGACGGGTCTCACAGATACTGTTAAGGGATCTTTATCGAGGCCTGGTCTCGGGTCCCAATTGATCACGCCCCGAATATCCATTCCTGGCAAGAGATTGAGCTGCAGGCCCTCGGCGTCGATGTTTGTGATGTCGACGGACTGCCGCGCCTGATACCTTCGTCCCCCCTCGTCAAACCAGAATGCCGTGAGGGTGTAAGAACCCGGCAAAACGTTTTGAATCTCAAAGGCGTCATCTGGTTTATCGACCAGCGACCGCCGTGGAGGAACACTCCAGCCCAACCCGGTTGATCGGGGCTCAAGTGCGAGGATTACATTCGCACCGTTGCGCCGCACAGCAAAATTATTAAAATGATTAACGTGGCCGCGGATGCTGTACACCGTGGTGGGTTCCAGCAGAAAATCGGTGGACGAAACCTCTTCACCCGTCTTTATCGTGATGGCCACGCCCTTAGCTGGATCTGTGCTGTTGGGAAAGTACGTTGGCACGTAGCCGGATTTGCCGGCGTCCGCAGCGTCCTCGTCCTCTTCGCCAGGTTCCAGGCGTTGCCCAGGCTTGTATATCGCGCTGACGAAATAACGGCCCGGGCGCAGCCCAAACAGGCGGTACTCGCCGAGATCATTGGTTACCACCGTTACTTCGCTGGAAAGCGTCCGCTTTCCCCTCGTATACGTCGCGCGCAGCGCGCTGACCCGTACCCACGGCAAAGGATCACCGTTTTCATTCTGGACGCGCCCGCTGATGACACCCGAAGGGAGCAGGCGGAACAACAAGTCCTTCAAATCCTGTCCGGGGCTGAGAGCGAGGATGGCGCCAGGGTCATTCGGAGTTCTCTGGCCATATTCCTGAGTGACGTAGCCGTTGCGAATCACGCGCATGCGATAGCGACCGGGCTCGATGCCTTTGACTTCGAAGCGGCCGCCAAGATCGGTCACGCCGGAAAACGTTCGCGTGTGGTCGTCAACGCTTTGCAAACGCACTGTAGAGGATGGTAGGGGTGCGCTTCCCTCCAGCTTCACAACGAGGCCAGACACGCTGCACACAGTCGGCTTTGCCGGATCGGCGGAAGGATTGCGAGTTTGCGGGGCAGACGATGAGGCGGCGAGAAGTCCAAGCAGGGCGAAGAGAGCTGGCTTCATCACTTTCTCCAGCGGCAAGAGTATATGATACCGGGCTTGCCACACTAGGATGCGCCGAGCCAACGTGCTTACGCTGTCGCCTGATGCTCGGCCACTCCAGCGCGGCGCACGCGAACCTTCACCTCAACGCGCGACCCGAGCCGGTTGATGATCGATATCAGGCGATCGACCGTGAACCGCCCCAGGTTCGCATTGCGAATCCGCGAAAAGTCCGCAGCCGCGATGCCCGTACGCCCATGCGCGGCGCGCACGGTCAGGCGCTCTTGATCGATTGCCTTGATGATTTCGGCCGCCAGGATCGCCTTAAATTGTTCCGCATCGGCGCTCTCATGACGCAGATCCCGGAACACATTGCCGCTTCCCCTCACCAATGCCAGCTTTTCCTTTTTCATCGCAAAAACTCCTTCAATCTCTTCACGTGATCCTTTATCAGTTCGATTTCGTGTCGCGGCGTCTTGATGCCCTGAGCTGATTTCTTCTGGAATGCATGGACCACCCGAATGTCCTCACCAAACCGCACCGCGTAAACCACGAAAGGCATCACCCTTGAACGGCAGCGCAATCTCGAACACGCCCGAGCCCAGCCCATGCATGGGCTTCGCAACGTCCGCTTTCCCGCCTTCTGCGGCGATAGTCAGGGCCGTTAGACAAATCGACCTCGCCTCCTGCGGAAAGCTCTCGAATTCTTTCCGCGCCGCTTTGAACCAGGAAACCGGCCGTGTCTTCCGGATCATTCTCAGTCCGCTAATCCAGACTCCCCTGTGTCATTCATGTAGTCATATTTGACAACGGACGTCAAGCCGCGTGCCCCACCCCCGTTTGTTTTGCGTGGGCCTTTCCTTGCCGCCCTAAATCTTTGCCGGCCGCGTGACGCCGTGCAGGCCTTACTCGCCACTCTCCCCGCTTCTCTGCGTCCTCAGTGTCTCTGTGGCCCTGTGCGTAAAAATTCCTTCTCATTGTTTTTCCGCTTTCAGGCCCCGCCAGGCCAAAAAGTGGAGAATCTGTGCAAAACTTGTGCGCCGGCCGTTCTTGCCCCTGGACTGTCTGCTCCGCTTCCGCAATGATGTAGCTTCCGTTTAGAAAGTTTGCCGTGAGCAACTCCCTAAAGAGAACAAACGACATCGTGAAGGCCGTCCATCTGCTGCGGCAACATGGGATAGCTGTCGGTTTCCCTATGCAAACCGCTGACGGCCAGATAATCTTCTCAGTCGGCAAAGATACGCTGACCGCAAACCAGATCCTCGATCTTCTCGAACGCGGCGAACTCCACGCCGAAGGCGTGCGCAAATCCGTCGAAGCCCAAGCCTCCGCCAAGCCCCTGCGCAAAAAAGCCGCATCTCCTTAACACAACCACCACCCGGCCCACCCCACACCGTCATTTCGAACGGAGCAGGCCGACTTTTTCTTCCCCTTTTGCTCCAGCAAAAGGGGCGGCCTGCGCAGAGAGAAATCTCTCTTCCTCCTAAACATTTGCGCAGCCGGTTTTACGTCTTGTGAGGTTCACGAGCCTTCAGCGTTGTTTCGTAGTCCGCTTTCAATTCGTCCAGAGTAGGCCTAATGCCTTGAGTCTCGATCGGCTGAGAGTGGGAAGCAATGTAGCGACAGCTCTTCTCAAATATCGGTACTATCGCCCCCATGCTCTCTCGTAGCTTGTCGACGTTTATCTTGTCTAGCATCGTCATCATTACCCGCTTTTAGGGCCTTGACCCCTTCTCCGACTTGCAGCGAATCCAGGCGGACGGCTTCCAGTGGATTTCCGCCGATCTGCTCCTCCTCAATTGCTGGAACAGGCTGAAAGAGTTCGTCAGATAGCCTCTTCTAGGCGAGTAATGGCTTCAGGTAGTCGTAAATGTCGAGGTCAGATGGGCGCGCTCTGCTCTTCAGAATGTCCCTTACATCTTCAGAATGTCCCTTACAATCGTTCGCGTCCACCCATCGCTGTTATTAGCCCACCGCGGTAAGAGTGATTGTGCTGTACCGGCATGAGGTTGTTGAGTCTGCGGGTCGGACATGATGCGGCCTAAGTACTATCCTTGCTTGGCGAGGTCTGGCGCGATGTAGCAGTAGAATAACTTACTTTCCGATTTAATAGGGAGTCTAAGGCGGGCGGCCGTGAGTCCGCAAGGGCAGGCACAGCACTTGCCCGTTTTCTGGACTTCTCACCAGTTTTCGCCGCCGGGGCCCGGTTGTAGATTGAACCTGTCCCAGTCCAAGGGGTAACGATGAACGAATTCACCGCTTGGATGCAGAGCAATTGGTATGCGCTGGGAAATCTCCTCGCTCAGTTTGGCTTCCTTGCTGCCGGTGTTTGGTTTGCGCGCAAAATCCTGAAAACAATTAGAGCGTCCCAAGAGCAGGTCGGGGCACTGCTAAAGTTGTCGTTCGCAGGCGCGATCAGCGAGCGTCCCTCGATTGCCGCCGAGGACCGATCCTTCGCAAATGCCAGCCCCTATTGGCTTACGCCGCAGGAAAAACCAGCGGTTGACCTGCCGGAGCCCCAAGAGAGTGGTCCCAACCGCTGGGCGGTTGCCCGGCATCGCGCGATGGTGTGGCTGCAGACCCCGATGAGCAACGGAGAGGCTGCCCCGTGGCGCAGAGCGATCAAGTGGCTCCAGGCCCCGGCGCGAAGCTGACCTGCTCCACGCCAAAGCGGTGGGCGGGCGCGCCTTAACTCCTGGGTGGCCTTTCCCTTTGCGGTTCTGTTTATCGCAAAGGACGGGCCGCTCTTCTTTTTTCACCCTCCACGTCGCTGACCAATGCATACGTCGCTTCAATCGCCCCGCCGCTCAACCAGCTCTCCGGATCTTTGCCCTTTCAACTTTGAACCTCTAACCGCTAATGCCTCTCCCTCAACGAGTGCGCATCAATATCATTTCATGGCACTTACACTTCCTTTGTTTTCATATTCTTACGCACTCTTTTGCTTCGCGCAAAACGCTATCCCCAATCTCTTCTAGGCTTTCCGCACTCTTTTCGCAAAACACCGGGTGGGGGTGGTACCTTCCTCAAGACAGAGCGTTTCCCACCTTGCGGACATACTCTGCCCTCTTCTTTTCGTCGCCGGAGCCAAGCTGAGGTAAAATAGCGAATTCGAGCACACACCATGTCCTCGCCCTTCAACATCATCTCCAGCACGCCACAGATGCCAGTCCCAGCGCAGGGGTCTCACCCGCGACCGGATTGGCTCCGCGTAAAATTCTTCGGCGGCGAGCGCTACCAGGACCTGAAGCGCATCATGCGCACGCTCGACCTGCACACCGTTTGCGAGAGCGCGCGCTGCCCCAACATGGGCGAGTGCTGGGACCACGGCACGGCTACCTTCATGATTCTGGGAGACATCTGCACACGAGCCTGCGGATTTTGCGCTGTGCCAAGCGGCAAACCAGCCGGCCCGCCGGATGAACAAGAACCCTCCCGCGTCGCCGAAGCCGTCGCGCGCATGGGTTTGCGTTACGCCGTCGTCACCAGCGTCAATCGCGACGACCAGCCCGACGGCGGCGCGCGCATTTTTGCGCGCACCATCGAAGGAATTCGCAACCGCGTCCCCGGCTGCAAAGTGGAGGTTCTGATTCCTGATTTTCGTGGCAACTGGGACGCGCTAAATCTCGTCCTCGCCACTAAGCCCGACGTTTTGAATCACAACACGGAAACCGTTCCGCGCCTCTACCGCCAAGTCCGCAAGGGCGCCGTCTACGAGCGTTCGCTCGAATTGCTTCGCCGCGCGAAACAAACCCACCCCGATGTACCGACGAAAACGGGTCTGATGCTGGGGCTTGGCGAAGAAAAGCACGAGGTGCTTGCCACGCTCCAGGATCTCGCCGCGCAAGGCACGGACATCCTCACGCTAGGTCAGTATCTGCAACCAACAAAGGAGCACCTGCCGATAATTCGTTACGTGCACCCCGACGAGTTCGCCGAGTTCAAGGTGCGCGGCGAAGCCATGGGCTTCAAACATGTCGAAGCCGGCCCGCTCGTCCGCTCGTCTTATCACGCCTTCGAGCAAACCGAATCCGCGCACAAGTAGCACAGGCATTCCTGCCTGTGCTCTTTTCTTGCCTCGGATTCTGAGAATTGCTCGCGGTCAGAGGGCAAGCAGAGCCCGATCAAAATGTGTTCAGCACTATTTTGGCGCAGCGGTCGACCAATCCGTGAAGGGCACAGCGCGCCCGCCGCGAACCACCGTGGGAAGCACATGGTCGAAGCCCTTATGTTCTTTCGCGGAATAATTGAGTTTGAGCTGCGGGCCGAGCCCCAAGTCGTGATCGTGGATGGCTTCGATGCCGTGGATCAACCCTTCACGAGTCAAATCTTTGCCAGCTCGTTTGAGGCCCTCCACCAGAACCATGGCATCCACGAATCCCTCGAGGCTCACGAAATTGGGCTGCTCCGAAGGGAAGTACTTCCCCAGCGCGCGGCGATAGAGAGCGACGGATTTCATCTCCGTCATGTAATACGGTGGGACGACTTGGGTAATCACCACTCCTTCCGCATCTGGGCCTGCCTCCGAGATCAATTCATCCGTGCCTACGAAGGAGACGGTCAGAAAGAGCGGCTTCCAACCCTTGGCATGAGCTTGTTTTAGGATTGGCGCCACCGTGTTTGCCGGTCCCACGACGACGACCGCATCCGGGTTTGCGGCGCGCACCGTGTCGATTGCTCCTCCCACCTGGGCCGTCTGCCGCTGATAGGACGCCGCGGCTGCCGGCTCCACTCCGCGCTCTTTGAGGGCGGCTTTCACGCCTTCCAGAACGGTGGTTCCAAACGCATCTTCGGGATAAATGACACCTATCTTTTTGTAGCCAAGAGTTTTCCAGAGCCCATCCACCTGCTCGCGTGTCTCGTCGAAGTAGGACGCCCGCACGTTGACGATCCAGTGGCGGGGCGGTACGTAGAGTGTTTGCGCGCCCGTGAACAAGCCGACCAGCGGGATTTTGGCGCTATCGGCCATGGGGACATACTTCACGGCGGTGGGCGTGCCAACAAAGAATCCCAATGCAAAAACCCTCTCGCTCATCAAATGGTCAAAGCATGCTTCTGTCTTCGCGGGATCGTAGCTGTCATCCGCGGAGATGAGCTTGAGCTTCCGCCCATTCACGCCACCTTCGTCGTTGATCAGATTGAAATAAGCCTTCGCGCCAGTGACCGTTTCTACGCCGAGGAAATGCGACGGCCCTTCGAGAGCGGAGCATGACCCGATGAGAATTTCACTCTCAGATACACCGGGCGCGCTCTGGCCATGAGCTGGCGACGCGGTTCCAGTGATAAGAATGGAGACCAGACAGAGCCCCAGGACCGACTTCAAAGTTGTGATTTTCATTTTGCTCTCCGTTCAGAGGGAAGCCAATGCACCCGTGAGTATGCTTTCAGGATTAGTCCCGAGGCTCAGGATGTCAACGAGGCATGAGATTCGAAGAAGCGAAGCGGTAAGTGGTTGCAAGTGTGCTACTTGGAGGGCGCGCAAACAGAAGCGCGCGGTTAAACCAATCCCAAGAGCAGTCAACTGCTACTTTATTCTCGAGCCCAGGACGATTAGTACGGCTCCCGCGATCAGCAAAGCGGCCGCAACCACAGGAGGAACCGTTGTCCGCTGCGGTTTGTCCACGGTCGCCGTAACCGGACCAATTTTCGCGACTTCTTCGCGCTTGTGGTAGTCGAAATCCGGGTGCACGAACGCCACCAAAGCGAGGATGACGAAAACCAACCCAAGTGCCATGACGAGGCGCTTCATGTGGCAGACACTATCACAGAGAACAATCAGCAAGCTGGAATTCTTGAACACACCCCTGCGCCGGATTGGCGAAGGGGAAGTGCGAACTTCAAGAGCGAGGCAAGAAAAGAACTACGAACGGCCTGCGGCGGCAGCTGCAGTAGCAGCAGCGGCTTTCTTGGCGGCTTTCGCGGCGGTGGAAGCCTTGCGGCGGCGCTTGGTCTTCGGCGGCGTGGCGGGTGCTTCACCGATCAACTCTGCCACCATGATGCTGGTAACGAACAACTTGGGACCGTGATCGTCGAAATCAATCGCGGTGCGCTCCTGGTCGGATGCGGTAACGATACCCAAGCCGTATGTATCGTGCTTGACTGTCTGTCCCTCTGCCATCACTTGCACATCATCCTCCTTAACCACACTTTGCGTTGATGAAACTCGGTTTAAATCTCTTTATGATTATGCGCAGCGCCCTCGAGCAGGACAAAGAACCCCGAAACTTGGCGAGCGCGACGGCGCACGTTATCCCTCAAGCTCGGCACTGCCCCAAGCTTGCCAACGAGCGGCGGCAATCGTTGCCTCAGCAGCCCTTCAAACGCAGCAAGAAGTACTTCAAGAGCAACGAATGCTACTCAAAGAGTACCACGAAATGGGAGATTTGTCTACGCGTAAGCTGGCAAGAAAGCGGCACGTTTCGCTTTTTAAGATATTGATAAATATGGACTTAATGGGATAACGGGGGCCGGAGAAAGCGCCCAGAAGGGCGGTTTGTGGCTACTCCAGGGACTCGGGTTGCAAGGCGAAACCGCGCTCGCCGGCGGCCTTTTTTTCCCAATATTTGCGTACCCAGGCTTCCCAACTTTTTCCGGCTGCGGGATCGCGGCCGGTGAAGGCGAGTGCCGCAATATCGGCATAGGCAATCTTTTGTCTTTGATTGGAATCCTTGGGAAGTATGCGCACAAAGGAATTCGCGAGCGTGGGACCGGAGACACGATCAAAAATGTAGCCTTCTATTTTCTTACCGTCTTTGGTGGTTAGGGTGACGTCGCCGCGATAGTCGAAGGCTTTTTCGAGTGCGATGCGAAGCTCGTCCTCGGTGGCAAGCTCGGGGACCCAACCTTGGACGGCCTCATGAATCGTACCAGGAGCCACTTCGAGTATATCGGGATTCGAGATTGCGCCTTCCGCGTGGCCCGGCCGGTCAGCATGGCGTGGGCCTGTCAAGCGCTTGTCTCCTCGAATTGACCCTTAGTTGCTTCGATCTGAACCAGCGGATTATAGGAGTGTACGGGTTTCGCAGGTTCGTTGAGGAGGGCCAGCGCATCTGGGTCGGCGTAATTTCCGGCAAAGGTGGCCTTTATCGTGGCGAAAAGGCCTCGGAGACCGCTGAAAGTGTGGTCAACCGCCGAAGCTTCGTAGCCGCTATGAACCATGCAGTTGGCGCACTTCGGATTTCCGGATTCGGTGCCGTAGTATTGCCACTCGGTTGTTTCGAGCAACTCTTGAAACGAGTCGGCATAACCGTCCTGGAGCAAATAGCAGGGCTTTTGCCAACCGAAGACGTTGTAGGTGGGCATGCCCCAGGGCGTGCAGGCATATTGTTTTTTGCCCATCAGGAATTCGAGAAAAAGCGGAGACTGATTGAATTGCCAGCTCTTTTTGCGATTGGAAAGGATGGCGCGGAATGTGCGGCGCGTGCGTGCGCGCCCCAGGAAGTGCTTTTGATCCGGGGCCTTATCGTAGGAATAGCCCGGGGAAAGCATCATGCCTTCCACGCCCAGCTCCATCATTTCGTCAAAGAATTGCCGGACGCTGTTCGGATCGGCGCCGTCAAAGAGGGTGGTGTTGGTCGTAACGCGGAAGCCGCGCTTCAGCGCTTCCTTGATTCCATCGACCGCTAGATCATAGCCGCCTTCGCGGCACACGGAAAAATCGTGATGTTCGCGCTGGCCGTCCATGTGAACAGAAAATGTCAAATACTTGCTGGGCTTGAAGAGGTCGAGCTTTTCTTTGAGAAGCAATGCATTGGTGCACAGATAGATGTACTTCTTCCGCGCAACCAATCCTTCGACAATCTTGTCGATTTGCGGGTGCATCAGCGGTTCGCCGCCGGGAATGGAAACCATCGGCGTTCCGCACTCGTCCACGGCTTTGAAGCACTCCTCGGGGCTCAATTCCTTCTTCAGAATATGCGCGGGATATTGAATCTTGCCACAGCCGGCGCATGCTAGATTGCAGCGGAAAAGCGGCTCGAGCATCAGCACAAACGGGTAGCGCTTGCGCCCCGCGATTTTTTGCTTGAGGACGTACGTTGCAACCGTCCACATCTGTGAAATCGGTACCGGCATTTATCCTGCTTACGAACGAAATAGGGGTACGCGACGCGCCCCTCAGCAGAGGCTATTGTACCGAAAATCCGCACTGTCTGCTTGCGTGCTTTTCATGAGATGCACGTAGGCGTTCTTTCGTGGCACGGCTTTGGTGGCCCGGAACGTGCTACTTCCTTGTTTCTGCGGAGCTTACCCACTCCCCGCAGGCGTAGAATCAAGCTATCTCAGAGGTCTTGGAACCCCAGGGAACATGTCCCGAGAAAATCTTTTATCTCTGTTCCGGGAGTTCGAGCGCTATGACAACGATATTGCGTTCGTGCAGCGGCACGGCTATCGGCGCGAAACGTGGACGTATCGCAAGCTTGCTGGCGTGGCTTTTGGGTGCGCTCTGGAACTGCGAGAACGCGGTGTTGGGACAGGCGATCGTGTCCTGCTCTGGGGACCGAACAGTGCGGAATGGACCGCGGCTTTTTGGGGCTGCTTGTTGTGCGGAGCGGTGGCCGTGCCGATGGATGACGGCGCCACGCTAGATTTTGCCGGACGGGTGGCTCGGGATGCGGGCGTAAAGTTGATTTTCTCGTCCCGCGAAAAAGCTTCGATTGTCCCTGCCATTCCGAGACTCGTGTTGGAGGATTTGGCCGACACTGTGCGAAATGCAGGTGTCGTGGCCTCGTCGCTAACCAGCCGCCACGGAGATAAGCCCGCCTATGAAAGGCTCGCGGGAGAGTCCATCACCCGAAATGACATCGCGCAGATCCTTTTCACATCGGGCACAACGGCCGAGCCGAGGGGCGTGGTTTTGACGCACGGCAATTTTTTGGCAAATCTCGAACCGCTCGAACGCGGGATTGATCCGTATCGCGCGTATGAGCGATGGTTTCATCCGCTGCGATTCGTCACGCTGGTGCCGCTGAGCCACGTTTTTGGGCAGTTCATGGCGCTGTTTGTGCCGCCTCTGCTGGGCGCAACGGTCGTCTTCGAACATTCCGCGAATCCTTCGGAGATTATTCGTACGGTGAAGCGTGAGCGCGCCACGGCGCTCATCGCCGTGCCGCGAATGCTCGATGCCCTGCACTCGGGAATCGAACGCGAATTAGAGGCGCGGGGACAGGGCAGCTGGTTGAAGAAGGCTTTGGCCTCCGCGAACGGCAAGAAATTTCTGCGCCGGGCGTGGCGGTTTCGCAGAATTCATCGGAAATTCGGCTGGAAATTTTGGGCGTTTATTTCCGGTGGCGCGGCGCTCTCCGCTGAAACGGAGGAATTTTTCAAACGTGTGGGTTACGCGGTGGTGCAAGGCTACGGTATGACAGAGACCGCGTCGCTGATCAGCTTGAATCATCCCTTTCGCGCCACAGAGGGATCGATTGGAAAAGTTCTTCCGGGGCGCGAATTTCGGCTGGCGGAAGACGGCGAGATTTTGGTGCGCGGAGAGAACGTCGCAAGCGGCTATTGGGAGGGCGGCGCGCTTCGCCAAGGAGTGCGCGATCAAGAAAACTGGCTGCGCACGGGGGATATTGGCGAAGTCGATGCCGAGGGAAACCTTCGATTCAAAGGGCGCAAGAAAAACGTCATCGTCACGCCAGCAGGACTGAATGTTTATCCCGAGGACGTGGAAGCAGCGCTGCGAAAGCAACCAGGGGTGCGCGGTTGCGTTGTCATTCCCGACCGGCGCGGCGGTAACGCGGAACCTTTCGCCATAGCGCTGATGGACAACGGCGCAGAGACCAGGGCACAGGATTTGCGACAGGCGGTTGAAAATGCGAACGCCTCGCTTGCCGAATACCAGCGCGTGCATCGATGGCTCGTTTGGCCGGAGCCTGATTTTCCACGCACGCCGACGGGCAAGCCCCGGCTGAGTATCATCGCTGCGCGGGCGGCAGAATTGTTCAATGGTTCGTCGCCGGCAAATGCGCCGGCTGGCACTCTGGATGATTTGCTAACGGAATTTTCAACCGCAAAAGGAGCTACAGAAAAACTAGAAAAGGAGCTGAATCTTACTTCGCTCGACCGCGTCGAGCTGATGAGCGCGCTCGAAGAGCGTTTCCAGGTCGAGTTGAACGAAACATCCTTTGCCGAAGCGAAGACCGTCGCGGATGTGCAGCGCCTTCTGCAACAACCCACGGTCCATCGCACGGAATACGTTTATCCGCGCTGGACGCAACGCGCGCCGGTGCGCTGGCTGCGGCTCGCCGTCTACTACGCGCTGGTCTGGCCAGCGACGCAAATTCTTGGGCATCCGAAGATTGTTGGGCGAGAGAATCTGCGGAACGTGCGCGGGCCGGTGCTCATTGTTTCGAACCACATCACGCGCCGCGCCGATATTGGGTTGATTTTGGCAGCGCTGCCGCTACGTTTTCGCCATCGCCTAGCCACTGCCATGGGCGGCGAGTCCTTGCAAAACATGCGCCGCCCGCCGCGCAATTGGTTTTTCGCAAAACGCTGGGCCTACCACTTCGGCTACTGGCTAGCCACAGGACTCTTCAACGTCTTCCCGCTGCCGCAGCACTCCGGCTTCCGCGAAAGCTTTCGTTTTGCCGGAGAATCCGCAGACCGTGGTTACAGCCTCCTCGTTTTTCCCGAAGGCGAGGTCAATAATTCCGAAGACGGCCGCCTGGCGGTTTTCCAAGGTGGCATTGGCCTGCTGGCAGAAAATCTCGGCCTTCCCATCATTTCCATGCGTCTCGACGGCGTTTGGCAAATGAAGCGCGAAGGCCGCCGCCTCGCTCACCTCGGCGAAATTACTGTCCGCATCGGTGCGCCGATCCTGTTTCCTCCGGACACGCCGCCCCAAGAAATCGCCCGCCGGTTGGAATCGATTGTCCTCGCGTTGTAGGAACTCTACGTGTGGTTCCTAAAGGGGTTGAAAAATTTAGATGAGAAATGCAGCTACCGACTTGAAGGACGCAAATTCTTGCGCATGAAAATTGTGGCCTGCGAGTTGTCGTTATAGCTTGAAGTTTTCTCGTATCCCAATGCAGCATAGAACCGCTGCGCCGCAACCATTTCGTCGGTGGTATCCAAATAGAGCCACTCATAGCCACGCTCGCGCGCGTATTTCTCCAGGCTCTGATAGAGAGCAGCCGCAATTCCGCGCCCTCGATGCTGCGGCCGGACATATAATCGTTTGACCTCTCCACTGTGCGCGAATTTCGCGAGCGATCGGAGCGCAACGCACCCAACGGCAGCGTCCGCTATAGTCGCTAACCAGACCCCAGCTCCATCGAGGAAGTAAATCCGTTCGAAATCGTCTTTTGCATCGCGTGCGACAACGCCCGCCGCTTCGTAATATTCTTCGACGATTTCCCAGGCGGCATTACTTTCTTCGGATGGGACACGGCGCACGGTAAGTAGACTCGCTGGATGATCCGTCATTGGCGACATTACCCGAGACCGGCTGCAAACCTTTCTGCAAGCGAGTTTCCGCCAAAACTCAGCTCAAAACAGCTCCATTTTGGCTGCTGGCAGGATCCGTTTGCGGGCAACGCGCAGACATGTTTCGGGAATTAGCCATGGTCCCCCAAAAACAGGAAAACGCGTTCTGTGGCAAAATAGAGTGTTGTCTGAGATGGGTTTATGGCCGACCGCACAATCATGGCGTTGGAACGCCCCGCAAAACCTGCCAAGGGTTCCAAGAAAACTGCAGCGAATAACGAACAGCGCGAGCGCGTTTTTGACGCCTTTCGGCGCTGGGGCTATCTCGAAGCTACGCTGGACCCGCTTGGCGTTTTCCAGCCACTGAAGAGCGCCGATCTGGAGTTGACTGGCGAGCTTGCCGAGGAAGCGCGCCGGATTTATTGCGGGAACATTGGCGTGGAATTCATGCATCTCCCCGAGCCAGAGAGGCGGCGATGGATTGCGGAGCGCATCGAGGGGCCCGAACTGGAAGTTAATCAGGAAAAGATTCTAGAGCGGCTGGTGCGCGCGGACCTTTTCGAGCAGGTTCTTCAGGCCCGCTACTTGGGCACGAAGCGCTTTTCGCTTGAGGGCGTCACTTCACTGATCCCGCTTCTCGACTCCATCCTGGACACCGCTGGGGATTTCGGGGCCGTCGACTGCATCATGGCGATGAGCCATCGCGGGCGATTAAATGTGATGGTCCACGCCGCGTGCAAATCGCCGCACGACGTGGTTGCAGGATTTGAAGACGTAGACCCACGCAGCGTGCTCGGCGCGGGCGACGTGAAGTATCACGTTGGCGCTACGGGAACCTACACCACTACAGCGGGCAAGCCCATCAACATGCACCTTGTTTCAAACCCAAGTCATCTTGAAGCAGTCGATCCTGTTGCGATGGGCCGCGCCCGCGCCAAGCAGACGCGTCACGGTGTGGACGGACCGATTATTGACCACACACCGGCCACGCTCAACAAAGTTTGGCCTATCGTGATGCACGGCGACGCAGCTTTCGCTGGCCAGGGCATTTTGGCGGAAACCATCAATCTCGCAGACCTGAAGGCGTACACCGTCGGTGGCACTGTTCAGATCGTCGTCAACAATCTCATTGGGTTCACCACGCAACCCCCGCAAGAGCACTCTTCGCGATTCGCTGCGGACATTGCCAAACGGCAAAGCGTTCCAATCTTTCACGTAAACGCGGAGGATCCGGACGCGGTGGTGCGCATCGGAAAACTTGCCGCCGAGTATCGCGCAACGTTTGGCAGCGACGTCGTAGTGGACATCATCGGTTATCGCCGCCACGGCCACAGCGAAGTCGATGATCCCACCATCACGCAGCCTGTTCTCTACGAACGAATCAAGAACCATGCGCCGCTCTGGAAGATTTATGCGGAGCGCACTGGTATCGACGCCTCGCTAACCGTCGAAGCGGTAAAAAAAGAATACGAACTGGAACAGCAAAAAGCGGGACAACTCACAAAGATCCCGCACCTCCGCAAGCTGCCGGATTATTGGTCTCCCTACAAGGGCGGGAAATACGATCCGGCGTACGAAGTCGACACGGGATTGACGCGAGAAAAGCTTGCCGAACTTACGGACGGGCTCGTGCGAGTTCCTGCAGGCTTTCACCTCCACGCGAAAATCGCAAAGCTACTGGAACAGCGCAACGAAATGGGCCACGGCAAACGCGCCATCGACTATGGGTTCGCGGAAGCGCTGGCCCTTGGTTCGCTGGTGCTCGAAGGCAACCCCGTTCGATTAACCGGGCAGGACACCCAGCGTGGCACGTTTAACCAGCGTCACGCCGTGCTGATCGATACGGAAACCGAGCACAACTACCTGACGCTTTCGCATCTTTCCCGACCGCAGGCTTTTTGCGAAATTTATAACTCCTCGCTCTCCGAAGCAGCTTGCGTCGGATTCGAATACGGCTTTAGTCGTGACTATCCGGAAGCGCTGGTTATGTGGGAGGCGCAATTCGGAGACTTCGCCAACGGCGCGCAAGTAATCATCGACCAATTCTTGAGCGCCACGGAAGACAAATGGAATCTGCCTAGCGGCCTCGTGCTTTTGTTGCCGCACGGCTATGAGGGCCAGGGCCCCGAGCATTCCAGCGCACGCATCGAGCGCTTCATGCAGCTTGCCGCGGAAGATAACATGCAAGTCTGCCAGCCCTCGACGGCGGCGCAGTATTTTCACATGCTGCGCCGGCAGGCCCGCCGAATCTGGCGCAAGCCACTCATCGTTTTCACGCCGAAAAGCATGCTGCGCCATCCGGATGCCAGTTCGAATGTCGAAGACTTCACGCGGCCCCGATTCCTGCCGCTCGTTCCCGATCATGAGGTGCAAGACGCAAAGCGCATATTGATCGCCAGCGGCAAAGTCGGGCACGAACTTCGCGGGGAACGCCGCCGCCGCAAGGACACCAGCACAGCCATCTTTTTCCTCGACCAGCTCTATCCGCTGCCGCGTTCGGAAATCTTCGCGGCGCTTGCGGAGCATCCCAACGCCCGGGAAATCGTTTGGGTGCAGGAAGAGCCTGCGAACATGGGTGCGCTGTTTTACGTGCTGCCTCGGCTCGAACGGCTAGCTCAGGCCAGGGGTCTCCAGGTGCGTTCGGTGAAGCGCTCGGCCAGCGCCAGCCCTGCGACCGGATCGGCAAAAGCACACGAGCTTGAGCAAAAAACTCTGCTGGCACTGGCTTTCACGACCTCCAGCGCGAATTGAGCCACCCCAAAAGCGTTAACACTCCATTTACATTGATGTTATCCCTGCGTTACACACGCAGTGCGAGAATCAATCGTGTTACGCACATCTCAAAGTGACTCAAGACTTTCCACCTCCTATCGCATTTCTCCGGCCTACGGTAAGCTTTCACCAAGCCGGCGAGCGGAACGTGCCTACCTTATGAAACGCGTATTAATCATCGAGGACGACAAGGACATCGTCGAACTCGTTCGCTATAACCTCGCCAACGAAGGCTTTCAAGTTAGCGCTGCTTTCGACGGCAGCGCCGGCTTGAACACACTCAAGAAGACGCCACCCGATCTGCTGCTGCTCGATCTCATGCTCCCGAAGCTTTCCGGCCTCGAGATTTGCCGGGAAGTTCGCAGGGACGATTCCTTGAATCGTTTGCCGATTCTCATGCTCACGGCGCGCGGCGATGAAGCTGACCGCGTTGTGGGCCTGGAAATGGGCGCCGATGATTACGTCACCAAGCCTTTCAGCCCGCGCGAACTCCTCGCGCGCGTCAAGGCGCTGCTTCGCCGTGCGGAGCCGCCCGCTGATTCGCCCCGTGTCATCGAGATCGGCAAGCTGGCCATTGATCCGGCGTCTTACCGCGTGAGTCATTCGGGTAAGCCCGTTCCGCTTAGCACGCTCGAATTCCGGCTGCTCTATTACCTTGCTTCGCGCCCGAACCGGGTCTTCACGCGGGATCAGCTGCTCGATGCCGTCTGGGGAACGGATCGTTTCGTGACTCCGCGCAGCGTGGACGTGTACGTCCGCCGCCTGCGCGAAAAAATCGAAAGCGATCCGGAGAATCCCATTCATCTGAAGACCGTGCGCGGCGCGGGGTACTTGTTCGAAACTCGTGCGGCTTAATCTATTCTGGAAATTCGCGTTCGCGTTTCTCGCGCTGCTGGTGAGCGTTCTGCTCGCCGTGGATTTTTTTGCGGAGCGATCCTTCCGCGCCGACTACGAGCGCGTAGGTTTCGAACAGCTCACCGCCATCGCTCGCATCGCGCAAGCGCATCCTCCGCAATGGACGCCGGCTTCGCCTGATCATCCGGAGGATCTTGCGCCCGTACGCGATTGGGCCACGCAACTGGCCGCCAGTGGCGCTCGCGTGACGGTTATCACCGCCGATGGCCGCGTGCTGGCTGATTCACAATCCGAACCGCAAACCATGGAAAACCACGCCACCCGCCAGGAAGTTCTGGAAGCGATGGCTAAGGGAGTTGGGCGCTCCATTCGTCACAGCGTAACCATCAATCGCGATCTTCTCTACTACGCTGTGCGCCAGAACACCTCCGCTGGACCACCTATTGTTTTGCGTTTTGCGCTTCCGCTCGAGACTGTCGACCAGGTTCTAAGTTCCTTCCGGCGCCGGCTGTGGCTCGCATCGTTTCTTATACTGCTGATTGCCGGTGCAATTTCCCTGTTGTTCTCTCACAGCTTTACGGGTCGTGTCGAGCGCCTGAAGGATTTTTCCCGGCGCGTCGCCGAAGGTGACTTCCGCCCATTACCTCGCGACGGTTCGGGCGACGCCCTGGAGGCCCTCGGCATTTCTCTCAACCGCACCGCGGCTCGTTTGGACCGCACCATTCACACACTGACGGAAGAACGCAACCTTTCTTCCGCGATTCTCGGAAGCATGGTCGAAGGCGTCGCCGTTGTGAACGGTTCGGAGCGTTTAGTGTTCGCCAATCCCGGCTTCGCGGAGATTCTCGGGTTGGATGTGCCGCCGACCTCCGGCAGCGCGCTGGTGGAAGTGGTGCGGCAGACCGAACTGCTCGAAGCCGTGCGCCAAGTGCTCCGCGGTCAGCCGCGCGTCCAATCGGAAATTGTCACTGGCACGCTGCGGCAGCACTATTTCGCAATCACCGTTGCGGCAGTTCGCGCGGGAGACACGACCGGAGCCGTCGTGGTGCTTCACGACATAACTGAACTGCGAAAGCTCGAACGTGTGCGCCGCGATTTTGTCGCCAACGTTTCGCACGAATTTAGAACTCCCCTCACCGCCATCCAGGGCTTCGCGGAAACGCTTCTCGCCGGCGCCATTGACGATTCCCAGAACCGCACCCGTTTCCTCGAGATCATTCTTGAGCATTCCCGGCGTTTGGCCCGCCTGACGGAAGATCTGCTCATGCTTTCCAAAATGGACGCCGAGCGCCTAGAACTCGAAATCCGACGCCTCAGTGTTTCGCAATTGATCGAAAGCTGCCTTGAGACGGCCCAGCGCCGCGCCGCCGAAAAAGACCTGCGCATCTCTGTGAACACTCCGCAGCGTTTGCCGGACATCGCTGGAGACCGCCGGCGTCTCGCTGAAGTCCTGCAAAATCTTTTGGACAACGCCATTCAGTATACGCTGCCGGGCGGGCAGATCATGCTTAGCGCCGAACAGGGAGAGGCCGAAGTTGTTGTCACTGTGTCCGACACTGGCATAGGCATCCCGCGGGCCGATCAGCCGCGCATCTTTGAGCGCTTCTACCGCGTGGATGTCGCGCGTTCCCGCGAAGCCGGAGGCACCGGCCTCGGTCTAGCCATCGCCAAACATCTTATCGAAGTGCATGGCGGTCGGCTCTGGGTGGATAGCGAGGTGGGCCAAGGTTCACAATTCCATTTTTCCGTCCCTTTGTTTGATCCGAATCATCCCGCACTGCGCTCCAACCCCAACGGGGTAGGCGGTCGTGGCAACGGCGGGAGTACCGAGCCTTCTTAGCCCGCCCGACGGTTGTTGCCGCTCAGCCATGTTTTGCCCACCGCCAGCTTGCAACTCTCCCGCTCGTGTCCCACTGATTTATCCGCGCATTCATCTGTTTGTGAACAAACTGTAACCACTTTTTTGCCAAAGTATCGACTACGAGCAACGGTGTGACTTTTGGCCCCAGCTCTGGAAGGGGAATCATGGCAAGTCCCGCTGGACAGACGGAAGCGGTCCTTTACGAAACTCTCGTCAACTATCTTGTCTCCATGGCCCGCACCGTCGAAGGCGCGATGAACCGCGGCCTCGACGCCATTGTCGGCGTCCACGATGTGCGCACGTGGGCTCTCCCCGGCGAAGTTTTTCTACTCGAGCCGCGCATCAACGAAATGGAAATTGTCATCGATGAACACGCCATACGGCTCCTCCGACGCGGCTCGTTTTCTGAAGACGAAGTGCGCCTCATCGTCGCCGCTCTCAAGATCACGAATGATCTCGAGCGTATCGGCGATCTCGCCGTGAATCTCGCCGAGTGCGTCATCACCCTCCGCGAAATGCCCGCCGCGCAGATGCCGGAAGAATTGGCTCCCATGACCTCGGCCGTTCGTGCCATGGTCAGCAAGAGCCTCGGCGCGTTGATCTTTCGCAACGTCGAAATGGCTGGCCAAGTTCTCCAGAGCGACGACGTCGTCGATCAATATCGCGACCGCATCTTCGACCAGCTCATGCAAAGCATGACGCAGCAAGCCGCATTGGTCAGCCCCGGAATGCAGTTCATTCTCGCTACCAGGCATCTCGAGCGCATCGCGGACCATGCCACCAACATCGCCGAGGACATCATCTTCTGGGTCCGCGGCCTGGATGTCCGCCATGGCCGCGGGCTAGCCCTGACCACGCAGGGCCGAGATCAGTCTCCATCTGCCGGCGAAGAGGTCATGGAGAATTCACAGGCCCTTCATTCGGGCGTGACCCCCGGCTGCGATACTTAGCAAGTTTAATCTTCGTACCACGTCCTACCACGGGGATCGGCGCACCCCTGGCTCCGATCCCCTTCTCCTCCCACGAGGAGATTGCAACAAGCTCATGCATCCTCTTGACCCCCGCAAGCGGTCCAACTATCGTAACTACAGTGCCAAAGATGCCTAACCCTGATGCTTTGCCCAAAAGCGGCGCGAAACGCCATGCTTGGGTGTGTTTGTTGCTGGCCTTGCTGTTTCTGTATAACCCCTATCTGAGCGCCCATTGCTCAGGAGACGGATTGAGTGTTCAGCACCCGGCAAGCCACCGCGCCACGGTCGGATCGTCCGAGCTGGAGAAATACTCTCCTCTCGGCAGCCAGGATACGCACTTATTTGTGGCTTTCTTTTTCGCGAAGGTCATTTCTTTTCTGCCGTCTGACGATTCCCAATCCCTTCTGCCTCAGGGTTCGGAACTCCTTTCTTCGCAGCAGTTTTTGTGCGCGAGCTTGCGGTTCCGGCCTCCGCCCGCTCGTTAATCCTTCTCCGCTTGCTTGAAGTTTCGATTCTCTGCAACCGGAAGAACCCCTTAGCAGTCCATTTACTAGGCCCAGTCTCGAGTTAAGCGGGTTTCCGGCGCTAAAGCGGCCTCGCTACGCCGGTCCCCTCGCTCATCAGGAATTTACTATGACTATGAAAAAATGGATTATTGCGGGAGCTGTTCTTGCCGCCGTTTGCTTGATAGCGTTGTTTTGGCTAGGTCGTGGTTCCTCCGAAGCTGAAGCGCCGAGCAACGCCGCAAGCGATTCGAACGGCGTTCCTGCAGCCGTCGCTCGCGTGGAACGCCACACCATTGCGAACACGCTCACGATTTCCGGGGAGTTCAAACCTTTCCAAGACGTCGATGTGCACGCCAAAGTGGCCGGCTACATCAAGGTGATAAACGTGGACGTCGGCGACCACGTCAAGGAGGGCCAAACGCTTGCCGTCCTTGAAGTGCCAGAGCTGACAGCCCAACTCGCCGGCACAGACGCCGCGGTCCGCAGATCGAAAGATGAGATCCGCCGCGCGCAAAGCGACATGGAGCGCGCGCAATCGGCGCATTCCGCCGCGCACTCCGCCTATGCCCGGCTCAAGCAAGCGGCTGACTCGCGCGCGGGCCTCGTCGCTCAGCAGGAATTGGATGAATCGCAGGCCAAAGACCTTGAGGCCGAAGCGCAAGTGGCCAGCACACAAGCCGAGCTCTCCGCCGCGCAGCAACAGCTCCAAGTGGCGGAGGCAAACCAGAGACAGTACACGGCGCTTTCGGCCTATTCACGCATCATCGCGCCATTCGCCGGCGTGGTGACGGCACGCTACGCCGATACCGGCGCGCTCGTTGCCGCAGGCACCTCCTCCAGTACGCAAGCCATCGCGGTCGTTCACCTGGCGCAAGTCTCCAAACTGCGCCTTGTTTTGCCCATTCCAGAATCGCTCGCGGGGCAAATTCATCTCGGTGACCCGGTGAAAGTCCACGTGCAGGCGTTGAATCAGGATATCGAAGGCAAGGTTGCGCGCTTTGCCGATTCGCTTGATTTGCAAACGCGCACCATGGAAACGGAAATCGACTTCGAGAATCGCGATGGTCGGCTTATACCCGGGATGTATGCGGAGACGCGGCTGTCCATGCGCGAAAAAAAGAATGCTCTGACTGTCCCGCTCGAGGCGGTCACGCGCAATGGCGACGATGCGACGGTCCTCGCGGTCAGTGCCCAGAACATTCTCGAAGAGCGTCACGTAAAGCTCGGTCTCGAAGACAACGCCCGCGTTGAAGTGCTTTCCGGCCTTTCCGACCAGGATCGCGTCGTCATTAGCAATCGCAGCGAATTTCGCAACGGCGAAAAAATCCAGCCGAAGGACGTTTCTTCCCCGGCGGGCGATGCCACGGGAGGCAAGTAATGTCCCGCTTTGCAATCAAGTATCCCTTCCTCATCATCGTCATCTGCCTGGGCATCGCTATCGTGGGCACCGTGGCGCTCGTGCGTATGCCCGTGGATTTATTTCCCCCGATCAACATTCCTGTCGTGGTCATCGCCACGTTTTATTCCGGCATGCCTCCGCAGCAGATCGAAACCAACATCACCAACCCATTCGAACGTTGGTTCACGCTGGCCAGTGGCGTCGATCACATCGAATCGCGCTCGCTTCCTGGCGTAAGCTTGATCAAAATTTATTTTCAGCCCGGCACAAACGCCGACGCCGACCTCAGTACCGTTTCGAATCTGGCAATGGCCGATCTCAGACGCCTTCCCCCCGGAACGCTTCCTCCAGTCGTGCTCAAGTTTGATGCGTCCAGCCTCCCTGTTTGCCTCATCACGCTGAAAGGCGAAGGCCTCAACGAAACACAACTCCACGATCTCGGGCAATACAACGTTCGAAACCAGATCGCCAATGTTCCGGGCGCTTCCGTTCCACAGCCTTTTGGCGGCAAATATCGCGAGATCATGGTTTACGTCGACCCGTTCAAGCTGCAAGCGCACCAACTGAGCCCCATGGACGTGGTGCGCGGAGTCAACCAAAGCAACCTCATTCTCCCCACCGGTGACGTGAAGATCGGTCCCTTCGACTACAATCTCTATTCCAACAGCCAGGCTCCCACGGCAGCCTCTATCAACGACATGCCTCTGAAATCCGTCGGCCAATCCTCCGTGCTGGTGGGTGACGTCGGCAAGGCGGTCGATGCCCAAGCCATCCAGACCAACATCGTCCGCGTGGACGGCCAGCCATCAGTTTATTTGCCAATTCTGAAACAGGGCGGGGACACGAATACCATCGCGGTCGTCCAAGGAATCAAGGAGGCGCTGAAGCACCTCGTCGACATTCCCAAACAGCTCATTACCAAGGTCGTGTTTGACCAATCGATCTTCGTCAAGACGGCCATCTCAAACCTGGTCCGTGAGGGGGGCATCGGCCTAGTTCTCACAGGCTTGATGGTTCTTCTCTTCCTCGGCAGCCTGCGCGCCACCGCGGCAGTATTCCTCTCTATCCCTCTCTCTGCGTTGGCCACATTCCTGGCTCTGAGCGCGGGTGGAGGCTCGGTCAACACCATGGTGCTCGGCGGATTGGCACTTGCGTTTTCGCGGTTGATCGATAACTCCGTCATCGTGCTCGAGAATATTTTTCGCCACCTGGAAATGGGGAAATCGCCCGAAGTAGCGGCTGAGAAGGGCGGACAAGAAGTGGGATTGGCGGTACTGTCCGCAACGCTGACGACCTCTATCGTATTTTTTCCAGTTGTCTTTCTCTACGGCGTAAGCCGTTTTCTGTTCGTAGCTCTCGCCCTCGCCGTGATTCTCTCCTTGTTCGCCTCGTACTTTGTGGCCATGACCGTGGTGCCGCTCTTCTGCGCCAAACTTGTAAAAAGTCACCAAGCGGACGAAGAAGTTGGACAAGGCGCCATTGGCGCCCGATTCGGGTTCATCACCCACCGATTTAATTCCTACTTCGAAAAAATGCTGGGCAAGTACGATCGCACTTTGAGCACCGCATTGCTAAAACCCGTCGCGACGCTGGCCGGACTCACGGGAATTTCCCTGCTGTGTCTCGCGCTCTATCCCTTCCTGGGCGTTTCCTTCTTCCCCCGCACCGATCCCGGCCAGTTCGTCATCAATCTGAAGGCGCCTTCCGGAACGCGCGTCGAGTTGACCGAAGGGTACGTGAGCCAGGTCGAACAAATAATTCGCACGATAGTGCCTAAGGACGAGCTGCAGATCATCGTTTCGAACATTGGTATCACCACAGATTTTTCCGCCATTTACACCCCAAACTCCGCTTCCCACACTGCCTTTGTGCAGGTCAGCCTCAAGGAAGGCCACAAGGTCGGCAGCTACGAATACATGAGGCGCGTCCGCGAGCAACTCGGCCAGCAGCTACCCCAACTCAGCACTTATTTTCAATCGGGAGGCCTCGTGGATGCGGTGATCAATCTAGGCATGCCCGCTCCCATCGACATTCAAGTCAGCGGAAACAATCTCGAAAAAGTTTATGGAGTCGCCACAAAGTTAGCCGAGCCGGTGCGCGCGCTGAAATCCGTCAGTGATGTGTTGATTCCCCAAGACATTGATTATCCCGCGTTGGAGCTGGACGTCGATCGCGAGAAGGCCGGACTCCTCGGTCTTTCGCAGAAAGAGATCGTCGACAACGTGATCACCGCGCTCACTTCCAATGGGATGATCGCACCCAACTATTGGATCGATCCGAAAAGTGGAAACCCCTACATGCTCGCCGTTCAGTATCCCGAGGATCAGATTAAGAGCCTGACCGATCTCAAGCAGATTCCTCTACGCGGCGTCAAGAGCACACAGCCAACCTTCCTGGATTCTGTCGTTAAACTGAAAACCATTCCTTCGCCGACGGAAGTCGATCACTACCAATTATTCCGCGTGATCGACGTCTACGTATCTCCCAAGACGCAAGACCTCGGCGCAGTCGCCGCGCAGGTCGACCGCATCATTAAGCAGACCAATCTTCCCGAGGGAGTTCGCGTAAACCTCCGCGGCTCCGTACAAGGCATGCGCTCGTCGTTCAAGAGTTTCGGAATTGGCCTCATTTTGGCCGTTGTGCTGGTCTACTTGGTCCTGGTCGCCCAGTTCGCCTCGTGGGAGGACCCCTTCATCATCCTGCTTGCGATTCCGCCGGGGCTTGCGGGAGTCCTTCTATTCTTGCTGGTCACCGGGACCACGCTGAATGTGATGTCGCTGATGGGAGTGGTCATGATGGTGGGCATCGTCGTTTCAAACAGTATTCTGATCGTGGAATTTGCCCGTCACCTGCACCATGAAGGCAAACCGGTAAAAGAAGCGGTCTCTCTCGCTTCCCGCATGCGCCTCCGCCCCATTTTGATGACTTCTTTCGCCACCGTTCTCGGCATGATCCCCATGGCCATCGGAGCCGAGCCGGGCAGCGAACAGTACGCGCCTCTCGCTCGCGCGATCATCGGCGGATTGCTGGTTTCGGTAGTCGTGACGGTCTACCTTGTCCCCGCCGCCTATCTCCTTGTCCATAGAAAATCGGAACAGAATCTTCAGGAGGTGCAGTCGTGATGCGTTTCCTGCTCATTCTCGCAGTCGTCTTCAGTGCCACATGCTCGCAGCTTCACGCTCAGGCAGCGAGCAGAGCGAATCCTCAAGACCCTTCGCAACCGCTGTCGCCGCAAACCGACTCGACCCTTACCCTGTCTCAAGCCGAATCTATCGCTCTCAAGAATAATCCACAGATCACCATCGGCCGCTTGCGCGCGCTCGCGGCGCAACAGTATGTCCGTGAAGCCCGTTCTGCTTTAATGCCGAATGCTTATTTGAGCCTCACCGCCGTGGATGCCAACCCAGGCAGCCGCATCAGCGCCGGTTTCCTCAATAATCCCACTCTTTACTCGCGAGCGGCTGGCGGCGCAAGCGTCAGCCAGCTCGTTACCGATTTTGGCCGCACCACTAATCTGCTTTCCAGTTCCGAATATAACGCCAAGGCCGAAGATCAAAACGCCGCTGCCACGCGTGCGGACATTCTCCTTGTCGTCGACCAGGCCTTCTACAACTCTCTGGAAACCAAAGCTCTCGTCACTGTGGCCGAAGAAACCGTGCACGCCCGGCAGACGCTCGTCGACAAAATCCAGGCTTTGACGAATGCCAAACTCAAATCAGAAATCGACCTCAGTTTTTCCAATGTCGATCTGGCGCGTGGCAAGCTCCTCTTGCTCGAGGCGCAAAACAATTACCAGACTTCTCTCGCAGCCCTCTCCGCAATCCTCGGCTATTCCGACGAGCAGAATTTCCAGCTTGTTGAAGAAACGACCGCAGTCCCTCAGCCGGCCGCCGACGTCGCTCCCCTGATTCAACAAGCCCTTCAACAGCGTCCTGAAATCAAAGCTCTTCAATTCGAAGTCGAGTCCGCGCAAAAGTTCGGCAGCGCGGAGCACGATCTCGTGCGGCCGACCGTCAACGCCCTCGGCGTTGTCGGGCAAGCTCCCGTCCGTGACAACCATATCGAAAGTTGGTACGGCGCCGTCGGTGTGAATATCAACATTCCCGTCTTCAACGGTTTTCTCTACAACGCGCGCGCCAAAGCCGCCGATCTCCAAACCGAAGCCGACCGCCAAAAGCTGTTGGATGCGCGGAACAACATCGCCCGCGACGTTCGCAACGTCTGGCAGGATTCCCTCCGCGCTTTTGAGCGTCTCTCTGTGACGCAGCAGCTCCGCGAGCAGGCTAACCTCTCTCTCGACCTCGCTCAGGCCCGCTATAACCTGGGTCTCGGCTCGATCGTCGAATTCACCCAGGCCGAACTACAAAAAACCGAAGCCGACATCCAGGATACCGACGCCAAATTCCAATATCGCTTGACCCAAATTGTCCTCGCCTTTACCATAGCCGCACCGAAGTAGATCCTTCCTCGCGTTCGAGGGCGGAAGGCCGTTAACCGAAGGCGTCAATGAGCCGAGTTTTCATTCCACTCTTAAATGCAAGCAGCCGCGCCGGAAGTATTACAGTTCGGCACGTTGTCCTCATTTTCTGTGGTTGTTGACCTCCGGCCCGTTCTCTAACCTTCGCAATCTCAACGGGTTACGTCCACCATTCCCAGATTGTTACAGGATATTCATATTCGGTTGACGTAACTGTAAGACGCGGCCTTTACCTTCTGCGCGGGGTGGTTTGCAT
>Ga0209448_10000136_pt1 | contig 27251 bp, 26 predicted proteins | sample BogFormECP14_OM2_FD_188245 | JGI IMG/M metagenome (GOLD analysis project Ga0209448, IMG submission 188245) | Bog forest soil microbial communities from Calvert Island, British Columbia, Canada - ECP14_OM2 (SPAdes) (version 2) | ecosystem: Environmental > Aquatic > Freshwater > Wetlands > Bog ... | reverse complement strand
GCCGCCGCCTGGTCCCCCGACGGCACACAGCTCATTTTCTCCTCTTCCATGGCCAGCAACCCCGAGCTCTACGTCACGGACATCAACGGCAGTAAACCCAAGCGCCTCACGTTCTCCAATGGCGGCAGCACTTCTCCCGCCTGGAACCCCAAGACCGGCCAATCCGTTGTCTTCGTCAGCGATCGCGGCGGCATCCCCAAGCTCTACATGATGAACGCCGACGGCACCAACGTGAACCTGCTCGATCTCCCGGATAAGGGTTACATAATCGACCCCGCCTGGTCCCCCAACGGACAGCTCCTGGCCTTCAGTTGGCGACGCCCAGACGGCAACTATGATATCTACGTCATGGAGCCAACCTCGCAGCACATCATCAATCTCACGCCAGACTCGGGAAGCCGCAACGAGCGCCCCAGCTGGGCTCCCGACGGCCGCCACATCGTCTTCGAATCCACCCGCACTGGCCCGCGACAGATCTGGACCATGCTGGCTGATGGCTCTCAGCCCCACCAGCTAACCGTCGACGGACACAACGAGTCCCCAAATTGGTCTCCCAAGTAAAACAGCGGTCGATCTAGATTTGTCGAAACTTTCCGGGCCTGCCGCCCATCACAAGCTCTGGTTGCGGTATTCTCCCTGAACTACATCTTTTTACAGTTGCTTCTTGTGCTGATCTGTGTCATTTCTCTGTGTACGATGCATAATATATCGTGCTACGATGTATTGCCTTTACCCAGCCCGCTAGTGATAGGATGATGGCGCTCGTGGGACGAACAAGGGATTCTTACGTTGAGGAGGATTCGAATGATTCGGGTTTCTAGCTCTCTCTACCGCGGGGCCATGCTCAGTACCATGCTTGCGCTCGCCTTTGTGGCAGGTTGCAAAAAGAAGGTTCCGCCGCCACCTCCGCCTCCGCCGGCTCCAGCACCTGCGCCTGCGCGCCCGACTGTCTCGCTGCAGGCTAACCCAACCTCCATTAGCGCTGGCGATTCGACGACTCTTAGCTGGACTTCCACCGATGCCACTCAGCTCACCATTTCGCCTGGAGTGGGCGCCGTCACGGCTCAGGGCTCGACCAAAGTCACTCCGTCGGATTCCACGACGTACACCATTACTGCCAGCGGTCCGGGCGGCTCGGCTGATTCTAGCGTCCGCGTCACCGTGGCTGCGCCACCACCGCCACCTCCTCCACCTCCTCCCGGTCCCACGATCGACGAACTGTTCCTGCGGGACGTGAAGGACGCCTACTTTGACTTCAACAAAGCCGACATTCGCGCCGACGCGCGCGACGCGCTGGCAAAGACCGCCGAGTTCCTCCGCAATCACCCCGAGGTCAAAGCGACCATCGAGGGCCACTGCGACGAACGCGGCTCGACCGAATACAACTTGGTTCTCGGCGATCGCCGCGCCGCGGCCGTAAAGGCCTACCTCGTCTCCCTCGGCATCTCCGCCGACCGCTTGAATACCACGAGCCTGGGCAAGGAGAAGCCGTTCTGCATGGAAAGCAACGAGGAATGCTGGCAGAGAAACCGCGTCGGCCACTTCGTCCGTGTGCCATAGCGCCTAGTACAACCACGTAACTGTTCGATGACCGTCAGAGCCGCGTGACCGAGCAATCTCTTGCTCGCGCGCGGCTCTGCCGTTAAAGTGAGTAAAGAGCCGCCGGTTCCAGACACACCGGCCGCTCAGCGGTTATAAGTTAGAGCGCTCTTCCCTGGCCTGAATATTCGTCTGAGAAGCAGTCGCATCTGAGGAGGTTTTTTTCATGAAAATCCGCACCATCGTACTCTTTGCCGCCGCTATTTTTGCCGGGGCGCTCGGCGGCAGCCTCGTCGGGCCGCGCCCGGCGGAGGCCGTCGCTCGGGAAATCATCGACTTGCAGCGCGATGTCACCACGCTTCTTCAGGGTCAGAAGGACATGTCCACGCAAATCACCACGGACCACACTGTTCTTAAAACTCTCGTTGAGCAAACCAGCGACAACGTCGGCAAGCTCAACGCCACCATGGGCAGCGTCCAGAAGTCCGTGCAAGACGTGCAAGCCAACTCTGGCGCCCGCCTGGACACCATGTCCACACAGGTCCAGGGCCTTTCCGACAATCTCGAGGAAATAAAATCCCGTCTCGGAAAACTAAATCAGCAACTCGTCGATCTTCAAAGCGCCGTCCAAAGCATCGACTCCAAAGTTTCTGGCACCGCCCCGGCCGGCGCCGTTCCCGGCGCAAACCCGAGGCCAGCGAATGACGGAAACTCCGCTCCTCCATCCCCAGGCAATGCCGTCTCGCCCGCTCCCTCCGCCGACATGCTCTATTCCAACGGCCTGCGCGACATCACCAGCGGCAAATACGATCTCGCCCGCCAGGAATTTCTCGACTACCTCAAGTACTATGGCAGCACCGACCTCGCTTGCAATGCCCAATTCTATCTCGGCGAAATTGCCTACCATCAAAAGCAGTATCAGGACGCCGTCGCGGAGTACGACAAGGTGCTTACGCTCTACCCGAAAGGCTTCAAGCTCGAACCCGCTCGTTTAAAGAAAGGTATGGCGCTGATTGAACTCGGCCAGAAAACCGCCGGCGTTCGCGAACTCCGCGAAGTTATCCGCCGCTACCCCGGCACGGAAGAAGAACGCGCAGCCCGCGCCAAACTCAAGGAACTCGGCGTAGCAGTCGCCGTCGCCAACTAGCGATAATCCCTTCCCGGCCTCGCTTCAATCCCCCCGCCCGCCGTCGCTTAGTTCGAGAGCACCACACCCTCAACCGTCCCTAGCCCCCGCTAATCAACAACCGGTCTATCCGCCGGCTTACATCACGCAGATACGCCTCGTCGCCGCTATCCAATTCCGCAATGGCGCTCCCCGCATATCCAATCTCCGCAAACGCCTGGCGCACCGCCGCCCAATCGACGTCCCCATCGCCCAGGTTCACCCACGCGTATCCATTGTCTTTGCGTTTGAAATCTTTCAAATGCACCTTGTAGATGCTCTTCCCCAGTGTTCGAATCCAATCCTGCGGATACCCATAAAGCACCACATTCCCCACATCAAACCACGCCTTGATCCACGGGCTCTCAAACTCGCTAATGTACTTCTGCATCTCCAGAGGACTCAGCAAAAACTTGTTCCAAACTTCCTCGAGGGCAATCACAACTTTCAACTCCGCAGCCAGCGGAATTAGCTTGCGTATCTCCGTCTGCGACCGCGTCCAGGCATCCCGATAAGACGTCTGCGCATTCACCACAGCCGGAACCAGCAACACCGCGTCCGAGCCCCACAGCTTCGCATTGTGTAAGGACGTCCTCATCCCCTCCATGCTCTTCGCCACCACCACGCTGTCACTCGACGACAGCGGATATTTCCAGTGGTCCATGTTCATCACGGAATCAATCCGAATGCTCGCCGCGTCCGCAGCCTTCTTGATCTCTTCCGCCTCGTGCTGGTCCGGCGTCGTAGGCGCCTGCACCACCTCAAATCCCAAGTCCCGCGCCAACTTAAACCGCTCCGTGTAACTCAAGCGCGAAGGCAGCATGTCCATCACAAGCCCCTTCTTCACCGGCAGCACCGCAGCCTGAGGCTCAAGGCCACTAACTGCAGCCAAGTCCCCAGCCAGCGTTGCCCCAAGCCCGGCCACGCAAGCCGTCGCAACTCCGTTAATCACAAACTCCCGACGCGTGCTCCGCATTTTTCTCTCTTCCTCTGCGAATCTCTGTTAACTCTGCGCCTCTGCGTTGTCTTTTCTCTTCTCTGTGCTCTCTGTGTCCTCAGCGATCTCTGTGTAAATTGTTTTTCCTCAGCAAAAAATTGTCATCCCGAGCGTAGCGAGGGATCTGCTTTTCGCTTTTGACGTGAGCTCTTAGCTGTAAGCTGTCAGCTCAATTTATTCAAATCAATCTTCGACTCCCAAACCTCCTTCGACTTCATCTGCTCGTCCCACGTAACTTCCCTTCCCGTGTATGCCGCCGTCCGCGCCATCATGCACGAAATCGCCGACTCCGCGCCCGTCGCCGCCTGATTGTGGAATTTCCCGCTGGTAATGCTCTCCACGAACGCTTTCTTCTTCTCCGCATCCGCAAATTCCAGATTCGAAGTGAACTTCCCCGTCGCCGAAAACCCCTGCGCATCTTTCTCCGGAGTCTGCGGCGTCTGCCACGGCTCATCGCCCCAAATTCCCAGCGGCCCCGAGTACGGCGACTGCGAGGTCCCCTTCGTCCCAAAAAATCGTTCTGTAACGTCCCACCACCCCTTCGCGATTTGCGTCGAGCTGAACGTCACATCAATCCCTTCTGGATACGTAAACACCACGTTGTAATTCCCATAGACATCCCCGTCCGCAGGCCGCCCCAACCTCCCGCCCGCACCCGAACACTTCACCGGATGCGCCTGCAAGATCCAGTTGCAAATGTCGATCACATGGATGTTCTGCTCCACGATGATGTCGCCGGACAAAACACGGTCATAAACCCAGTTCCGCAATCTCCGTTCGGTCGGCGAAGCCCCAGGCCACGCCGGCCGGTCCAGATATCCCGAAAGATAGTGCGCCTCGCCGCAAACAATCTTCCCCAGCGCCCCACCATGAATCCGCTTCACCAACTCCACAAACGGCGGACAATCCCGAATCTGAAATCCCACGTCCAAACTCAGCTTCCCCTCAGCCCGCTTCCCTATTTCCACGACCTTCTTCGCCCCCGGCACGTCCACCGCCACCGGCTTCTCGCAATAAACATGCTTCCCCGCCGCTACGACGGCCTCCAAATGCTGCGGATGAAAATAAGGCGGCGAAGCCACCACGATCGCATCCACTTCCTTCGACGCGGCGATTTTCTCGTAAGCCATCGGCCCGACAAAAAGCTGCGCCGCATCAATCGCCGCATATCCCTTCGCCGACTGCATCTTGTCGAATTCCGCGTGCGCCTTATCCAACTGATCGTGGAACATATCGGCCAGAGCCACAACGCGTGCCCCGCCAGTCTCCACAAGGTTCGTAGCGTCCTCCGTCCCACGTCCTCCGCACCCCAGCAGCCCCACCTGCACCGCCGAATTCGCCGCCGTCCCCCAAACCCTCGCCGCCGGAATAAACATCACCCCACCCGCCGCCGCCGCCCCACCAATAAATTCCCTCCGCCCGACCTGTTCTCCAACCCCTCTACGCTCTCGCATTCATCTTCTCCTTGGCGGCATCGCAATGCGACGGCCACTGCTCACGCCTCGCTGTATCACATCCGAGGCGACCGCGCAACATACCTGCATACAGCCCACTAAGCCCTTGCTCGTGACTTGCCTTCGCCTCCGACCCTACGGCTCGGTGTCCTGGTTGCGTTTTGCTGTGGCAGGTTCCCTTTGGTCAAACCTCTTCCCTCCATCCCCTCCGCCTCCGGTTTCCCAGTCTTGTTCGGGGATTTCTCAGGTACTACAGTCTGTCCGACTTCCCGTGTTCGTTCATCGTCGGCGTACGTCTTTGGACTTCCCGACGCGCCCCGGTCTTGTTACCTCCGGGTGAACACGGGATCTCCCGGTTCCCTTGCGAGGTGCTTCCATACGTGCGCGGGATCTATATCGGTGTGCCTGGTATTGCCTTCCGCTTCTCCTTACAGCGTCGGCGTCCCGGAGTTAGTTCTTACGCGGCTGAATACCCGTCCCATATTTTCCCCTGTCAACGCTTCGATGTCGCCCTCGCGGGAGACATCAAGTGGCGAAGCTCACGCATTCTACCGAAACTTGCAAGGTTCCCCGGAACCGGTCCGCGTGGGCATCAAAGCGACCGGCCCCATTCATTGGCGGGTGGCCGCGCCTTAAGCCTGGGGTGGCCTACCCTTTGTGGTTGGTTTCTACAAAGGGTAGGCCACCCCCCTTCCGCACATGATCATATTGGGCGTTACCATGAACGCATGACCAAAGAAGCACCAGAACTCTTACGAAAAGCACTTTCTTTAACGGTCTCGGAACGCGCTGACCTCGCCGGTTCTCTCATCGAGAGTCTCGACGAAACGCATGATCCCTCCGTCGAAGCCGCTTGGGACGAAGAAGTCGAGCGCCGCATGGCCTACATCAACTCCGGCAAAGTCAAACCCATCTCCCTCGAAGAAGCCCGACGTCGCCTCTCCTCCGCCCTGGAATGAGTTCTCTCCACCGCGAAGTCTAAAACTTCGCAAGCTCTCTAGCGGCGTGCCTCAGGTGCAGAATTTCAACCAGACGCCGAACCTCGTGGATCTGGTAGTAAACCACAATGGGACTGTGCACCAGCGTTCGTACCCGCGCTCTGTTGCTTCTCCCCAAACACTTATAATTCTCTTGACAATATTACCCTTTTATACTATAGTGCTACGTGCTGTCTGCTCGCCAGCCCGCTTTCCATTCCCTTTTTGGAACTCAGCGACCCTTGTGCCTCTGCCGCGCCCCTCACCCTCATCCTTGCAATTCCTCTCACCGAAATCTTGAACGTCTGACTTATTCTCTCTCTTCCTGCCATCCCGCCTCCAACCCTCTTGGACTCCGCTACGCAAAACACCCCCGTAACCCATTTAGAATCCGCACTTCCAAAACGCAGGACTTAAAGTCCTTTAGAATCCGCATTTACAGAAAACCGGGGAGGGGGCCTCTCAGGTCCATTTAACTCTTCAACCTCGAACCAGTAAACCTTTAACCTTCGAACCTCTAAACCTTCCAACCTTCTAACCAATCAGTTTCTGAAGATACTCCTTCGCCCCTCTCACATCCTCCATCTGCTTCTCCCCCGAAATCTCCCGCTCAATCGTCACCGCCCCCGCATACTTCATCTCCTTCAACCGCGCAATAATCCGCGGAAAATCCACCTTCCCCTTTCCAATCGCCACTTCCTCACCCAAATCCTTCGGATTCGTCGGCCACCATCCGTCCTTAGCATGAATCCCCTGCACATACGGCCCAAGAATCTCAATCGCATCCACCGGATTCGCCTTCCCATACAAAATCAAATTCGCCAAATCAAAATTCACTCCCTGATTGTCCAGCCCGACATCCCGTATCGCGCGCACCAAAGTAATCGGCGTCTCCTGCCCCGTCTCATACCGGAAATTCTGCCCGTTCCTCTCGCAGTATTCCGCAACCTCCCGCATCGCAACTACGGTTTCTTTGTACAACACGTCATTCGGATTTTCCGGAATGAATCCGCAATGCGTCTGCACCGCCGCCACGCCGCACTCCTTCGCAAAATCCGACGCCTTCTTGATATGCGCAATCCGCGCCGCTCGCGTATCTCGCGGCACCAACCCAATCGTCAACGGTCCCTCATAAAAATCCCACACCTCTTTGCCCGGCCCGCCAACCACCATCGACGTCGCCTCAATCCCGTACTTCCCCAGCGCCTTCCCCAAACTCCCCACAAGTCCCGGCGCAAACTCTGTCACATACACCTGGCAAGTCGGCAAGCCAAGCTCATGCACTTTAGCCATCGCCGCGTCCGGATCATTCCCAATCCCAATAATCAATCCCAGCCGCAGCGGCTTCTTCCCCTCATTCCCAAACGCTTTCTGCGCACTTTCTCCCCCGCTGCCCCATCGCGTCAACGCCTCAAGCTTTTCCCCGCCCATAAGAACCTCACGCCCCAAACCGAAACTCGCGGCGAAGGCCACCGCCGAACTCTTCAAAAATCTCCTGCGATCCCGTTTCTTCATATTATTTTTTTCGACTCCAACAGTATCCGGCACATTCTCTCTTCAATCGATGGTCTGTGCTCTGTGAAGATCGCCGCTCATTTTTTGGAATCGCTCGGGGTGAGCGAGGAGGGTACATCATGCCTGGTCATTTCCGTGCCGGTGATCACGGCGTTGCGGATCTGGCCAAAGAGATCCGTCAGCGTGTTTGGCGTATGCGGTATCAACACGGTGTTGGTACGATCATTCGCGGCGATGTCCTTTAAAGTGTCGAAATACTGCGTCATCAAGACAAGTTGCATGACATCTTGCGGTGTGGAACCCGGAACGGTCTTCGCAAAGTCTTCCACCGAGTCTTTCAAGCCGGAAATGATGGCCTTGCGTTGGTTGGCAATGCCTTCGCCTTGCAGCCGCTTGGACTCGGCTTCTGCTTCGGCCTGCTTTACCAAAAGCAACTTATTCGTTTCCGCGCGCGATACTGTGGCTTCGCGTTCGCGCTGCGCGGCATTGATATCGTTCATCGCCGCTTTCACTTTTTGGTCCGGCACGATATCGGAGATCAGCACTTTCACGATCGAGTAGCCGTATTCCTTCATCGAGCCGTCCAGGCTGTCGCGCAAATCATTGGCGATCGCCGCCTGATTCAGGAAAGTATCGTCCAGCTTCATTTTCGGAACGTGCCCCAGCACCACGTTGTAGACCATGGATTCGATCTGCTTGACCGGATCGGTCAGTTTGTAAAATGCCGCTTCCACGGAATCCGGTATCACTTTGTATTGGATTGACACGGGAATTTGCACGAAGACGTTGTCCTGCGTCTTGGTTTCGACTTTCACGTCAAACTGCTGCACCTTCATGCTCATGCGCCGCACTACCGCCTCGATGAAAGGCGTCTTCCAATTCAGCCCAGGACCTGCAACGCGCGCGAACTTACCCAGACGCTGCACGATGGCCACCTGCGCCGTCTCCACAGTGAAAAACGAGCCGAACACCAAGCCCAAAACAAAAATTACAAAGAACACTCCCAAAACCGTAAGCACCCCGCCCATCGAGTCCATCCTTACCTCCTCAATCTCTCCAGACAAAACCCGAACGTCCGGTTTCTCGTTCTCTCTGCCGCTAGTTATTCCAGGATTGTGGGATCGGCAGCTCTTTTTCGTCAGAACTCCGCAACCGTGGGACGCGCCAATCTAACACGCAACAGAGCTTCCCTCTATGTTATTCCGTTAGAGTGAGCTTCCAGCTCTGACGCGGTAAGACGCGAGTTTGTCACATAGACCCTCTTTTACCCGACTACTCGCTTTATGGCTACCTTTGCGAACCATCACGTCGTAGGACATAATGAGTATTCAATTTGCTGACGCCAAGCTTTCATGCTACGGTTTCTACAATTACAGTCCTGTTGGTATCCCATTTTGGGGCTCCTCTGGCTTCGCTGACCCCAAATCAGAATGTGGCTTGGTTGAACGAGCGATCGATCTTCCTGAAAACGGAAGACCCGCTAAACAATATCTTCGTATCCGAGTAACATAGCAGCGTCGCCTGCACTGACCCTGGATGGGTTGTAGACTCGCGACAGAATGCAGCCACCACCCGGCCCTGCTGAAACGGAGGTAGGCCATCGAAACCAAACGAGATCGGCTGTCCTGGAGCACTACCAACCTGAACCCCTATCTCCGCGTCGTTCTCCAGGCATGTCTGGTGGCTGCCCTGTGTTACATCGCGGGAAGGCTCGGCGGCGCGCTGATAGTCCAGCCGCAAATGGTCTCGCCGCTTTGGCTGGGAAACGTCATTCTCGCGTCCGTGTTGGTCCTGGTTAGGCGCAGGCTGTGGCCGGTATTCCTGCTGGCTGGCCTGGCTGGATTTGTCCTCTATGACCTGCAGGGGGGAGCCCCGGCTCATGCCATTGTCTGGCTCTTTCTGTCGAATGCGGTAGAAGTTCTCACCGCTGCTTGGTGCCTTCGTTACGCATTCGACGGCGCGCCTCGGCTGAATAGTGTCAAAGCCCTTGCTAAGTACTCCTTCTACGCGGTGTTCCTGGCACCCTTCGTTGGAGCATTCTTAGGCGCTCTTTCCAACAGCAGTAACTATTGGGCAACTTGGAAGGTCGCTTTCTTTTCGGAGGCGCTAGGATTCCTTACTCTGATGCCCGCCATTTTGGGCTGGGCCAGAGAAATTCCGCTCGGGGCAAAAAAGCCCCTCGCGCATTACATCGAGGCAGTCGTGCTGCTCGTTGCCTTGGTTGTTCTCGGGCAGCTCGCTTTCGCCTCTCCCTTGGGGAGCACCCTTCCCACATTGCTTTATTCTCTCGTTCCACTGCTGCTGTGGTGCACTTTGCGCTTCGGTTCGACGGGAGTCAGCACTTCCATGATTGCCATTGCGTTTGTAGCGATCTGGGGCGCAATCCATGGCCGAGGTCCGTTCACCGGGCCGGAGCTGCTTATCGATGTCCCGTCGCTGCAACTGTTCCTATTCTTTACAGCCGCGCCGTTCATGGCTCTGGCAGCTCTTGTTGAAGAGACCAACGATGCGGAGCAGGCCTTACGACAGAGAGACACCGAGTTGAATGAAGCCCAGCGCATGGCTCAGACCGGCAGCTGGCGATGGGATCCCCGCACCGATGCCATGACCTGGTCAGCAGAGCTGTATCGCATGGCTGGATACAATCCCAAGCTACCAGCACCTTCCTTTAAAGATCACGAGCAATTCTTTACTCCGGAGAGCTGGGATCGTTTGCAGCAAGGGGTTGAGAAGGCGCTGCGAACCGGAATCCCCTATGAACTGGACTTGGAGGCTACAAGTTTAAACGGCACAAAACTTTGGCTTACCAGCCGAGGTGAGGCCGTGGTTGATGCCAGCGGTCATCCCATCTACCTTCGGGGCACGACTCAAGACATCACGCAAAGGAAACTGTCCGAAGAAGCGCTCATGGCCATGAGCGGGCGCCTGATCACCGCTCAGGAAGCGGAGAGAACCCGGATTGCCCGGGAGTTGCATGACGATCTGAGTCAACGAATGGCGGTCCTTCAAATCAGCGTCGAGCAATTCAAACAGGGCATGCCTGATATTTCGTCCAAAGCCAAACAACAACTGCACACCATTGCGGAAACAGCCCGAGAAGTGTCGTCCGACATCCATAGCTTGTCTTATCAGCTTCATCCAGCGAGGCTGGAACTTCTGGGCTTGGTTGCCTCTTTGAAGGGGTTCTGCGGAGAATTTTCTGCGCAGCATAAGATAGACGTCCAGTTCCTCCACAGCAACATTCCAGGACAGATTCCGAAAGATGTGTCGCTCTGCCTCTACCGGATTACGCAGGAAGCTTTGCAAAATGTCGTGAAGCATAGCGAAGCGGCGGAAGCTGAAGTTGAACTGTCAGGCCAGTCTGAAGAAATTGAACTTTGCATCTCCGACTCGGGCCGAGGGTTCGACGTGGAGTCGGCAAAGAGAGCAGCTGGACTCGGGTTAGTCAGCATGCGGGAGCGGTTGCGGCTAGTTGGGGGACATCTCTCCGTTGAATCGGAACCTTCCCGTGGGACACGAATATGTGTTCGTGTCCCGCAGGCCGCAATCGCTGCAGCTGTCGCTATCAGGACCTAACCTGACCTAAATTGACCCAAGCCCTGATGAACGCAAAGAGGGATCACTCCCAACAATCGCCAGTCACGTCCACGGCTCACATTGCACCTTTATTCCCTCAACTTCGGAATTCCGGCCCATTTTTTGCCGCTAGCCTTTTGTGATTTCTCGTGCGCTTCTTGTGAGTGCTTGAACGCTTTCGCCGCGTATTCCATCGCTTGTCTGGAAAGTGCGTGCCCCGTCAAGTGCTCCTCTTTGCCGTGATTCGTCAGTTCTTCCTTCGGACCGCGCATTTAGTTACAACGGGAATCCAACGCTTCCTTGGCCAGCGCCATCCACCCAAGTTCTCCGGCAACAACTCTTACGCCCCACTCCTAGTCTGTGGAGCTGGCCTTCTGATCCTTCACTTCCAATTCATTCACCACCTGTTTTACGTTCGGCACACCTGACGCCAAACGTCCCACCGAGTCCCGCCGCGCCTGCGAATTTACATTCCCCGTCAGTGTGATCACGCCGTTTTTCACGGCGTATTTTACATCGCTGTCCAGCTTATGTTGTATCAGCACGGCATCAAAGTTTTTCTCAATGCCCCCGTCGAGGTCGGAGTCCACTCTTTTCGCGAGGCTCTCACCACCTGGAGGACGCACCGCAATCTGATCAGAGATTACCTGCCCCGCGCCGATAGACCTGGCAATCGATTCGGCTTGCGACTTGTCTCCCTCCGATGTGGTCGTACCCGTCAGGGTCACTACTCCCTTGTCTCGGTCCTGGCTGACGCTAACATCCTTAAGGCCCGCCTGATCCAATGACTGACGAATGGATCCCTCTACATCCGCCGATTTCGTGGGCGTACTCGAGCATCCCGAAATACTTCCAACCGCAATGATCGTGAGCAACGCACCAGACAATATGTTCGATCTCATGTTTCTCCTTTTCTTGACCACACGTTTTTATCCAAATGCTTGGATTGATTTCAGCCACGCGGTTTGTCATGGAAAAATCCCAATGGGCCAAGTATCCGAGAACTTCCACTCTGGAATCCCAATCAAGCAACGGTAAAGGAGTTCTCAAATCGTGTCTGTATAAAATGGGACGGATTGCGTAGCGCATACGCGCCCCAGGATTCGGCTGGTGATTCTCTCTTACTTCGCGGCGGCCTTTTCGGATTTCTGGTGTGCTTCCTGCGAAGACTTTAATGCCTTTGCAGCGTGTTCCATCGCTTGTTTGGAAAGTTCGTGTCCGGTCAGGTGATCTTCTTTGCCATGATGGACTGCGGCCGAACGGTGCGCGTGCGCGGCGAGTTCGTGAAGCTCCGCAGCTCTCTGATGGAAACTCTGTGGCATGGCCTTCCCTTTCGCAACATTCGGATTCGTCGACCGTGGCGCTCAGGCCGCGAGATTAGTTACAACTGGAATCTAACGCTTCCTTGGCCAGCACCAGCCAGGCAAGTTCTTCCGCAACGACTTTCACGCCGCCCTGTAGGTTAGGCTCCACTTCGCAACAAACCGTGCAATCGGTGCCACGCTCGTAGGTATCTAGCGATGAGAATGCCAGCGCCTCGCATACTTCGTTCCATGTCGACCGGTGATCCGACTGCATCGAACTTCTCATAACCTGCCTCACTCATTTCTTTTACCCAGTGATTACGACGCGCCAAACTGTCCCTTGTTCGCTCTATATTCGAATTCCTCCGAGCAGATAAACGACCACAACTATAATAATCACGACTCCGACGATCCCGATCCCGCCGCGATTGCCCCATCTCGAATATCCGTAATAACCACCTCCACCGCCGAACAATAGCAACAGCACAATAATTAGCAGTAACATTTGAATCTCCCCTCAATTTGCAAAACGCATCCGTCTCTTCTTGCGCTCATGCTGCGCAGAACGTCAACCCATATCCAAGGGCAGCCGGCAACACTTTTTTTTCACGCCGCCCGCAACCCGTCCTACTTCCCGAGAACTTTTTTCACCTGCCCGACTTTCTCCTGCACCTTCCCGGCTATTTCTTCCGCTTCGCCTTCGTCTTCGAGGTCCGGGTCGTTCGTCAGTTCCCCCGCCTTTTCCTTCACTTTTCCCTTCAGGTTGTGCAGCTTGCCCTCGACTTCGTCCTGTATTCCTGGCTTCATCGGGTCTCTCCCTTGCGCCTGTCTTGAAATCCTTCCCTAGCACTCACAAAGTCCACGCCACTGCCCGCTTCTAGTCGATTTTCCCTTTACAGCCGGGATGGCTGCATTTGCATTCTATGTCCGGCGTTTTTTCCATCGTTTCACACTGCACGCTGCAGTATTTGCCTGCCTGCGCAGTACACGAACAATTCGGATGAGCGCACTTTTTTGTTTCCTCAGTTGCCATTTTTCTCTCCTTCGGCCAGTTTTCCGCCTGAGCCTGCACCTTGGCATACCGCTCCCTCGAATACTTCCAATCCGAACCCAGGTGCGCCTTAACATACGAGCATCCCCGCCCGCTGTCTGTTCAAAATCGCTCACCCTACCACGCCCCAGTACACCTTACCTTTCGAGCTGGGCCGCCGCCTGTCTGCCCCACTTACCTACCTCGCAACACAGTGCCAATCCCAAGAAACTTTTCGCCGTGGCATCGCTCAATCAAGTCCAACTCGCACCTTATTCGCACCGCAATGACTGTATCGAACTGAACAGACTTCCTTATCCCGTCCTCTTAAAATTTCCCCGTGTGATGATTTTCCGGGAGCGGCCATCCGCACTTCGCGAGGCGCATAACCACTAGAATTCCTCGCCGGGACTTGAGGAGACAAAAACATGCTTGGACTCATTGCCTTGGTTTTGATTGTTCTCTGGTTGCTCGGCTTTCTGGCTTTTCACGTAAGCTCGGGCCTTATCCACATTCTGTTGGTCATTGGCCTGATCATGCTCGTTTTCCATTTCTTGCGTGGTAGTCCAAGAACCGCCTGAGCCGCCTTTTCCATTGCTCTTTTCGAAATTCCGTGCCCAACAAAAAACAGAGCACGGGACCGTAGTCCCGTGCTCTCTCGATTCTTTCCTCAACCGGTTGCCCAGTCGATAATTAAGCTTACTGAAGTGGCGGGCTGGCAACTGTCGGCGCAGCGCCGTTCGTGGTGTAACGGATCACACCGGACTGATCAGAGTAGAAACCACGCTGACCAGAGCTGCCTACCACAACCGGCAGACCAGTAATCGAATAGTTGACTGAAGGGGTGAGTCCGTCGCCAGTCCAACCGAACGTATATCCGCTCTTGGTGGCCGCCGAAAGAACGGGGTCAAGCAAGCAAGCGGTCGCCGGAGCGGCCGTGCAAGGATTTGCACCGCCCATGACTGCCAGAGAGGCTGGGAAGCCGTTCGACGGATACGTGGACGAATACGTCACAGCGGAGGTGTTGATCGTACGGATCGAACCGACCGCTGATGCTTCGTTGGCCGCCATACGCGACCGGAGGAGGTTAGGAATTGCGATGGCCGCGATGATCAAAATAATCGCCACAACGATCAGCAACTCGATAAGTGAAAAGCCCTTTTGTTTCTTGTTTCCAATTTCGTTGGACTGCTTGATGACTGTTTGTGTCTGGATGGACAGACACAAATAGTCGTTCGCTCTCGATCTCTCGTGCCGCTCCAGTCTTCAATTCTTACATTCTTTTCATGGACATTTCCCGTTGACCCTCGCTTTCGCATGCAAATCGCTGCGGCTTCGGTTCTAGTGCAGATAATCTCAGCAAAGAGGCTGATATACTCTCCTCGGATGCCTTGTTCCAACGGCTCGTCTGAGCTCCCTTGACCTCATGTCTCTTGCGGGGACTTTCCCAATGCACACTGGCAACTCCCTGGTTCGCACTCACGCGGCAGCACCTTGGAACTGGGTTCCCTCCTCTCTCCTGCTCGCGTTGGCACTCTCGATATCTGCGGTCATCACGCCGCGTGGCTTCGCCACGCAAAACGCTTCATCAGCAGCATCACCAGTCGGCATCAACGAAGAAGCTCAGGCAGCGTATCGCGCAGGCACTTCGGCCGCCGCGAACAACGACTTCAAGACCGCCCAAGCGCAGTTCGAGAAGGTCGTTCGCCTGGTGCCTCAAATCGAAGAAGGCCATAGCGCCCTGGGCGCCGTTCTGATGCGTCTCGGGAAACTTCCCGAAGCAATTAAAGAACTGGAAAAGGCGCACCAGTTGAAACCCGGCGATCCTTCGGTCCAGACCAATCTCGCCCTGGCGTACGAGCAAACAGGTGCTAACCAGAAGGCGCTTGTTTTATTCAGAGATATGGAAGTCGCGTTGCAGCGCAAGCCTGGCTCGAATTCCGCCTCCGTACTGCCTTCGTATGTTCTTGCAGCCTATGCGCGGTCGTTGGCTGCCACCGGCCAGCTCCCGGCAGCAACCGCCAAGATGAAGGCCGCTGTGGCCGAATCGCCGCAGAGCACCGATCTCCATGATGCGCTGGGCTCGCTTTACGCACAGCAGCGCAGTTGGCCTTTGGCAGTCAGCGAGTTTGAAAAAGTGATTCAGCTCAATCCGAAGTCCACCTCCGCTCATCTACATCTAGGCGCAGCGCTACTCGCCTTGCAACAAGCGCCATCCGCAATCCAAGAGCTGACCCTGGCTATCCAATTGGCCCCCGACAACCCGCTCGCCGCGACGGAGCTCGGTAAAGCCTATGCGGCGAATAATGAAGACGATAAAGCTATCGTGGAATTCCAACGCGCCATCAACCTCGATCCCGCGTCCGCCGAAGCCAAGTATCAACTGGCTCGCGCCCTGCAGCGCACCGGCCACGATCCTGAAGCTCTTCCCCTCCTCCGCCAAGTTGTTCAAGCGGAGCCAAAAAACGCCGACGCCATCGCCAGCCTGGGATTGACGCTTCTCCTCGCCGGAAACGCGAAGGACGCCATTCCCTTTTTGCAGCGCACACTCCAACAAAAGCCCGCCGACCCCACCGCACATGAGAATCTCGCCGCCGCGTACCTGCAAATGAACGAAGTCGATGAAGCCATCCACGTCCTTCGTTCGGGCCTTAAAATTGATCCTCAGAGCTTCCAGCTCCACTACAATCTCGGTCTTGCGCTCAAGTTAAAGGACGACAATGCCGCCGCCATTCCGGAGCTCGAAACTGCTTCCAAGCTAAATCCACCCGCGCACGAGCCGCATTACACTCTAGGAATCCTGTACATGCAGGATGGACGATACGACGATGCCGCCCGCGAATTATCCCTCGCGATGAAGCTCCATCCCGACAACCCCGATGGCTGGGCCACGCTCGGCAGCCTCTATCGAAAGATGGACAAATTGCCCGAAGCTGCCGACGCTCTCCGGGAAGCGATTCGTCAACTCCCCAACCAGCCCGACTCTCACTTGACACTGGCTGTCGTGCTCGCGCAACAGGGAAACACGACCGAGGCCGCAGCCGAACGCAAAAAGGGCGCTGACCTCGAGCGCGTTGTGATGCAACGCCAGCGCGCCGAAGTCTCCACAAATTCGGGCAACTCCCTGCTCCAAAAAGGCCAGATAGAGGACGCCATCGAGCGATTCCAGGCAGCCCTCAGCGAAGACCCCAACTATGCCGAAGCGCACCGCGGACTCGCCAACGCTTTCGAACGCCAGGGCAAGAAGGCGGAAGCCGCTGCCGAACGTCAAAAAGCCGACGATCTGGAAAAGCCGCAGCGCTGATGGTGTCTTGCCGATAGGGCGGTAGGTCAGTTTCCGGCGGGGCGACTATCTAGACCACTGACGTGAAGTCGGTGACTTCGCGAAAATTGCGAAGGCGCTACAATCTCCCGGCACTCGTCTATCCCGCCGCGTCTGCTGACTTCTTTCTGGGACTAAAACCAATCCTTCGCTGCATCTTCGGGAGGGGAGAATTCGACATAATGTTTGCGGCGCATTTCCTCTTCGCTGAATCCTAACTCGAGCAAAGAGCCGGATTTGCGAATAAAGGCCGCCCTTCTAGGTCCTCCACAGTAATCCCGATAGGGCTTGCTTTTGAACGCATCATAAAAGAGCTGGTCATCAGCTCTGGCCGTTCGTGCTTTCGCCTCACCCATAGCTGAAGGCATAAATAGCACCAGTGCTTTCTGAACTGCAAGTTAAAATGGCGCTTAAGCTCTGACTGTTGCGCCAGTCGAGACGTATCTTCGCCCAGCTGGTTAAGGTTGATCGGAACCACCCAGCGCACGAACAGCCCTCACAGCAGAGCTTGCGCAACCGGAAAAACACACCGAAGCGGCCGCCAAACGCCAAAAGGCCAGCGATCTGGAAAAGCCGCAGCCGGGAACAGACGCTCCACCGCCGGTCGCTATCCCACGTGGACTCCACCGTGAGAATCCCATTATTTACACAGAACCTCGGATGCGGTATACCAGAGTGCACAACATCCTTGGCCAACGAGTACGAATTGTGGGCGATTGGTCCCTGCCGGTACAGGGGTTTGCGATGTTCGAAATGTTACGTAAATCGCGCGCAGTTGAGGGAAAGCTGGGGCAGGTTGCTTCGTCCAGGTATGTCACGGTGATGAACTCCCGAATGAGACGAATCCTCGCAATTCTCGCAGGTTCCCTGGTTGCCCTGCTATTGCTTCTGGGAATCGTGCCAGTCACCACCCGCGCCCAATCCGCCGAAAACTCCGAACGCATGAATTACGCCGACGAAATAAGAAAGACCTACAACTTTCTATTCGGCAAGGACAACCTGTCACTCCCCGGCAACGCCGCCATCGAGGGCAACGATTTCATTCAACCCGGCGCTTTCCCCGAAGCCGAATACTGCGCCCATTGTCACGATGAAGCCTACAGCCAGTGGCGTCAGGCGTTGCACTCCAACTCCTTCCGAACACCCTTCTACCGCACGAGCGTCAACATCCTCGTCCGCACCAAAGGCATCGAGTTCTCGCGACACTGCGATAGCTGCCACAATCCAATCGTTGTGCTCTCGGGCGGCCTGACCACGGACTCGCACGTCGATCGCGCCTTTGACAGAGACGGCTTGACCTGCACCACCTGCCATTCCATCCAGCGCCTACAGTCCACCTCAGGCAATGGCGGCTATGTAATGGGCGTTCCCGCGGTAATGGTCGATGAGAACGGCAATCGCATTCCGGGCCAGGTTCAATTCGGCGAAATCCTCGAGCATCCCGAGCGTCACTCCAAAGCCGTCATGCAGCCCTTCTATCGCACACCGGAATTCTGCGCTGCCTGCCACAAAGCCAATCTCCCGAATCCCCTGAACGAATACAAATTCATCCGCGCCTTCACCGTTTTTGACGAATGGCAAAACTCCAAATTTTCCAAGCGCAACCCGCTCACTTTTTATTCGGCTGACTTCGCCTCCTGCCAAAGCTGCCACATGCGCCGCGCAATGGCCACTCTCCCCGATTACGGCGCGAAAGGCGGAACCTTTGCCTCCCATCGCTGGCTCGCTGGAAACACCGCCGTTCCCTACTACTACGGCTTCGACGAGCAGCTCCAAAAAACAATCGAGTTTCTCAAAGCCGGTAACTTCCTAAATGTGGACATTTTCGCTCTGAAAAAAGCCGGCGATGACAACATGATCGCCCCTCTCGGCTCCGCTCCCTTCCAGCTTGAGCCAAACAGCGCCGTCACAGCCTACGTCGTCATCCAGAACAAAAACATCGGCCACTCGCTCATCCCCGAAGTCCGCGACCTTTACGAGGCATGGGTCGAAGTCACCGTCAAAGACGCCACTGGCAACGACATCTATCACAGCGGTTTCCTCAAGCCCGACGGCATGCTCGATACTCGCGCGCACAGCTTCACCAACCGCCCCGTTAATCTCTCCGGCGAATTTGTCGACAATCATAAGGTCTGGACCATCCATTCCATGGCCTACGACAACTCCATCCAGTCCGGACGCTCCGCCCTTGTCCGCTACGAATTCCGCATTCCGCCTGACGTGAAAGGCCCACTCAGCATTACCGCCCGCGTGAACTACCGTCACCTCCGTCAGAGTTATCTGAACAACGTCTTCGGCACCGATCATCCGCTTTATCCTGTCGTCGAACTCGCTTCCCGCACGCGCGTCTTAAACATGGGCATGAACGACCCCACCGCTCCCGCGCCAAACGATAATCAAGACTGGATGCGCTGGAACAATGTTGGCATCGGCTATCTCGACCAGCAGCAATACTCCGACGCCATCGCCGCCTTCGAACAAGTCACAAAGCTGCGCCCCGACTACGAAGACGGCTACGTAAATCTCGGCCTAACCTACATCGAGTGGGAAAAATACTCGTCAGCCCGCCCCGCGCTGGAAAAAGCGCTGCAATTGCATCCTGATTACGCCCGAGCCCTTTACTATCTCGCCCTCGTCGAACGCCGCGAAGGACATCCCGAATCCGAAGTCGCCGATCTCCAAAGAGTCGTCGAGCAGTTTCCGCAATCGCGCGACGCCCGCCGCGAACTCGGCATCGCCTATTACCAGCAGCATCGCACCGATGACGCCGTAGCCCAGTTCCAAGCCTTGCAGGCCATCGACCCCGACGACCTCGCCTCTCACTACAATCTCGCCATCCTCTATCGCCGCAAAGGCATGAAGGCCGAAGCCGCCGCCCAAGCCGCGCTATACGTCACCAAGCGGATCGACCCCGAAGCCCCGACGTACTCTCTCGACTTTCTGCGCAGGCATCCCGAGATCTCGACCGAAAGCGTGCCTTGGCACATGCACACAGACCTCAAGCCCGCTGCCACCGTCAACGCAGGCGCCGCCGGCAACGGCTCCGGTCAGCGTTAACTAAGGAGGATTCTTGTCGGACCAGGATCGCCGAAATTTTCTCCGCTCGCTTAGCCGTACCGCTCTCGTACTTCCCTTCGCAGATATTTTGGCCCTGGCCGCTCAGCAACAGCAGGAACCCCCGCCGAAACCAAAAATTGGCCCCATCGAGCGCAGCTACGACGCCAAACCCGCTCCTCCTCCTCCCGGACCGAAATCCCCCATCGAAGGCACGCCGCTCGGCGTCACCTTCGTTGACGTCGTCAAAGGTTCTGGCCTCGACGTCGAAACCATCTTCGGTGGCGTCGGCAAAAACAAATATTTGCTGGAAACCACCGGCTGCGGCCTGGCCTTCTACGACTACGACAACGACGGCTGGCTCGACGTCTTCTTCGTCAATGGCTGGCGCCTCGAAGGCTTCGCCAAAGGCAAGGAACCGCATTGCCGCCTCTTCAAGAACAACCGCGACGGCACCTTCACCGACGTCACCAAAGGCTCCGGCCTCGACATCCGCACCGGCTGGGGACAAGCCTGCTGCGTCGGCGACTATGACAACGATGGCTACGACGATCTCTTCGTCACCTACTACGGCCAAAACGTCCTCTATCACAACAATGGTAACGGAACGTTCACCGATGTCACCGAACGCACCGGCCTCCTCCAGCCCGGCCCTAAAACGCGCTGGAACACTGGCTGCACCTGGGTCGACTACGACAAAGACGGCCACCTCGATCTCTTCGTCGCCAACTACGTCGACTTCGATCTAAAAACCGCTCCTCTACCCGAAGAGGGACCCTGCACCTACAAAGGCATCGTCGTAGCCTGCGGTCCTCCTGGCCTCGCCGGTGCGAAAAACATCCTCTATCACAACAACGGCAACGGCACCTTCACCGATGTCAGCCAAAAATCCGGCATGTGGAACGCCGTCGGTACCTACGGTCTCAGCGTCGCCGCCTCCGATCTCGATAACGACGGCTGGCCGGACATTTACGTCGCCAACGATTCCGCCCCCGCCACGCTCTACCTCAACCAGCATGACGGCACTTTCAAAGACGTCGCCATCGAAAACGGCGCCGCGCTCTCCGCAGAAGCCAAACCCCAGGCCGGCATGGGCGTCTCCATCGGCGACTACAACCGCGACGGCAACCTCGATATCGTAAAAACGAATTTCGCCGGCGACACCGACTCGCTCTACACCAATCTCGGCGACGGCGTCTTCGAAGACCGCACCTATCCCAGCGGCCTCGGCGTCAACACCCGCCTCCTCGGCTGGGGCGTCGGCTTCTTCGACATGGACAATGACGGCTGGCTCGACATCCTCATGTCCAACGGCCACGTCTATCCCGAGGTCGACAAATCCAAAGCCGACCTCAAATACGCCGAACACAAATACCTCTACCGCAACCTCCGCAACGGCCGCTTCGAAGAAGTCACCAACCAGGGCGGCCCCGGCATCATGGAAAACGCCCCAGCACGCGGCTGCGCCTTCGGTGACTACGACAACGACGGCGACCTCGACATCGCCGTCAATTGCGTCAACGCCATCCCCCAACTCCTCCGCTGCGATTCCACCCTCAACCGCAACTGGATCAAGATCAAGCTAGTCGGCACAAAGTCCAATCGCACCGGCATCGGCAGCCGCGTCCTGGTGACAGCGAAAACGCTTCCTTCGGCGGAGAAACCTTTGGTCCAAATGGACGAACTCCGCAGCGGTGGCAGCTATTTTTCGCAAAACGACATGCGCATGCATTTTGGCCTGGAACAAGCCACAAAAGTCGACATGGTCGAAATCCGCTGGCTAAGCGGCCAAATCGACCAGCTAAAGGATCTCGAGGTAAACCGCCTCTACGTGATCCAAGAAGGCGGCAAAATCCTAAAATCAGAAGCGCTGAAACCCGCCACAAAATCCTAGCGATGCGAACCTCTCTCACGCTTCTTCTAAGCCTCGCGCTGTTCACGCCCGCCATCTGCCATGCACAAACGAAGTGTCCGTGGCTCAATGAAGCCACGGCGCGCGGAATCCTCAGCGGCCCCGTCACCGTTACCGTCAAGCTCGACGATCAAGGCGCCGGAGTCTGCAAATTTTCCCGCCAGCAAGGCGCCGCCGTCCACGAACTCCGCATCTCCATCGACCTCATGACCGACATCCCCAAACAATTCCCCACCCACCTGGTGCAATGCCCGCCCAAGAGCCCTCCGCTCCCCGCCACCGGCAATGAAGCCGTCACGTGCAGCATTCACACCAAAGAAAACCAACATGCCGAGATAGTGGTGGGCAGAGTACGCAATCAAGCTTTCGTCGTAAGCGTAAGCTCGACCGCTCAGGACGATCCGTCCATGACGCAAGCAGAGCGCCGCGAAAAATCAAATCTCGTCGCCGAACAAGTAGCCGGAATCCTCTTCTAGCTTCGTTTCAATGTGGTGTCCCTTTCGGCTTCGAATTCCTTCCCGCGTCAGCGAGTGCCTCGGCGATGGGACGAGTATCGTCCCGTCAGCTTATCCCCGTTCATCGCGAGATCGGTCGGCACGCCCTCGAATTGCACCGTGCCGCCATCCTGCCTGGCGCCCGGCCCCAGATCTATGACCCAGTCCGCCCGAGCGATCACGTCCAGATTGTGCTCGATGACGACCACGGCGTTAATTCCGTATGTACTCACTGGTCAGCGAATTCTTCGCAGTGAGCAGCTGTTTGGGCGTGCCTTCGAACATGACCTTGCCGCCCTTCGTGCCGCCTTCGGGGCCCATATCGATGATCCAATCTGCATTTTTGATCACGCTTGTGCTGTGTTCGATCACAATAACCGTGTTGCCCGCCTCCACGAGGCGATTCATGATCTCCAGCAGGTGACTGATATCCGACATGTGTAAACCGGTTGTCGGCTCATCCAGCACATAGATGCTGCCTTGTTTGTGCAGTTCACTCGCCAGTTTGATGCGCTGGCATTCGCCACCGGAGAGTGTGCTCAACGGCTGACCTAGGGTCAGGTAATCAAGGCCTACGTCGCTCATGGCCTGTAGCTTGCTCGTGATCTTGTCGATCTTGAAGTATTCGAGCGCCTGCCTGACAGTCATTTCCAACACATCATTGATCGATTTTCCGTTGAGCTTGTATTCCAGCACTTCATCTTTAAATCGTTTGCCCTCGCAGATCTCACATGGAGACTTGACCTCGCCCATCGCGGGGATCTCCGTGTAGATCACGCCCAGTCCCTGGCAGTTCTCGCAGGCGCCTTCCGAATTGAAGCTGAACAGGGATGGGCTCACCTTGTTCGCGGAAGCGAAGGCCTTTCGCACCTCGTCCATGATGCCGGTATAGGTGCCGGGATTCGACCGGCTCGAAACACCCACAGGAGATTGGTTGATCACAATGGAGTCTGGGTGTTGACGTAGAAAAGTCTGATGAATTAGCGAGCTCTTTCCCGAACCTGCGACACCTGTGATCACCGTCAGTACACCCTGCGGGATGTCCACGCTCACATTCTGCAAGTTGTTGGCTTTCGCATTCTTGATCGCCAATTTTCCACTGGGGGAACGGAAATCGCTTTTGATTGAAACCGACTGTTTCATATATTTTCCGGTCAGCGTGTCGGCGCTTAACAAGTTCTTGAACGGACCTTCGTACATGATCTGGCCACCCTGAGTTCCCGCATGCGGCCCCACATCCACGACATGGTCAGCCACTTTGATGACATCAGGATCATGTTCAACGACGAGAACCGTATTTCTTCGATCACGCAGTTGCTGAAGAAGCTCATTCAGACGATGCACATCACGCGGGTGAAGACCCACGCTGGGCTCGTCGAACACATACATCACATCCACGAGGCTGCTGCTCAGGTGTTTGACGATCTTCACGCGCTGCGACTCGCCGCCGGAGAGCGTGTCTGTTTCACGATTTAAGGTGAGATATTCGAGGCCGATATCCACGAGATATTGCAGGCGCTGCATCAGTGTTTTCAAAATGGGTGTGGCTTTCGGTTCCTTAATCGTCTCGATCACACCGATCAGCTGGCCCACTTCCATCGAGGCCAGCTCAGCAATGTTGTATCCGTCGATCTTGCACTTGAGCACTTCCTGACTCAGGCGCGCGCCCCCGCACACCATGCATGGCCCCATCGTGATGTAAGGCGCCACAAGCTTTTGTGTACGTTCCGACATGGTCTTCACGTCGCGTGTGATGTACTTGGCGGTGAATCTGCTGATGATGCCTTTGCACGTTATATTGATGCTCTTGCCTCCAACCTTTGTTTTCAGTTTATATGGCTTGCTGTAGAGGAGCAGTTCCATTTCCTTTTCGCTGAACCTCGAAAGTTTTTTGTCCATGTCGAAGAGTTTCGACTGGCCGAGGAAATTCCAGTACCAACTGTCGACGGCATATTCGTGGAACAGGATCGCGCCTTCGTTCAGTGTTTTGGATTTATCGAGGAACAGATCCAGGTCCACGCCCACCTTGCGGCCGAGGCCGTTGCAGTTCGAGCACATGCCCTTTGGGTCGTTGAAGGAAAAGACGTTCGTATGTCCCACGTACGGTTTGCCGATGTGGGAATACAACCGGCGCAGCACTGGGTAGATGTCGGTGATCGTGCCCATCGTCGAATGGGACCCGCCGCCGAGCCGTTTCTGGTCCACGACGATCGGCATGCTCAGGTTCTCAATGGCATCGGCGTCCGGTTGGGAGTAGCGCGGCAGGAAGGTGCGGATGAACATGCTGAAATTCTCGTTCATCTGGCGTTGTGCCTCGGTGGCGACGGTATCGAAGACGATCGACGATTTGCCGGAACCCGAGACGCCGGTGAAGATCGTGATCTTGCGTTTGGGGATGCGCAGCGAGACGTTCTTGAGGTTGTTTTCCCGGGCGCCGCGGATCTCAATGTATTCCTGGGGCATGAAGTCTCCTGGGGCGTTTCAGTATTCGTTCTTAGCCACAGATGAACGCCGATGGTCAGGCAATCCCGCAAAGAGGACTAGTGAGAGAAAGCCGTAGTTTCATCACTTTTTACTTTTGCGTGCTTTCGCTCGATTACCCGCAGGCGCTTTTCTCTTCAATTTGATCTGATTGTACTCAATGGCGGCACGGACGAGATTTTTTAGAGCACGCTCATTGATCTTATCGCCCTTGAAAAGATCGATCGCTCGCCATTTGTTGCCTCCGAGGCCTGCGTTGAAGAGCTTGACAGGATCTGGGAGGCTCGCCCCGTTCGAAAAGGTAAGCTTCACTTTATCTTTGTGGGCGTTGGCGACCGCAATCATTCCGTCGCGAGACCACACTGGGCTTCCCATCCACTTCCATTCCTCGATGATCTCCCGGTCGGCCTCAAGGATGGTCTTGCGGATGCTGGCGAACGTTTTGCCGCGCCAGTCTGTGAGTCCTTCGATCAGTTGGTCAATACGTTCCGATGGATTCATTGGATCTTTATGCCTCGACTCTTGTCCGGTTTTCATGCGGTAGTTGATTGGCCGATTTCCTCGAAATAAGTCGTCGAACGACATGGCCTTTCCACATCCAAAGTCCCGAAAGGACAAGTACAGGAACGAAAACAAACCGAGTAGCGGGCGCGTAGTTTGGAATTTGGTCAAACGGACTATAAATATACCCGGCTATGGGAATAGCAAAGACAATGTGAATCCAGCGAAAAATTGAACGTTTGGTTGCTTCTTTCATGATAATTTTTCCCCCTTTATTCACGAATTTTGAGCCGCCTGAGGCGACCAGTTGGGCGTTTCAAGACCGAACTGCTTGGCGTACTCCGCGTTCAGCCGCTGCCAGCCGCTGAACTTCATGGCCTCGGGGCCAACCATGCGTCCAATCGGAGTTCCGCTGAGAAGGCGATCCAGCACATCGAAGCAAATGTGCCACCCGGCAGCACCCATTGCGATGAAGCGGTGACCGATGTTGGTCCACAGCGTCAGGCGCGTGCCGCCACCCAAGGCTTCGAGTTCCCACCGCATATCGAAGCCACCCCACTTGTACTCAAGCACCTCAGGAGCGTCGGCTCGCGTCACCGTTGTTTCGGTGACACGCGCCGCTGGCGCGCCGACTGTGGTGAGCTTCACCGTGTTTCCAACCGTACCCAGGCTCCCATCGGCGTCGAAGGGAGCCCACTCGCGCAGATGCGCCGGGTCGGTAAGCGCCTGCCAGACTTTTTCCGGCGCGTGGCGCAGTTCTCTGACGAGAATGAGCGTCCACTTCTCTCCGTCTTTCCGTATCTGCGCCCCGTAGGCCCGACCCGGCGTGTACTGCTCGAGATTGGTCACCTTATTCTCCTTAGCTTTAATAGCGTGCCAGCTGGGTGAGCTGAATGAGGTTGCCGCAGGTGTCCTTTAGCATCGCAATCGTCGAGCCGGTCACGTCGGTGGGCGGCATCGTGAACTCGGCCCCGCGGGCCTTGATCCGCTCGTAGTCGCCCTTAACGTCGTCCGTGAAGAACATGGCCGCAGGCTGACCCTGTTGAAAGATCGCCTGCTGATACGCTTTGGCCGCCGGGTTGTCGTTCAGCGCCAGCTGCAACTCAGTGCCGCCCGGCTCCTCGGGCGAGGCTACGGTCAGCCAGCGATATGGGCCCTGGCTGAAATCGGTCTTCTTGGCAAAACCCAGTACCTCCGTATAGAAACGCAGGGCCTTGTTCTGGTCGTCCACGTGTATGCTGGTCACTTTGATTTTCATTTTTTTTCTCCTTTGTCACGTTCGCGGTTTGGGCCGCGTCGGCTTCTACTTGTCTTCCTCTTCGTTGGTGTTGCCATCGTTGGTGTTGAAGGATCCATACGGTCGAGGTGGCGCTCGAGAGCATCCACATGATCGGACCAGAACCGGCGGAACCGAGCCAGCCACGCATCCAGCTCCTGAAACGGTTCTGGTTTCAGCCGGTAGAGACGGCGCTGTGCGTCCACGGTGGACTCCACGAAACCGGCCTCGCGCAGCACTCGCAGGTGCTTTGACACCGTCGGCTGCGTCATACGAAGCTGACGCTCAATCTCTCCAACCGACTGTTGTGACGAGACCAGGAGACTCAGTATCGCGCGGCGATTCGGCTCCGCAATAATATCGAAAGATTCCATGCTCTTGATATACTCCACAAAGCATATACGTGTCAAGGTATATTTGCGGAGGGCCAGTCAACGGCGGCCGAATTCCTCTCCGTGCCCGCATGCTAACGAGGGAGCCTACCAACTACCGAGTAGCCAGGCGGCTTTGCGGCCGCCCGGTCCTCTCAGAACTGGGTGTGAAGGTTTCCCTTCACCCAGCTCAAGCCCTTCGAACGCCTCTTTAGGGGAGACGCGGTTTCGAAACGGGAAGACGCTGACGATGAACCCGGTCATGGCACTCGGGATGAAGTAA
>Ga0209448_10000135_pt1 | contig 27252 bp, 23 predicted proteins | sample BogFormECP14_OM2_FD_188245 | JGI IMG/M metagenome (GOLD analysis project Ga0209448, IMG submission 188245) | Bog forest soil microbial communities from Calvert Island, British Columbia, Canada - ECP14_OM2 (SPAdes) (version 2) | ecosystem: Environmental > Aquatic > Freshwater > Wetlands > Bog ... | reverse complement strand
ACTGAGCTAGTCGCCCGGCCGGTACAGCCGCGACGCTCGAAAGCGTCATCTACCTATTTGTAGCAGGAAGGACCCGGGTTTTCAACAGATGCCGACGGCCACGTCCCAAATCGTCTCGCAGCTTCAACGCTCGATCTCCCGTGCGATCTACGGCAAAGAAGAGGCCATTCAGCTCGCGCTGATTACTCTTCTTGCCCGCGGACATCTGCTCATTGAAGACGTGCCCGGGGTAGGCAAGACCACTCTCGCGCAGGCTCTTGCTAAATCGTTTCATTGCACGTTCCAGCGCATCCAGTTTACTTCGGACCTTCTGCCGAGTGATGTCCTCGGCGTGAGCGTTTACAATCCCGAATCCCGAGAGTTCGAGTTTCGCTCCGGGCCGATTTTTGCCAACGTCGTTCTCGCTGATGAAATCAACCGCACCACGCCGCGCACACAGTCCGCTCTTCTCGAAGCGATGAACGAAGCGCAAGTCACGGTCGACGGTAAAACGCTGCAATTGCCGCACCCTTTTCTCGTCATCGCCACGCAAAATCCTGTCGAGCATCACGGCACATATCCGCTCCCCGAGTCGCAGCTCGACCGCTTCTTGATGCGCATCAAGATGGGCTATCCCTCGCACGAAACCGAACGCGAAATCCTGCGCAAACACATACATGACGATTCGCTCGCGACGCTCGAACCCGTCGCCGGCATCGCCGACGTCCTCGAAATGCAGGAATCCGTCGCCCGCGTGAAGGTGGACGCCAGCTTGCATGACTACGCTCTCGAAATCGTCAATCGCACACGCAAAACCGAGCAGCTCGCACTGGGCGTCAGTCCGCGCGGCACCCTCATGCTGCAGCGCGCCGCGCAAGCCCGCGCTTTTCTCGATGGCCGCGATTACTGTTTGCCGGATGACTTCAAGCAACTTGCCGTCGCCGTTTTTTCGCACCGCGTGGTCGCCAGCTCGCGCCACGCTTCGCTTCAGAGAAAATCGGAGACGACCGAATCCGTCCTCCGGGAGATCGTCGACTCCGTTCGCGTACCTCTGTGAGTCTATCCACAACAGCCGCGCAGCTCTGGGCCAAAGCCGACCGTTCCGCTGTTCGCGCTTTTTTCCTCTCCGTCACGGCGCTGGCCTTTGCTCTGCTCCTTGCGATTTATTCCGGGACGGCCGCGGAGCTGGGCCATCTGGCTCTCGCCATCGCCTCCGCGCTTGGCGCTCTGCTCGTCGCGGCGTGGGTGGCGGTCACGCTCGTTCCGGTTCTCGCGAAACGCACGCCCCTTCGCTGGATCGGCTACAAAATGGAGTACCGAGTTACGCGCGAGGGCTGGATCTATATTTTGGGAATCTTTTTGGTGGCTGTCGCTGCGCTGAACACCGGCAACAATCTGCTCTTCCTCATTCTCGCCAGTCTGATCGCCATTATCTTGATGTCCGGAATTCTTTCTTCGATCACGCTCTCTGGCGTCGAAATGCGCTTGGAGTTGCCAGAGCACATTTTCGCGGGCCAACCGGTCCGCTCTCTTGTCGAGGTGCACAACGAAAAACTGACGTTGCCCTCGTTTTCGCTTCGCGTCGAAGCCGTCCGCGGAAAAAATGCAGCTAACGCCGCCATGTTCGAGACGCCTGTCTATTTTCCCTACATTCCGAAACATGACCGCGTGCAACAGCACGTGCCCATGACCTTTCCGCGCCGCGGCATCTATTCCCAGGAAGCTTTCCGCATCGTCACCAGATTTCCATTCGGCTTTTTGCAGAAAGCGCGCCGCGTCGATTTGAAATCGCAAGCCCTCGTCTATCCATCAGTCGAGCCTACGCGGGACTTCTTTGAAGTTCTCCCGGGCATGCAGGGCGCGCTCGAAAGCCTGGCGAAGGGGCGTGGCCAGGACTTATACGCATTGCGTGATTACCAACCCCGCGACAGCTCACGTCACGTGCACTGGAAAGCTTCTGCGCGTTTGGGTTCACTGATGGTGCGCGAGTTCACTCGCGAGGACGATTGCCGCGTCATTCTTGTGCTCGATCCGCACGCGTCGGCAGGCCTCACCGCAAAAGAAGCGGACGCCCGATTCGAGTCCGCCGTCACCATGTGCGCCGCGCTGGCCTGGCACTTTTACGAACGCAATGCCGTTCTACAATTTCGCACGGCCGGCTTTGAAACCCCGCTCGTCGAAGCCGATGAAGCTATCTTCGAAATCCTGAAGCATCTTGCGACCGCAAAACCGTATCCACCGGACCCGAAGCGCGCGCTTCTCTCCGACCTGGCCAGCACGCCGGAGATTTTTCGCGTGATCGTCACCAGCGAATCGCGCGGCTCCATCCCTTCCAGCATCTGGAATCAGTCCTGGGTCATTTTTCTCGAAGATTTGGTCCCTTAGACAGGCTTTCACCGCCCTCAAGAAAGCCCGCGCGTTAAGTGTGCGAGAATACGGCGTGTTCATGCTCACCGACCGCAAGCTCGTCTCTTTCCGCAAACAGTTGCTCGCCTGGTTTCGTCAGTATCAACGGGATCTGCCTTGGCGGCGCACGAAAGATCCATACGGCATCTGGATCTCAGAGATCATGCTGCAGCAAACGCGTGTCGCCGCCGTGATTCCCTACTATGTAAGATTCCTCGCACACTTTCCGAACGTGCGCGCTCTCGCGGATGCGCCGCAGGAAGAAGTATTGAGACTGTGGTCCGGCCTTGGCTATTACAGTCGCGCGCGAAACCTGCAGAAGGCCGCGCAACAAATCGTTGCGCTGCACGGCGGAGAATTTCCGAAGGAAGAAAAAGCCACCATGGCGCTCTCCGGCATCGGCCCCTACACGGGCGCGGCGATTCTGAGTATTGCGTTCGATGCAAAACATGCCGTCCTCGATGGCAACGTCGCGCGCGTGCTCGCGCGCCTCGGCGCGATTCGCGGCGATCTTCGTGAATCGCGACGCTGGCAATCGCTGCAAAGTACCGCGCAAGAATTGCTAGATCCGAAAGCACCTGGCGATTGGAATCAGGCCATGATGGAACTCGGCGCGATGGTCTGCACACCGCGCGCGCCGCAATGCCTGCTGTGCCCGGTGGGAAAATTCTGCCGCGCGCGCCAATCGGGCGACGCCGAATCTTTTCCTGAAAAACGAAAGAGACGGAAAGCCGTGCAAATCGCTCTCGCCGCCGCGATATTTTGCACCCCGCACGGCCAAACGCTTCTGCTGCCTCCGCCTCGAAAAAAAACCGAAAACAAGCCCGCTGCCGACGACGTCGCCGCGCTCGTCTCGCGGATGTGGCATTTTCCCACGGTCGCGATTCGCAAGGACGCATTGACGGAATTACGGACCTTTCTCACAACCGTTCTGCCTTCAGGAAACGGCGCGCTTCGTTTCGAGCCGCTTGCTCGAGTCCGCCATGCGGTGACCTATCGCAACGTCACGGTTCTTCCCTTCCGCATCGCCATAGCAAAAATCCCGCACATTCGAGGTGCAAAAAGCATTCCTCTGAAAGACTTCTCGACGCTACCCATCTCGAATCTCACCAGAAAAATTGCGCGCGCCGCGCTTTCGGAACTATCGGCGGCCGATGCGAAGCCCTACGCGTTGAAGCTGTGAACGTAATCGTTTCGCGTAGCCTCCACCGCGGCGCGCGAACGTAGTGCTAGGATGGAAGGGTCCCCAATGGCCGCCTCCGCATCAGTAACGAGTGTCCCCGCGCTCCCCGCCGAGCGATTCTTTCGCACTTCGCTCTTTTTGCTGCTGACGACGGCTGTCGCCTCTCTCGTGAGCACCGGAAAACTCGATCTAATCACCATGATTGTCGCGCCTTCTGCCGTCCTCTATAAAGGAGTCCGTTGGTGGCGCCGCTGCCCCGCGGAAATTCCGCATCGCGTCGCGACCCGGCTGGTCGTCGCCTATTTGCTCGTTTTTCCGGCGGATGTTGTTTTTCTTTCGCGCTCGTTTGTATCGGCCTCGTCCAATCCCGCGCTTTACGCCGCGCTTCTCGGCGCTATCCATTTTCTGCTGTTTGTTATGCTCATCCGGCTTTACAGCACCAGCACGGACCGCGACGCGCTTTTTCTAACCATGCTCTCCTTCGCGGCCATTCTAGCCGCAGCCGTTCTTACCATTGACACGACCTTCCTCGGTCTTTTCTTCCTGTTTTTACTGTTTGGAGTGGCCACTTTTGTCGGCCTCGAAATGCGCCGTGGCTCAAAAGGCGCGATAGCGCCGGAAGTCGATATGGAGCCTCAACAAGAACACCGCCTTGATCGTGCACTGGTCCTCGCGGCGCTCAGCGTGGCGCTCGGCGCCATGATCATCGGCGGCGCGCTGTTTTTCTTCTTTCCTCGTTTCAGCGCAGGATATCTGGGCCGCACCAGTTTGCAGCCGACGCTGATGTCCGGATTCAGCGACGATGTGGAGCTGGGGCAAATCGGCGAGATCAAGAAGAATTCCACCGTCGTCATGCGCGTGCGCACCGGCAAACCTGTGGGGTATCCCACGCTGCGTTGGCGCGGCATCGCGCTCTCCGCATTCGACGGAAAACGCTGGTCCTCTCCCGGCCACGACTCGGTTACGATTCCCGCCGGAATGAATGGCTGGATAAACCTGATGGAGCGGCCGCCCGAACCGGATTCCTCCGCGACCATTTTGCGCTACACCATTCTTCTCCAACCGGTCGCGACGGACACGATGTTCGCCCCTGCAAACGCAATCTCCATACGCGGAAATCTTTCCGGCGAGGGTTCCAACCAGGAGTCGGGTGCGCGCCGCAGTTATCTCATTCGCGACGCGACCGGCTCCCTATTCAATCCTTTCCATAATTTCAGCACGATACGATACGAAGGGTTTTCCATGCTACCTGGGAGGAACGTGCCCCGTCTGCGCGCGGCCTCGACGGACTATCCCGAAGACATCCGCGGTACTTACCTGCAACTCCCGAAGCTCGATCCGCGAATTGCGGAATTGGCCAAGCAGATCACAGAGCGGGCACAGACACCTTTCGACAAAACCATCACTCTGGAGAATTATCTGCGTTCCCACTACGCTTACAATCTAAACCTCACGGGAAAACCCGGCGATGATCCGCTCGCACATTTTCTTTTTGAGACACGTTCGGGCCATTGCGAGTACTTTGCCTCCGCAATGGCTATCATGCTTCGCACGCTGGGGATTCCCACCCGCGAGGTAAACGGCTTTTTGCCGGGCGAGTACAACGACCTCGGCGAGGACTACATTGTCCGCGCCAGCGACGCACACAGCTGGGTCGAGGTTTATTTTCCCGGGACGGGCTGGATGACCTTCGATCCCACACCGCCTGGGGCCGAAGATGCCGGCGGCTTCTTTTCGCGCCTCGGCCAATACATGGACTGGTTCGAGCTTTCCTGGAATGAGTGGGTCATCAACTACGATTTTATTCATCAAATTTTGCTGGCACAGACCATGCAGCGCACTACCCGCTCGTGGACGGAGATCGCGCGATCTTGGTTTGTACACGAGCAGGCAAAAGGACGAAGGTGGATGAGGTCCTGGAACAATGGGCTTCGCGTGCTGATTCCGCTTGCCGTCGCCCTGTTCTTGCTGGCGCTGCGCTTTGATTTGGTTGTCGCACTGGCGCGGCGCGTGTGGCTTTCGTGGCAGCTTCGTTCGCCGGAGCTGGCGGGTTCCAATCCACAGCTTGCTTCTCGGCTCTATGGAGAACTTTTGTATTTACTTGCGCGGCGCGGCTTCGCGCGCCAGCCTACGCAAACGCCGTTTGAGTTTGCCGCGGCCGTTTCGCAGCCTCGACTGGCGCCTGCGGTGTACGAATTTACGCAGTGCTACACGCAAGCGCGTTTTGGCGGCGCGCCTTGCGACACGATTCGTCTTCGCGCGCTCCTCAAACAAATCCGATCGTCCTTCGCTTCGCGATGAGTCTTAAATGACGCATCTGGATTGCAGCATTGACTGGTTTATTCCTTTCGGACGCGCTATATCTCCTTTCGTATCGCACGCACAATCAAGCGTTGTTTTGGCCGCAGGCGATTGGTTTTTCTGTTCGCATGCTGCTGCGCGGAGTCCATTCGGCATCCGAAGCGGATTTCATCTTAATAAGCATTCCAATCAATGCGGTTGTCTACGCTCTTTTCATTCTTGCTTTGAGTAGCCTGACTTCCCGGCAGAAGAATCCGAAGCCAGGTCCGAGCGGGCTAACTTAGAGCAACCCCTGCCGTCGTGGGATGGCATGTTACAATTGAGAACTGCGCAGAGGCGCTAATTTACTGCCTATGACTAAGGTCGGATTTGTCAGCCTGGGATGCCCGAAGAACCTCGTGGATAGCGAGGTGATGATGGGTATTCTTAGACGCGAAGGCTATGAGCTTACGCCGCGCGCAGATGAAGCGGAGATTCTTGTCGTCAATACGTGCAGCTTCATTGAGTCCGCGCAAAAAGAGTCTGTCGACGCGATTCTGGAGATGGCCGAGCACAAGAAATTCGGCGCGGCGCGCAAATTGATCGTCGCCGGATGTCTTGTCGAGCGGTTTCGCGACCAGATTCTCGAGCAGGTCCCGGAAGTCGACGCCGTCGTGGGAACCGGCGAAGTGGAACGCATCCTCGAAGCCGTCGATGGCGATCTGCGGGTGTTGCCTGCTGCGCCGCCGGCGTTTCTCTATCACGATCTCACGCCTCGCGTTATCACCACGCCGCGCCACGCCGCTTACATCAAGATCGCTGAGGGATGCGATCATCCCTGCACGTTTTGCATCATCCCGCAGTTGCGCGGCGCGTTCCGCAGCCGGCGTTTTGAATCCGTGGTGCGGGAAGCGGAAAATCTCGCCGCCTCGGGTGCGCGAGAAATTACGCTGATTGGCCAGGACACGACTTCTTATGGCGAGGACCTCGGCCTTCGTGATGGTTTGGCCCAACTCCTCGAACGTCTGGCGCAAGTCGAAGACTTGCTGTGGGTGCGCTTTCTTTACGCATATCCGAATCGCGTGGCGCAGAAATTGCTGGATACGCTGGCAGCGCATCCACGCCTCGCGAAATACATGGACATGCCGCTGCAACACGCCAGCCGCAATGTTCTGGCGCGCATGAAGCGTGGGTCGCACGGCGACGCTTTCTTGAAACTACTCGAGCGCATCCGCACGACAATTCCCGGCGTTTCGCTGCGCACTTCGTTTATCGCGGGCTTTCCAGGCGAAACAGAAAAGGATTTCGAAGAGCTTTGCGATTTTGTGCGTGCGGCGAATCTGGATTGGATGGGCGTTTTTGAATATTCGGATGTGGACAACGCGAACAGTTACACGCTGGACAAGAAAGTTGATCCGGAAACGATTACCGGCCGCCGCAACCAATTGATGGCTATTCAAAAGAAGATCTCGCGCGAGAAACTGCGGGCCTGGAAGGGCCGCACGGCTACGGCGCTCGTCGAAGGCCCCTCGAAAGATAATCCACTGGTGTGGGAAGCGCGTATGGAAGGCATGGCGCCGGATATCGACGGCAAGCTTTATCTGACCGACATCGAATTGCCAACCGGCGAAACGGCCGAGACCGGCGATGTGGCGCGCGTCGAAATTATTAAGGCCGATACTTATGACCTGATCGGGCGCGTCGTCGAGATTCTGTCGCGCGCCGTCGGGCGCAGGAACACCGATGCGGCGTCGGTCCCGGTTCGAGGCATTCCGCCTCCCGAAAAGCTGACCCGTATCTCTACAGGTGCTCCGCTTCGCGTCCTCGGCTGAGTTATACTCACTCCTCAAGAATTCTGCTCTGCGGTCTCTGTCGCCCCTATGTTAAAACGGGATTTCAACACAGAGCGCGCAGAGTTCACGGAGAAGAAAAAAATACCGGCATCGTGATTTGGCGAGAGGCGAGTTACGAGCCGTCGGGAGTTATTTCCGATGAAACATCGCTGCCCCATCTGTAAGACGCCGACTGATTCCGAAGTCAACGCGGATTTCCCCTTTTGCAGCGAACGCTGCCGCGACCGCGATCTTGGAAACTGGGCCAGCGAGAAGTACGTCGTGTCCGAACCGGTATTTGATATGAGCGAGCTCGACGCAGCTAAAGATCCGAGTGAACAAAAAGGCTTAGAAGAAGACGAGGATTTCAAGGGGTTCCGCAAGCCCGATGACACCATCCACTGAGATTCCTGGAGGCGAGCCGGCTCCGCGAAAGAAGCCGCGGCTGGCGATGGCGATTGCAACCGCGCTCGGCGTAGGTTACCTGCCCAAGGCCCCGGGCACGTTTGGCTCGCTGGTGGGAGTCGCGACGGCCGTGCTCTCGGCTGTATTTTTTCTGCGACCAACCTCGATTCGTGGGCTGTTTTCCCTGCACCCGCTCACGGATGCGGTGTTTTCCGACGAACATTTTTTGGTTCCCGGCAGCGACATTCACAATTCCACGCTCGCTCTTCCGCTGGTCTGCGCGCTCGGCCTTATGGTGATCCTCGCAGCGATTGGCGTATGGAGCGCCTCGCGGACGGCGGCCTTCTCGGGAATTAAAGACCCGCAGTTTGTGGTGATCGACGAAGTTGCGGGGCAGCACCTCACCCTGATGCTTCCTCTGATACCGATCGCGCTGCCGCATTTGACGGAGCACATGGACTTCTCGGCGTACGCCATCTTTTTTACGCTGAGCCTCGTGAATTGGAAATACCTGCTGCTGGGATTCTTGCTCTTCCGTTTGTTCGATATCTGGAAGCCGTTTCCGGTGCGCCAACTCGAAAAACTTCCGCGCGGCTGGGGCATCATGGCGGATGACTGGATGGCGGGCATCTACGCTGCTATCCTGTTGCGAGTGGCGCTACACTTTGGGTTGCTTGGCTGGGTATGAAATTCGGCTTTGGGTCATCGGCAGAAAAAAACGGCATTCCCCGCATTGATGGAGTCGCGCCTGCCGCTGCCATTCCCGGCGGCGAGATTGTCATTCACGGCAGCGGATTTGTTTCACGCGCGCACCCGCGACCCGTGGTGCGTTTTGGCGAGGTGGAAGCCGGTCTGGCACTCGCCAGTGAAAACCGGCTGATTGCGCGAGTACCCGATGGCGCGACCGGTGGCGTGGTTCGCGTCTTGAGCGCGGCGAACGAAAGCCAGCCGTATCCCGTCTCCATAGGTGTGCAAATTGCGGATAATCTGCATCCCATTGCAAATCCTGCGGTCGATGCGTACGGCAATACCTATGTCACTTTTTCGGGGAATCGCGGCCAGCGCGTTCCGGTTTCGCTCTACAAAATTACGGCGAACTACAGCGTAAAACCCTTCGTCACTTCGCTGGTGAATCCCAGTGGCCTGGCTGTGGACCGCACGGGAAATCTCTTCGTCTCCTGCCGCAACGACGGCACAATTCATCGGATTACGCCAGAAGGCCGCGCCGAGCAGTGGATTGAAGGGATGGGTGTAGCCACGGGTATAGCGTTCGACCGTGCCGAGAATCTCTACGTGGGAGATCGCAGCGGAACAATCTTCAAAATTAGTCCAAGCCGCGAAATTTTTGTCTTTGCAACCATCGAACCGTCGCTCGCCGCGTATCATCTCGCGTTTCATCCGAGCGGCGACTTGTATGTCACCGGGCCGACGACATCCAGCTATGACCGCGTCTACCGCATCACGCAGGGCGGTGAAGTTAGTACGTTTTTTCGCGGTCTCGGACGTCCACAGGGGCTGGCCTTTGACCGCGATAGTAATCTCTACGTCGCCGCTTCGTATGGCGGGCGGCGCGGCATCATTCGCATCACGCCGCAGGCGCACGCGGACCTTGTCCTCAGCGGCTCCGGCCTTGTTGGCATGGCCCTGCAACCGTCGGGCCGCGCGATTCTCGCTACCACTGGCGCGCTCTTTACACTTGACTGGGACGTCCGCGGCCTGCCGCTGCTCGGCTAAAATGGCCCGATGCAGCGCCAATTGTCCACTCTCGAACTCGCATTTCGCCAAAGGCCCTATGTCGAAATACCGGGAGGATCGTTCCAGTCTGAACGGCACTTTCTTGACTTCGTGATTGACGGTCATTCACTTGCCGAAACAGCGCGCTACGATCTCGTCAGTGTCCTTTGCAAGGAGTGAGTATCAGAATAACTACGAGCCGGAGATCCATGGCGAACATCTCAAAAACCTTGGGCCGTTTGAATTTAACTTGAGCGACTATAAGAACAGGCTGATTCACGCGCTAGAAATGATAAAGACCTCTTTATGAAAGCAGAAATCATTGCAGTTGGTTCGGAGCTGCTCACGCCGGACCGGCTTGATACCAATTCTCTTTTCCTTACAGAAGAGCTGAATAAGATTGGCATCGAGGTGGTGCGAAAAACGGTGGTGGGCGACAACCGCGATCTGCTGAGCGAGGCATTCCGCGACGCGTTGAATCGCGTGGAGCTTGTCATTGCATCCGGCGGACTTGGGCCTACCGAAGACGATCTTACGCGGGAGACAGTCGCAGAACTGCTGAATCGGAAGCTTCGACGCAACGATGAGATTCTTCGCTACATCGAGGGCCGATTTCGCGCTCTGAACCGCGAAATGCCCGAGGTCAATGTACGTCAGGCGATGGTTCCCGAGGGCGCGGAAATCCTGGAGAATCCGCGCGGCACTGCGCCGGGCTTGTGGCTGGAAGACGGCGGGCACTTCATTGTGTTGCTCCCGGGCCCGCCGCGCGAACTGAAACCGCTGTTTCGCGAACAGGTTTTGCCGCGGCTGGAGCGCCGCGCTTCCGGCGTGCGCATGTTCCACCGCGAGATTCGCGTGACGGGCCTGGGAGAATCGCACGTTGAGCAGCGCATCATGGTCATCTACAAACGCTTCCCCGAGGTGGCTACCACCATCCTCGCTGCGCCCGGCGAGACCCAGGTCCATCTGCGTATTTGGACCGACGACGCGGAGCACGCCAAGAAAGTCCTCGACGAAATCGTAAGCGGCTTCGAGATTGCGCTGACAGACCGCATCTTCAGCCAGGATGGTTCGCCTCTTGAGGAAGTGATCGCGTCGGAGTTGACGATGCACAATGCCACGATTTCGGCGGCGGAAAGCTGCACGGGAGGTTTGCTGGCGCAGCGGTTGACGAGCATCGCGGGCAGCTCCTCTTATTTTCTTGGCGGCGTGGTTTGCTACAGCAATGAGCTCAAGACGGCGTGGGCGGGCGTGCCCGCAGAGCTCATTCAAGCCAAGGGCGCCGTGAGCGCAGAAGTCGCCGTGGCGCTCGCGGAAGGAATTCGCCGCCGCGTGGGCAGCACGTTTGGCGTGGGTATCACGGGTGTCGCCGGCCCCGGCGGTGGAACGGAAGAAAAGCCAGTCGGAACGGTGCACATCGCGCTATCGCATGCCGGCGGCGTCAAGGAGCGCGGCGTGCGCTTTCCCGGCGATCGCGAATCCATCCGCTGGCAGGCGAGCCAAGTCGCGCTGGACATGGTCCGCGTACACTTTCTCTATAACGGCAAACAGCCCCTGAAGCGAGCCTGAACGTGCGCCTCTTCGTCGCGCTGGAGATTCCCGCCGCCGTGCGAGACAATCTGGCCGCACAAGTTGCGGAACTGCGTGAGTTGTCTGCAAAAGTAGGGGACAAGCGGCCGCGCTGGGTGCGCCCGGAGAATTTTCACGTGACGCTTAAATTCATCGGAGAAGTGGCACCAACAAAGCTTGAAGGCATCCGAGGCGCGCTTTCGGCGATTCGCTCGGATGCGCCAGTCGAGATAAAGTTCCGCGGACTGGGCTTTTCCCCCAATGAACAACATCCGCATGTTTTGTGGACAGGACTAGCCGCTTCGGCGAACTTGCCATCCCTCGCGGGAGATATCGATGGCGCTCTCGAAAGGCAAGGCATTGCGCGCGAACGCCGCGCTTTCACGCCGCACTTAACGCTGGGAAGGATCGAGCCACCCGGCCTGCACGAAAAACTCCGCGCAGTGATCCAGAAGAACGGCGCGCGTGAATTCGGAACGTTTCAAACGCGCGAATTTCACCTCATCGAAAGCAAACTGAAGCCTACTGGGGCCGAGTACACTACACTCGCGTCTTATCCCTTCACGCTGGAGGCCTAGCGCCAGATGGCCGAACTGAACGCAACACTTCTCTCCATTCCTGTGGCTGCGTATCTTCTCGGATCGATACCGTTCGGCTTGTTGGTAGGCAAGCTATTTGCCGCGGCGGATGTGCGCAAGGCGGGCAGCGGCAATATCGGCGCGACGAACGTGGCGCGCGTCGCTGGGCCACTCGCGGGATTCCTCACGCTACTGTTTGACGCCGCGAAGGGCGCGTTTGCGGTCCTTCTTGCCGCCCGGCTCACAAACGAGAGCGCGCTGTGGATGATGATCGCCGGACTGTGCGCTCTCGTGGGGCATTGCTTCCCGATCTGGCTGGGATTTCATGGAGGCAAGGGAGTTGCCACGGCCGCGGGCGTTTTTCTGGTGTTGTGCCCGCCCGCATTTCTCGGGGCTGTAATTCTATTCTTTCTTGTTGTTCTGTACTGGCGCTTTGTGTCGCTCGGATCGATGTCGGCGGCCGCGGCCATGCCCCTGCTGATTTATTTTTTCTGGGCGCCGCATCATGCGCCGCCCTATGCCGTCACGTTCGGCTCGCTGGCCGCCGCGCTGCTGGTTGTCTATAAGCACGATGCCAACATCCAGAGACTAGTTCAAGGCGACGAGCCGAAATTCTCGTTCCGCAAGAAACAGGATGCGCCATGAAGCGCATCGCCATACTCGGCGGCGGAAGCTGGGGCACGGCGCTGGCCATCGTGCTCTCTCGCACGCACAAAGCGCATGAAATTTCCTTGTGGGTGCGCAACGCGGCACTCGCGGAATCCATGCGGCGTGATCGCGAGAACAAGTTCTATCTCCTCGGCCACAAATTGCCGGATTCCGTGCAAGTCACCCATGATGATGATGCATCCTTGCGAAACGCGCACGTGGTCATCGGGGCAATCCCTGCGGCACATGCTCGAAGCGTTTATCAGCGTGTGCTGCCGCACCTCGCGCGGGGCACACCGATTGTCAGCGCCACGAAAGGGCTCGAGCCCTCCACTCACGCGCGCATGAGTGAAGTCATTTCCCAAGTCGTCTCGCCGGAATTCCCTGTTCGAATCGCGGTTCTTTCCGGACCATCCTTCGCCGCGGAGGCTGCGGCCTGTCAACCGACTGCCGTTGTTCTTGCATCGGGCGAAATTGCCCTCGCAAATGAACTTCAGGAGGAATTCGCCGCGCCAAATTTTCGCTTGTACACCAACGACGACGTGCTTGGCGTCGAACTCGCTGGCGCGATGAAAAATGTGATCGCCATTGCGGCAGGTGTCTGCCAAGGGCTAGGTCTCGGCCACAATCCGCTGGCGGCACTGATCACGCGCGGCCTCGCTGAAATGGCGCGGCTCGCGGTTGCTCTCGGCGCGCGCAGGGAAACGCTCAGTGGTCTTGCCGGCCTGGGCGACCTCGTCCTGACTTGTACCGGGGCACTGAGCCGCAACCGCTACGTCGGCGTAGAACTTGGCAAGGGCCGCCCGCTCGCCGAGATTCTGGAAGGCTTGAAGATGGTCGCTGAAGGCGTGGGCACCGCGGGCGCTCTTTTGGCCCTTGCGCGGGAAGCCAGGATCGAGCTCCCCATCACAGAGCAGGTTGACGCTATCCTGCACCAGGGTAGGTCGCCCCGGGAGGCCATCCGGAACATCATGGAGCGGCGCCTAAAGCGCGAGTGAGGCGTAACCCACGTAATACCAGGAGTTAGAGCGTTTTCAAGACGGTTTGCGGGCATGCAGCTCTCTGGTCTGCTGCTAGCCACTAGTACCAACGTTCCAGTTGCAGATGCGCGACGCGGGGGCATACGCGCCCCCCGCAGCGTCCCCTATTCCCCTAAAATTGAGAGTTGAGATGCCCGAACCCGGCCAATCCACGTGGCAACGTCTGCGCAAAGGACGTGTGCGCATCTTGTGGCTCGTCCTGGGCGCGCTATTGCTCGTCAGCGCGCTGCCCATCGGGCTTTACCACCGGCAGGTTTTGCAGCTCAGCCAGGACAAGCTGGTCGACACCGAGCGAGTCCAGCAGTCGGACTTGACGCGGTCCCTAGCACAGGAAATCCAGCTTTTCGAGTTCAATCAGACCCAACAACTCTATAGCGAGCGGCAAATTCTGACTCTGACGGGACTCATCGACAATGTCGAAGACCCAGCCGCCGAACCCAAGGTCACGCGCCTCCTCGAAGAATTTGTCAACAGCAACCGCGAAACGTTTCTTTACCTGACCGCGGTCGATAAGAATGGCAAAGGCACTAAAGCTTCTCAAGGTAACTTCCAGGCCGAACAGGATCCGTTCGTGGCCAAAGCCTTGATACGGGCGTTTCAAACTTGCATGCAATCGGAAGAGCTGCACACCGTTAAGTTTCGCAGCGATCCTCTCGCTCTCGCCCCGGACAATCAACCGGCTTTTGTGTTGGCCGTCCCGCTCAAGGATTTGACGGGTAACTTCACCGGCATGATCGCTGCGGTCGTCTCGCTCGAACCGATTTCGCATCGGTTGAGAGATGCCAGCGTGCGAGGCCGCACGGTCTTCGTCGTGGACCACTCCGGGCACATTGTCGCGCATCCCGACTCGAAAAACTTCGTGCCCGGGGCCGAAGCCAGCGGAAAGCTTGTCGAGCAGATTCGCGCTCTGCCCCAGGAACTCCGCAACACGGAGACCATTCGCTTCGTGGAGGGCGGGCCGAAGCATCCGGTCGAAATGATTGGTACGTATAGCACATTCCCCGAGGTTAATTGGGCGGTGGTCGCCGAACGCAGCCTGGATCAGGCTCGTGCCGACGCGGGCGTGACGGAATTAAACCGCCAAGCTCTCGCATTCGTCACCGTGGTCGTTCTCGTGGCTATCCTTTTCGGTTACTTTTTTGCGGTGGGCATCAGCGAGCCGATTCGCGGCCTCGCAGCTTCCACGCGCGCCATCAGCCGCGGCGAATTCCATCAACGCTCGCCGGTGCGCGGAGCCTCGGAAATCAGCGAGCTGGCTGAAAACTTCAACAAAATGGCCAGCGACATCGAAGAGTATATCGAAAAGCTGAAGGAAGCCGCGGAAGAAAACCGCGAGCTCTTTATCGGCTCAATTCGCATGCTCGCCGCAGCCATCGACGAAAAGGATCCGTACACGCGCGGTCACTCGGGCCGCGTCGCGAAATATTCGGGGCTCATTGGGCGCGAACTCGGGCTTTCGGCCGAAGAACTGGACAAGCTTCGCGTTGCCGCGCTGCTCCACGATGTCGGAAAAATCGGCGTCGAAGACCGCGTCCTGAAAAAGCCCGGCGCATTGACGCCCGAAGAATTCGACTTGATGAAGCAGCACACCGTGAAGGGCGCGAACATCATGCGCCCGGTTTCACAATTGAAAGAGATGCTGCCCGGCATCGAGCTGCACCATGAACATATCGATGGCCGCGGCTATCCCTACGGATTGCAGGGCCAGCAAATTCCGCTGATGGCGCGCATCATCGGCGTGGCCGACACTCTTGACGCCATGACCACCAATCGCCCGTATCAGTCGGCCATGGACATTGAGTTCGCGCTAAACCGCATCAAGTCGCTCACTGGCTCCAAGTTTGACGCCGTCGTCGTCAACGCGCTCGAATCCGCCATCAATGCCGGGAAGCTCCGCCTCAGCGCCGTCGAAGTCACCGTCTAAATCTGCTCGATATCCTCGCGGTCTGCGCTGATTGATCTGCTCATGTGCGCGTGGGGCTCGCATCGAGCGCTTCTGTTACAATTTTATATTGCGCTGGCTGCAAAGCGCTCAACCGCATGATTTCGCTCTTTGGAAAACCTGAAAAAGTCGAGCCGTCACTGCTCGAACGGCTGAAAGCTTCGGTCAGTAAGACAAAGGCAGCGCTGTCTGAGTCGGTTGAGAATATTTTTCTCGGCGAACGCAAGATTGATCCTGCGCTGCTGAAAAAGCTGGAAACGGCGCTGCTTTCCGCCGACCTAGGCGTGAAACCGACGCGCGAAATTCTGGATGCGGTACGGGAAAAGTTGGATCGCAACGCGCTGTTGGACGCTGGCCAACTCAAGCGGGAGATCAAGTCTCACATCGTTCGCATTCTGACCATGAACGAGGGTAAAGCGGGCGATACGCCGATCGGCAGCACGGCGCCGGCGCCTGTTAAGAATCTGACGAACTCGCCCAACGGCAGCGGCCCACGCGTCATCTTCATCGTCGGAGTGAACGGCGCAGGAAAAACTACCAGCATCGGCAAGCTCGCGAACCGACTACGCCAGGAGGGCCTCAGCGTTGTGCTATGCGCTGCAGATACCTTTCGCGCCGCCGCGGTGGAGCAACTCGAAATCTGGGCACAGCGCAACGGCATTGACGTGATCAAGCAGAAATCCGGCGCCGATCCAGCCGCCGTCGTTTTCGATGCGGTCACAGCCGCCAAGGCGCGCGGCGCGGACGCCGTGATTGTGGACACTGCGGGCCGCCTTCACACCAAATCCAATCTCATGGCCGAGCTGGAAAAGATGAAGCGCACCGCGGCCAAAGTTATTCCCGGCGCGCCGCACGACGTTCTGCTAGTCCTAGATGCGACCACCGGCCAGAACGGCCTTGCTCAGGCGCGCGAGTTTACGTCGACCGTAACCGTCACGGGCATTATTCTCACAAAGTTAGATGGCACGGCCAAAGGTGGCATCGTGGTTGCTATCGCGCGCGAACTCGGATTGCCCATCCGTTTTGTCGGCACCGGCGAGCAGATCAACGACATGGTGCCCTTCGACGCGGAAACTTACGCGAACTCTCTTTTCGACTAAACCTTCAACTAATTCATGGACGCTCACGCCACTCGATTCATGGAACACGCGCTGAAGTTGGCGCGCAAAGGCACTGGCCTCGCGAGTCCCAACCCCATGGTCGGCTGCATCCTCGTGCGCGAAGGCCAAATTGTTGGCGAAGGATTTCATCAATATGAAAAGCGCGACCACGCGGAAATCGTCGCGCTAAAATCCGCCGGCGAAAAGGCACGCGGCGCCACGATGTACGTCACGCTGGAGCCGTGCAGTCACACGGGCCGCACTGGCCCGTGCACGGAAGCGACTATCGCTGCGGGGGTTTCGCGCGTCGTGGCGGCCATGGAAGATCCCAATCCCATCAACTCAGGCCGAGGGTTCGATCGGCTGCGCGCTGCCGGCATCGACGTTCTTACTGGAGAGGGCCAAGAAGAAGCTCGCAACTTGAACGAAGCATTCGCTTGCTGGATTCGCACAAAGAAACCGTTCGTCACGCTGAAGTCCGCGCTGACACTCGACGGCCAGCTCGCTCTTCCCCAGGAGCGAAGCAAACTAGGCAAGAGAAGCAGCAAACAGAAACGGGCGAATTGGATTAGTTCGGAGGAATCGCGCGCCGAAGTTCACCGGATGCGCCACGCCGCGGATGCCGTGCTCACCGGCGTCGGCACGGTCAAGGTCGATGACCCGCTTCTCACGGATCGCAGCGGGCTTCCGCGGCGCAGACCTCTCTTACGCGTCATCCTTGATTGGGGGCTGACGATCTCGCCGCACTCGCGCCTTGTGCAGTCCGCGCAGAACGATGTTCTGATTATTACGCAACAGCACCCACATACACGGAGAGTTCGCGCACTGGAGCGCGCCGGCGTCGAAGTCGTTCGCGCGGTTTCACGCAACGGACAGATCAATCTGGAGAGCGTTCTCGCCGAACTTGGCCGCCGCGAAATTTCAACCGCCCTCCTCGAAGCCGGCCCAACACTGAACGGCACCGCCCTCGCCGCCGGAATCGTCCACAAGCTCTTTCTTTTCTATGCTCCCAAAATCGCCGGTGAAACGCGCGTACCCTTCGCCATCGCGCCGAATCTCAAGCTCCCGCCACTGCAAAGGCTTCGCACGCAAGCGTCGGGCCCAGACATCGCCCTGGAAGCCTACTTGCAGGACGTGTACCGCTAGGTCTAGAGTGCGGCAGCCCTGCTGCCGCTTTTTGCGACGTCACTTCAGCGTGGACCGCGAATGCGGGAGCTGGGCTCCCGCATTTCACAACGCTGTGTCACTCACTGACACGCAGCACGGCTGCGCCTTCAATGGCGTCATTTTTTAGAGCATTCAACGCCCGGTTGGCCTCGCTTAGAGGATAAACCTGCGTGTGCATGCGAACAGGAATCTCCGCCGCGACGCGAAGAAAATCCTCGCCGTCCTGCCGCGTGTTATTCGCCACGCTGCGAATCATTCGCTCTTGATACAGAAGGTCGTAGCTGAATGACGGAATCGGGCTCATGTGAATTCCGCCCAGCACGAGCACTCCGCCTTTGCGCAACGTCGCAAGCGCCGCGGGAACGATCTCGCCTGCAGGCGCAAAAACGATGGCGGCATCGAGCTTTTTCGGCGGCGCATCCAGCGTCCCGCCCGCCCACGCCGCGCCCAACTCCAGTGCCAATTTCTGGTGACGGGCGTCGCGCGTCGACGCATACACTGTCACCTTCCAATGCCGCGCTACTTGAATCGCGATGTGCGCCGCCGCGCCAAAGCCATAAAATCCCAGCCGGCCGCCAGGCTTGATTCCCGAAAGCCGCAGTGAACGGAATCCGATGATTCCCGCGCAGAGCAACGGCGCGGCCTGCTCATCGGAAAATCCTTCGGGAATCGCGTAAACAAAATCATCCGGCGCGACGATATATTCGGCGTAGCCACCGTCGACACTGTAGCCGGTGAAAGTCGGGTTGTCGCAGAGATTTTCCTCGCCCATGCGGCAGTATTCGCACACGCCATCGGTGTGGTGCAGCCAGGCAACGCCAACGCGCGCTCCGATCGCATAACGGCGCGATCCTTCTCCCAGTTTCTCGACGACACCCACGACTTGATGCCCCGGAATGACCGGTGATTTTCGCGGAGGCAATTCGCCTTCGATCACATGCAAATCCGTCCGGCACACTCCGCAGGCGTGAACGCGCACCAGCACCTCGCCCCTATCGGGACTCGGCGCCGGCACGTCCGTGAATTGAAGCGGATTCGTTTCGATCCGCGCAGGGGAGTTGAGCAAACAGGCTTTCATGGTGCGCCCTCGATAATTCCGTGATGCGGCAAGCTTTAGTCTAGTGCTATCTGCCTCTGCAACGAAATGCTGTACACTCAAAACGGAAAAGCCCACTGGCAAAGAGAAAGAGGATGAGGAAACTGTGTTCACCGGAATCATTGAACATGTCGGGACAATCGAAGCCCTGGATCTGAAGCCTGGCGGCGGACAAATCACGATCCATGCGCCCAGCCTTGCCCCCTCGCTCGCCATCTCAAAAAGCATTGCCGTAAACGGTTGCTGCCTCACGATCGTCGCTCTCGGAAAGAAACAGTTTTCTGCCGACCTCTCCGACGAAACCATCCAAAAAACCTCGTTCGGCGCGAAAAACGGCGGGCTGAAAAAAGGCGCGCGCGTTAATCTGGAACAACCTTTGACCGCCGGCGCAGAATTTGGCGGCCACTTCGTTCAAGGTCATGTAGACGGCACGGGCCGCGTCACGCGTCTCGACCCGGAAGGTCCGGGAAGCAGCAATTGGTGGTTGGGCGTGGAAGTGCCCGAAGATTTCGCGCGCTACATTGTTCCCAAGGGTTCGATTACGATCGACGGTATCAGTTTAACCGTCGCTCGCTGGCATAATTTTGTGACGCCCCTCAGGCAAGCGCGAACGGTGGAAGTCGCCATAATTCCATACACGTATGAGCACACGAATCTTCGGGACCGCAAACCCGGCGATGCGGTCAACCTCGAAGGAGATGTTTTGGGAAAATACGTTGAACGCTATCTTGAAGCGCGCAACGAAACTTCTTCCAGGCCAAATACCCAACCCACTCTCGACAAGCTTGTCACGCAAGGCTTCTGAGGAGAGTTCGTGCCATCTCTTTCCGGAATAATCGAAACGTGCCTCTGGGTCAGGGATATTGGCAGAGCGTCCACGTTTTACCAAGAAGTTCTTGGCCTGCGCCGCATCGCGGGCGATGAATCTGGCCCATCTATTGAAATCCGTTTCCGATCTCTATTCCAATATCAACTACCAGCCACAGCTTTCCGCGCCTTGGCACGTGCGCCGCGCCAGTAAAGGGCCAGCCCAATCACAATCGTTGCGACCGTCCCGCCTACTAGCTTCAGCTCAAATCCCAGTTTGTTCGCGGAATCGCCTGGTGGAACGAGCGAAACGAAAATGCCGATCAGCACAATGAGAAAACCAGTGCCGGAAACGGCCCACACGCCTACTTTACCGCCCGGAATCAGAATTGCCTCCCGATTTTCAGTCCGGTCCTTCCGCGAATAGAGCCGGATCGCCGCGGCGAACATGTAAAGAAATGGAATGAAATAAAGAATGATGGTGGCGTCGACGAGAAACTGGTAAGCGCCTCGCGTCGTCTCGTTAATCTGGCTAACTAAGAGAATCGCGCACGACACGACCGCTTGGACGAGAATCGAAACGTAGGGAGTCTTCCATCGGGGATGGATTCTCCCGAACGCCTGCGGCAGATAGCGGTCGATTCCCACGACGAATGGAACACGCGCGATTCCCGCAACCGTGCTGCCAACGCCGCCAGCGTTTCCGACAGTCACGACAATCGCCGCGACAATTCCAAGAAACCCAATGCGCAATGCGATCGATCCCACCGTAATGGCGTGGAATACGCCGCTGGTCGCCGAAACTTCTCCTGCGGGCACCAGCACCAGCACAGCCATCGTGGCCAGGATGTACATCGCGGCAATCAGCACGGCGGCGGCGTACAACGCGCGTGGCAAAGTGCGGCGCGGGTTGCGCACTTCCTGGCTCATTGCGGACACCAACTCAAGCCCGCTGAACGCGAACGCAATCTGCGACCAGAAATTTACAGTGTCCCAGTTCCACGTCGGCAGAATGTTCTGGCGCGTGAAATGCGTCACTGCTCCGTGCTTCATCGCGACAATTGCAGCAACCACGACTACCGCCATCAGAGGCAAGTACGTCGCCACACCGCCCGCATTCTGCAGCCACTTGCCGATGTTCAGCCCGATGATGTTCAAGCCCACGGCCACGACGAGCATTCCCACAGAAACCCACAGCAAAAACGCGCGATCCTGCGAGAGTGTCGCGCCGTTCTCACCGACGATGTAGGCGCTCATCGCCGCGCTGGCGAGCAAAAGTCCGGGAAAATAGAAAACGGTATAAGCCCAGTAATTCCATCCAGCGACGAAACCGTGAAAATCGCCGAAGGCTTCCTTCGTCCAGACGTACAAACCGCCCTCTTCCGGAAACCGCGACGAAAGTTCGTTGATCACCAGAGCCGACGGAACAAAGAAAAAGACCGCTGCAACCACCCACAAGCTGATCGAAGAAGTTCCGTTATGCGCGGCCGCAGCAACCCATCGCGGGCCGAGAACCGTCGCGATATTGAAAAGCAACACGTCCCAAAAACCCATCGCCTTGGGTAATTGCTTGATTGGATCGACGGAGCCGCCTGCGGGCTGGCTCACAGAGTCACGTCCAGCGCGGGAATCAACGCATCCTGCATGCGGAAGTTGTGGAGAAACGGATCTTTCGAATTTTCAAAATCGTCCCAAGGGCCGAAAAACCCGACGCGGCCGTCCTGCAAGAACACCACAGTATCGGCGAGTTTCTTAGCGAGATGCGTATCGTGCGTCACCACGATAGATGTGCGGTGAAACGCATCCTTCAGCCGCAGAATGAGATCGCCCATGTGTCCCGCCATAATGGGGTCGACCATGGTGGTCGGCTCGTCAAATAATATGGCGTCGGGATTTTGCGCGAACGCACGCGCCATGGCTACGGCGCGCTTCATCCCCGTCGATAATTCGCTCGGCAGTTTATCGAGGACTTCTTCGACTTCAAGCATCTTCGCTAATTTAGCCACGTACGCGTCGATATCTTCGTTTTCTAGCCCTGGCTGTTTTTCCAACGGAAACGCAATGTTTTCGGCGACCGTCAGCGAATCAAACAACGCGCCCGACTGAAACACCATCGTCACTTTGCGCCGCACTTCTTCAAATTGTTGCTCGCTGAAATCCGTAACGTCGACCCCGTCCACAAAGATGCGCCCAGAATCCGCCTTCATAAATCCCATAATGTGCTTGAGCGAAACAGACTTTCCCACGCCGCTGCGCCCCATGATCACGCACGTCTCGGCACGCTTTACGCTGAAGCTTACGTCTTTCAGCACGGCGTTATCGTCGAAAGACTTGCAAACATGGCGAAACTCAAAAAAGTTTTCTGCTTTCGGTTCAACACTGCTGCCCGCAGCACTGGCGTTCACCGAGCTGGACGGCCCTCGCGCCCCGCCCGTCTCCAGCGCTGCCACACCGCGATTTATATCGTTTGCGTCGGCCATCGTTCGCGTCCGCTATCCCCTGCATGCACCAACACTGCGTGGGTCATGCCGTGCGCCGTCTAAGTTTGTTCCGTTTCCACGATCCGTTGCGCTTCCGCGTAGTCCGCCACCGTATTCATGTTCCAGAAAAGGCGCCCTGCGCTATCAAATCGTTTCCAGTCCCGCTCGTCAAGAACTTCCGCGCGCAAAAGTAAGATGCCTTGCGTCACTTTGCGAATGCTTCGCTCGAATGCGGGTCGTAGCGCCTCCACCGTGTCAGTTCGCCAGCACGCGCAAAGCGGCTCCGGTCCATGTTTGGAATGCGCCAGAACCACTTGAGCATCACTCTTAACCGCACGATCCGCGAGAAATTTCATCCAGTCCGAGGTCAAAAACGGCATGTCGCAACTCACGATGACGTTCCATTTGCAACCAGTCTCACGCTCCTGCGTGTGCAGCAATGCGGTGACAATTCCCCCGAGCGGCCCCTCGCCCGGCCAGCAGTCCTCCACAATTTCTGTTTCGAAATCCGTATATTTTCCAGCCACGGAAACGATCTTGACGTCTTTCGTGAAGCTCCGCAGCAATTCGATCATTCGCGCCAGCATCGGCTTTCCAGCAAATTCAACGAGCGCCTTGTCTCGCCCAAATCGCGTGCTCCCTCCTCCCGCCAAAATGTATGCACGCAATCTCTGCTCGCTGGTCTCCGCGCTCATTTTCTAAATCTCGGCTCCCTTTCTCTTCACTGCGTCCTCTGTGAACTCTGCGAACTCTGTCTAAATTCTCTATCCTTCTTCCAACGGTTCGCGCCCCGGCCGTCGAATCCCCAACTCGCGCAATTTCTCCTGCAAACTCTGCCGGTGCAACCCGATTGTCGCCGCGGTCCGCGAAACATTCCACCGATGATCCGCCAACTGCTTTGTCAGATACGCCACTTCAAATTTTCGTTTCGCCTCGCGAAAATCTTTCTCACCAAATCCATTCTCGCTCGCACCGTCAGAATGTCGATGTGGTGCAGTCTCCCCGCTCAATACTTCGTGCGGCAAGTCCCCCACGCCAATTTCTTCCCCGCGGGACAAAACGAGGCTCCGTTCCAAAGCATTTTTCAACTCGCGAACATTCCCCGGCCAGTCATACCGCTCGATCGCAGCCATCGCTTCCCGCGTGAGCCGCGCCGTGCGTCCAAGGTGCGTTCCGTGCATCTGCAAAAATGCCTCGGCAAGCACCAGAATATCCGACTTATGCCCGCGCAAAGGCGGCAACTCGATTGTCACCACACGCAAGCGGTAAAACAAATCCTCGCGAAACTTGCCCGTCCGGATCTCCGCCCCTAAATTCCGGTGCGTAGCACTGATGATTCGTACATCCACCGGAATCGGCTGCGTCCCACCCAACCGTTCAATGGTGCGATTCTCCAAAGCCCGCAAAACTTTCGCCTGCGTCACCGGATTCATATCCCCAATCTCATCCAAAAACAAAGTCCCGCCCGACGCCAACTCAAACTTCCCCTTCTTCTGCTGCGCCGCACCGGTAAACGCCCCGCGCTCATATCCAAACAATTCCGACTCAATCAAAGTCTCCGGCAATGCCGCGCAGTTCACAGCTACATAAGCCTTCCCCGCTCGGGGCGACCTCGCGTGAATCTCCTGGGCCATCAAGTCTTTTCCCGTTCCGCTCTCGCCGAGAATCAACACTGTTGAGTCCGCCGGCGCTACACGATCCGCCATTTCGAACGCCCGCCGCATCTCCGTGGTGCGCCCAATCATCTGCCCAAACTGTCCCTCCGTCGTCAGTCGACTACGCAAGGAGTCATTTTCCTTTTCAAGTGTCGCCAATTTCAAAAGATTGGCCACGCGCTGCCGCAACTCCTCCAATTCGAATCCCTTTACCAAATAATCCGCCGCCCCAAGCTGCAGCGCCTCCACCGCCGTCTTCGCGGTGTCCAGCGCAGAAACCATTAAAACAGGCAATTCGCTTCCCTGCTCGCGTATCCACCGCAAGAATTCAAGTCCGCTTTGCTCTGGCAGCACCACATCGAGCAGCACTAAGTCCGGCCGCTCGGTATTCAACGCTGCGCGCGCCGCCTCCGCCGAATCCGCCTCCGCAATCCGGTACTTCCCTTCTAGTGCCCGCCGCAATCCATATCGCGCCGCCGGTTCGTCATCTACGATCAGTATCGTCTTCATATTTTTCCTATTTCTTTGCTTCGTTTCTTTCTTACTTCTTTTCTTTTTTCACTGACATGTTCACTATGAATCGCGTCCCGCGCCCATCGCGAACCGGACTCACCCAATCCAGCTTGCCGCCAAACTCCTCCACTCGCCGCGCCACAATCGCTAAGCCGAGTCCCGTCCCCTGCGTCTTCGTCGTATAAAATGGCTGCAGGATCTTTTCGCGCGCACTCTCGGGGACCCCCGGCCCGTCATCTTCCACGGCAAACAAAAATCCATCGCCATTCGCCGAGCCTTTCATCTTTACGCGCCCGCCTCGCGCCGTCGCCTCCAACGCATTCACTACAAGATTCGACAAAATCTCGCTAACCGCTTCCGCACTCGCCGCCAACCTGCTTCCCCCCGTCGCTACTTCCACCTCAAGCACCACGCCGCGCCGCTCAGCCTCATGACGCAGAACTCCGCTGACTTCTTCCGCGACAGCCTGCGCATTACAGGTCGCCACCATAACGCCCCCGCGAATCGCTGGCCGGCTGAATTGCAGCAATTGATTCAGCTTCGACGACAACCGCCCAATCTCCTCCAGCACCATTCTCGTTTCACCCCGTATCGACTGGGGCAATTCCGGATTTTCCATTTGCACCTGCAAAATCGTTTTGATCGACCCCAACGGATTCTTCAAATTGTGTGAAATACTAGCCGCCATCTGCCCCAACACGGCCAGCCGCTCCCTCTCCGCCAATTCCCTCTCCAGCTGCAACTTCTCCTCGATCAACCGGCACAAGTCCAGCGTCCCCGGCAACTGCTCGCACAAAAACTCCAGCGCCGCCGCCGTCTCGCCCGACAACATCGCCCCATGCGCCTTGACTCGCAGCGTCCCCAGAAGCCGCCCGGACTGCTGAATCACAAACACTTCCTCGGCTGCGATTCCGCCAGATCCAAAATCCGCCGCGCCGCCGAGAGCCAGCTTCACCTCCGCGAGTTGCAACTCTTCGCCGATCCACTTCTCTGTAAAAGCCGTCAGATTTCCCAGGTTGCCCAGCCTCGCGATCTCCTGAAGGGGCGCCATCATCCGTTGAGCATGGTCCATCTCCTTGTGCGCAGTCCGCCGAAGAACAGTTCTCATCAATCGCTGCAACGGCTCGAAGAACACCACAGGAAGAAACAGCAAGATGGCCGCCGACGCCTCCGGCGGCATATACGGTTCCATCCACAAACTCATGCGCCGAACCAGACTGAGGTACAACAGTGCAAGAAAAGTCGCGAACACCGCGTAGATGAGATTCCGCTGCCGTCCAATCTGCAGAAAATTAGACTTCTGCACGTTCCGAATAAGCGTTGCCAAAGGTATTACAGCTAGACAAAAGACTAAGGTGACCATTAGAGAGGCACTTTCTTCGAGGCCCTCTCCCCATCTGTGAATGATCAAATGAACTGTCAGGACATAGCCCGCCATCCATGCCAGATCAGTTCGCAGCGAGCGGTGGAATCCTTGTTGTTCTTTGTCAGGCGCGACCTTCAAGAAGCGCCATTGCCAGATGGCGCCTATCACCAGGGCGGCGACCAGCCATAGCTGGAACAACCATCCCAATCTATTGCTGGGGAGCAGAAAATCAAACCCGCTGCGCAATCGCAGTGCGCCATAGAGCTTTGAAACCAATAACACGGCTGGAAGATAAGCCGACGCCAACCACAATCGCTTCTGCGTGCCCGAGTGAAACAGTTCTCGGATTTGCGCGTACTCGACTTGCAAGTGCACCAGCAACGAGGGCAAGAACCACAAGCCCAGACAAGTCACGGTCCAGCAGAAAATAGCGAGCGGCTGCGGAATCGCCGTGTAGTAGAGTTGCGCATTCAGTTCCAGTAGCGACCCACCAAAAAAGAGAACGAGCGCCAGACACAAAAAAAAGAAGATGCGCTCGAAGTTCCTTTGTCGACGATGGCCAAGGATGACAACAATCCAAAAAAATGGCAGAAGCGTCCCCGCCGTAAGAACGATCAGCCGAGGATAAGTGGAGTAGTGCAACGCTCGACCCGGTGGCGATTCTATTCCTCGAGAAGGAGCACGGCAATCGCCAAGTGTCGTATTTTTCTTGCACCATCTAAGCTATTATAAATAAACAGCTTAACTTGGAAAGAAATCCACAGCCGCCCCACCCATCTGTCTGCTAAATGCTTGACATGCAATCCTTTTCTGGCTATATTAGCAGTCGACTGCTAGGAGTGCTAATTTTCCTTCCGTGCTCCCAGTCTCTGTTCAAACCGAAAGATCACCTATGGAGGTTCTTCCAAGATGGCAGTGAATCTGACCCCGCTCCACGATCGTGTGATTGTGAAGCGCATTGAAGAAAAAGAGTCCGTCAAGGGCGGCATCATCATCCCTGACTCCGCAAAAGAAAAGCCCATGGAGGGTGAAATCATCGCCGTTGGCGCTGGCAAGCGCGAAAAAGGCGAATTGATCCCTCTCGATGTGAAACCAGGCGACCGCGTTTTGTTCGGCAAGTACAGCGGCACCGAAATCAAGGTCGAGGACGAAGAGTACCTCATTCTTCGCGAAGAAGAGATCCTTGCCAAACTAAGCGGCGCAGCCAAAGCCGCGAAGAAGTAGTTCCGTTCCCAATCCGTAGGGGCACGGCATGCCGTGCCCGTCGATGAAGCAAGCTCAAAATTCAGCAGTGCGCAGAACGATAATCAGGAGGAAATACCAGTATGGCGAAGCAGATAGTAACAGGTGAGAATTCCCGCCAAGCGATTCTACGCGGCGTGAACGCTCTCGCCGACGCAGTAAAGATCACCCTCGGCCCCAAGGGCCGCAATGCGGTGATCGAAAAGAAGTTCGGCGCGCCGATCATCACC
>Ga0209448_10000134_pt1 | contig 27305 bp, 23 predicted proteins | sample BogFormECP14_OM2_FD_188245 | JGI IMG/M metagenome (GOLD analysis project Ga0209448, IMG submission 188245) | Bog forest soil microbial communities from Calvert Island, British Columbia, Canada - ECP14_OM2 (SPAdes) (version 2) | ecosystem: Environmental > Aquatic > Freshwater > Wetlands > Bog ... | reverse complement strand
TAAGGAGCATTCATGGCGAAATACATTGTCATTACCATGCCGGGAGACGGCATCGGCAACCAGGTTCTGCCTGAGTCGTTGCGGGTCTTGAACGCGGTCGGCTTTGACGCTGAGTACGTTCATGCCGATATCGGATGGGACTGTTGGTGCGCTAAGGGCAATGCGTTGCCCGACCGGACAATCGAGTTACTAACCAAGCATAAGTTGGGTTTGTTCGGCGCCATTACTTCGAAGCCAAACAAGGCCGCGCAGGCAGAGCTGAAACCCGAGTTACAGGGCAAGGGCTACGTTTACTATTCGCCGATCGTGACCATGCGCCAGAAATTCAATCTCGATATCTGTATGCGGCCTTGCGTCGGCTTCACGGGCAATCCGCTGAATTACATTCGGAAGAAAACCGACGGCGGTTTCGACGAGCCCAAAATTGACACCACCGTCTTCCGCCAAGGCACAGAGGGCATGTACGCCGGCGTGGAGTGGACGAACCCTCCCGAGATCGTGCGCGCCGCGTTGAACAGCCATCCCCGATTCAAGGCCTTTGCCAACGTCCCGGGGCCGGAGATCGCGGTAAGTTGCCGCATCATCACTCGCAAGGCGGCCGAGCGCATCGTGACCGCTGCTTTCGAATATGCGAAGCGGCGCGCCTTCAAGGGCGTGACGATTTGCGAGAAGCCGAATGTCGTGCGCGAGACCTCCGGCATGATGGAAGAAGTGGCAAAAGAGGTTGCCAGGAATTATCCGGGGATTGCGCTCTGGTCCACAAACATAGACGCGCAACTGATGTGGCTGAATAAGAATCCGGAGGAGTACAACGTAATCGTGGCCTCAAATCTGTTCGGCGACATTCTTTCCGACGCGTTCGCAGGGCTGGTAGGCGGACTAGGATTCGCGGCATCCGGCAATATTGGAGATGACGTCGCGGTTTTTGAGCCGACACACGGGTCGGCGCCGAAGTATGCTGAGCTGAATCCGCCCATCGTGAATCCGATTGCGATGATCCTCTCGGCAGCGATGATGCTCGATCATATTGGCGAAGATCAGAAGTCAAATCGCATCCGCGCGGCCATTGCCGATGTGGTGCGCGAAGGTAAAGTCCGGACTTACGATATGATGCGCTTTACGGGTGGCCCGAAAGCGATCAGTCAGGGTGCGGCTTCGACCGTGCAGATGACGGATGCGATTTTGGAGAAAGTGCGATAACCACCGGGGACACAGAGGATCACAGGGAATCACAGAAGCACGACTTTTTTATCCTGATTTGAGGCAATTATGAGCCGCGCTGTCGAAACTACCTCCCCGCGTTCTGCCGAGGCGGGCCATTGGGGCAAAGAAGTTCGGTCGGACGTGCACGTCGCTTTTGAGGCGCGCGACAGCGGCGGAATCGAAAGTTCGCTGGAATCGCGGGTTGCGCCCTTCTACGGCTCGGCGATCATGGAGCAGACCCGAGACGTCCTCGCCGAACTCGGAGTGAAACACGCGCGGGTTGCGATTCATGATGAAGGCGCGCTGCCCTTTGTGATCGCGGCTCGCATCGAGGCCGCCGCCAGGCGCGCGGGAATCGCGCTGGGCAAACGCTCGCTGCCGGAACAGCATCCGCTGCCGCCGCCCTCGCCAAAGGATAGGCTGCGTCGATCGCGGCTTTATCTGCCCGGCTCTGAACCCAAGTACTACATCAACGCTTCATGGCATGGGCCGGACGCCGTCATTCTCGATTTGGAAGATTCCGTGCATCGCGGAGAAAAAGATGCGGCTCGCATCCTGGTGCGGAATACCTTGCGGGCGGTCGATTTCGGATCGTGCGAGCGCATGGTGCGGATTAATCAGTTGCCCCTGGGACTCGAAGATCTGGCGGAAGTAGTGGGCGAGAGTCCAGACCTGATTTTGATTCCAAAGGTTGAAGAGTCCGAGCAGGTGCGGGAAGTGGATCGCATGATCGGCGAAATCAAGGCGCGCCACGGAATTATCCGGTCGATCTGGATTATGCCAATCATCGAATCAGCGCTCGGAATCGAGAACGCATTGGCCGTCGCGACGGCGAGCGAAAATGTGGCGGCGCTGACCATTGGGCTCGAGGATTACACCGCCGATCTGGGCGTGGTGAAGACCACGGAAGGGCGCGAGTCGCAATATGCGCGGTCGCGCGTGGTGAATGCGGCGCGCGCCGCCGGAGTGCAGGCGATTGATTCGGTGTTCAGCGACGTCGCCGACATGGACGGTTTGCGGCGTTGGGGAGAAGCCTCGCGGGCGGCGGGATTCGAAGGCATGGGATGCATCCATCCCGGGCAGATTCGCGTAATCCACGAGGCGTTTCAGCCGACGGCAGTCGAGATCGAAAAGGCGCGAAAAGTGGTCGCCGCTTTTGAAGAAGCGCAAAGCAAGGGGTTCGCCGTGGTGAGTCTGGGTTCGAAGATGATCGATCCGCCGGTGGTGCAGCGCGCGTTGAAGTTGGTGGAAAGGGCGAAAGCGATGGGAGTGATCTCGTGAGTCCGAGTGCGAATGCGAATGCGAACGAAAGAGTGGAACTGGCGCATAACGCGGCGGGGCGTGCCGTGCCGACGATGGTAAACGGCAAGCCGCAAATTCCGTTTCTGGGTGCGGGCAAATATCAGCCGCGCGGGCGGAAGGCGGCGCCGGCGATCTGCTCAAATAAGGATTATCCGGATAGTGGCGATAAGCGCGTGGCCAATCTGGAAACCGCGCTGCGCAACTGCGGGCTGCGCGACGGCATGGTGATCTCGAACCATCATCATCTGCGGGACGGCGATCGAGTGGCGCTCATGGCGCTGGAAGCAGCGGCCAAGATCGGCGTCAAAGATCTGATGTGGTTCCCGAGCGCGTCGTTCCCTTCGCAACAGGGCGCCATCGACCTGATGAAGAAAGGCGTGATCCATCACATCGAAGGCTCGATGAACGGGCCGTTGGGCGACTACTGCACGCTGGGGAAGATGCGCGGCATGGGCGTGCTGCGTTCGCATGGCGGGCGGTACCAGGCGATCCAGGATGGAGAAGTTCACATTGATATCGCAGTGATCGCGGCGCCCACCGCCGATTTTTTCGGCAATGCGGATGGCTCGCATGGCAAGTCGGCGTGTGGCTCGCTCGGTTTTGCGCTGGCGGATTCCACCTACGCCGATCGCGTGATCGTGGTGACCGACAACCTCGTGCCGTTTCCTTGTGTGCCCTGGCAGATTCAGGGCAACAACGTGGACTTTGTGGTGGAAGTGGAATCGATTGGCGATCCCGCGAAGATCGTTTCCGGCACCACGCAGATTACGCGTTCGCCAGACCGGCTGCGCATCGCGGAGTTAGTAGCGCAGTTTCTGCGGGCAACGGGAATCATGAAGAACGGATTTTCGTTCCAGGCAGGAGCCGGCGGTATCGCGCTGGCATTCGTCGAATATCTGAAGCAGATGATGAAAGAGGATGGAGTTAAGGCGCGCTTCGTTCGCGGCGGGTCCACGAAATTCCTGGTTGAGTTGCTGCAGGAAGGGCTGACGGATTACATCCTTGATGGGCAGACGTTCGATCTCGACGGTGTGAAGTCGATTGCGAATGATCCGCGGCACGTGGCCACTTCGCCGTTCACTTCCTACAACTACCACGGCAAGGGAAACTTCGCTTCGCTGGTCGATGCTGTGGTATTGGGCGCGACCGAGGTTGACGTAAACTTCAACGCCAACGTGGTGACGCACTCCGACGGCCGCTTGCTGCACGGCATTGGAGGTTGGCAGAACTGCCTGTTTGCGGGCTGCACGATTCTCGCGCTGCCCTCGTTTCGCGATCGTATTCCTGTGATCGTGGACGAGGTCACGACGATGACGGGGCCGGGCGAGATGATTGACGTGGTCGTGACCGAGCGCGGAATTGCGATCAATCCGCGACGCACCGACCTGCTCCACGCGGTCATGGGATCGAAGCTGCCGGTTCGTCCGATTCAAGACATCAAGGCCGAAGTCGAGAAAATTTGCGGCAAGCCGGCGCGGCCAAAGCTGGGCGATCGTCCATGCGCAGTGGTGAAGTGGGTTGATGGAACGGTACTGGATACGGTGTGGCAAGTTAGCTGAAGTAAGTTGTTGTGCGTATGGCACCGCGTTGGCAGCTTGCGGATAAACTCAGATTCGAGCAGGCTCTGGGAAGGGCACGACTTCACAGCTTGCGGCAAAATTCCGTGTAGAGACGGGGCTTGCCCCGTCTCGGGTCAATCCCGGACTATGTTCGGGCACGAGCGGGAAGGGTGCGGCTTTAGCCGTGCCGCTCAGAGCCTACAGTGACCGGACTTTAGCCCCTGAGGGCCGGGCGTTTCACCGGATGGCACGTTGGCGGGCAGACAGGTATCCTGATCTGCCCGATTTTATTTTGTGGAGGCGCGAGTGCGCGGGCTGAAAACAAAGCGAGTCCTGATCACCGGCGGGGCCAGCGGCATAGGAGCAGCCACGGCGGCACGATTCCTTGAAGAGGGGTCTGTCGTGTGTGTGCTCGACCGCGACGCCGAAGCACGGCAAAAAGTCCAGCGCCAACTGCCCGGTCTAGCCGCAGCGCTCGATGCCGATGTTTCGAACCTGAAGCAGGTGCAGGCCGCATTTGCCGAAGCAATTCGGCTGATGGGCGGCGTTGATGTGCTGGTGAATAACGCCGGCATCAGCATCCGTCATAACTTTCTCGACATCACGCCGGAAGAGTGGGACAAAGTGATGACCGTAAATCTCACCGGAGTGTTCTACGTCGCGCAGACGGCGGCACGGCACATGATGGAGCGCGGCAGTGGCGTGATTCTACAAACGGCGTCGACCAACGGGGTCATGGGATATCCCTTCTATGCGGATTACAACGCCACCAAGGCGGGCGTGATCGAGCTGACGAAGTCGATGGCGCTCGAGCTGGCGCCGAAAGTCAGGGTGTGCGCGGTGGCTCCGGGATACGTGCTGACACCGATGCAGCGCGCCGAGTACACGGATGCAATGCTCGAAGAGATCAACCGGAAGATTCCTTTGCGCCGGCATGCTCAGCCGGAAGAGATTGCGGCGCTGTTCGCATTCCTCGCCTCCGAAGATGCGCAATACATCACCGGCCACGTGTATACCTGCGACGGCGGAGAAATCGCGGGCGGACTGGCCAGCCGGTAGCCATGCACCTTCCAGAAAAACTCGCGCTGATTGCGGGCGGGACATCAATCGCATGAGCACGGTCGTCTTCCTCGGCGGAGGGCGGATCACATCCGCGATGCTAGCGGGCCTGCGCCTGGGTCTGGAAAAGACCAGACATCGCCTGGTCGTGCATGATCGCAATCGGGGCAAGCTGCGCGATCTAAAAAAACGCTACGCGGTTGCTGTCGAGCCGGATTTGAATCGCGCAGTTAAGCAGGCGGATGTGCTGATCATTGCAGTTCGTCCGAGTTCGGTACGCGAGCTTCTTCAGATGGTCGGAAAAGCTATCGGGGAAGCGAACCGGGCATTGCTCGGACGAAAGACGCTTGTGGTCAGTCTGGCCGCAGGCGTGCCCCTGCGCGTGCTGAGCAAGCAAATTGGCCTGCCCGTGCAATGGGCTCGTGCCATGCCGAGTCCTCTCTGCCGCAGCGGGCGCGGCCTCACTGCCGTGACCTTTCCCCGGACGTTGCCGCGCGCGGATCGCAAACGCGTCCAGGATCTTTTCGCCAGCTTCGGTCAGGTCGTCGAAATTCCAGAAAAGAAGTTCGACGCCTTCACCGTGACCTACTCCTGCAGCCACGGCTATCACGCGCTGGCAACGCTGGCGCGAGCCGCGCAAGCCGCAGGTCTCGATCGACGCATGGCTCTGCTGGCGAGCGCGCATGCGTTGGCGGATGGGATCATCGCTTGGCGCGAGGGCAAGCATTCCTTGGAGTCGCTACTTCAGGAGGCGACCACTCCCGGTGGTATTGCCGCAGCGACCGTCGCCAAAATGGACGCTGCCGGGTACGGCCGCGCAGTGCGGCAAGGCGTTGTCGCCGGACTGCGGCGGGCTCGTGCGAATGCGGCTAAATGATTTTTTCGGGAACTGATAACCATCCGCCTGCGTATTCGTCTAATAGGATTGCCTGTAGGCCGAAGACTGCCTCGAAACCGATATAAACTTTCCTTTGGAGCCCCAATGCGATTTTTGATCTGTCTGCTGACTGCCGTCATACTGCTTCCGGCCATCGTGACCGCTGCTAACCAACCTGCCGACCTCGAAGCGCGGCGCAAAGCGCTGAACGACCTGCTGCACGAGCAGTGGGAATACACCATGCGCACCAACCCAATCTACGCGTCCATTCTGGGCGACAAACGCTACAACGACAAACTCGACGACTTCTCCCAGAAAGCCATCGACGACAATCTGGAGCAGACCCGCCACTTCTTCGACCGTTTCGAAGCGATTGACACCACCGGATTTCCCGAGCAGGAAGTGCTGAATAAACAGCTCATGGTTCGAGACTTGGCAATGACTCTGGAAGGCGCGCGCTTCAAAACGTGGCAGATGCCGGTAAGCCAATTCGGCGGGATTCACATTGACGCGCCGCAACTGGTCAGCATCCTTTCATTCGAGAACGTGAAGGACTACGAAGACTACATCACGCGGCTGAAGCTGCTTCCGGTTTTATTCGACCAGACCACCGAGCAGATGCGCAAAGGCATGGCGGCGGGGCTGATGCCACCAAAGATTCTGCTGGAAAAAGTCGTGACGCAAGCGAATGGAATCGCCACGACGCCCGCGGATCAAAGTCCGTTCACTCATCCGTTTGAGAAGTTTCCCGATGCCATCCCCGAAGCGGATCGCAAGCGACTGCGCGAGGCGGGCTTGGCTGCCGTCAAGGATTCCGTGCTTCCGGCCTACGTCAAGTTCACGGCGTTTGTGCGCGACGAGTATGCGCCCAAAGGCAGAACCGAGCCCGGAGCATGGTCTCTGCCGGACGGTAGCGCCTGGTACGCGTTTCGCGTGAAAGAGAGCACGACGACGACTTTGTCACCCGAGGAAATCCATCAGCTTGGGCTGCAGCAGGTGAAAGACATTGAAGCCCGCATGCTCGCGGTTGTGAACCAACTCGGCTACAAGGATCTGAAAAGCTTCAGCGCCTCCCTCCAGACCAATCCCAAAGTGCACGTGCATTCCCGCCAGGAGATTCTGGACCTCTATCAAAAGTACACCGATCAAATGTACGTGAAACTGCCGGAGATGTTTGGACGTCTCCCCAAAGCGAAGTTGGAAATCAGGCCCATCGAGGAATTCCGCGAAAAGGAGGCTTCCACGGAATACATTGACGGAGCTCAGGATGGATCTCGTCCCGGTCATATCATGGTCAACACCGGCAACTTCGAGAAAGGCACCACGGTCGACGTTGAAACCACTGCCTATCACGAAGGCGTGCCCGGACATCACATGCAGATTTCTATCGCGCAGGAATTGCCCGAACTACCTCTCTTCCGCCAGCATGAACAATATACGGCCTACACCGAGGGATGGGCCCTCTACTCCGAGAGACTGGGCAAGGAGGTCGGGTTTTTCCAGGATCCTTACAGCTACTATGGCCACCTGCAGGACGACATGTTGCGCGCCATCCGCCTGGTCGTCGACACCGGCTTCCACTACAAACACTGGACCCGGCAGCAGGTGGTTGATTTCTTCCACGACCACTCTGCCATTGACGAGGCCGAAGTGCAGAGCGAGACCGACCGCTACATGGCCTGGCCGGCGCAGGCGCTCGGCTACAAAATCGGACAGCTCGAAATTATGAAGCTGCGTCAGTATTCGAAGGATCAACTGGGCGCCAAGTTCGACCTGCGCGCCTTCCACGATGAAGTGCTTTCCGGCGGAGCGCTGCCGATGGACGTGCTGAGCGCCCGCATTCACGAATGGGTCGGACAACAGAAGGCGCAAGCTTCGTTGTCGAGCCCAAAAATGAGCCCGAATCAAAACTGATAGCGAGTCCATTTGCGGAGTATGATGTCCGCCTATGACCGCGCCGACGCCTGAAGAAGAACGCGCGCGAATAGCCGGCGTGTACTCCGCGATGAGCGATGAAGAACTTGCGCAGATCGCTGAAAGCGGCGACGAACTAAGCGCCGCTGCAAAAGAAGCATTTCATGCCGAGGTTGCCAGGCGTGGCCTCAAGATCGAGATAGCTCCGCCTCGCGGCGAAGACGTCTACGAGTTCAACCAAACCGTCACCGTGCGCAAGTTCCGCGATCTTCCCGAAGCGCTGTTGGCAAAGGGCAGCTTGGAGTCCGCTGGGATTCAGGCTTACCTGATCGACGAAAATATGATCCGCCTAAATTGGTTCAGGTCCAATTTTTTTGGCGGAATCAAATTGCAGGTCAACGTCAACGATGCGGAAGCGGCCAGCGAAATCTTGAACCAGCCCATCCCTGAAACGATGGATATTGAAGGCATTGGGACTTTCGAGCAGCCGAAGTGTCCACGGTGCCAGTCGCTCGATATCAGCCATGAAGAACTGAATAAGACTTTCTCCTACGGGGCAGCGTATGCTGGCGTTCCGGTTCCGGTTTACAAGAAAGGATGGACCTGCCACGCCTGCGGCAATGCGTGGGAAGAACAGGCCGGCATTTAAACATGTAGAGACGGGGCTTGCCCCGTCTTCTGTTGACGCGGCGGGAGACGCGCCAAGCCGCGTCTCTACCGGGAACGTTATAATCGGCACCAATGCGCCAATTCTTCCGCATGCTGCTCCTGGCTCTCGTCCTGATGACCGTCGCGCTGATTTCGGCGCTCGCGGCCATGCAGTTGGCGATCCACGGGCGCGAGGTGGCCATTCCGAAACTTGTGGGCATGAGTCCGCTCGAAGCCGAGCGCGCGGGTGCGGCTTTGGGTCTGCAGGTTGCGGTCGAGCGGCAGTTCTACAGCGCCGACATTCCCGAAGGAAAAATCATGACCCAGATGCCGCCACCGGGAACGAAGGTACGGCGAGGCTGGGCGGTCCGTCTGGCGCAGAGTCTGGGGCCGCAGCGAGTAGCGATTCCCAACGTGACTGGAGGGAGCGAGCGGGTCGCCGAGTTGAACATACGGCGCCGTGGGATCAGTCTGGGTTCGATCGCGCGCGTCAATTTGCGCGACGCGCCTTTGGATCAGGTGCTGTCCCAAAGCCCGCCGGCCAATGCCAGTGGCGTGTCCGCGCCAAAAATCAGTTTACTGGTAAGCGACGGCCCCGAGCCGTCAACCTACGTGATGCCGAACCTCACTGGACAGCCGCTGGGCAGCGCGATGCTGGCGTTACAGGACGCCGGCATCAAGGTCGGGAAAGTCACCGTGCTGCCGCCACCCCCGCCGCCAGGCGAGCCGCAAGCCGTTCCAGTTGCGCCGTCTCCGGTGTCCGAGCCCAGTGCAGCAAGCATGATCGTGACCCAGAACCCGCTTCCAGGACAGAAGATTGTGGCCGGTAGCACGGTGAATTTCGAAGTCCGCTAGTATGAGCCCCGCTATGTCCTCGATACCCCCTCTCACACTGTCATCCTGAGCGAAGCGAAGGACCTACGCATTTGGATGCCGCGATAGACGAGGTCTTTCGCTTCGCTCAAGATGACAATCCCATCCTTCGAGTCCTCATCTCCGTTCGATCAGCGCCGCGAAGAATCCGTCGCCAGGATGCACGCCAGGAATTGTTCTTAAATACGGACCCTCCAGCAACGACGCAACATCCTTCCAGCACATTTCTCCCGACTGCCGCAGTTGCTCCAGTTCTCCCTTGCAATCGATGACCTTGAATTCCGCCGCGCCCTCGAGGGCAGCCTCTACCACCGTTTCGTTTTCCTCGCGCTCCAGCGAACACGTGGAATAAACGAGTCGTCCGCCAATCGCAAGCTGGGCGAGCGCGGCCTTCAGGATGGCCACCTGCCGCATCTGAAGATCGCTCAGGTCATCGAGCTTGAGCCGCCACTTGATCTCTGGATTGCGCGCCAGAGTGCCAGTGCCGGAGCAAGGCACGTCGGCGAGAATGCGGCCAAAGGTGAAAGAGGAAGAGAAGGGTAAATTTCGCGCGTCCGCCGCGACCACGCGAACGTTCGGCAAGCGACTAAGGCTCTGCAGCAGGCGCGCGCGGTGAGGATGCAACTCCGTCGCCAACACTTTGGCGCGCGGGTTACGCCGGGCAATCACGGCAGTCTTGCTGCCGGGAGCGGCACAACAATCCAGAATCATTTCTCCACGGCCCACCAGCAATGCGACCAGTTGCGAAGCTTCATCCTGAATGTTGACGCGGCCTTCTAGGTAGGCGCGCGCCGCAGTCACGTCGCCCGCAAGAACGCGCCGTGCAGCCGTCAGCAATTGGCCCGGCGCGAGTCGCACGCCTGCCTCGGCTAGTTCGGCTTCAGATTCATCGTCGTGAGATAGATCGCTGTGAATATAAATGGAGGTGCCGGGCACCGCCTGATCGTGGGCGCAGATCTGGCGCGCCGCCTCTAGTCCGTAATGCTCAGTCCAGCGTGCCACCAGCCACGAGGGATGCGCGGCATTCCGAGCCAGCGTGATCGAGTCGGGTGATTTTCGGATTTCGGCGAACATGTCGTCCGCGCTAGTGTCGGCAATAGTGCCGGCGATTTTGCGAAGAACGGCATTCACAAACGACGCCGCCGAGCGTTTTCGCGCTGCTTTGACAAGCTCCACACTCTCGAAAATCGCCGCACGCGCCGGAACTCGGGAGAGAAACTGCAACTGATACGCGCCGAGACGCAATGCGGTCAAAACCTCGCCATCCAGCCGCTCGAGCTTCTGTGACGACGCGGCGGCCGATCGCTGATCGAGCAGAGACTGCCATCGGAGCACTCCCATCACCAGTTCGGTGGCAAGCCCGTGATCACGCGAGGAAAGCTTCGCAAGAGGAGCGGAATGGAGCAGTTCGGCAGCGTAGGATTCTTCACGTTCGACCCGCAGAAGAATTTCGAAAGCCGCGGCTCGAGCAGGAGAAACAGCCATCGCAACCTATTGTCCCAGATGGTCGCCGGATTTGGGCCGGTAGCCGTTGATGAATTCTTGCGCGCTCATGCGGCGCTTGCCCTCAAGTTGAACGTCGATGATCTCCAGAGTCGCGTCACTATGCAGGCCACAGCCGACGAACAGGCGTGTTCCATCGACTGCGACTTCTCCGGGCGGTATCTGAACCGTACGTTGCATGGGTTGAGCGCGGCGCAATTGCAGCGTTTTGCCCTTAAAGGTCGTGAACGCTCCGGGCCACGGCTGAAAGCCGCGCAGGCGGTTGAACAGGTCCTCAGCGCTGCGAGCGAAGTCCATGCGGCCATCTTCTTTCTTCAGAATCGGCGCGAGCGTGGCTTGCGAATGATCCTGCGGAGTCGGGTGAACGTGCCCATCCTCGAGCCCGCGCAGGGTCTCGACCATCAGATCAGCGCCCACGGACGCTAACTTCGGACCCAATGTCTCGGCGGTGTCTGCCGGACCAATCGGCATTTCGTGCTGGATGAGGATGTCACCGGTGTCGAGCCCCGCGTCGATGCGCATGGTGGTAACTCCGGTGACGGATTCGCCGTTGGCGATCGCCCACTGGATCGGCGCCGCGCCGCGATACCTGGGCAGCAGAGACGCGTGCAGGTTCAAATTTCCCAGCCGGGGGAGATCAATCATCCACTGCGGAATGATGCGGCCATAGCCGACGACGATGATCGCGTCAATGATCGCATCCGGGCGAATCGCCGCAAGCTGGTTGCGGAACTCGGCATTGTTCTTGATGGTGGCCGGTTGCGCCACGGCAATACCCAAGCGCATTGCCGCATCCTTCACGGGAGAATCGGCCACTTCCATCCCGCGCCCGCGAGGCCGATCGGGTTGCGTCACCACCAGCGGCACGGAATGACCAGCCTCGACCAGCTTCTCCAAAGTTGGGACAGCGAATTGCGGCGTGCCGCAAAAGACCAGAATCATAGATGTGCCGGCCGCACTAGACTTTGTCATCCCGAGCGCAGTGTGGGATCTGCATTTTGCGGCGAACTACGGATCCCTCGCTTGGCTGGGGATGACAATTCATGAAAAGGGCCCCTCTACCACTCGCCCGCCTTCACCATCTTCTTGATCTTGCGCTTGATGAGGTCGCGCTTCAGCGCACTGATATGCGAGATGTAGAGCTTGCCGTTCAAGTGATCGGTCTCATGCAGGAAGGCCCGCGCCAGCAGGTCCTCTCCGGTGTGCTCGAAAAACTTTCCGCTCAGGTCCTGCGCGCGTATGGTCACGGTCTTGGCGCGCGTGACCTCCTCGCGAAATTCGGGAATGCTCAGGCAGCCTTCGCTGCTCCGCTGCCGGCCTTCTTTGCTGACGATAACCGGATTGATCAGGACCAACTTGGCGCCGGGATTTTCCTTGAAAGTCACATCCACGACGGCGATTCGCTTCGAAATGCCGATCTGCGGAGCCGCCAGTCCGACGCCGCGAGCCGCGTACATCGACTCAAACATGTCTTCAACAAGCTTCTTGATCTCGTCGTCGAAGCTGGTCACCACGGCTGCGGGTGTATCCAGAACCGGGTCGCCGAATTTCACAATTGGATAAATCATTTTCGAATTGACTAGTAATTCTTCAGCTGTTCCAGATAGCCTTCGAAATTTCGTTTGGTTTCCTTCAGCGAGTCGCCGCCAAATTTCTCAAGCGCGCAGCGCGCCAGCGTGAGCGCAACCATGGCTTCGCCAGCAACGCCGGCGGCCGGTACCACGCAAACATCCGAGCGCTCATACGCCGCTTTCACCGGCTCGCGCGTCGCAAAATCCACCGACTGCAACGGACGCCGCAGCGTGGAAATCGGTTTCAGATAACCACGCACCCGAATCTCCTGCCCGTTCGATACGCCACCCTCCAGACCCCCGGCATTGTTGCGCGTGCGCGTGAAGCCCGAAAATCCCGCGTCGCTCTGATAGCCGATTTCGTCATGCACGGCCGATCCCGGAGAATGCGCTGCCTGAATCCCACTTCCAATTTCGACCGCCTTCACCGCCTGCAATGACATGACCGCCGCCGCCAATAGCGCATCCAGTCGCTCATCCCATTGGACGTAGCTGCCGAGGCCGGGCGGAACATTGTGCGCCACAACTTCGAATACTCCCCCGACCGAATCACCAGTTCGCAGCACTTTGTCGACTTCTTCCTTCATGCGCTGCTCGGCGTCGGCGTCGGCGCAGGAAAGCAGCACCTCGCTCTTGCGCGCCAGGGGCTCGATTTGCTCCCATGCGATTTCCCGATCGGCAATCGAAACCCCGCCCACCGCAATCACATGACTCAGAACTTCCACGCCCAACTCGCGCAGCAGCAACTTGGCGAGCGCGCCAATCGCCACCCGCGCCGCCGATTCCCGGGCCGAAGCACGCTCCAGCACATAACGCGCTTCCGTGAAATCGTACTTCAAAGCTCCCGCCAGATCGGCATGACCCGGGCGCGGCGATGCCACGCGCTTGTGCTTCGCCGGGTCGCCCGTTTCCACCGGCAGCGCTTCTTTCCAATTCTGCCAGTCGCGGTTCTCGAGCATTACCGCGATGGGCGAGCCGATCGTCTTGCCGTGATGCACGCCGGAAAGGAAGTGCGCCCTGTCGGTTTCAATCTTCATGCGCCCGCCGCGGCCATAGCCCTGCTGGCGCCGCCAGAGCTCGCGGTCCACGAATGCCTGATCCACCGCCAGCCCGGCCGGCAACCCCGAAAGAAATGCAACCAGGGCCTCGCCGTGGGATTCTCCGGAGGTAAAGTAGCGCAGCATGTGGAAAAGGCATTGTAAATGAAGAGGAAAGGTTCGGCTCTCGTTGATTTTCCCCGATAGTGGCTCAGTTTCGATTTGTTTTTTTGAAACGGCACGACTTCACAGCTTGCGGAAAAACTCTGACTTCTCATCGAACGGGAAGGGCACGAGTTCACTCGTGCCGTTAAGTCGTTGAAAATGTGTCCGCGCTTTAGCGCCTGAGGTGTGCTTTCTGCATCCTCGACTACTTTTTCCGCAAGCTGTTCAGTCGTGCCGTAAATGCCGCGCATCAGTAGCGGCTTTAGCCGCTGGGGGAATCCATCTTCCAAACAGAGCCACTACGTTTCTCCCAAATCTTTTTTTGCGCCCGCCGCCTGGCCTGTGCAGGTACAATTAGCGTAACTCTGCGACATTAGTTGCCGGACGACCCCGGGGTTCCAGATTCAATCACGCCGCTTCGTCAGAGTACGCGAGGATTGTTTGCATGCTGACCGCGAAGGCTGTTCCGTTTCATCCGGGCGTAGCTGAGCGCATTCGTTGCGTGATCGCCGACGACCACGAAATGCTGCGCTACGGCGTGCGCCGCCTATTGGAAGACGCTCCCGACTTTGCCGTGGTCGGCGAAGCGGGCGATGCCGCCGAGGCGCTCAAATTGGTCCTGGAGCACCGTCCCGACCTGGTGCTGCTCGATATCAGCATGCCCGGCATGTCATCGTTCGAAGCCGGACGCCTCATCGAAGAGCACTGCAGCGGCACGCGCATCGTGTATCTGACCATGCATGAGGATCGGGAATATGTGCACCAAGCCCTGCGCTCGGGCGCCAGCGGGTATCTGGTGAAAGACACGCCCGCGCCGCTCTTGTTGCATGCGCTCCGCGAAGTGCATCGCGGCGAGCGATCGTTGAGTCCGCAGATCCAGACCAGACTAAAAGACGACGCAGCCCTGCGGAGCCAGCCCGCCCGGGTGCCAATGCGGAGAAATACCCTGACTCTGCGCGAGCGCGAAGTGATGAAGTTGCTCGCCGAGGGCAATACCGTGAAAAAAGCGGCAGCGGTTCTAGGCGTCAGCGCCAAAACGGTGGAAGCGCACAAATTCAACCTGATGCGCAAACTCGACATTCACAACAAAGCCCAACTGGTAACCGTCGCCATCCAGAAGAAAATTCTTCCGTTGCCGGTCCCAACGAACTAGCACCCGGGCTTGCTGACGAGCTTTCTGATGGAGCGCCGGGCGCCCCCGCCCGGCTCAATCGTGCCCGCGTCTCACGATTTCGACCAGGCTGGCTAAATCGGGAACCTCCATGTCGGGCCGTCCCGCCGAGGCTCGAACCGCGCCAATCCCCGGACGAGCCGACTTCCGGTTCACCCACACCGTTGAGATTCCCAGTGAACGCGCCGGCACAACATCGTGATAGACGCTCTGCGCGGCGTGCAGCAGCCGATCCGGAGAAAGTGCCAGCGTGCGCAAGGCAATCTGAAAATTGTTGAGGGATGGCTTGTAGCTCCTGGCCTGTTGCGCCGTGATTACGCCATCGAATTCAATTTCAATGCCCAGATGTTTCCGCGTCTCCGCGAATAGATCGTCGTCAATGTTTGAAATCACCACCAGCCGGTAGCGCTTCCGCAGCTCGCGCAGCGCGAGCAAAGTATCCGAAAAAGCCGGCCATTGGTGAACCGATTCATGCAGCGAATGGATTTCAGCGGAAGTGGCTTCGAAATGGAGGCGCCCTGCAAACGACCGCACTACCGACTGCAGCAAATCCCGGTAGCTTTGGTACGGCCCGCTTTCCGCCTCCGCCTCAAATTCACCGTAGAGTTCAAGAATCGCAGCGTCGGGCAGACTTTGACTGTGATTGGCGAGAACGCCGCGCAGGACAGGCAGCATCCCCGACTCCCAATCAACCAGAGTGCCGTAGCAGTCAAAGCTGATGGTGCTAAAACGCGAGAAATCCATAGCAGGCTGCGAAAAAACTCCGGTTTCGTATCAGGGCATCGCTTTAGCGATGCCGCAAATGCTTAGAAATTAGCTGCCCCTTTAGGGGCTGGGCGTCGACATCCAATTTTTCTTGCACCCTTGATTGGCAACGGAACGATTCGAGGCTCAAGTCCGGAATTCCGGACTTCTTGTTCTCAAAGCTCTATGCCTTCTGTTCGCTAAACAGATCAAGCGCGGGCACGGTGGAAGCCGGGTTCTCCGCCGCTACTGGCGTGGCCGGTTGCACCGCGGAATCTTCCGCATTGACCTTTGCCGCCACTTTCTCCCCTTGCATGAATTTCCTGGAATCGAGCAGCGGGCGCCCAAGCGATGCGTTATAGCTGGTCCACGGCCCTTCGAGTTCAGCCTCGCGTTCGAAGTGGGCGCGCATCGCTTCCATCTTGGAGTCCAGATCGTCGAGATAGTGCAGCATCAGCGCCTCGGGAAACATCGGCAGCTTGGGCGATCCAAAATCGTATTGCCCGTGATGGCTGATGATCATATGTTCGAGCAGGGTTTTCAGTTCCGCGGGAAAATCCGGCAGTCTTGCAAGCTTAGCCTGCAGCATCTCCAGTTCGATGATCATGTGCCCGAGCAGCTGGCCGCGCGTGGTATAGGAAAACGCGCGGTTGTAGGTCAGTTCCGCAATCTTTCCGATGTCGTGCAGAAACGCGCCCGTCAACAGCAAATCGCGGTTGACCTGGGGATAGTTCCGGCACAGCAAATCGCAGGAACGGAACAGCGACACGACGTGATCGAGCAATCCACCGATGTAGGCATGGTGAAGCGTCTTGGCCGCCGGCGCATTGCGGTAACGCTCGGCAATCTCCGCGTCCGCCATGAACAGTTCGACCAGCGACTTCAGGTGCAGATTCTGGAAGGTGGCAACAAACTCGGTCAGCGTTCGCCAGAGTTCGCCGATGTCCTTGGTCGTCTTGGGCAGGTAGTCGGTGAAATCGATCTCAGCTTCTTCCATGCGCCGCAGCTTGTGAATGGTGAGCTGAAAACGATTCTTATACTTGTTGACGAGCCCCTTGATCTTGAGAAAGTCGTCCTGCTCGAAGGCATCGATGAATTCATTGACGTTGTCCCACATCTTGGCTTCGATCTGGCCGGTGCGATCCGCCAGGACCAACGCCAGATAAGGCTCGCCATTTTTCTTTGCCTTCACCTGCTTCGAAGCCACCACGAAGCTGGAGGTGATGGTCTTGTTTTCCTGCTGCGAACAATCGGAGATAAAAAACTCTTTCATGAGCCTCCGGAAATCGATTTGCCCTGTGATCCTCTGTGCACCCTGTGGTTAGGCTTTTGCCCTTTGTAGTAACCCAACAGCAATTTCAGGGGAACAGCGACCCTAAAACACGCCCAGCTTCTTTTTCTTTTTCAGTTTCTTCGTCTTCTCTTCCTTCGCCGTGGTCTCGACCGGCTTGGTTTGCTTCCCGCTCGCGCCCGTGTCGACGTAACCCGTCTTGATGTCGATGAAGGCCTGTTCACGCAGCGTGGTCAGATACCCACGCAGCGCCGGCTGCAGTTTCTGCATATACAACGCGTCCTGAATCCGCGGCTCAACTTCCTTCATGGTGGGAATGCCCGCCATCTGATGTTCCACCGCCTGCAGGATCACGTAACCCTGCTTGGTGCGGATCACATCCGTGACTTCACCGGCCTTCAGCGCAAACACCTTATCATCCAGCTCTTTCGGCATCGTGCCGCGCTTGAAATAACTGAGGTCGCCGCCGTCTTTCGCCGACGGTCCATCGGAGTACTTCTTCGCCAAATCCGCAAACTTCGCGCCCTTGTGAATCTGGTCGAGCAGATCCTCCGCCTTGGCCTTGGCGGCTTCCAGCGCTGCCTGCGGATCAGCGTCTGGTGACAACGGCGGCTCGGGTTTTGGAGCGTCCGCAGCCGGTTTCGCGGGCACTTTTGGTGCGATCAGAATCTCACTCAGCCGCACCTGCTCGGGCTGCTCCATCTCCGCTTTGTGCTCTTCGTAGAATTTCTTTTCCTCTTCCTTGTTCATCGCCAGTTTCGAACCCACTTCCTGCCCAATCACACGCTGCGTGACGATCTGGTTGCGCAGGTTTTGCTTGAAGTCCTCATACGAAGCTCCCTGCGCCTCCGCCGCTTTCTCCAGTTCTTCCATGGATTCGAGGTTCATCTGTTTGCGCATTTCATCAAGCTTCTTGATAAGTTCGGTGTCGCCGGTGATGCCCAGATCCTTGGCTTTTTGCAGCAGGAGTTGCTGGTCAATCAGATCGCGCAGAACGTCGCGCTGCCTTTCAGCAAAGGAGCGGTCGGCATTGGCGGCGTCCTGTTGCTGAATCTCCTGCTTCAGCTGATCGCGGCTGCGGATGTATTCCGTGCGCGTCACGATTTCGTTGTTTACCCGGGCGATGATCTCTTCGACCACGGTATCAGCCGCCAAAACAGATGGGAGCAACAACGCGCAGCCAACAGCCAACAGCAGGGGAAGTCTGGTGTTCTTCATTAGGGCTCTCTCGAAAACGCTCTCTTGAAACCTGGGGTACACCCGCGGAAATTGTTTTTCTATTTTACGCCGTCAGCGGCATGCAGGCCAATTGAGCCGACGGCTTGTTTGTCCGGAAGCGGAATCTAGATCCCTGTAGAGATGGGGCTTGCCCCGTCTCAGACCGCTAATGAACCCTTGGCTCGCGCACGACGTGGGAAGGGCACGGCTTCACAGTTTGCGGAAAAACTCTGACTTCTCATTGAACGGGAAGGGCACGAGTTTACTCGTGCCGTTAAGTCGTTGAAAATGTGTCCGCGCCCTAGCGCCTGAGGTGTGCTTTTTGCACCCTCGACTACTTTTTCCGCAAGGGGTTCCGCCGCGCCACTCAAGGCCAGGAAGAACTCGGGCGCTAGCCCCTGAGGGCCGGACACCATATCGCGCAATGCTATATCCTGGAACCATGCCCGACGTCTGACTGACTGCCAGCTGACTTCTGCCTAGTTTCCGCGCGTGAGCGTCAGCGCAGTCACGTCGTTGTGCTTGGGAGCCATGTGCATGAAGTCCTGCATACGTTGCAGGATGTTCCGCGAAAGATCTTTGGCGGAAGAAGGTTCCGCCTGCATCACGCTCTTGACTCCGTCCAGGCCAAATTCCGCGTGCTTAGACTCGGCCTCCACCACTCCGCGGGAAACCACCGCCAGCGAGCTCTTTGGTCCCAGGCCGACGATGCGAGCATCCGTGGGGGCAAGCGAAAACAGCCCCAGCGGCAGTCCGGTCGCGGGCAATTCGACGACGCTCTTATCATCGCGGAGCAAGCCCGGGGTATGGCCCGCATTCACGTAGCAAACCGTGCCCAGTTCTTCGTTGTAGAGGCCGGCGAAGGCCGGGCAACTGCGCACGCCTCCGGCAGCGCGCATGATCTCGAGATTCAGACGGCGCGACAATTCGATCATGGCGTCCGATTCGTTCAGTTCGGCGGCGGCAAACAGCAGTTCGCCCGACGACCGGAAGCAAGCCTGCGCGGCCTGCAGCACGGGAGCCCCAGTTTCGCGTTTGCCGGCCACGTCGAGCAATCCGAAAAGGAAACGGTTCGGGCTCACCCGCAGAAAATCGTGGAAATCGCCTCCGGCGCGCGAGGAAAAATAGGCGACCGCCATGTTAGCGCCCCAGAGCGCAGCGCCTTCCCCCTGGACGATTTCGGGAACTTCCTCCGTCGTCGAGTTGAACCTCAGCTTTGCCAGCAGGCCTGCCATGAGGGGCGAAATTTAACACAGATCACCGCAGCGGAGCAATGGCCGGGAAGTGGTGGTTGAACCTGTAGAGACGCCTGGAGAAAAGGCGTTCTTTCCCCCAGTTCTACTTAAAAGATATAACTGCTTCCACGGCAATAGCTACCGGTTGCCACTCAGGGTCCACGCCACCCGAGCTATTCGCCGTATTTCTCTTTTAGCTTGCGGGCCATTTCGTCGCGGAGCTGCCGGTAGTCGCAGTGGACAGTGGCGCGCAGGGCAGCTTCGCTGGAGCTGCCTTGGGAGAGGAGTCCCAGGATGCGCGTGACTTCGCTCATGCCATACGCGTCGCGGATGTATTCGGTGGCGGCGAGAGATTCGGCGTAGGCCGCGATGGCTACGGGACCGGAGAAGCTCATGAAGCTGCCTTCAAGCACATTGAAGGGGATCTCATCTCCGGTGGCGAATATCTTCTCCAGCTGGCGCCCGTACTGCGCGGACGACTTGCCTTCTTCGATCTGTGCGATGCCTTCATTCAGCCAGGTGGGGCAGCGGTTGCTCGACATCTGCGAGACGAAAGAATGCGTCAGTTCATGTTTGAGGACGCGGGCAAGCTCGGGCGTCACGCTCTGCACGCCGCTGATCGGGATGCGCAGCTTGCCGTCATTGATAGCCCCGCTCCAGGAGGGCGCTTGGGTCACGTCAAAGAACGCCTGCTGTGTGTAGAGCGTGACGGCGATGTTGTTTCGCGGTGAGTAGCCGAGATCGCGCACCAGGTCGTCATAATCGGAGTCGAGGGTGGCGAGCAGGTCGCGGCGGAAGCTCTCGGACGTGGCGTTGCCTTCAAAGTGGAGATTGAAGTGGCTGCTCTCGCGTTGCGAAAAATCGGATTCGGCCGTCGCTTCGCGCTCGGCGCGTGCCAGATATTGGCTGACCGTGGCATCGGGACGCAGCGCCAGCGACTTCTTCCACGAGCGAATAGCATCGGGCGTATGATCGCTGGCAAATTGCACGAAGCCCAGCATCGCGATCGCGTCGGGTGAGTCGGGAGCAACGCTGGCGGCGTGTTGCGCGTAGGAGAGAGCTTCCGCGGCATGGCCGGTGCGCATCAGGGTGGCAGCGTAGTAGATCAGCAGGGTGGCGTTGTCCGGCTGGAAACGCAGCGCGGATTCGTAGTAGCCCTTAGCCTTGGGGAAGTTGCCGTGATCGGATTCGTGCTTGCCCGCGAGAAAGTAGGCGGTGGCGGCCAGTTCGGGATTGCCGGTTTGCGCAAAACTCGAGAGCGAGTCGGTATCCACCTTGCCGTCGTGGATGACTTTTTCGGCGACGTCGGCTTCGTGATTGAACGAGGGCGCGGGCGGAGAGATGTCGGGCGCGTTTGAAGCTGCTCCGGAAGAAGCTGTCCCGGAAGAAGGTCCTCCGGAACCGGCGTGGACCGGCACGCCCCCGGACTCAATGCGCTCGACCGAGGATTTCGGGATGGCGTAGGTATCTTCGCCAAGGTCATACTCGACCCGGTCTTTGTTTTCGCGGACCTGGTCGGCCCAGATGGTGCGTCCATTCTTAAGATGAATGACGTCGGCGGGCGCCAGAAGCGCCGCCAGAAGCACTAGAATGAGGACAAGGGCTCGCACTCGCCCGATTTTAGCAACGGCGCGGAGGCCCGGTAAGGTGACCAAGGTGCTGGAACTGGGGCGGCGGAAGGCCTTCCCAGCACCGAACAGCTTGCGGAAAACTCAAGCTTCTCAGGTCATCAAGGGCCAACGTGACCACTCTTGTGAAAGCCGTCCCAGGTTAACGGGGCGGGTGTCCCGCCCTTTAACGTTTGCATAAGCACAAAACTGAAGGTGCATGTGTAATATTCTCCTTGCGCCGCGCCTGTAGCTTTTGCGCTAAGATCAGAGAAAGTCCAGCCTTCTACTATTTCGGGCTGGAAGCCAGGAGGGGTCGGGATCCTCGGCCCGAGAATCATAGACGTTGTCGGCATCGTCACGAGTTGATTCTTCCCATTCGTGACATCGCATAGCCCGAACTGAGCCCCCTTTTGAAGCCAGATCATCACATCGGGCGTGTTGACGTAGCTATGGTAAATGGTTGCAGTAGAAGGACCGTTAAAGGCGCCCTTGCCCCAAGGAAAACTGCCTTCTATCAGGTCAAGTTCGCATTTATTAACGCCTCCGGGCCCGCACTGAGCCTCATAGTCGGGCCTGACCGACAAAGCGCGTTGTTGCTGATCGGCGGCTGGCGCAGTTGGCGTAAAGCTCCCGACATAAGTGCAGTTGTAAGTGCCTCCGCTAGCATCCGTCGTGCCGATGAATTGAAGAGTGCCCTTGGGACCTGGGATGATCCCGGTCAAGACAGAATAGGTTGGCGTCCCGCATCCGTAGCTGTAGTCCTTGAGCTTGTTGGTCGGAATGGAAGTGTAGGTGACGGTTCCAGAAGTGGTGATTCTGCCAATTTCGTACGAAGCATTCGTGAACCAGATCGCGCCGTCGCTGCCGGAAGCGAGCCCCTGCGCCAATGTAGTAAGCGGGAAAGTGGTGATCGCACCAGAGGGAGTAATGTTGCCGATGATGTTGTTGGTGGGTAGGTGCTGCTGCAATTCGAAATGAACCAGACATTGCCATCCGGCCCGAGGGTCAGGCCTTGCACCCACTCTGGGGGATTTATCTTGCAGCTGGTTGCCGTACTATAAACGGTGATTTCGCCGGCTGGCGTCACTTTTGCGACGTGTTCGCTATCCTGGACGTAGACGTCCCCATCTGAACCGGCCACGATCGATGGGCCAGCGCTAGGGTTAAACATCTCGGTAATCGTGTAGTAGGTGTATGTCCCGTCGCTGGCGACGCGGGCAACCTGAAACTCATAGTTCGGAATGCTCTGGTTGAAGCTGACGATCACCTCGCTGGACACCCAGATTGCGCCGTCAGAACCCAGCGTGATTCCACCTTGCAGATAAGAACATCCAACTGCATAGCATCCAGTATTGGGGGCGGGATACTCCGTGATCGTCCCTCCGTGATCGTCCCCTTAGTCGCCATGAAGCCGACCGCCCGGTTTCCCAGATCGACGAACCAGAAGTTGTCAGCGGAATCGGCGATGATGCCCGAAGGGCAGAACGTGGAAGCCAGCGCCGGCGCCGGTTCCACGACTGAAACCTCTCCTCCTTTAAAGAAATTCAGGCCCTGGCAACTAGAGAAAGTGAAAAATTCCTGGCCTTTGGAATTGAAAGCTCCCGCAAAACCCTCATAATCGAGATTGAAGACGCCCGAAACAAGAAAGGTCTCAGAGATCTTCTGGGCGGCTGCGCTCGGAAGGATGGTGCTCGCCAACACGGTTAGGACGGCCAGGAACAACGGGCCGCGAACCAAGCGGAGTTTCATGGGGTCTCCCTTGAAAGTTGCACGAATCTTATGCCTAGGTCCGAATGCTTAAAATGAAGCCTCGAAGGAGCGCGGGTTCAGGGCCGCGCATGAAATGAAGCCCTGCCCGAAACGCCCGGCGGATTATCCCCTGTGGCCGGTGCCCTGTCAATGTGCAACCTCTTGCAGTCGTAAAGCGGACTGGCTGATGAACTCGAGTGCCCCCACAGACTCAACGATGATATCAACCATGGTTGTAACAACGCGCCTTTGCTGGTGGCGTTGCTGGTCGCTTTGGTGGTAGGCAGCATGCTGGTTTCTTATTTTTCGCGGTCTGATTCAGGCCGTGCCGTTGGCCTCCTGGTCGACGCACATGCTAAGGTCTTGGTTGACTGGGTTAGCGAATGCTGGGAAGTCCCGGAGGACGACCCAGCTTATGAGGCCAGAGCCGGTGCGACGGTGGTCGATGATCGGGTTGGCATGGTGTTTCGTGGCCGTCACGGCTTGCGCGCAGGGGCCGGCACCGACCCCCGAATGTCCGCAAACCACCACCGCCCTTTACGCGCGCATTCGCTCCGTGGATCTCGACCCCCAGCGCGTCTACCACATTCGCGCCGCCTCCATTGACCGCCCGAATCTCCATCTTGATTTGGACGATGGCACGCTGGCCTTTACCGAAGATATCTGCGGGCGGATCACGGGTGCGTTCTTCGAGGGTGAGGGCGAGGTACTGCTCCGGCCACCAAACCGGGCCGAGCGCGGATCACTGGCGCTCTTCACCGGCATGGCGATTCTCGAAGAGCAGTTCACCTCGGGATACCTGCGCTTCAACGATGACACGGCCGCGGTTCTGAGACCCTATCTTTCGCCGGCGGCCGAAGGCGCGGATTTCACAAAACAGGATTTCATAAAACAATGGAGCGACACGAGCCGCGCGCTGGCCGAGTTCGATGCTCTGCGGCTGCTGCTGGACTTCAGCCATTTTCTTCCCGCGCCGGGTCAAAACGATCCCAACCAAAAATTCCCGCCTCTGCTGCACGCTCATTTGCTTGGCAAGCAGTTGGGCGGTTTCGATGTCTTCTGGGATGCAGCCGGCGCTGAGCCGTTGTGGGCGGGGCAGCCCCGCCTAAAGGACGGCATCCTGTTCTTCGATGTCTGGACGTCATTTGCACCCGGCGCGCCCGGCAGCGCAGCGGCAGTTCCACTGGCCGGCGACGCCTCCATCACCAGCTTCCGGATTCGGGCGTCAGTCGAGCCTCCAACCATGTTGCGAGCATCGACGGAGCTGAATGTTCGAGTCCGCAGCGGAGGAGAAAGGACGCTGCTGTTTGAGTTGTCACGTTATCTCAAGGTTGACGCCGTCGAGGCGGACGACCGGGCAGTGGACTTTCTCCAGAACCAGGCGATTGAAGGAACCGAGCTGCAACGAAAGGGCAACGATCTGGTGGCGGTGGTGTTCCCTGCCCAGCTCGTCCCCGGGCAGGGTTTGAAACTGCGCTTCAGCTATGCGGGCGAGGTTTTGTCGGAGGCGGGGAACGGATTGCTGTATGTGGGCGAGCGGGGTACCTGGTATCCGAATTTCGGCCTGAGCCCGGCGCAGTTCGAGATGGAGTTTCACTATCCCGCGAACTGGACGCTGGTGGCGACCGGAAAACAGATCTTACCAGCGGGCAGCGAGGAAGTTGGAACCGGCGAACAAGTAGCGGTTTCGCGCTGGAGCTCAGAGCAACCAATCCCGGTGGCGGGGTTCAACCTGGGCAAGTATGTTCGGGCCGAGGCGAAGGCGGGCAACATTCTGGTGGAGGCCTACGGCACCAAGGGCGTGGAGAAATCGTTTCCGAAGGCGCAGTCGGAAGTGATTGAGCAGCCAAATTTTCCCCTTGCTCCCGGGCATATGTCGAGATCGATGGGTCCGGTGGTGGTCACTCCGCCGCCTCCGTCGCCCGCGCACGATGTACAGGCGGTGGCAGAGAGGGCGGCGAAGGCGATTGCCAGTTTCTCGCAGTGGTTTGGGCCGTATCCATACAGTTCCCTGGCCCTGACGCAGATGCCGGGGAATCTGAGCCAGGGATGGCCCGGGCTGGTGTTCCTGTCGAGCTTCGCGTTTCTCAGCCCGCAGGAGCAGACGGATCTGCGTCTCGACCCGCTGACCCGTGAGATTGACAGCCAGGTTCTGGTGCACGAGACCGCGCATCAATGGTGGGGCGATCTGGTGCTGTGGACCAGCTATCGGGATCAGTGGCTGTCGGAAGGTCTGGCGAGCTACGCCTCGCTGTTGATCCTGGAGCAACACAACCCGGCGCAGTTCCGCCAGGTTCTGGAAAAGTATCGCCGCGATCTAGTGAGCAAGAACAAAGATGGAGAGCGGCTGCGCGACGCTGGACCGGTGACGCTGGGGCAGCGCCTGGATTCGTCCCATTTTCCCCGCGGATACGAGGCGATCAGCTACGAAAGAGGGACGTGGCTGTTTCACATGCTGCGATCCATGCTGCGCGATTCCGAAGCCGCAACCCGCTCCCGCAAAGGACGAACCAATCCGGAGGAGCCGTTCTTCCGTACTTTACGCAAGATCCGAGACCGGTATGCCGGGAAGAGCCTAAGCACGCAGGAACTGGTGCAGGCTTTTGAAGAGGACCTGCCGCGCCCACTTTGGTACGAGAAACGTCCCAAACTGGATTGGTTCCTGGAAGGTTGGATCGAAGGTACAGCCATACCGGAGCTGCAAGCGCGCGAGATTCACATCACCGAGAAGGCCGGAGTGACCACGGTTACAGGCGTGATCGTACAAAAGGACGCACCCGACGATCTGGTCACGGCAGTTCCGGTGTATGGCTCGACCTCGGGAAACGCGCTGGTTTTTCTAGGCGAAGTGCTGGCAGATGGCGCGGAGACCGGGTTTCGGCTGATCGCGCCCAGCGACGTGCACAAGATTGTGCTCGATCCGAAGCAGACCATTCTCACCGCGCCCAAGTAATTCCCAACAATCAGAGACGTTAGTGTAGGGCCGCGATGATCTTGCGCACCGGCGAGGCCATGCGATTGCTGGGGTCGAGTTGTCAGCAAAGTGAATCGAGGATGGTATGTCTCTTCTCCCCTACGCATTCCCGAACGATCAGCCACGGCGGCGCACCATTCTTCTGGTGGAGGATGAACCGTTTGTGCGGGCGGCGACTTGCAGCATTCTGGAGAGCGCGGGCTTTGAGGTCTTCCGCACCGGGGATGCGAGAGATGCCCTGCGGATTTACCAAGCGCGCAGAAGGAGAATCGATCTAGTGATGACGGACATGGTGCTTCCGGGACGCTCAGGACTGCAACTGGGGGAAGATCTGCGGGAGCATTCTCCGGAAGTCTTGGTGCTGGTGACGTCCGGTTACACCAATCCGGATTTTGAGACGAAAGCGACCGCATTGCGCACGTACTTCCTGGCCAAGCCGTATTCGCGGCGAACGCTGGTCGACAAGATCGAACAAATCCTTGGGGCGGAACTGCTCGCGCGTCCGGCGACGCAAGCCGGCTAACTTCCTGTGTGTCTTCTTGTGTTCCCCCGTGGTTATTCCCTGTGTTCCCCAGTGTCCTCTGTGGTTATGATTCTGGTGGTGAATTCCTGTACTGCCTACCAGTTGCATCCTGCGACGTTTATAATCCTCCATTCCTAACTTCAGTTCCAGAGTTCAGTTCCAAAGTTGGCTTCCCAAGGAGCACTATGAAACTCGAGGGTCGAGTCGCGCTGATCACAGGAGCGTCGCAAGGCATCGGCCACGCGTGCGCGCTGGCGCTGGCGCGAGAGGGCGCGACCGTCGCGGTGGCAGCGCGCAATCGGCAAAAGCTCGACGAACTGGTAGGCGAGATCGTCGCTGCCGGCGGCAAAGCGGCTGCGTTCGTCCTCGACGTGGCCGACGAAGAGCAGGTAAAGTCCGGGATCAAGTCGGCGCTCGCGCAATTCGGCAAGATCGACATCCTGGTAAATAACGCTGGCATCACGCACGACCAGCTGGTGATGCGCATGAAGCGCGCTGACTGGGACTCCGTGCTCAATACGAATCTGACCTCCGCGTATCTATGCATTCAGCAGGTAATTGGTTCGATGCTCAAACAGCGCTGGGGACGAATCATCAACATCACCAGCGTCTTCGGACAGATGGGACAAGCTGGCCAAGCAAACTACGCGGCGTCGAAAGCCGGACTGATCGGCCTGACCATGGCGATGGCGCGCGAGGTGGCGTCGCGCAATATTACCTGCAATGCGGTCGCTCCAGGATTTATTGAGACCAGCATGACTGCTGCTCTGAGCGAGGAGTTCAGACAGACTGCGGTGAAGACGATTCCGCTCGGGCGCGTCGGCTCTCCGCAGGACGTTGCCAGCGCAGTGTGTTTTCTGGCGTCGGACGAAGCCTCCTACATCACGGGCCATGTGTTGAATGTCAATGGCGGGCTGCTAATGGGATAGCTGGACCAGAGACTAGCGCTAGCGAATGAGACTGGCAAATTTATTTCCAGCAAATAGGTGCTTCGATTAAGTCTGAGTTGTTCTTTCCCTATCTGTTAACTAAATAGATATTAACCTACTGGTACTGGTATCCCCCCCCTGTTGTTGCAA
>Ga0209448_10000131_pt1 | contig 27527 bp, 28 predicted proteins | sample BogFormECP14_OM2_FD_188245 | JGI IMG/M metagenome (GOLD analysis project Ga0209448, IMG submission 188245) | Bog forest soil microbial communities from Calvert Island, British Columbia, Canada - ECP14_OM2 (SPAdes) (version 2) | ecosystem: Environmental > Aquatic > Freshwater > Wetlands > Bog ... | reverse complement strand
CGCGCAGAAGTGGGTGACCCAGCGGGTGAAGAAGATGCCCGGTGTTGGGCCGCCGGCGGGAAGGCCCGAATAGACTCGCACATGGTCGATTGCCATCAGCATCATGACCGCGCCGCGGATCAGATCAATGGACGCGATCCGGGACATGGACGTGGCGGACGGTTCCACTCGGGTGGCGGGAAGGGTTGCACTCATGATTTCCCTCCATTACGCCGGAAGCCCAATCTCCGCGTGATCGCCGGAGTTGCAGCTTCTAATGAGGTCCCTTGCATGTTTCGTGAAGGGTTTGAGGCTCGGACGAACTGGTAACGGCTTGGCATCCATTTACTACCTTCTTTTCGTAAATGCGAATAGAGCTAAAAGGTTCGTAAACTTGCTCGAAAATTAAAGGTGCGCACGGCCCAAACTCTAACGCTCGTTGATGGTCACGTCAATTGACACACGGTAACTGACCAAGGCGGACCGTCGGAAGGATGCAGTCCGAAACGAAAAAGGCGCTCTACCTAAAGAGCGCCTCGAAAAAACTATTTTTTTTACCTGATATCGCAGAAAACTGTTCTTAGGCCTTCTTTTCTTCCGCGGGCTTCTCCGCCGGAGCTGCTGCCGCTGGAGGCGGTGGCGTCGATTGCGCTTGCGCCCCAGACATACCTTCCTTGAATCCGCGCACGCCTTCGCCAAGACCGCGCATCAATTCAGGAATCTTGCGCCCCCCGAAAAGTACGAGAATCACGATCGCAACGATCAACAAATGCATTGGGCTGTCCCACATAGGGCACCTACCTTTCGCGCCGGGATAAGCGCACTCCCGCGCCGGGGCTACGCACTACTTACATTCAAAGTATAACACGCTCATCCCCCGCACGCCGCGTAACGCGCTCACGGTCCAGGTATTCCAGCAAAGGAATAGCATACTTTCGCGTGATGCCCGTCAAATCCTTAAATATCGGCACCGATATTCGCTCGCCCTTCGCCTTCTTGTACGCCGCAAGCTGTACCTTCAGTTGAACAAGCGCATCGCAGTGAAAAATAAGCTCCGGGCTTACCCGGACAAGGTTCTTTTCTCGCAGCAATATTTGCAGCAACTTCTCTGCGCGCTTGGCCTCGACGGAGAGTTTCGCCAGCACCTCTTTCACGGATGGCACCGCCAACCCTGACTGAGCGAACGCCTTTTCAATTTCGCTTTTGGCCTGCGCTTCTTCCGGCTGCAGTACAATCTGAGATCCTGCCCGCTTCACAACCTCGCCTTGCACATCCAACTTCTTCTCGTCCGCCAGCTCCTCCAGTGCCGCCCTAAACGTCTCCGCCCGCAGGCGCCTTCCCAGGCTAGCGCGTAAATCTTCTCGCGCAATGCCTGGAGAAAGCGGATTCTCCTTGTGAAATCGTTCCACCCGCTCGGCGATTTTCCGCCGCACCTCGTCGAACGCCTTTCGGCCCAACAAAATCAGCGGTTCCCACGAAACGATCTTAATTTTCTCAGCCACGTTGGAACTCTGAGCAACTTCCCGCACTTCGTTTTCGAACCAGGCAGTTCGCGCGACGATTTCGCCGAATTCCAAACCCAATACCGCGCGCTCCGTCATGGCAACAAGCACTTCGTCACGTTTTCCGCGTTCCATTATTTCTAGAAACGCTGGCCGGCCCGAATCTCGCACCGTCGGCCGCCTTGCCAGGCAATCCAGTACTTCTCCGCCGCCGATCGTGACGACCGGCGAAAATTGCCGCACGATAAACCGGTCGCCTGGCTGAAGCAATACGTCATCTTGCAAACGCAAATGCGCCAGCGTGCTCTGCCCAGGCGAAAGTGTGTTTTCGCCGTAAATAAAAATCTCAGCGATGGTCTCCGCGGTCCCTGCGTGCAAGTGTACACGTGCGCGATGCTTCAGCTTGCGCGCGGAGGGCAGCAGAGTGAGCCGCACATCCATCCTGCGCGTCTTACGAAAATGTCCCGCCGCAGCCAGCGTCATTCCGCGCTTCACTTCGCCGTGATCGATACCCGCCAAGTTCACGGCCGTCCGCTGCCCCGCAATGGCGCGTTCAACGGATTTCCCGCCCGATTGTACGCCTCGCACGCGCAGCCTCTTGCCTCCAGGAAAGAGTTCGACTTCATCTTCAGCGCCGATGCTTCCCGAAACCAGAGTGCCTGTCACCACCGTTCCAAACCCCTTCATGGCAAACGCCCGGTCGATGGGCAACCGAAAGTATCGCGCCGCATCTCTTCCAGGGATTTCTGTAGCGACGGCGTGCAGTACGCTCTTCAACTCGGCGAGGCCGGCCCCCGTCTTCGCGCTCACCGAAACAATCGGCGCCCGCTCCAAAAACGAGTGACGCAAGAATTCTTCCACCTCGAGCCGTGCCAGCCCGAGCATGTCCGCATCAACCAAATCGCTTTTCGTCAACACCACGACGCCACGCGTAACACCCAGCAACCGGCAAATATCAAAATGTTCGCGCGTCTGCGGCTTAATGGACTCATCCGCGGCGATCACCAGCAACACCAGATCGATCCCCGCCGCGCCAGCCAGCATGTTGCTCACAAAGCGCTCGTGCCCCGGCACATCGACAAAACCAAATTTCACGCCATTCTCTTCAAGAAAGGCAAAGCCAAGATCAATCGTAATTCCGCGCCGCTTCTCTTCCGCGAGCCTGTCCGGATGCGTCCCCGTCAACGCCTCTACGAGCGCCGACTTGCCGTGATCAATGTGTCCCGCCGTCCCGACAATCACGCTCTTTGAAGTGGTATTCATGAAAGAGAAAGCCCAGCACGAAACGCCGCGCGGCGCGTAAGAATTAAAGTAACACAGCCACTCTTGGCTGTGCCTGCGGCCACACTTCGCCCAAGCTCTGAGCAATCACTGCACGGCTTTGAATCAAGAAAGAGGAGACTTTGTTTACTTCGCCGCGGCGATTTCGTCGACGATGGCCTGCGCGGTGGCGCGAGGATCTTCTGCGGCTAGAATCGGTCTGCCAACAACGATGTAGTCCGCACCAGCTTTGATGGCTTCCGTCGGACTGGCCGTGCGCGCCTGGTCATCGTGTTTTGCGGCTTCCCCATCTTTCTCTTTGGGCCGCACACCTGGTGTCACGATCAAGAATTCGCGCCCACAAGCTTTGCGAATCGCTCGCGCTTCTTGGACGGAGGCCACGACTCCGTCTACACCCACTTCTTTTGCAAGCCGTGCTAGCTTCACTACCCGGCTCTTCGGCGGGCCGCCAATTCCGACTTCCTTCATGGATTTTTGGTCCATGCTCGTAAGAATCGTCACGGCCAGCAAACGCGGCCGGTCTGCTCCCATTGGCACGCCGGCGCTAATGGCTTGCACCGCGGCTTCCAGCATGGCCTTGCCGCCAAGAGCGTGCACATTGACGAGCTGCACGCCCGTCATGGCTGCGGCAGAAAGCACCGCCCCTGCAATGGTGTTTGGAATGTCGTGGAATTTCAGGTCGAGAAAGATGCCAGGGCCCAGCGCCGCAATTTCTTTCACCGCCGCAGGCCCGGCAGCGGTAAACAGTTGGTTTCCGATCTTGAACATCCCAACGAGATCCGCAACCTGTTTTGCGAATTTTAGGGCAGAGGACAGCGAATCAAAATCCAGTGCCACGACTAAACTGCTGCGGGGATGGGCGTCGAAGCTCAAGGTCATGTGAGACCCCGATTTCGGCGGGGTCAGTGTTTCTCTGGCAATTCCATCAATTCGAGCCGAACCTGGCTCACGCCCGAGTGGATCAAACCAAGCTTTCGGGCTACGCGATAGGATACATCAATTTCGCGTCCTTCTTGATAGGGACCTCTGTCGTTGATGCGTACTAGTTCAAACTTCCCGTTCCGGGGGTTCACCACCCGGACGATGGCCCCGAACGGCAGGTTCGGGTGCGCGGCTGTCAGAGCCTCGCAGTCAAAGTGCTCCCCGCTGGCTGTCTTCTTTCCATTGAAGCCCGGCCCATACCAGCTGGCGTTGCCAACCCAGGTCTTCACCGGTTTAACCGGAGCTCTCAAGTGCGCGACGAGGGGGGCGTCCATGACGGGAACTATAAGGAACATTAAGAGCACCCAACGGAATGCGGCCCAGAAAACAAAGAGTGGTCGTCTCATAGTGTGTTCTTTGTGCTACTCATATCCAAAAAATTGTATCGCAAAATGGTCGTTATGTCAACCAAAATCTGCGAAAATTCTACCTCTTATCTCATTGACAGTAAATGCTTTAGCTATGAAAAGAGCCCTCTCTAATCCCTTCACAAGTCGCTGACTGACCGTAGGGTCAGTAAAGCTGGCCGTCCCGACCTGTACGGCAGTGGCACCTGCCGCTACATACTGAAGCACGTCCTCGACCGTCTCTATACCGCCGACACCTAAGATTGGTGTCTTTATCGTCTTAAACGTTTCCCAAACCAAGCGCAACGTGATCGGTTTAATAGACGGGCCGGAGAGTCCTCCCGTTTGGTTCCCAAGACAGGACTTCCCGGTCCAAGGGTCGACCGCCATGGCCGGATAGGTGTTCGCCACCGTTAAAGCGTCGGCGCCAGCACTCTGTGCCGTCCGCGCAATAAGCCCAATGTCTGCAACCATCGGCGAAAGCTTCACCCAGAGAGGTCGCTTGGCCGCTGCCTTCCGCGCTGCCCCTACGACCTCACCAACCAGGCCCGAATCGCCCCCAAACTGCATCCCCCCCTTCTTGACGTTGGGGCAGGAGATGTTTAGCTCATAGGCGGCCAGCCCCTCGGCATCCTCAAGAACTCGGATGACCTCGACGTAGTCCTCGACGCTATAGCCGAATACATTGGCTATGATTGCCGTATCGTATTTTCTCAGTACTGGGAGTTTTTCTGCCACGAACGCCCGGACCCCGATATTTTGGAGCCCGACGGCGTTTAGCATCCCGGATGGGGTCTCGCAGAGCCGGGGCGCGGGGGCACCCTCCATGGGCTCACGGGAAAGGCCTTTTACGACAATGCCGCCAAGACGGTTTAGGTCTACCAGGTGGGCAAACTCGACGCCGTAGCCGAAGGTTCCACTGGCTGCGAGAATGGGATTCCGCAGGCGCACCGCACCGACATGCACGGTCAGGTCAACAGCCACAGCGCTCGTCACTTCAATCAAAGAATATCACGAAGCCGCACAGGGTCCGTCCAAAATCTCCTCACTGATATCTGGACTGTGGAAAAAAAGCCGAATCTAGGGCTTCGCAGCTGCCTTTCTTGCCGTGTGTGAAGTGGAGGACTTGACAAGGGCTACTGCCAGGACATGCCCATCGCGCGGTGCCAGCGTAATTCCGCAGAGCGATGCGAGCGTTGGCGCGATGTCCGCTGGTGTCACCTCGCCGAAATACTGGCCAGGTTGAATGCCGTAGCCCATCAATAGAATCGGCACATGCTGGTCGTAATTGTACGGTGTTCCGTGGCCCGTGCCATAGGAACGGACCTTTCCCACTGCCGTTCCATCCATCAACCAGTAGGGCCTTGGCACGATGAAGAGATCCCCGCTGCGGCCAGGCAAATAACTGTCTGCCATCGCTTCAATCAGCGGACTTTGAGTAGCGGGACGGTCGGCCAGTTGCTCCGCTCGGAATACCTCCGCTACGCCCGGCGCTCCCTTGATCGCATCCAGCACCGCATTCATGGCGGTCGCATCGCTTCTCAACTTCTCATACACACCTGGCACAAAATAAATGTCGCTCCCCGTGATTCGCGCAATCGCCGGTTTCGGATAATTCAAAGGCGCGAGCGCCTTTTCAACTCGCTCTTGCACGTCGGGCAAGTGCAAGACGCCAGCGTCAGCGCCAGTTTTTTGCATCTCTTCCGGAACTGGCACCACACCGTGGTCCGCGCTCAGCGCGACCACGTAATTTCCCCTGCCAACTTTCTTGTCCAAGCTCGCGAATAGTTCAGCAAGATCCTGATCCAACCGCACTAAAATGTCTTGAATCTCCCAGCTGCGCGGCCCAAAGGCATGCCCCACATAGTCCACGGACGAGTAGCTCACGCCCAAATAATCCACCCCGCCACCTTTGCCCAACCCCAGCGAATCCACCGCATTCTCTGCAAGTTTTGTTAGGTACGTGTCCGAATACGGGCTAGCTGACCATTGCTCGTAAAACACCTCGTCCGCCTCGTCGCTTCCTGCTTTTCCCGTCATCGCATGCGGAAAAGTAAGCTCCCATCCCTTCGGCGGCACGGCGCCGGTGGCTTTTTCGTCGTACCAATACGCGCGTTCGGGCAGCGAAAGGGTCCACGTCTTTCCATAGTCTGCCTTCACTGGATGTGCGTTCGCGTACGACTCGATGAACGGCATCGCGCCGTAAACGCTCGACGTTGCCCAACCGCCGCTATCAAACCATGTGGCAGCGTCTGCTTTGTGCCCGGCCATGGTGATGGCCGCTCGCGCTTTCAGGGAAAACGTCACCACTCTCGTTGCGCTGCCAGTTTGGAACTTCAGCTCTTCCGCAAACGCGGGAACTTGCATTCGCCACGCCGAATCTCCGCCCTTTGGGCTGACGCCTGCGTACCCCGAGTTCTTGGCATTGGGATCCGCCGTGCACGTCACCATTTTCTGAGTTTCCCGGTCCCACCACGCGTTAGCTACCATTCCATGCGTGGCTGGAAACGCGCCCGTGGAAATCGTGGCGTGCCCCACGCAGGTCTCCGTCGCCGCATAAGGGTACGCCGCTTCGCGGAACCACGCGCCTTCCACTAGCAGTCGCTTCAATCCACCTGTCCATTGCCCCTGAAACTTTTCAACGTAGTCCGCACGCATCTGGTCCACCACCAGCATCACCACCAGCTTCGGGCGCGCGGCAGTCTTCGCTGCGACTGCCTTCTCTCCTTGTGCACCAGCGCGTTGCACGCAAACTGTGCCGGCCAACAAGAGCAGAATTGCTCCACAGGCTGTCATCACGGAATTACGACTGAGTAGCAAAGTCCTTTTAACCAGCATCTTCACCTCTCTAGATGTGTCGCGCGGCAGTTTATCACGCCGCCTGAGAGCACACGGTAGGACAGGCATTCTTGCCTGTCTCCTGCTTCACCTGCCCGTCAGCCACCTCCCACATATCTTGGTCCAAAGGCGACCGACAAGAATGTCTGTCCCACCTGCATGCTCAGAGAGGCTTGTGCTAGGATTACCCGACCATGCGCATCGTCGAAAAAGCCCAATTGATGTCTGCCTCGGAGATCGACCGCACCCTGCGACGCCTGGCCCATCAGATTGTCGAGAAGAGCGGCGGCACCAAACATCTCGCCCTGATCGGCATTCGCCGCCGTGGGGTTCCTCTGGCCCAGCGCATCGCCCAAGCCATGCGCGGAATTGACGGCGTCGACGTCCCCGTCGGTACTCTGGACATTACTCTCTACCGCGACGACCTCTCCAAAGTTGCGCCCCAGGCCGTTCTGCAGTCATCCGACATTACGTTCGGTGTCGATGGCATGGACCTCGTCCTCGTCGACGACGTCCTCTACACCGGCCGCACCATCCGCGCCGCCATGAACGGCCTTTTCGACCTTGGCCGCCCCCAGCGCGTTTCGCTCTGCGTGCTCATCGACCGCGGCCACCGCGAAATGCCCATTGAAGCCCAGTTCGTCGGCCGCACGGTGCAGACCAGCGAAACCGAAATCATCGAAGTGCGTCTCCGCGAAATTGACAATGAAGAGCGGGTCGTTCTCGTCGACCGCCAGGAGCCGTAGTTGAAAGTGGATTTTTCGCGCTATCGCCAAAGAGTGCAAATGTGACCCATCGTTTTCGCGACTTACTGGCTCTGGAACCGCTCTCCGCGGACGAACTGACTTTTCTTCTCGACCAAAGCAGGCCCTTTCAAACGATCCAGCGCAATCCGCTCAAAAAACTCGCCACGCTCCGTGGCAAAACAGTAGCTCTGGCCTTCTTCGAAAACTCCACGCGCACGCGCATTAGCTTTGGTACCGCGGCTTCTCGTCTCGGCGCCGACACGATGAACCTCCAGGCGGAATCTTCCAGCGTGAAAAAAGGCGAATCTCTTCTCGACACCGTCCAAACACTCGACGCCATGAAGCCTGATTGTCTGGTCATGCGTCACGCCTCTTCCGGCGCCGCCGACTTTGTCGCTCGCCATCTCGACATTCCCGTCATCAATGCCGGTGATGGCACGCACGAACATCCCTCGCAAGGCTTGCTCGATGCGCTGACCATCCGCGACCGCCTCGGCAAAATCGACAATCTGAATGTCACTATCCTCGGCGATCTCCAGCACAGCCGCGTCGCTCGCTCGAACATCCACCTCCTCGGAAAATTTGGATGCCGCTTCACGCTGTGCGGTCCGGCGATGTGGGTTCCGCGCGAACTCGAAAAGATCGGCGCTCCCGGCGTGTCCATCCGACGCGTTTTCAAACTCGAAGAAGCTCTTGAGGATGCTGACGTGGTCCTCGTGCTTCGCGTGCAAACCGAACGCATGCACGAACCGTCTATCTCCAACGAAGATTATGTTCTCGGCTACCAGCTCAACGCCGAGCGCCTTCGCCTGGCGAAGCCGAACGCGCTCGTCCTCCATCCCGGCCCCATGAATCGTGGCAGCGAAATCACGCCAGAAGTTGCCGACGGTCCGCAGTCCTGCGTTCTCGAACAAGTAACCAACGGCATCGCCGTGCGCATGGCGCTTCTCTTCCTGCTAATTTCCGGCGGAGCCGAAGAAAGCGGGCCTCCCGCAGGCCCCAGCGCGGAAGAATTGCAAGCGCCGAGAAACCGCCGCTCCACCGATAAAAAGGATCTTTCGCATGCTTCTGATTAAAAATGGCCGGGTCATCGATCCCGCTTCGAAAACCGACTCTGCGCAAGATATTCTTCTGGATGGTGAACAAATCGTTGAACTCGCCGCGCCGGGCAAACTCACGAGCGATCACAAAAACGCCGAAGTATTCGACGCCACAGGGCTGATCGTAGCTCCTGGCTTCATCGATCTTCACGCACATCTCCGAGAGCCCGGCCAGGAATCCTCGGAAACAATCGAAACAGGCACGCGCGCGGCAGCACGCGGAGGTTTCACCGCCGTCTGTTGCATGCCCAACACCAAACCCGTCAACGACAACGCCAGCGTCACGCGCTTCATTCTCGACCGCGCCAAAACCGCCGCAGGCGTTCGCGTTTGGCCCATCGGCGCCGCCAGCTTGGGCAGCAAAGGCGAAGCCATCGCTGAAATCGCCGCCATGAAAGAAGCAGGCATCGTCGCGGTTTCCGACGACGGAAAACCCATCGCCACCGCAAAACTCACTCGTCAGGTCATGGAGTATTGCCGCTCGCTCGACATTCCCGTGATCCAGCACTCCGAAGATGTTTCGCTGGCCGCCGGCGCCGTCATGCGCGAAGGTGTCACCTCATCGCGTCTCGGTCTGCGCGGAATGCCAGCAGCAGCCGAATCGGTTTGCGTCGCGCGCGACGTTCAACTCGCCGAACTCACCGGTGCGCGCCTTCACGTCGCCCACCTTTCCGCAAAAGCTTCGCTCGAACAAGTCCGCTGGGCCAAGCAGCGCGGCTTGCATGTCACCTGCGAAGTCACGCCGCACCATTTCACTTTGATCGACGAAGATGTTCAGTACGACTCACGCTACAAAATGAATCCGCCGTTAGCCGCACGCGAAGACCGCGAAGCCCTAATCGCCGGCCTCGCCGACGGAACCGTCGACGCCATCGCCACCGATCACGCCCCCCACGAGCCCGCCCTCAAAGATGTCGAGTTCGACCGCGCCCCCTTCGGCATTCTCGGCTTCGAAACCGCCATCGCCCTCTCTCTCGAACAACTCGTCCACACCGGCCGCCTCTCACTCGCACGCATGGTCGAGCTCTTCACCATGGGCCCCGCGCGCATCCTCGGCATCGAACGCAAGATCGCTGCCGGCCAACCCGCCGACCTCACGATTTTTTCCACGACCCACGAATGGACATACGACGTAAAGCAATCCCCCAGCAAATCCCGCAACTCGCCCTTCGACTCCCGCACCTTCAAAGGCGCACCCATAGCCACCATAGTCGCCAGCCGCATCATTTATAAAACGTAGCGGCGAGCTTTAGCCCGCCATCTTTTACTTCTGCTATCCCTGGCCCTTGCACAGCCCGTCTCTTACTCAACATCTTCAAAATCCAAAACCCCGCCGCTCCCGCCGCCACATGCTTCAACGTGTGCCCGCTCATCGTATGCTGGTCTATCGAGAAAATTCGCCGATCCGCCGTCTCAAAGATTTTTGCCAACACATAAAAACAGAAAACTACCGCAAAATCCCAACTGCGCGTGTACCGCGGCGGTAACAAAAGCAAAACGGGCAGAATCAACACTGCGTACACCTGCAACATAGCGTAGAACCGCAAATCTCCCGCGCCTCGGACTTCGCTGTACCACCACACAACCACGCTGCCCACGCCGAGCAATAACAATAGAGGTAGCAAATGGAAGCCGGCTGCCACGCTCACGCGTTCCGAAGTCATCGCCGATACCAATCCCATGAAGGCCAGCGTCATTGGCAGGCGGTCCCATACCAACCTCGCGTTGTCGGGAGCGAGATGGTAGTAACCCGATCCAAACGCCGTAAGGAACAAGCCCAGAAAGACAAAGACGTACGCCCATCGTTCGCGCGGATCGATAAACCGCTCAGCGCCACCCTGCACAAACAGAAAAACCAATCCCCAGGCGCCGCTCACGGCGAATAGAAAGTTTGAAGCCACATCTCCGAAGTTCGGTATTCTTAGCCAGGCCCGTTGATCGGCGAAGTCGTGATAGGACTGCGGTTGAGGAATGCGAGGCAGCAGCGCCGCAGGCGCCACCACCAGGATCGTGAACGCGACCAAAACCCACACGCCCGTTCGCCGCGAAATCAAATTCGCCTCGTCCTGAGCCGAGTAGGCCCCGCTGGAGCCTCATTTTAATAAATTCCTAACAAACCCCTCAGGATTTTCTTGCCCCCGCACTCCTACTCTGCATCCTGTGCGGGCAGCCCATTCCCGTCCGCGCGAAGTAAGTTAAAGAAGCGAGCGAACTATGTCAGCCACAGTATTTCTTGCGTTTTGCATTCTTGGATGCGATTTTCTTTTGTATGTTTTGTACCAATTCACCTACGGCGAAAAACGCAGAGGCCTCTCGCGCAGAACGACAGCTCCGAAGCACGCCGCTATGAATCAGCCAGACGCCCGGCCATTCTTGGTTGCTTCGCGCAGAAATTCCTCAGCAAGAGATCAGCGGCTCCTGAGTGTGCCGCAGCGGACCGCCAGGGAAGAAACCACCAACCCCGGCCAATTCGGTGAAGTGCGCGCTTACCGCCGTATCGCGTCGTCTTTCGCGCAAGCCAAGCGCTGAAGTTGGCCAAATTTTATTTGTGCGCACAAAGGGCGATCCATGCTGCCAAAGCCGCGAGTTTTTCTTCTGCCCTCCAGGTGCCTTCGTGCGAGTCGCCCAGCCCGGCGATTATCCTTTTTGTCTCTGGCGCCGATTTGCGCAGCACCGGCGACGCCGTGGTGTATGCATTCTTCTCCAAGAGCACTCTTGACGGTAGCCCCTGCTCACGAAGCGCATCTTCGAGGGCTGTTCGAAACAATTGGCCTTCCAGTCCGTGCGCTCGAATGTGTTCGCTATGAAGAGTGGCGGGATCCACAAGGCTGCCAACAACCAATCCCGCTCCCATAACACCATAGCCATCGGCCGCTGCCTGCTTCAGAAGCTGTTGGACAGACTTCCTAGCTGCATCAGCTACGACGCAACACAGTTCTTCTGCGAGCGCCTTTCCTTCCTTCCCAGGACGGTCCAGCGCGGCATGGTGGGGTTGCTTCGATTGAGGAATATTCGGATCGGAAAGTAAAACGGTTTGACACCTAACAGGCTTCGGCGCACTCGACGGGCCCGTCAGCAGCACCGCCATCGCCCAACCAGACTTCACGCGAAAACCGAGCGCCGCGGGGGTTGGCTTGCTGGTTTTCGCCAAGGCCCTTCCTCCATCTTCATCGGGCACACAGAAAAGGTTGTTCCAGGCGGCGCGAATTCCCCGTTACTTCCCGTGCGCCACTTGATAACGCAGTTCCACCACGCCATCGGAAAACTCTTTGCTCGATAGCAGCTTCATCCGAATCAAGCGGTGTCGCGGCTGAATCAGCGGAATGCCTTCCCCAATCAGAACCGGAATTACTCTAATGTTGAACTCGTCGATTTCTCCTTCGTCCAAAAAAGAAGCAATGATCTCGCCGCCACCCATTATCCAGATGTTCTTGCCACGCTTCTTCCGCAGTCCCTGCGCGAACGCCTTAATCGGCTCGCTGACAAACTTGAATCTTGCCACCTTTGATTCCTGCGCTTGCCGTGAAAAAACGTAGTTCTGGATGCCGGCGCCGAATCCCGATGCCATCCTCTCCTCCATTCCCATCTCGATTCCCTTGCTGTATGTTTTGCGTCCCCACAGGATCGTGTCGATGCTCTTGAAGAACTCGTCCATCCCGTAATTTCCCTTGGGTCTCGGACGGTCGAGCCACGCCACGTCACCGTCGGGCCGCGCGATATAGCCGTCCACGCTCGTCGCAATAGAAACGATGATTTTCCGTTCGGTTTTCACGGTGGTTCGCCGGGCCTAGTTGCGTTGGTTCCCTCCGGAATCCGCTCGCTAACCTCGAACCGCAGCGCGAGGGACTTAGTGCGCCGTGGGCTCTGCCGCAGGATGCATCCCATGCTGCGGCACTTCGTGGATGCCGCGCGCAGGCGGCTCGATTCTCTGCCGGTAAAAATGATCGAGCGGCAGCCGGCCCTTCCCGACGGGATACGCTTTCTCAATCGCTTTCGTCGCGTACGCTTTCGCGAGCGTCGCCGCTTCGAGCAGTCCCCGGCCCACCGCCAAATGCGCCGCAAGCGCCGACGCAAACGTGCAGCCCGTTCCATGCAGTTGCTCTTCGTTCACGCGCTCGCCAGGCAGCGTCACCATCTCTGTCCCGTCGAAAAGAACGTCGGTCGGTCGGCCCATGTGCCCGCCCTTTACAATCACCGCGCGCGCGCCCATTTCCACGATCTTCCGCGCCGCCGCTTCCATCTCCGCCACGTCCTTGATCGTCATGCCCGTAAGAATCTCCGCTTCGGGCACGTTCGGCGTAATTACACTGGCGCGCTTCAAAAGCTCCGTCGCAAGATACTTCACTCCGCCTGCGTCAAGTAGTTCGGTTCCAGTGGAGGATTTCATCACCGGATCATGCACCACGTGCGCAAAGGTGTGCGCATCCAGAAACTCCGCCACTGTCACGGCATTCCCGCGGTTCCCCAGCATCCCGATTTTCACCGCCGCGATGTTGCAATCCTTCGCCAGCACCTCGAGCTGTGCCTTCAGCGTCGCGCTCGGAATGTTGTGCACGTCTTCCACGCCCTGTGTGTTCTGCACCGTCAGCGAAGTGATCGCCGCCACGCCATAACATCCGTGCGCCGCAAACGTCTTCAAATCCGCCGCAGTCCCCGCCCCGCACGACGGGTCAAATCCAGAAATCGTAAGCAAAATCGGCGGTGCGGTATGTGTATGTCCGTTCGTGCTCATTTTTCGCGCTTCGCAGCACCCCTCGAAGAAAATAGCCGGTCGCGCCACCCGGGCGCACCGGCAATTGCGAATGTACGCGCCTCGCTTCTGCCATGCAAGAAAAATTTGATGACCTCGGGACCTCGTGTCAGAATCCGGGACGTCGATTGTCCAATTTCGTTCCGGCAAATAATTTCAAGGAAGGAGGCATCAAGAAATGAGACGCCTCTCGATCGCGCTTCTCTCTCTACTCGCGGTTACTGTCCTCCCAGCCGATGCCCAGACAAAAGCCGACGAGGAAGCCGTCCGCAAACTGCCCCAGGCTTTCAGCGACGCTTGGGCCAAACACGATGGCCGCGAACTAGCGAAATTGATGGCAGACGACGCCGACTTCGTGACCGTCGCCACTACTTATCTGCACGGCAGATCCGACTTTGAAAAATTCCATGTGCGCTTGCTGAGTGGGCGCTTCAAGGATTCCACGCTTACGCCGCTGCAGACAACAGTGCGTTTCCTGCATCCGCATATCGCTGTTGTTCACTGGAGCTGGAAGATCGAGGGCGACAAAAATCCCGATGGAACGCCGCGCCAGCCGCGCTACGGCATGATGACTTTGGTCGCTGAAAAGCGGAGCGGCGATTGGCTCGTGGTGGTAGGCCAGAACACCAACGCGATTCTCGGAATACCGCCAGAGCTTCAAGATATCAAAACACCAATCGCGATCCCCGGCACCGCCCCAGACCCGCACTGATCGGAGCGGACTTATTTTCTTTGGAGAATCAATCCGCGCGCCGGCGTCGGTTCAGCGGCTCGTGCGACGGCAGAACTCATCTCTAACTAACTCCGCCCCTGACAACCTTCGAAAGTGAATTACGACCGGCTAGCGGCAGATCGCGTCGAGTTTGTCCATTGGTCGATCTGCGTGAGGCGGATACTTCAGATGCTTTGCCTCGGTCAACTGTTCGAGGAACGTGCCCCCATGTAGCAGCGCCGCATCCGGATCACTTTGGTAGGCCGGATCCTTTTGCGCTTTTTCGAGCGAAATAAACTCAAATCCCTGCTTCTTGAAAAGATCGAGGAGGTCCGGGAGCATGATGCTGTCCAGCGCGCCGATGTGCAGGAGCAGGACATACTTGATGTCTCTGCCAAAAAGCATCACGGACAATTTCCGGTCCAGCGCGATGTCTTCCTTCGCAGTATTTAGGTAACTCGACTTCAGCCACTCAATGGCTTGTGTGTCCTGCCTCGCCCCGCATCGGGTATACGGATTGTTCCAGGCGTAGTCGCCAAAATCGAGCGTAACTTGCGCGATCTTGTATCCGTGATCCGCCAGATATTTTCGCACCGCGTGTCTTTTTTCGAGTATCTCGCCCTCATGCAAAAAGGGATACCGGAACCAATGCCAATCCCTCGCGCCCATCAGCCCTTGCAGCACGGATTCATTCTCAACGATCTCGTCTTCAAACGCCTGCACGCTGCTCGTGTTCAAATCGATATGCGAAAACGTGTGATTGCCGAGTGGAAATCCTAAATCGACCCACAGCTTCAGCACACTGTCTTTTTCCACATCGCCGTTGGTCCCAATATTCTTCGCGTTCACAAATCCGTAAACGCCCGGCACGCCCTTGGCCTTGAACGCCTCAATCATCTTCTTTGCAATTTCTGCTCGCGTCGTATTGGAGGGTAAGTCGCCGTGAACGGGCAGATCGTCAACCGTGATGGCCACTTGCGCTCGCTGCTGGGCCGCCGCGGACGAAATCGCCAATGCAATAAATGAAGGTACACACAGCCATCGCGCGAAAACGCGAAGTCCGCCGACGAATTTGAATTTTGTGTGTTTCAACGGAGCAATCAGGGGAACAGCCCGCGCACCAGCGTAGCTTCCGCCACGCGTCCAACCGCCAGAATCATCGCGCCCGCTCTCGGTGGGACATGATGCTTCCGCATGGTCTCCACCATTTCGTGGAACGCCTTCACCATGCTCTTCTGCAAGCGCGCGTTCACTTCCTCCACATCCCACATGAGCCCTTCCATGTTCTGTACCCACTCGAAGTAGCTCACCGTCACGCCGCCCGCATTCGCCAGAATATCCGGCAGCACCGTAATCCCGCGCCGCGCCAGAATTTCATCCGCGTGCGGAGTCGTCGGCCCATTAGCCGCTTCCGCCACAATGCGTGCCTTAATCGCTTCCGCGTTGTGCAGCGTAATCACGTTCTCGAGCGCCGCAGGCACCAGGATGTCGCACTTCATCGTCAAAAGGTCGTCGTTCGTCATCCGCGACGCCCCCGGCATCCCCACCACCGTCCCCGACCGCTCCTTGTACCGAATCGCCTTGATCGGATCGATCCCGCGCGAATTCGTCACCCCACCACGCGTATCGCTCAGCGCGACAATCTTCGCCTTTTTCTCCGCAAACAACCGCGCCGCCGTTGCGCCAGCATTTCCAAATCCCTGGATCGCCACCGTCGCGCCGCGCAGCGGAATCTTCTTCAACTTACAAGCCTCTTCCACCACAAACAGCAACCCGCGCGCCGTCGCCTCGCTCCGTCCCTCCGACCCGCCAATCGACACGGGTTTCCCCGTCACCACGCCATGCACGGAATGCCCCACTGTCATCGAGTACGTGTCCATGATCCACGCCATCGTCTGCGCATCCGTGTACACATCCGGCGCCGGAATATCCATCGTCGGCCCGATGATCGGCAAAATCTCGCTTGCGTACCGCCGCGTCATGCGCTCCAGCTCGGTCTTCGACATGCGCTTGGGGTCGCAAATCACTCCGCCCTTCGCCCCGCCAAACGGCACGTTCAAAACCGCGGTCTTCCACGTCATCCACGCCGCCAGCGCCTTCACTTCGTCCAACGTCACGTTGGGGTGATACCGAATTCCGCCCTTACCCGGCCCGCGCGAAATATTGTGTTGCACGCGAAACCCGGTGTGGACTTTCACCTGCCCGTTGTCCATCTTCGTGGGTATCGAAACTTCCAGCACGCGCTTCGGCGTCCGCAAAATCTGCCGCAGTCCCGGCTCCAGCTTCAAAAACTCCGCCGCCATATCAAACTGAATCTGCGCGATGCGAAACGGATTCAAGTCCTCTCGCGGAGCAATGCGGGGCACCATCGGCGGCGCACCAATCTGTCTCAGCGGTCCTGTGGGCTTTACGACCGTGGCCATCGGCTTCGGTCCTTTCCTCTACGCGTCTAGTCTCGACTTCTCTATCTTCTAAAAATTAAAAAGTTCTCAACCATTGAAATTCGCAAGCCGCTCGCTGCTAACCGTTCGCCGCCAACCGCTGCGTGCTGTTCACATACTTGTCGCGGCAAGCCACCGAACAAAAGTGCACCAACTCCCCGCTATCGCGCAGCGGTACCGCCAGCACTTCCGCCACATGCATTCCACAAATCGGGTCGCGCACCAATCTTCGCGCCGCAACTCCGCGCTGCGTCTCCCCTGACTCCGACCCAACTCCTGCGCCAGCCGCGGAACTCCCCTGTTCCGCCTGCGCCGGCATCGCCCCGCACAACATCCACGCCAAAGCGCGCCGCAGCAGCGCCACGCTCCACGACAAGATCAGCAACCAAAACAAAAACCTCACGATGCGCGCCAAAAAGTTCATCGATGTCTTCTGGTTTCATGAACCCAACCAGGTTGGGCTCAACTCCCTTACTCCCGCTTTCCTGGAAGCTGGCACTCTTCCGACGACCCGTAAGTCCCCCAGGGTCTATTACATTGCACTCCCACGTTAGCGTTCCAAATGGGCCTGAGGCGAGTGTATGCAAGGCGAAAAGGCAGGTCAAACGAAAACGCGTACTTTCAACAGCTTGCGCGACGCAAAAGCCTCTTCCAATTCTCGGAAATCAGCTCGATTTCAACATTAAACTGTCTATTATCAATGGGTTGAAGACAAATCCGGGCAAAAACCGGCGCCCCGCGCCAGTCTCCGTCGCTACCTCTTACTTCCTTACTTCCTTACTTCCTCCGCCGGTATCCTCTCAATCCCCATATACGGCCGCAAAACCTCGGGCACCACAATCGACCCATCCGCCTGCTGATAATTCTCCACCACTGCGATCCACGTCCTTCCTATCGGCAACCCCGAGCCATTTAACGTGTGCACAAACTCGCTCTTAGCCGCGCCCTTTGCCTTGAAGCGGATGCCGGCGCGACGCGCTTGGAACGCTTCGCAATTCGAGCACGAAGAAATTTCCATGAATTCGCCGGTCGACGGCAACCAGGCCTCGATGTCGTACGTCTTCGAGGAAGCGAAGCCTGTGTCCCCCGAGCATAGCTGCATCACGCGGTAGTGAATCCCGAGTCTTTGCAGGATTGTTTCGGCATTGCCCACCAGAGACTCGAGTTCTTGGTAGCTGCTGTCCGGTTGCGTGAACTTAAAGAGTTCGACCTTCTGAAACTGGTGCTGGCGCTTGATGCCTCGCGTGTCTTTTCCCGCTGCGCCAGCCTCGGAGCGGAAGCAGGATGTCCACGCACACACACGGATCGGTAGCACATTGTCGTCCAGAGTTTCCTCCCGGTAAAGGTTGGTCAACTCTGTCTCCGCCGTGGTCGTAAGCCAAAGATCCGTACCTTCCAGGTGGAACATATCCCCGGCGAATTTCGGGAGTTTGCCGTCGGCCACCAGTGACGCTGTATTCACGATGAACGGCGGTAGAATTTCCGTGTACCCGTGCTCGCGCGTGTGCACGTCCAGAAAAAAATTCGCCAGCGCACGTTCCAACCGAGCCCCCGGGCCGCGATAAAGCGCAAAACGCGCACCGGCAATCTTTACAGCTCGTTGTAAATCGAGAATTCCAGCGTTCTCGCCGACTTCCCAATGCGGCTTCGGCGTAAAATCAAAACGCGGAGGGACCCCCCACCTCCGCACTTCCACGTTGTCCGCCGCACTGTGCCCGACCGGCACGCTCGCGTCCAACATATTCGGAATCGTCAACATCAACTCGCTCTGCGTAGCATTCAACTGCGCAATCCGCTCGTCCGCCTCCTTAATCCTCTCCGAAACCGCCTTCATCTCCCCAATCAACGCATCCGCGTTCTCTTTCGCCTTTTTCAACCGCGCAATCTCATCGCTAGCCTTATTCCTCTGCGCCTTCAACTGCTCCGTCGCGGTTATCAACTCCCGCCGCTGCGCATCCAAAACGCGAAACGCATCGAGATGCAGCGGCGTTCCCCGCTTCTTCGCCATCTCCGCAAACACATCCAAATGATCCCGAAAATAATTTAGGTCATGCATCACATTAGTCTAACAAAGAGTTTTGCTTTTTCATCACCAGCAAAATTTCATCCCACAATCTCGTAGGGCACGGCATGCCGTGAAAAAAATAAACGCATTTCAGGACGGCTGGCCTGGAAGAGTTTCAGAGAGCTGGCACAGAAGAAGTGGGCCGACGCGCTAATAGCAGAAATACACCGCCTGACAGGGTCAGAGAAGTTTAGTACATAAACGCAGTAACCGGACTGAGAGGCGATGAGTCGGTTTGGCGGAACTACAAACCGTTTCAAGCCAACCTCAGGGGAAACCCAATCAGCATTTTAACGCTACAAGAAATGCTCAGTGACCTCTACAGAAAGACGACTAGCTTTGTGGCCTCTTCACAAGTGGGACGGCTCCTACAAGTGATTAAAGCTTCTGGGTGGAAGCCCTAAGGCGAACTTGAGGTCTGACCGAGCCGTTTACAATGGGGTCGCTTATCTCAATCTGTCCTACCGTTTCACCAATCGCGCATGATCTAATCGGCGCGTGTATTTGGAACTTCTCACAGCAGGTTTGGACCGCTACAAAAGCGCGTCACAGCGCGCCCGCGTCGGCACCGAGTCCTGGGGCGCAGCCAACTTTTTGACGGCGCCGAAAGAACTGGAATAGCCTTCCAGCAATTTATTCCTGACGGGGGGTAATTCATGTCCACGATCCACCTCCACCAGACAACCACCTTGACGCCCGAACAGTACGTTGCCGGGCTCACCGACTTCGGGCCTGGCCGCTCGAAGCTCTTTGGCAACAGCGCCGACGAGTACCTCAAGGTGCATGACCGGGGCCGCACGCAGGCCGACGTCACGGAAGGCTCGGGCGGCATCTGGGAACGCCTGCACTACGACTGGTCCGATCCCAACCGCGTCGTCCTCACGACAACCGACTCCAACACGTGGGGAAGCGCGTCGGGCCACACCTACACCTTCACGCGTCAGCCCAACGGCACGACCGACATTGACGTCGTCGTCGTCCGCGACGGCAAGAACCTCAAGGGACGGGTGCTCGGCTTGGTGCTCGGGACCATCGACAGGCGCGTTTTGGAAAAGGCCTTTGAAAACTCCGTCAAGGCCATCGAAGCCCGGAACGCCGCGGCGAAAGAAGGAGGCGCGTCTGCCGCCCGTGGAGCCTCCGCCTAGTAATCTTCCTGGGCGGGTGGAGCAGAAATTAAACAGGGTGCCGGGTGCCGCAGCCTTCGGTTTTAAGGCTGCGGGTTTTGAATTTTCCTCCGCCATTCCGCTACCGCCCCGCCTTGGTCGCTTTCCTGCGCACTAATCTGATCTCCACGCGAATCAACATCCCAATCGTCAGATTCCGCGGCTCATCCTCCAACGCCTGGAACAAAAAAAGAGGGGGCTACTTCGCCCCCTCCATTGACCAGAAACTCAGCATTCAGTGCGTTGTCGCAAACGCAACCTTGTGAAACGTCGAGTATTCCGCCTCGAACTTCTTCACCACCGGGATGCCCTCAATGTACCGCGCCATGATCTTCTCGATCTGTGGATACAGTTCGCGATTGTAGAGCTCCGCATACTCCTTGCTCTCCCACAGGCTGATCGCTTCCAGCTCCCTCTTCTCCGGTGTCACGAGCACCAGCTCGTCCACGAAACCCTTCTGCTTGCGAAGCAGAGGCAGGATTTCTTTTTCAAATGTTACCGGAAATTCGTTAACCACATTTGGCTTCAGTTGCAACACGACTTCACGTGCGAACATATAAGCCTTCCTCTCTTTTTAAGTGGGGGGCGATGCCGCTGATCCTCTCCGTTTTCTCTACAGAGTCCCAGGATCGAAAGTTCATTCCGTCCCCCATAGCAATTTCGCACTCCCGTTGCCCAATTTCGGTGCCCGCCGTCACCCGTCCACGTGACCCCCGACACTTCGAATCTGCAATTGGGAGTGCAGATCGCGAAGCTGCGGGCGGAGGTAAAGAGGGCAGGGTGAAGGGCCATGAAGATACAGGCGAAGGTGACAAGCAAGGGCCGGATGTTTTGTAAGGGTGGGTGTTTTGACTTTCCCTCCGCGATTCTCCCTGCGCCCCCATCCCCGATTTTTTAGGCCTTTCCTCTTGACAAAAAGTGTCTACCAGCGTATATTATTTCTTGGGTAATATTCCGTTCTGTATCCTGCAGCGCCAGCATCTCTGCTGGCGTTTTTGTTTGGCATGAAGTCTTATCCCTAAACTCTTTAGAATCCGCAGGGTCGAAAAAAGGGGGAGGGGGAGGGGAGGTACTGGGTACGGACCGGGCACATCCCTGACAGTTTAGACCGGGAGCATTCCTGACACTATTCTTGGGAGGCGGGTGCGCTGCTTTCCATCCCGGAGATCTCTGGCGCGTTCATTTCCTCTTTATGGCTCGGACCTTACGCCTGCGACGATTGTCCAGCGAGCCTGGCTCTTACGCTGTCGCCGTTCGCGGCACTTCGCTCATTAGTTGGTGGATGTTCCCTTCGCTATCCTTGAATGCCGTCATCCACAAATCGTGCGTCGGCATTGGCGCAATGAGCCGCGGCGGAGCGACAATCTCCACGCCATGTCCCACCAGCCGTTGGTAGCCGGCCTGAATATCCTGCACGCGGAAATAGAAGATTGAGCTCGGATGATCGTACTCTGGCGACGACGCGGTGCCCAGCATCAGGCGCACGCCGCCGCAGTCAAAAAACGCCATGCTCGGCACCGTGAACAGCAGCGGTAGCCCAAGCACGTCGCGGTAAAAGGCCGTCGCCCGCTCCACGTCCTTCACGATGATGGAAATCTGCCCGATGTTCTGAATTCCCAGACTTGCCGCTGCAGCGCTCATTTTCCTTTACCTCCGGCGGAAGATTAGTTAGCATAGCTAACTATCTTCCATGCCTCCTGTCAAGCACAAAAAAAACAAGCGCAAAAATCGCCCCACCCCAAGAGCCTCGACCGCACCGACAACAACTTCGTCTGTCAATCTCGCACTCGCCTCTTCGGCCACCGCTCGGGTTGACTCACTACCATCCTCCGCAACCGTTGCCCAAGCCGGCGACTTGGCCGCATCGCAGCCCGCTCACTCGCCAGCTCTTGAAGCAGTCGCCTCCGCCGAACTGTCGCCGCCTTCTCTAACGGCGATGGACGTTGCTGACCAACTTCACTCCGCCGCCATACATCTGCTCCGCCGTCTGCGCGTCCGCGACCGCGAGAGCGGTATCGGTCCCGCCCAACTGTCTGCCCTTTCTGTGCTGGTCTTCGGGGGTCCCAAATCGCTCGGCGAACTCGCCGACGCCGAGCAGGTCCGCCCGCCCACTATGAGCCGCATCGTCGCCGGCCTCCAGCGCTCCGGCTTGGTACGCCGGCACGCCACGGAGGACGGCCGCCGCGTGCGTCTCGAAGCGACGCCGAAAGGTGTCAGCCTTATGTGGGAAGCGCGCAAATGTCGGGTGGAGTCACTTGCCAGTGCCGTCGCGGAGCTACCCGAAAACCAAAGGCAGCAGCTCCGCGACGCCCTCACCCTGCTCCGGCAAATCATGCGAAATCTCTAGCGGTTCGTTGCGCTCAGGTCTTTTCTTTTCAGCGTGGGAAGTAAGCTGTGCGAGTTTGACGGGCGTTCGAGCTAGGAGGATTGCGAGTAAGGCTGAGCGAATGAGAATTTCATGTGCCGTGGCGATCAAAGGCTCGAAAGACTCTGCGAACGCAGGCGCAGGAACATCTAAATGCGGCTTCGATGTTTTCGGTGGGGACGTAAGCACAGGCAAGTTGAAAATTGGTCTGGCCTTGCGCGCGGGCGGAGCTGGAAGAGCATGGCCTTCCGCTTTTTTCCATGGCGTTGACGTGCCGCACCCCGCGCAAAAGCGTAGGATGTTTCCGTTGACGGAGTAGACGTCTTCTTCGATGTCGCCTTGTTCTATCTCCTGGCGCGTTTGGCACATGCTGCATTCGACGGCAATTTGCCGGTTGGCGGGTTCGAACGGATCGGGAGGAGGAAACTCCATCGGCCAAAAGTCCGGATCAGGATCGACAAAGTCCCGGGGAGCCGCAACGTCAAGAGTTCCTCTGGCGAAAATCGGTATTGCATGACAACCCCGGCGCCGTGGCGGCTGAGGACGACGGTCTTTGTTTCTTCCGAAAACACTTTTCTGGTTGTATCGGTTCCGAGCAGGACGATGGGTAGTTCTTTTGCGATGCGTCCGCTTCTCCGTTTTCGTTGCATAGGCTTATGGGCACACGCTCTCTGAATGGAGAGAGTCGCAGTAGATTTGTCGGCAGCTCTCCCCCACTGTTTCGTGGCCCCCTGATTTTTCTCAGGCTCCTCCTTTTCCTTCGACTGCTCATCTTTGCAGCTTTATACGCAGGGGAGAAGCGGCGAATGGCTTGGAATAGGTACGTAGGTACTAAAAGGAGCCTCGCGGGGACACCGGGTAGTACTGAGAAGAATGAACCCGTCGGGCTATCGACGCACAAGGTGGTGGAGAGCAGAATTGCAACTGTAATCGGGAGTTGGTTGCGGCTTCCGGAGTAAAAAGGTTTGGGCCTGATTGCTCCTGTATAACGTTCTGCTGCTCGCGAGCGCAGTGGAACGATTGGAAGAACGGAACTGGCTTCAGGTTGCAAGACCCTCCATCCCCCACGCCCGAGCGGCCGGTCCCCCCACCGGCCGCTCATTTTTTTGGGGGCCGAAGTTCACAGTCGACAGTTGAAGGTTCAAAGTTAAAAGCAGGCAGGGATGGGGTGTCGGCGATTTGTGGGCCGGGGTTTGTTTTGCATATCGGCGAGTAGATACAAAGGTATCAGGCCCCGAGTTTCACTGGCGGCTCGAGACATGCGGCAGAGCGGGGCACGGCCCTTCGAGGCTGAGGGCAAGCGTGCCATGTCCCTACGAGTTGCGAAGACAAGAACAGGGAGACGGAAATAAAAAGAGGGCCCTAACGGATAGGCCCTCGGAACTGAACTACTTCGATGACACACTCGCGGGAAGCGAACCTCCCGCACCGGCCAACCACCAGTAAGGCACCCCAGAAGAAATGAAAAAGGGGGCTGGTGCAAGCCCCCTTTTTTAAGCTGACCCCCCAAAAAACCGGAACCGAGTCGAGGTTCGAATCCGGCCACCCCGGGAAGCCAATCTTGTAAGTTGGACTAGGAGAGAGCAATAGTTGTGCCAGGGGAGGGACGAGTTTGCGTTCTTGCTGAGGTATATGATTCAAAAGAATTTACGGGAACTATCGAATCACGAGAAGAAAAAAAGGTCCCAAGCATCTACAAAATCTCACAGAAAACCTCGAATCACCTACATTCTTTAGGAGTATTGCATCGAAAATAGTGATGTTCAGAGTCATGGGGCAAGGCTGGTTGTAAAACCGTTGACGTTACCGCAACTGATTTGAACTTGGCCGATCACAACGTACGGGAAGCGGATTAGGAATCGTATGTTACGTGATTGGGAAGACTTGCCAACAGGTACCTGACCTTGGATAGGGGATGCTGGGGGAACTGCGCATCATAGCTTTCATCGTCTGACATAGAACGAAGGACACTACGATCCACGCGAGAGAAATTAGGATCGTAAGGATCGCCAGACCAACACCGTTCGTAATCTTCCACCGCAAGCTTACCCGCACTTATCAACTGAGCAGTGACAACCGCCTCGCGGACGCCGGTGATGCCGTACTCGCCGGCGACTACAGTCCAAATGAGCCAGTCCGAACGAACCCGAGTCATGAGCATACCGGTATAGATGTAGGCCGGCCTTTCCAATCGTTTGTAAATCAGTTTGATTCCGCGCGGTATTGCGGAGGCCTCAAGCAGCCTGCCACTTCGACTCTGAGCGAGCTCTCTACACCAGTTCCTCAGTACGGTCTCATCGGCTCGCTCCGAATCCGTAAGAGGAACTGCTGTAACGGCAAGCGATAGAACATTGCCACACTCATCGCGCCATATGCGCATTTCGCTTACTGAGGTGTCTTCCGTCCAGCCAGGCAAAGTGAGTTGAGCGCACCCAATTGGTGATCGCGCTGACGTACGCGAAAGGTCTTTCCACCATTTCATAGCAGCGCGTGAAAGAACGGGAGCTGAATAAAAATGTGTTTGACGGCTTTATAGCACCAGTGGCGGTCCCTTGCCTAGCGGTGGATAAACCGTTAAATGGCGGCGGCGGCGTGGCGCCAGCGGCGCCAGACTAGCCATGCTGGAATGGAAAACAACAAGAGCCAGAAACAAAGGACTGGGCCGTATTCGGCGAAGAAAAGAATTATGGAGAGAAGAGTGTCGGCGACGTTGCGGTAGCCGTTGACGGCGGCGTTGTGGATTTGCGTGGAGATCGCCGGAGCTGGAGAATCGAGCTTGGCTTTGTATTCCTCGGAGAGTTTCAGGTCGATGGTGGCGAAGTCGACGCGGTGCTCGAGGTTTTTTTGTTCGGCTTCCATTTGCTCGATTTCGCCGCGGACGCGGGCGATTTCCTGTTCGACTTCGAGGACGTCGCTGATTTTTCCTGTGCGCTGGGTGAGGATGGCTTGGAGGCGCTGTTCGGTTTCGCGGGAATTTTTGAGGCGCGCGACGAGATCGGCGTGTTGTTGGGTGACTTCTTCGCCGTTTTGGTTTTCGAGTTCGACGCGGCCGAGGGATTTTAGTTCGGCGAGCGCAGTGGCGAGTTGCGGTGCGGGAATGCGCAGAGAAGCTTGGAGTGAACGCGCCGCGTCCTGGGGAGTGCTAACGCTGAGATTCGCGGAGTAGCCGTTGTGGCGCGCGAGGATGGCGTCGAGTGAGGCGCGTGAGGAATCGAAGTCTTTTGCGATGAGAGAGAGCGAGACGGTGCGAGCGATCAGGGGACCGGAGATCTGAGGGTCTGTTGAGCGCTGCACTTTTGCATACATCTGGAGCTTGTTGAACTCTCTCATTGCCTCTTGGGACGGTTGTTTCGAGGCGTCCGTTCTTGTAAATCGGTCGGAGGCCTTAGCCAATCCTTTATCTTCGGTCAGCTCGTGGTTCACGATAACCTGAGTCAGTTCAGCATGCAGATTGGAGGCGGTGGATTCTCTATCGTCAGCGGACTGCGCGACGGCTAGTGCTGCCTTCGGAGCGGACATATCGTAGCGAGCTGTCCTGGTAGCAATCATCATAATCAGCAGGACAGCTAGAACAGCAGAACTGGTGAGCAATTTCCAGGGCTGAATCGGGAGGAGCCGATTCGTTCGTCCACTCGAATCACGCAGCTTCGAAGAGGCGTTGACTACATCGGCGGAAAGTTGATCCGCAAACTTGGCGTTGACCGGCGCAGGCGCGACGGTCCAGATGGAGAGAGATTGCGAAGAGTTGCGCAGCGAGGTTACGAGTTCTTGGCAAGCGGCGCAGGACTCGATGTGAGCAGACACGGATTGAGCGCGGGCGGGCGAGAGTTCGCCATCGAGGTGGGCCATGATTTCTTGTGGGACGATGGGATGTGGGGTGGTGCTCATAGACGGATGCCTTTCTGCGGAATTGATTGCGCGGCGGTTGGCGGCACGGTCGGCTCGGCGAGTTGCACAGCGTCGCTTGAAGTGGGTGCGGCGGTCGGCTCTAACAAATTGCGGAGGGCGGTGCGGGCGCGGAAGAGGCGGGAGCGGACGGTGTTGAGTGGGAGTTGGAGGAGGTCGGCGATTTCGGCGTAGCTGAGTTGCTCGAATTCGCGGAGGAGGAGGATTTCGCGGTCGATGCGGTCGAGCTTTTCGACGGCGCGGCGGACCCAGAGGCCGGATTCGGTGGCGTCCTGTTTGGCGGGATCAGGGATGGTGCTTGGACGGCCCAAGAACGTGGCGCGGAAGGCGGCTTTGCGGCGGTGGGCGCGAAGGATTTTGAAGGCGATGGCGTAGAGGTAGGTGCGGAAGAGGGCGCGGGGTTCGTAGCGGGAGGCGGCACGAAGGAGGACGAGGAAAGTTTCTTGCGAGAGTTCTTCGGAGTGTTGGGGGTCGGCGGTGCGGCGGCGGAAGAAGCCGTAGATGGGTTGTTTGTAGCGGAGGAAGAGTTCGTTGAAGGATTCGGCGGAGCCTTTGGAGAAGGCGAGCATGAGGTGCTCGTCGCTGGCGGGGCTGGCTGGGAAGGCGGGGGTGGGCGGCGTGTCGTTCATAGCGGTGCGCGGTAGTGCCTCCGAGTTTAGAACGAGAGCTGGAAGTGCGTCTTGCATGAATGGCGGCTTGAGTCTCCACCAACGGTAATGTCGCGACGGGGGGAAAAGTTCCCTCCGAGAGAAACAAAAGACAACGCTGCATGCGATGGAAGAAGAATTTGAGATGATGGGCACCAAACGCGGAGGAGGGATAGCGTGAAACGCCGTTGGTATCGAGCTCTCTGGATTCTCGAAATTGGAACTCTGATAGTGCTTATGCTGGGTTCATTGCTGGTCCCGGGCCAGGACTCCGCAAGGACGGAGTTCGAAAATTGGCATCGACATCCTTTTCCGGAGACGTTAAGGGCGCTTCACGAAAAACACCAAAGAGATTCCCGATTACTTATGGAAGTATTAGCCCCTCCCGCTGCGTTGGCAGCCCTATTGGCAGTCCCGTTGTTCCTGTTTCGTGCGAAACCTAGTAAGCCAAACTGACCGACTACCGGTCTCGAGTCTGAATCCGCGATCTGGCCGATTAGGAAAAGCGAAAAATAAGGCTTGACATATTCCCATATAGGAATGTATTGTGGTTTCATGGCAAGGGCAGCTACAACCTCTGACGCCTTTAATGCTGTGGCGGAGCCGCGGCGGAGAGAGATACTCAACTACCTGGCACTGCAGGAGCGGCCGGTGGGGGAGATTGTGGATGCCTTGGAGATGGAGCAGCCTTCCGTTTCGAAGCA
>Ga0209448_10000130_pt1 | contig 27736 bp, 20 predicted proteins | sample BogFormECP14_OM2_FD_188245 | JGI IMG/M metagenome (GOLD analysis project Ga0209448, IMG submission 188245) | Bog forest soil microbial communities from Calvert Island, British Columbia, Canada - ECP14_OM2 (SPAdes) (version 2) | ecosystem: Environmental > Aquatic > Freshwater > Wetlands > Bog ... | reverse complement strand
CAACGAAAACTACGGGGGCACAGTAGGCGGCCCCATCATCAAGAATAAATTCTTCTACTTCGTGGGTTTCGAGAAGCAACAGTACATCATCGGGCTTTCTGGCGTGGCGACGGAGCCGTCACAAGCGTTCGTCAACAATGCACTGGCTATTCTGACCGCACACGGTGTTGCGCCGAGCTCGATTTCGGAAAACATGCTTGGAGCATTGTGCGCGGCGTGCCCCAACCCGGGCACGGTACCGGGGCTTTGGCCAACCTCTGGAGCCTCTTCCATTCTGGATTTGCCGGCGACGACGAGCAACTTTTTCAGTTCCTCGCCGTCCACGGGCTACAGTTACAACGGTGTCCTCAAGCTGGATTACAACTTCACAGAGAAGCACCATCTCTCGGCGCGCATGTTTAACGGGCAGGGCAGCCAAACAGCACCCCTAGGAACCAGTACGGCGTTAGCCGTGGCAAGCTCCAATCTTCCCTACTATTTCGAAAAAGCACCAATCCACGTGCAAAACTACACGCTGGTGCTCAACTCCATTTTTAAGCCGACTTTAACCAATCAGATCCTGTTCGGCGTCAACTACTTCAATCAGACGTTCCGAGACGCGAACGCGAGTTTTGACACCAAGGCTATGGGCTTGTTTCAAAGCCCGGACGCGCTCATTAACGGGAAGCCTATCTTCGGAGCGCCCAACATCGCGATTATTCCGCCTTCCGGTGGAGGGTTTGAGCAGGTTGGCATCACGCCCCCGGAAGGGCGCAATGACATTACGGGCATGTTGGAAGACATCGCCTCCTACAGCCTGGGTAAGCACCAAATCCGGTTCGGTGGCGAAATGCGCCAAGGACATGTCAATGAGTTTTACTACCGGCACTCGCTCGGCCAGTTCACTTTCGATGGAACTCAGGGACCCTGGGCCGGTTCATGCCTCCCGGTGAATAATCCATCGGCGGTTTGCTTGGACACCTTGGCTCTGGCGGACTTCCTTGCCGGCGATGTGTCCAGCTCCAGCGTGACTGTGGGCGACGCTGAGCGGACAGTTACGGTCAACGGCCTGAGTTTCTTCGGCGCAGACCAATGGCAGGTTACGCGCAAACTGAACATCAATTATGGGCTGCGCTGGGAATACTTCGGGCCGCTCCACAACGATAGTAAGGATCTGGCAGTCTTTATTCCTGGCAAAGGGATCGTTGTCCAAGGAAATGGGATCAGTGGCATCTTCCCGCCGGATAAGAACAACTTCGCGCCTCGTCTTGGCTTTGCCTATCTACCGACTTCAAGGGACGATCTCGTAGTGCGCGGCGGGATTGGAGTCTTCTACGACCAAATCAATATGAATCCATTCCTGGATTATCGTCCTCCGAACAACGCGGCAGATGGTTTACAAGACAATCCTGCAGGTCCGAAGCCTGTCTCACTCTATAGCGCCAGCGGCTATACCTGGCAACCCAACACTTATATCTTTCCAGGTGTCACCACCTGCGCAAGCGGAGTCATTGGTCCGGCTGATCCAGGTTGCGCACAAGGCCCGTTCGGAATTTACTCCGTCGGCCAAAATTTCCGAGCACCCTACATTTTCAACTACAACCTGCAGGTCGAGAAGAGCCTGGGCACTGCCGCGATCTTCCAGATCGGCTACGTCGGCAGCAACGCTCATAAGCTCTCTGTGATGCAGAACATAAACCAGGCTCCGCTTGCGGGTGGCCCGAGGCCTTTTGCTACGCAGTATCCGGCGTTCGGCGACATCAACCAGCTGAACAGCGTGGGCGACTCCAACTACAATTCCCTGCAAACCACTTTTAAACTCAGATCGTGGCACGGACTGACTTCGCAGGTGTCCTATACATGGGGACATGAACTCGACATGGTGAGCGAGTATCGGGGCGTGATTCCTCTGGATAGCACAAACCTAAAAGCGGAATACGGAAACGGCGACTACGACACGCGAAACAGCTTCACGGCTAGTTTCATATACGACGTGCCGAAAGCACCGTGGGCTCACGGTTGGACCGAGCAAGTGTTCAACGGCTGGCAGCTGAGCAGTCTGTGGGTTCTCCACGGAGGACAGCCGTTCAACATTACCGGCAACACGAACCGCCCGGGGCTCGACCTCATAGCAAATCCGTTTGCCGGCGTTTCCCATTCGTTCTCGGCGGCCAACGGAGGCGAACAGTGGGTCAATCCGGCTGCGTTCTGCGTGCCTGGAGCCGTGGGCTGCACTGGGCCGACGAATCCTCTGGGAGACCTCGCGCGCAACAAGTACTACGGGCCGGGCTTCAAGGATTTTGATTTCTCCATCTTTAAGAACTTCTCCATCACGGAACGGATCAAGCTCCAGCTTCGCGGAGAGATCTATAACATCGGAAACAGGATAAACCTTGCTTCCGGCGCCGGATCTGTCAGTGGAAGCACCGGCTTCATAACCGACACCATCGGCGATTTCAATGGCGCGCCTGGCCTGGGCCCCGGCGAACCTCGTAACGCGCAGCTGGTGGGGAAGATCATCTTCTAAAAGCTGCGAAAACAATTAAACAATTAACTGAAGCGTCCCGACCCCGGTCGGGACGCTTTTTTTTGGCGCACCAACGCGGTCGACCGGGCTCATTCAGAAGGATTGGTGACGTTCCATGGAGCGTCGGAGTGGGCGAAAACAGCTGGGATGCGGTACAGTGGAAGGTCGCAGCGCTGTTGCGGTTCTCGATTGTCCGCCCGCCGCTTGAAACCATGACGCAAATACTTCCATCGCTGGTGATACTGGGACGGCCCAATGTGGGCAAGTCCACGCTCTTTAATAGGCTGACCGGGACGCGGCGGTCGATTGTGACGAACGAGCCGGGGATTACGCGCGACCGGATTTATGGGAAGGCGGAGTGGCGCGGGAAGGCGCTGGAGATTGTAGATACGGGCGGGATTGTGCCGGACGACAAGGCGCTGATCCCGACGGAAATTTTGCGCCAGGCGCATGTGGCCATTAAGAAGGCGGCGCTGCTCGTTCTGGTGGTGGATAGCCAGGCGGGCGTTACGCCGCTCGATCAGGAGCTGGCGCGGCTTCTGCGCACCACTGGTAAGCTCTTTGTGGTGGCGGTGAACAAAGTGGATGCGGTTTCGCAGGAAGTGAATGCGGCGGTGTTCCATTCCCTGGGCGTGCCGGTGTTTCCGATTGCGGCGGAACACGGGACGGGTGTGGACGATCTTTTGGACGCGGCACTGGCAGAAGTGGATGCCGTAGAGTCGGAAGAGGAAGTGGCCAAGGAGGACGCCGTCGAGGTGGCGATTATCGGGCGGCCGAACGTGGGCAAATCTACGCTTTTGAACCGGATGGCGGGAGAGGATCGCTCGATCGTTTCGCCAATTCCGGGGACCACGATGGACAATGTGGATACCGAAGTGGAACATGAAGGGCACACGTACCGGTTTGTGGATACGGCGGGGATCCGGCGCAAGGCCAAGACGACTTTGGTGGCGGAGAAATTGAGTGTGGTGATGGCGCGGCGCGGGTTGGAGCGTTGCGATGTGGCGCTGCTGGTGGTGGACGGCGAGCAGGGGGTGACGCAGGGAGACGCGCAGATTGCCAGTTATGCGGAAGAGTCGGGACGATCGGTGATTATTGTGATTAACAAGTGGGACTTGGCTGTGGTGGCGGCGCGGAATGCGGCTTCACGCGACGCGGACAGCGCGAAAGGCAAAGCCCGACGGCCGGCCGGGGAACGGCACCGGCCGGAAGATTTCAATCCAGAAAGGCTGGCGTTCGATTACGAGAAGATGATTCGCGGAAAATTAAAATTCTTGAGTTATGCGCCGATTGTTTTTCTTTCCGCGAAAACTGGGGAACGGGCCGGGAAACTATTTTCTTTGATCGATCAGGTAGCGGCGGCGCGGAAGCGGCATATTCCTACGCCGGAGTTGAACCGATGGTTGAAGGAAGACGTGGATTTGCAGCGCGGGACTACGCCTAAGGCGCGGCCGGTGCGGATTTATTACATTACGCAGGCGAAGACGGCGCCGCCGACGTTTTTGCTTTTTTCGAATCAAAAAGAGCCGATGCATTTTAGTTATGAACGGTTTTTGGAGAATCAGTTGCGTTCGAAGTATGAGTTTCTTGGAGCGCCGGTGCGGTTTGTGCAGAGATTGCGGAAACGTGAGCCACGGCCGCGGAAGAACAAAGAGAAAAACGAAGATTGAAACGGAAGGGCTGGCGTTAGGGGATAAATAAGGACGGGCACGGTGTGCCGTGCCTCTGTGTGCCGTGCCTCTACAGGAAAGTGCTGGAAACTGCTAGGATAGCGGCGTCCCCTGCCGATAGGAAATCGATATGCCGAGTACTGCTACCGCCGCGCAGCCCACTATTGAAAAGGATTTTTATCGGATTGGCGAAGTTAGCCGGCTGACCGCTCTGAAGCCGTTTGTTTTGCGCTATTGGGAGACGGAGTTTCCCATGTTGGAGCCGGTGAAGAGTTCTAGCGGGCACAGGCTTTACCGCCAGGAAGATGTGGAGATGGTGCTGCGGATTAAGCGGCTGCTCTACGATGAAGGGTTTACGATTGCGGGCGCGCGGAGACATCTGCGCGAACAGAATGGCGACGGCGAGGGCTCAGGCACGGCTGGTGCTGGCGCCGGTTCGACCAGCGTGGCGGGTGAGGGAGCGGCGCAACTTTTGAGCCGCAAGATGCTGTTAGACCTGCGAGACACTTTGCGCGCTTTCTTGACGCTTCTCGAACGCAAGTGATAGCCTGATAAAGCAGTAAAGCCCACTTCGCATTGTATCGGTCGGGACGTAGCGAAGCCTGGTATCGCGCACCCTTGGGGTGGGTGAGGTCGCTGGTTCAAATCCAGTCGTCCCGACCATTTTCTCATCCCCACATCAATGACCCGTCCTTTGAAAGTTTTGCTTTTAACCCTGCTGATTCCCATCCTGATCCTAATTTCTTGGATTGCATATCATGAGTTGCGCACTCCGCAGAATCAGGAGGAAGTGCTAACTCGCATGATCGAATTGCAGAAACAGGGGCGATACGACGGGGCTGTGCGCGTTGTGCAGAATTGGATGAATGACGGCACGCGGAACATCTCTCACGACGAAATCCTATACCAACAGATCGCGATGATTTACATTGCGAGAGCCTATAAGAAATCAGAATCGAGAAATGAATCAGCACATTTAGCGGAACTGAACTTGGGAAGGTCTCTCGATCTGTTCGACAAGCAAGAATCAAAAGATAACGATCCTTGGTTGATTGAGATCGGCGGCGCGTATGAAGTACTGGGCGACATCTCGGACAAAGATAAATGCCGTCTGTACGAAAAGGCGCGTGACCTGTATTTGGAGCAGTTGCCTCTTATAAAGGGAACTTCTTTCACGGCGTACGGCTACACGGCGCAGCTGGAACCGGTGCGCACCGAGGTTAGAAAACATCTTGATGCAACAAAGATAAAACTGTCTGCGGCTGGTTGCCCGGCCGCCTCGGGAGACGGATAAGAATGAAGCACATTCTCCTCACGAATGATGATGGGATTCACGCGGAAGGGCTGCGCGTGCTGGCGGCGGCGTTTGAGGGATTTGCGGACGTGAGCATTGTGGCGCCAAGCAGCGAGCAGAGCGGGAAGGCGCAGTCGTTGACTTTGCGGCAGCCGATTGTTTGCCATCCGGCGGGGGAGCGGGAGTGGGCCGTGGATGGGACGCCGGCGGATTGCGTGATTGTGGCGCTGCACAAACTTTTGACAGAGAAAGTGGATTTGGTGATTTCGGGGATCAATCACGGGGCAAATTTGGGAGAGAACGCGTATTACTCGGGGACGGTGGGAGCGGCGCGGGAGGCGGCTTTGCATCATATGCCGGCGGTGGCGATGTCGTTGTGTTCAAAGGCGCCGAGGGTGAGCTTTGAAGCGGCTGCGCGGGTGGCGCGGGCGGCGGCGGAATTAATTTTGAAGGAAGGGTTGCCGGACCAGGTTTTGCTCAACATAAATGTGCCGGAACCGTGGAAAGGCGGCGTGAAGTTTACACGGCAATCGAAGAAGATTACGCGGAATCAGTTGACGGAGGGGAAAGACCCACGGGGGCGGATTTATTTTTGGTTGTACGAGCAGAAGATTGACCGGGATGTGGAGCCAGATACGGATTATGCGGCGATTTTTGAGGGAAACGTTTCGGTAACGCCTTTGCATTTGGATCCGACGGATACGAAGTCATTGAAGCAGCTGGCGCATTGGGGAAAGGCACTCTCTGGAGCGTTTCGAGACTGAACGATCTTCGCGAGAAAATTCTGCTCTGTGAATGGGCCGGTACAGATTCCCACAAATCTTAATGTTGCGTGAGGGCGGCCAGGGCCCGCCCTCGCAGTTTAAGGCCACGAATTCGCGTCAGTGGCTCGGAGTCGCGGTTGGGGCGACCAGCGGGACGTTGTTTTTGCGCATGGAGTCGTTGAGGGCGGGGAGATCCTTGGAGAGGACTTCACGCCACTTTGTTAGCTGGACTTCGAGGCGCTGATCCAGGTCGGCAAAGACGGCGGCTTCCGCGGCGGTGGGAGCGGTATCGGCGCTGTCGACTAGGCTTTGCAGATGGCCCAGCTTGCTATTGAGCATCGTCGGGTAGTTGGCTTGGTCTTCACTGGATTTGGAATTTACCTGCACTAATTCTTCTTCAATGGCGCTGATTTTTTTGCGGACGTCGGTGGATGCGGCAACTAGGGACTTGGCATCTTCACCGCTACCGATGCGCTTTTCCAGCGCTTGCAGTTGTGCGCGCAAATCACGAATGGCGATTACCGTTTTGTTCATCAGGTCCTGGCGCTCGCTCATTTTGAGCATCAAGTCGAATTGTTTGCGTAGATCGTCCGGGCTGGTTTGGACGCGGGGATCCATTTTCACTTCGAATGGCGCGGTTTGGGATTTTCCCGCGACGGTTAGGCGCGCTTGATATTTGCCGGCGAGAGCGAGAGCGCCGGCTGGTTCGCCAGCGTCATAAATTAGCGCGGGAACTTTTGCGGGCGGCTCGTAGCGCAGTTCCCAGACAAAAAGATTCAGGCCGGGTTTGGCGGGGATGTGCTCGATCGGCAGGTCGCGTTCGCCTTCGTCAGGGCCGGTATCGGTTTTCTTTTCTTCGCTGGTGAAGCTGCGGATGACTTTGCCGTCGGCGTCGAGGAGTTCGAGTTTCGCGGGATCCTTGGGCGCGTCTTTCAGGTAGTAATACAAAATTGCGCCGGACGGGGGATTTTCGCCAATGGGATAGCGGCGCGGATTGAAGTGGCCTTCGCGCGTCCGGAAAACAGTATCCGGAGTGAAGAGATGGACGTCTTCGGCAGCAATGGAGGCGCTAGCCTGGCGAAGAGGGCCGAGGCCGTCGAGAACCCAAAAGGAGCGGCCGTGCGTGGCGACGGTGAGCGCATCATCGTGAACGACCATGTCGTGGATGGGCGTGACGGGGAGATTGAGCTGGAGAGGCTGCCAGTTGGCGCCATCGTTGAAGGAAACGTAGATGCCCGTTTCCGTGCCAGCGTAGAGCAGGCCTTTGCGCTTGGGATCTTCGCGGACGGCGTGCACATAAATATTGTCCGGTAGACCCGTCACGATTTTTGTCCACGTCTTGCCGAAGTCGTTCGTTTTGAAAATGTAGGGCTTGAAATTGTCGAGTTTGTGACCATCGACGGCGATGTAGGCGGTGGCGGCGTCGAAAGGCGAGGGTTCGATGAGACTGATCATCGCCCATTCGGGGACATCTTTTGGCGTGACTCTGTCCCACGACTTTCCGCCGTCGCGCGTTAATTGGACCAGGCCGTCATCGGTGCCGACCCAGAGTACACCTTCCTGCTTGGGAGATTCTGCGAGGCTGAAAATGACGTCGTAATATTCGACGGTGTACTGATCTTTGGTGAGCGGTCCGCCGGAATCTTGCTGCTTGGATTTGTCGTTGCGCGTGAGGTCGGGACTAATCGTGGCCCAAGTGCGGCCGGCATCGGTAGAGCGAAAAACATACTGCGCGGTGTGGTAGATGACATCGGGATTGTGCGTGGAAATCACGATGGGCATGGTCCAGGTGTAGCGATATTTTTGGAGCGCGGCGGCGTGGCCGTTGGGATCTTCGGGCCACTCCTCGATGCTTTGGGCCTGATTGATGCGGCGATCGAAGCGCGTGAGGATGGGGCCTTCGTCGTCGGCATAGACAATGTTCGAATCGCGGGGGTCGGGCACGATGTAGCCGCTTTCACCGCCGCCGACGGCGTCCCAGTCGCCTGGCAGAATCGCTCCGTGATCGCTGCGCGTGCGGATGCCGATGGAAGAGTTGTCCTGCTGCGAACCGTAGACGCGGAACTGAAAATCGTTGTCGGCGGCGACGTGATAGAACTGCGCGGTTGGCTGATTATCCTGAGTTGTCCAGTTTTTGCCGCCGTCGACGCTGATGGTGGCGCCTCCGTCATTGCCATTGATCATGCGATTTGCGTTGTTGGGATCGATCCACAGGGCGTGATGATCGCCGTGCGGCGCGTTAAGACGCGCGAAGGACTTGCCGCCGTCGCTTGAAGCGTAAAGGCCAGTGTTGGCGATATAGACGCCGTTGACATTTTTCGGATCGGCCCAGACGTGCGTGAAATACCAGGCGCGTTGGGTGAATCGGTGATCGTCGGTAATGAGCGACCAGTTCACGCCGCCGTCTTCGCTGCGGTAGAGGCCGCCTTTTTTGGCTTCGATGAGAGCGTAGACGACATTTGAATCCGCGCCGGAGACCGCCACGCTGATGCGGCCGAGCGTGCCTTCAGGCATGCCGTTGCCTTCGATGCGCTTCCAGGTTGTGCCGTCGTCGTTCGAACGATAGAGACCGTCCTTCGCGCCACCGCTGTTGAGAGTCCAAGGAGTGCGCCAGCCTTCCCACATCGCGGCAAAGAGGACGTGGGGATTGTGCGGATCGAAAACGACTTCGATGCCGCCGGTGCGATCGTCGAGGTACAGGACTTTTTCCCAGGTTTTGCCGCCATCGCGCGTGCGGTAAATGCCGCGATCCGGATTGGGGCCGTAGGCATGGCCGAGAGCGGCAACGAAGACGATGTCGGGATTCGTAGGATGGATGATGACGTCGCCGATGTGGCGCGTATCTTTGAGGCCGACATTGGTCCAGGTCTTTCCGGCGTCAGTGGATTTGTAAACGCCATCACCGAAAGAAATGTTGCCGCGGATGCAAGCTTCGCCCGAGCCGGCGTAAATCACGTTGGGATCGGAATTGGCAACGGCAATCGCGCCTATGGAGGAGATGCTCTGCTTGTCAAAAAGGGGATCCCACGTGATGCCGCCGTCAGTTGTCTTCCACACGCCACCGCTGACCGCGCCAAAATAATAAGTGTACGGCTGGCTGGGGACGCCTGCGACGGTGATGGCGCGGCCGCCGCGGAACGGGCCGATTAGGCGCCACTTCATGCCGCCGTACGTTTTGGGATCGATCGGATTGGTGACCGCAGAGCGGTCAACTTGCTGGGCTTGAACAACGAAACAGGCGCAGAATATGAGGGCGCAGGCACACAGAAAATGCGAGACGGGCTGGCGAAGCGATTTCACACAAACCTCCGAGGATTAAACCGAACGTTGCATGGTATCACCGGAGGAACCGGAAACTATAGACAGTAGTAGAGATTGCAGGGAGTCAGTTTCCCGACTAATCCGGACTTGAACCTGACAAATGAGCGGCGACTGGCTTTTCACCTCTCATCGGACACTCCCAAGTCGGAATTACTCCTAGCGAAACGGGAAGACGACTCCAGCACCGAACCTGAAATTGTTCTGTCGGTTATTTAGCCCGTCCGGGATTTTTGTCATGAAGTACTCGGCCTGCACGGGACGAACGGAGACGTGCCTGGACACTTTTAGATCAATACCGCCGCCCGCCGTCATCGCAAAATTATTTTCGGGCCCCGTTGATTGGGCAATGCCGTCGGTTGTCCAAACCCCTCCGAAGAGGGTCTGAGCGAACAGCGTAACTTTGCCGCGCCGGAAGTTCACTCTGGGCCCTAGAAGATAGGTGAACACTCCTCCGGCAAATGAGCCGCTCCCGCTACTGGTCGCCCTGAAGCCGCCTAGGTCTCCCACCGCACCGAGCCAGTGGTTGACGTTGTACTCGAGTTGGCCACCGCCACCGTTTCCGTTGTACGTTGCCGAGGGCGCAATGCCGGGGACGTTGGCATTTACATTAAAACGCGCGTAGTAGTAGCCGCCGTATGCCTCAAGCGCCGAGGGTTGCTCCTGCGCCCACATTGGCCCAGCACTAAGGGCCGCAAACAACACAACGACGAGAGAGTTCCTCATTTCAATGCGCCTCCTTGCATCAAAAAATCGACGAACGCTGCTTTTATCCAACCTCGGAATGTTCAAAATGGATCAGTAAGAAGCTGTGCTCGATTAATTCGTTGCCTTCTCTTTACGCTTAAGTTGCGCGGAGACAGTCGGGATGGAAAAGAGAGAGCCAATTCAAGGACCAAGAACTTCCAGCTGTTGAGATTTCATTGCTAGCCTCATCGTAAGGCAGTACGTTTGCTGAGGACAAATCCTTTCGGTCTTCCTAACTCCTGATAACGCCGTTACCGGAAGCTGACCCGCCGTCGTAGAGATGGATCGATTGGTGAGAAAAAGCGCGCAGGCAGGAGTGCCTGTGCTACCGGAGACAAATACGGTAGGATGCAACGGCTATGGCTATGGCGAAAACGTACGACACGGTGATTATTGGGGCGGGGGTGTTTGGGGCGTGGAGTGCCTGGCATTTGGCGCGGCGCGGGCAGCGCGTGGTGCTGCTGGATGCGTATGGACCTTCGAACGCGCGGGCCAGTTCGGGCGGAGAGACGCGGATCATTCGAATGGGTTATGGGACGGATGAGATTTATACGCGGTCGTCACAGCGGTCGCTGGCGCAGTGGAAGAGTTTTTGTGTTGCTACCGGGCAGCGATTGTTTCATGAGACGGGAGTGTTGTGGCTGGCGGGCGAGGATGACTCGCGCGTGCGGCAGACCATGGTTACGTTGAAGCGCTGCGAAGTGCCGTTTGAAGAGATGGATCACGCGGCGCTGGAGCGGCGTTATCCGCAGATTTCGTTCGAACGCGTGACGCGGGGATTTTTGGAACCGAAGAGCGGCGTGCTGCTGGCGCGGCGGGCGGTTGCCGCGGTTGTCGAAGATGCTGTCAAACTGGGCGTTGAGTTTCGGATTGCTTTGATTGAGACGCCGCGCGGAGCTGGGCGTCTCGCGAACGTGACGTGCAGCAATGGAGAATCGATTTCGGCGGGACAGTTTGTTTTTGCCTGCGGATCATGGCTCGGCAAAATTTTCCCAGAGATTCTTGGACAGAGAATTTTTCCTAGCCGGCAGGAGGTTTTCTTTTTCGGCGTGCCGCCGGGAGATGAGCGGTTCGCACCGCCGGCTCTGCCGACATGGCTTTTTCAGGAGGATGAGTATTACGGAATGCCTGACCTGGAAGGCCGCGGATTGAAAATTGCGCTCGATCATCATGGAGAGCGCGTCGATCCCGATACGCAAACACGTTTGCCGACGGCAGCCGAGGCCGAAGTCGTGCAGAAATATGTGGCTAGCCGCTTTCCGGCGATGCGCAATGCACCGGTGGTCGAAACACGCGTATGCCAGTATGAAAATACGTCGAATGGCGATTTTCTGATTGACCGGCATCAGGAGATGGAAAACGTGTGGTTTGTTGGCGGCGGTTCGGGACACGGATTCAAGCATGGGCCAGCCGTGGGCGAATATGTTGCGCGCCAGATTCTGGATAAGGCAGCTCCCGAGCCGCGATATTCGCTGGCTACGAAGGAAACAGTGCAGCACCGGGCCGTATATTAGCCGTTGGCGCGCTGCGCAGAGCGCAAGCGCGAATCAGGCCTTCGGAGTACGGCGGCGAGCATGGAATGCGGCGATGCCGCGCTTAACGCGCCGGGCTTTTTCCGCATAGAGATCCTGGTCTGCTTCGGAAAGAAGTTTTTCAATTCTCTCGCCATCTCCCTGGTATATCGAAATGCCGATGCTGGCGGAGAGCTTTGGTTGCTCCTCGTCCTCGGCCATGACTATGCGAATGCGATTCGCAACCTGCTGCGCTTCTTTGTCCTGCGACTCGGGCAAGACGAGAGCGAACTCGTCGCCGCCGTAGCGTGCGGCGGTATCGATGGCGCGGCAATGAATGCGCAAAATGGCGGCCAAGCGGCAGAGAGAGCGGCTGCCGACGAGATGGCCGAAGCGATCGTTGATTTTTTTCAAGCCGTCGAGATCGAGGAGCAGGACGGCGAAAGGTCTGCCGGTGCGGTTGGTGCGTTCAGTTTCGTTCTCAAGGACGTCGAGGAGACGTCGGTAGTTGGCGAGGCCGGTGAGCGGATCGCTGACAGCAAGGTGGCTGACTTGTTCGAAGAGGCGCGCGTTATCGAGGAGCGCGCCGCCGAGAGCGAGGGCGTAGCTGCTTACGGTAAGGACTTGCGCGAGCACGAAGGGTGCGTCGAGAAGGCGTTCGGACTGGCACGCGGCGATCTGAGCGGCGAAGTTCATCCAAGCCGCGGCGTAAATCGTGCGGTCGAAGGCAGTGTCTTCGGAATCAAGACGGCGGCGATACCAAATCACGGCTGCGAAAAAAATAATACCGGGCAAGAGTTGGTGTGGGCTGGGTATGAAAGAGCCGGGATGGCGGGATGCTTCCGGGGGAAGGCGGCGAAGAGCGGCGGTGACCACATACGTGAAACCGACCACCGCCAGCAGGGCGCCGGTGATTTCCGCTTTGGTGTGGCGCGAGCGGGGAATGAAGCGCTCGACGAGCAGTGCGACAAGGAGCAGAAGGGCCAAAAGCATGCGGCTGAGCCACCAGGCAACAGGCGCCCAGTTTGCCCGCGAGGGAGAATCCTGCAGGAATTGAAAAAAGAGAACGCCGGAGGCCGACAAGACCGCGCCAGAAAGCAGATAGCCACCCCCCAGAATCAGGGAGATCCGATCCTGCGTGCCCTGGAACCGGACGAGAGTGAGCGCGGCAAAAACGAATGCCAACAACGCGGAGATGACTTGAAGATAGCCTTGAAGAACGGGATCGGGTTCGAGAGAGAAAGGGCGGAGCCAGTACGCAACGAAGAACGTGAGCAAGACGCCCAGGACATGCCACAAGACAACATTGGTGGGACTACGACCGGTCATGCCTGGTTCCCCGCCCATACGAATGGCCCTCGGCTGGGGACGAGGTGCTACTTAATTAGACTACGTGTGCACGGCTATCGTTGCGGATAAAGTGAGAGAACTTTAACGAAGAGACAATAACTGTGGAAATTCTTCCTACTGTACGAAAGGACAGGTGCGGGGGGCCAATTCCGATAGAAGCAATAGCGATTTGCCTGCGCGAATGAAGAACTCAGCGAAGTTTGTGCTTGCGCGAAGAATGGAGTTCTTGGAAAATGCCTTTATTGAAACGATTCAATAATTCCAATACAGGACAAGGATGGCTTCACTCCTTCCTTGAGAACTGTTAGCTGATTTCAAGCGGACTTCGAAATGGAGAAAGGGACTTGGGCTGCGCGAAAAAATGGTTAGACGAAGAGTTTTGAAAAAGAGTGGGCATGCTTCGCGCGGCGGAAGGTCCGCATCGCGGGTTGCGGGGCAGCACACGCTGCAAGAAATCCTGTCCCAGCCGGCGACGTGGATGGAAACGGCGCGGCAGTTCGAGCAGAACGCCGAGGTGTTTGGAGCATTCGAAGACTTTTCTCCTCGGGAACCCTGGTTGTTCGTGGCCTGCGGGTCGAGCTACTACCTTTCGCGGATGATTGCGGCGCAGTGGGCAAAACTTCTCCAGGTGGCGTGCACCGCCGTGCCGGCGTCGGAAGTGCTTTTCGCGCCACATGAGGTGATGCAGCGGACCGGCGCGCGGCAGGTGGTGTTTGTTTCGCGTTCGGGGAAAACCACGGAGGTTTTGCGCGCGGCGGAATGGATGAAGGCAAACGCGACGGTCCGAACGCTCGGCGTAACTTGCAGCAGCGAAAGTGTTCTTGAAGAGTTGTGCACCCACACCTTGAAGCTGCCGTGGGCCGACGAGAAGAGCATGGTGATGACGCGGTCTTTCACTTCGATCCTGCTGCTCTTCGAGAGGCTGGGCGCGAAATTCGCGGGCGAGAGCGGGCTGGCGTCTGCGCTGGATGGTTTGCCGGAAAAGGCCGGGCGATGGCTTGACGTAAATGCTGATAAGATTCGGGCGTTTGGAACGAAGCGGCGATTCGCGGATTTTGCGTTTCTGGGGCAGGGCGCGCATTACTGGCTGGCTCAGGAGGCGGCGCTGAAACTGACGGAGATGTCTTCCTCTTACGCGCAGGCGTATCACACGCTGGAATTCCGCCACGGACCGAAGTCGATCGCGAGCAAAGATACACTGATTATATTTTTGCTCTCCGATGCCGCGGTGGAAGAGGAAAGCTCGCTCGTTGGGGAGCTGAAACAATTGGGCGCGGCGACTTTTCTGGTCGCGAATCGCGCGACGCCTGCATTGCGACGTGAAGCTGATCTTCTGATTGAGCTGGGCTTAGATGAACCACAGTATGCGCGGCTGGCAATGACGGCAATTCCAGCGCAACTATTGGGGCTGGCGGTGGGCTTGCGGAAGGGTTTGAATCCGGATGTGCCGAAGAATCTGACGCGCGCGGTGGTGCTCGGTTCGAAAAATAACGCGCCCGCAAAAAGGAGAGGTGCTTGAGCAACGAAGCCAGCGCCAGCAGCGGGCCGCAACTGCGGCGCACGCTTAAGCTGTCGGACCTGATTTTCTATGGAATCGTTCTTATCCAACCGATCGCGCCCGTTCCGCTCTACGGCGTGGCGCAGAAACTTTCGGACGGCCACTTTGTCCTGATCATTCTGATCGCGCTGTTTGCCATGCTCATCACTGCCGTGAGCTACGGACGCATGGCCACACTCTATCCGACGGCTGGGTCGGCTTACACTTACGTTGGCAAGGGGCTGAACCCGCATCTTGGATTCCTGGCCGGCTGGGCGATGATCCTCGATTATCTGCTGCAGCCGCTGATCAATACCGTGTGGATCTCGACGGCGCTGCACGAACGCGCCGCGTACTTCCACATTCCGCAGATTCCTTTTGTCGTCTGGGCCCTAATCATCGCCGGAATTATGACGGCTTTGAATTTGGCTGGAGTCAGGGCCTCCGCGAACGCCAACAAGGTTCTGTTAGCAGTCATGTCGGTAGTCGTGGTGTACTTTATTGTGGTTGCGGTTCGCTTCCTGTATGCAGGGCAAGGATGGGCGGGCCTCTTCTCGATTCAGCCACTCTACGACGCGAAGACGTTTAATTCTCACAAGATTCTCACCGCGACTTCGTTTGCCGCCCTCACTTACATCGGCTTTGACGGGGTCACAACACTAGCCGAAGACGTCGAGAACCCCAAGCGCAACGTTTTGCTGGCCGTGGTGCTGACCTGCCTCTTTGCTGGCGTCTGCAGTGGAGTCGAGGCGTACCTTGGCGCGCGGGTGTGGCCGGACTGGCGATCGTTTCCAAATCTTGAAACCGCATTTATGGATATTTGCACACGAGCCGGCGGACTAATCCTTTCCTGGTCCATGGCTCTTGTCCTGATCGTGGCTGCATTCGGCAGCGGCCTGACGGGCACACTCGGCGCTGCGCGGTTGCTCTTCGGAATGGGCCGCGATGGCGTCCTGCCGAAGAAGTTCTTCGGACAACTAACGCCCGGGACGAATGCGCCGACCAATAACATCCTGCTGATAGGCGGACTGTCGTTTATCGGCGCCGTATTGCTGAACTACATTGGCAGCGCCTATGAGCACGCGGGAGAATTGCTCAACTTTGGCGCCTTCCTCGCGTTCATGGGAGTAAATTTTGCGTGCTTCTGGCAATTTTCGATGAGGCGGCGGCAGGGAGCTTCGATGAACTTTGTGCGAGACGCATTGCTGCCGTTGCTTGGATTTATTTTCTGCGGCCTCATTTGGGTGAATCTGAACATCATCGCGAAAACAGTGGGCGGCATCTGGTTCGTCATCGGCCTCGTCTACGTTGGCTACAAGACAAACTGGTTCCGCTCAGCTCCAGTGATGATCGATTTCAGGGAGTCATAGCCAAGGTTCGGCCTTCACCTGTGTGGCGGCGGGTATTGCTTTCGGCGCATGGAAGACGAAGTGGTTTCGCGAACCTTTGTCGTTTGATGTGCCTGCGGAATAAGCCGCTCCTGGCTGCGCCGTTCTTTTATCGAAAATGAGCGAACTCTGGCAGAATGATGGCAATCTTAGAGGCACTCCAATTGAAGCGCGCAAGCGGCAAGAATCAGATGGTGACCATGCGGGACGTCGCGGAAGACAGCGGCTTCTCTCCCGCAACGGTCTCAATCGTGTTGAATAACGCGCCGTTGGCTCGCTATATCGCTCCCGCCACGAAAAAACGAATCGAGGAGGCGGCGAAGAAACTCGGTTACCGCCCGAACGCAATGGCGCGGTTTCTTCGCAGCAAGCGCAGCCATACGGTGGGTCTGGTATTCTTCGACATTACCGATCCTTTCTGCACGCCGGTGATGCGCGGGATTGAAAACGCGCTGTATCAGTCGTCGTACGTGCCGATTTTTGCCGACGCACACAACCAGAGGAATCGTTTCGAGCGCTACCTGGAAATGCTGCTGGAGCATCACGTGGAGGCGCTGATTGTGGTGGCTAACTGGCTGGTCGTCGACATTCACGTATTGGCGGACTTGAGCAAGCGTAACATTCCGGCCGCGACCATTGGCTGGGAACTTCCGGGCGACACGGTTAGTTCCGTGATGGTGGACAACGAGACCGGCGGGCGCATGGCGCTCGAACATCTTCACCAACTTGGTCATCGCAAGATTGCATTCATTCGCGGGCCGAAGATGCTGATCGACAGTGCTCCGCGGTGGCGCGGCGTGCAGAAGTTTGCCCACGCCGCGGGACTTGAGATCGATCCTGCCCTGGTGCTGCAACTGCCGGATTCGTTCGATCCTAACTCCGGATTCGAGGGCGGCCACCGGCTGACCGAGGAGCTGCTTCAAAAAAAGAAAAAATTTACGGCGCTGATGGCGTTTGACGATTTGACGGCGCTGGGGGCGATTCGCGCGCTGACCAAGGCGGGAGTCAAAGTGCCGGAACAGTGCTCGGTGACGGGTTTTGACGATGTGGCCATGGCCGCCCTGAGCGCGCCGTCGCTGACAACCGTGCGCCAGCCTCTGGAGGCCATGGGAACGAATGCCGTCAACATCGTGATGGAAAGCATTAAAGCCGGGCTCGAGAAGCGCGAGTGGAATACCGTACGGCAGAAGATGAATCCGGAACTGGTGATTCGAGACTCGACACGCGACGTGGCTCACTCAAGCGCTGATTGAACGGGCCTGCGATCTTTGCCCCCCCTCCCCCGATTTCTTGCAAGCATTGCATCTAAAGGACTTAAATTTTGTGTAAGTCGTTTAGAATCAATGCTTACGGAGCGACTTGCAAGTGTTGATAGTGTTGATTCTAAATATGTTAGAGTGTCGGGAGATGCCTGAGATTTGAGTTGGGATATCCCGCCAAAAGAAAAAGGCGGCGTAGAGTCGCCGCCTATCGCACTATTGCCTAACTGTTTTTATATCAAAAAGCACATCACTTGCAAAGAAAAATCGGGGAGTGGGTCAGCGTCCGGTTATCCAACTATCAGACTTGACGAGTATCGTGTACGAGATAACAGTGGAGAACCTAAACAAACACTCGGTCAGGAACAATAACAGTGGTGCTTTCCGACTTTTGTTTCTCGGTGGACGGTTTCCGAGGCGCTTTCCCGAATCGAATTGCACGCACGACGTTCTCTTCTGTCGCTCTGAGCTCCCGCCCTACTCCGCCTTCGACAGCGAAGACATAACCGACCGCGCCGTACTGTGCGGCGCACTTAGCGGCTGCTTCTAGCGTTCTGTGCTTGTGCAAGCAGCGGCGGTGCGACCAGCTATCGGTCCAGCCAGCTTCATAATGGGTACGCGTCCGGGTAACGTCCCTCATAAAGCCTCCATTGTCTGATCTTATACACTAGAATCTGTTTCGCCGCAGGAAGAATCTGAAAACCGGACGGTATATTCCAACTGGTCCTGGTGAACGCCGCAATCGGAAGCTTGATTCTCATGTCCGGTTAGTCGTGCTTACCAGGAGTTAGAAAACCAGAACCTTCCAGAACGAGACTCCGGGACAATCAAGTGGAAGAGCCCCCCAACTTCAGGATGGCGTTACTCAGGAACAATTCCGAGAGGCCCACTCGTGTAGAACCGACCCTGCTTTCGGCCGTGGCGACCTGAGTTGTCCCTCGGCCGCATGACCAAAGTCAGTGGCCTACTGTTCTTACAGAGAAGTCAGGCGAGGTGTAAACAACTTCGCCCTCGAACAGTGTCATCAGGCATTTCAGATCTTTGATCTGGTCGGTGGATAGTTCGTAGAGGTCGCGGTCCCAGATCGCAATGTCAGCTTTCTTGCCGACCTCAAGCGATCCGATCTTTTGTTCCAGGAACATCTGACGCGAGCCCCAGGCAGTATAGCTGCGCAGGGCGATGTGCATGTCTACGGCTTCTGCCATCCCGAAGGGGTGCAGGCCGTAGGTGCCTTTGGCGGTTTGGCGCGCTGCGGAAGCCCACAGGCCGTAGCGGGCGGCAACCGGCGTAACGAAGTAGTCTGACCCGCTGGACCAGAGGATGCCTCGGGAGTGCAGGGTTTTGAAAGGTTCCAGGTGCTGGCCGCGTTTTGAACCATAACTGGCTGCATAGATGTCGCCAATCCACCAAAGGAATCCTGGCTGCATTTCAGGGTAGCCGGCATCGTATTTTTTCTGCAGGGTGACGATCACGTCGAGGGCATGCGGAGTGGGCAGGTTGGCGTGGATGATGCTGTGGCGCAGGCCGGAATGGGGCTGCTCCTGCTCGACAAGGGCGTAGGTATCGACCACCCAATCCATCGATCGATCGCCGACGGCATGGGTGCCGACAGGGACACCGTTCTGGTGGAAGAGCCGGACCATCTCTCGATAGATAGCGGGATCGGTCTGCGGGTAGCCGCGATTGCCCGCGCCCGAATTTGTAATGTCAGGCGTCGTCGCATTCTTTAGCCAGTCGTCATAGACCCAGCCGGTGCGGGCGCCACCGGAACCGTCCATGTAAATTTTGGCCCCGCAGGAGAGCAGGCGGTCGTCGCCGAGACTGGAGGGCAGGCGGGGAACAGAGTTGATCTCGGCCAGCGCTTTGCGAGCCGATTCAAGCGTTGAACCTGCGTGCCACAGAACGCAGATATGCTCCTTGAGCTGGCCCTGGTCGAGGAGGGATTTGTAGGCATCCCAGTGGATCTGTTCGATGTCAGGGTCTTTGACGGCGGTCATGCCTTCGCTGTGCAGCAACTGTTGAATGTAAAGAATCCCCTGTCGCATCTGTTCGGGGGTGGCGACTGGGATGAGGCTGGTGACCGGCTCCATGGCCGACACTTCCTTGAGGACGCCGGTGGGGTTGCCGTGGGCGTCGCGGTCAATCGTACCGGCGCTTGGATCGGGTGTGGCAACAGTGATGTGCGCAAGCTGGAGCGCGAGCGAGTTGGCAACTCCGTAATGGCCGGTGGTGTGGGTGAGCCAGACGGGGTTGTTCGGGGAAACGGTGTCGAGATCGGCGGCCGTGACGTAGCGGTGTTCGGCGAGCTTGCCCTCGTCCCATCCCGAGCCCGTGACCCATTCTCCGGGCTTAACAAGAGCGATTTTGGCCTTTACTCGGGTGATGATTTCAGCTACCGAACCGGCATCCGATAGCGTGACGCCATAGAGTTCTTCGACGCCTCCATCGGCGATGTGGGCGTGGGTATCGATTAGGCCGGGTGTGGCAGTATGGCCGTGGAGATCGATGATGTGGATGCCGGGAGCATCGCCTGCGAATCCGAGAACTTCGGCGTCGGTGCCGACTCTCACGATGATGCCGTGGCGGATGGCGAGGGCCTGGGCCACCGAGTCCTTGCCATCTACAGTGAGAATGTGGCCGTGAAGCAAGAGCAGGTCGGCACTTGGGTTTTGTGCGAGGAGACTTGCAGTCAGCAGCAGGGTGATTACCAGCGTGCTTGACAATCTGAGCTTGCAGTGCAGTGGCATCGTTCGATTCTCCTCCCCGGGTGGGTTCAACCAATATGACATATCCTGAGGCTGAAACTTGCGGGGCTGACCTCACGCTGCCGGTTGAAACCCAATGATCGAAAGCTTTAAGTCCCGATTAAGGTTGCGGGAGTTAGAAAGTTCTGCCCAAGGATACGCGCTCCTTAACGGTGATCTCGACGTTTGCCTGCGAATGGGTGTGATCGAATTTTACTCCCCACATTATGGATTCAAGGGGGCCGTTGCTTTGTGCGTATTTCTTGCGGACTTGTTCCGCCCATTCGTTCATGCGAATTGGTGAGTACACTTCACCGGATTTTGGTCCGTCCTGCATCAGCTTGTTGGCTTCAAAAACATGCAAGCCAGTAACGACCACATCATTCAAATGAAAAAGGTCACCTGGGTCGACGATAAAAAGCCGCTTGGAGCCGTCCTGTTTGATTTCGACTCTTGCGGCGCAATAGCCCTGCTGGTAGTACGTTGTCTTTAGCAAGTAGGCCGCATATTGCTCAGTGTTGTTTTTATCGGTCCATTCTTTGTCGGTAGGTCGCCAATTCTGTGCCAAGAGCCCAACACTGCACAAAAGACTCAGCGAAATATAGGTCAGAGCTTTGCGGTTCATATCGCGCTCCTCTTTTAACTCATACGCGAGAAGGTCGCCACGGTAGCCTGAGGGGAGGGAGCGGAAAAAGGACAACCACTCACGTCTGTTGCACGATACTCAAGTGTTGGGCTGCTTTCAACCTCAACATCTGCACGGGGACGTACCACCTCCACCGCTATTGTGCATCCAAGCAGAAAAGGAGGTGTTTCCATGGACAGACGGATATTCCCAAGCCTTATTCTTGCCTCTCTCCTCATCGTGACCGTTGAAGGGGCGCAAAGCTCCTCGGAAAGCGAAAAACCGGTGTGGACGATGGAATCCATGAAAGTGAAACCCGGAATGTTAGGCATTACGCTAGGATATTTGGACGACAACTGGATACGCGTACGCGAAGAAGCCAAGCGTCAGGGTGCCGTCCTGAGCTATCACCGCATCGCAGAAAATGGCAGTCAGGAGGGGGACAGGGAGATCGTTTTGCTCACTGAATATAAGAATCAGGCCTCCTATGACGTACGTGAAAAGCTCTTCTCCTCGATACGAAAGGAGTCGTCGAACAATGCGTTCGTTGTAGGAACGTTCGATGGAAGACTTCCTCAGCCTCAGAAACAAGACCTCTATGACATCATGAATACACGCGTATTTCAGGATTATTCGGATATCGGCAGTGCACGATTCCGACTTCTCTCTAAGGATTAACTTGTAGCGTCAAGTTTTGACAAGCTGCCGAATGTGCGCCTTGGTAACCCAAGCAGCCTTGTGCCTGGTTAAGCTGTAACCGGAAACTTAACCCTTATGTCGGGGAGTCGGCCTTGCCCGGAGTTACTGCCTCCGATCCATAAAATTCCTCAAACTGTATAAAAGTGAGCAGCACGCAACCTCGACAGCCTCTACGCTGCAAGGCCAGACGTCCAAATCGGAAATTCCGGGTTCATTGCCGACCAGGGCTAATACTCGACGACGTTCGGAAGGCAAAGGATGGAGAAAAAGGATGTTTCACTTGGTTTGGTATCTTCTGATTGGGCTAATCTCGGGGGTTATCGCGAAAGACGTCATGCACGTGCACATAACGATTTTCTGGACGGTGGTGCTCGGCGTCATCGGATCGATCATCGGCGGCGGCGTTGCCCACATGTTTTCGCGCCCGACAAATGAACGATATCATCCTGCCGGCCTCATTTTATCCACATTGGGCGCGATTCTGGTTCTGTTCCTTTGCTATAAGTTGAATATCCATTTTCCCGTGATCTAACCTAAGTCTGGAACCGGATTTGTCCGGATATTCGAATACAAAGCCACTGGCAGCTAAAGCTCAGCAAGATACGCGACGTAGAGGAGTGCAAAGAGGCCGTCCACCGCAGCGATAGCGGTCATCGCGCCCGTCCGCTTCACAGGTCCGCAGAACACCAATAGCCCGATCGCAAACTTCTCAAAAGCGGCTGCGAGCAAAACTGGAGCGCGTAGCGCCGGCGCGTAAGCGCTGTACAAGATGAGCGCTGCAACCGCAACGATTAGGACTCCCCAGTGCCGAACAAAGAAAAGTGCCGAGCTGGCGGGGCTTTCGACTCCAAAACCCAGTCGCAAAAACAAAGCAGGAGAAAAGAGGGCCGCCATCCCGCCCCCAAGTGTGATTATCCCGGAAACGACGAGAATCCATCCGATGGATGATGCAAACATTTGTTCTACCCGATCCGCCAGTTGGAGTTCTAGCGTTAATTGACTGACCCACGATTCTGCAAGTGGGAATGAACTGGAGTAATTGTCAGAAGTAACACTTCGTTTTCGCTGGGCAAATATGCCGAAGGGCCAAGTACCTGAAATAACGTCGTTATCGGAAACTGAACGAATGCCGAGAATCGCGCCGATTTTCCAAGACGCAGCGCTAGGGGAGTTGGAAGGGGGCGACGTTGAAGCCGTCGATGGCGAGGACGGGTTTGGCGGCGCCGAGGTCGCTCTTTCGGACGTGGACGGTGATTTCGCGTTTCTCGGCGGGGAGCAGGGAGATGTAGTTGTCGGTAAAGAAGACGGGGAGGACTTCCGGGCCGTCTTTGCCTTTGAGCAAACGGAGGCGAACGAGGAATGCCAGGCCCGTGCCGGTGTTTTCTACCGTGATGCGCGCGGCGGTTTCGTCGCCGGCTTCGGAGACGCTCATCGAGCCGTTGACAGTGGCTTTCGGAAGATCCTGCAGGGAGACAAAATCCGCGTATTCGGTTAGTGGAGTGTAATACCACTCCGTTTTGCTGAAGTCGGGGACGTCGGGCTTCGTCGAGAGCCAGTAGAAATTGCGGCTGAGCAATTCGCCCGACGAAGAGAAAAGTTGCAGGTTCAGGAAGTACGTGGAGGTGATGCCTTCGGGTTCGGCAACCTTGAAGGATTTGGTCACGCCGTCCGCTGCGACATCCGCGACTTCTTCGTGAGAGAAGCGTTCCTTCATTGAAGTGTCGTAAATCTTGGCGACGACCTTTAAGCCCTGGAGGGCTTGCTGCTTGGCGTTGACAACGGCGACGGTGCGGTCGTCATACGAAAATTGGACGTGAACTAGCTCGAGAGCTTTCTTGGAACCGAAATATCCGCCGGCGGGGCGCAAATCGTAATCATAGAGATGCCAGATGAGTCCCGGCCACGCGTTGTTGAGCATCCACTGAATGATGCCCGTGGATTTGTACTTGTTGCGGCCGTAGGCTTCGAACATGGCGCGTTCGCCTTCGTACGTGATGGCTTGTGATTTCCAGGCGAGGTCGGAGACGTCTTTCAGCGTGCCGTAGCGCTTTTCGATGGCGTTGGTGAAGACTTTGATGTTTTTAAATTTGCCGCCGCCTGCATGGAAATCCCAGACTTCGTTGATGGGCCAGAGTTTGTCCGGCGGAAACATGGATTTCAATTCTTCGAGAGGTGGGACGGCAGGGCCGGGGCTGGTCTCCGTGTTGAAGCCGTACGCGCCGCCCGCTTTGGTGTCCAGCAGCCAATAGTTCGAAGAAACGTACTCGTACGGGCCGGACATTTTTACGCCGCTTGCGCCGGTGGGCTCGGTTTTCTTTTCTGTCGCAGAAGAAATGACGGGCTTCGGCCAGTTGTTTTCTTTTTCCACGTCGAGGTAAGCACGCTCGCGTTCGGGAGGCGGCGGATTGTCGCTGCCATTCAGCCAGACGAGGATGCTAGGATGCGCGCGCAGACGCAGGATTTGGTCGCGGAGCGAGTCCACGGAAACGTGGCGATTTTCATCGCCCCACTTGTTCCACTTTTCCCAGGCATCGCAGCAGCACCATCCGGCCATGACGAGAATGCCGTCGCGGTCGGCGCGTTCCATAAAGGTTTCGTCTTCGAGCTTGCCTTCGAGACGGATGGTATTGAGTCCCATCTCTTTGACGTAGCGGAATTCGGCTTCGCGGCGCGACTGGTTGATGCGCAACATCATATCCGGCGCCCAGCCTCCGCCGCGCACGAGCACGGGCTTGCCGTTCACTTTGAAGAGGCGGTAGCCGTCGGGCGTGAGTTCGGAGTCGGTTTGCACCATGCCGAATGCGATGGTTTGCTGGTCGGATGCGGGGCCTTTGTCGGAGACAAATTCGAGCGTGAGTTTGTGGAGATAAGGCTCGCCCATTTGGTATGGCCACCAGAGGCGGGGATTCGGCACGATCAGCGATGCCGCGGAATCCGGCGCTATCGCGATGGCGCGGCGCTCGTCCGCTTTCAATTCGACGATCTGGGAAAACTCAATTGGCGCGGCTGCGCCGAGAATCTTTCCACGCAACGTTCCTTTTACAGCTGCATTAGAAGCGTTTTGCAGCTCGGCGCGCACGGTCAGGTGCGCCTTATCGGTTGCCGGAAGATCAAGCGTGGTCTCCACCGCAGCATGCCGCAACGCAACCGGGCCGCTCGCGGAAAGAACCACCTCTTGCCAGAGGCCCATGTCCTTATCGGGCGGCGTGGGGTTCCAATCCACCCACGTGATTCCGAGCTCGTCGGCGTGCGGGGCGGAGACTTCCACGGCCATTACATTTTTTGCGCCCGCTTTGACGAACGGTGTCACATTAAATTCGTAGCGGCGAAACGCGCCAACAACTTGGTCCGAGCCGGCGAGTTTTTTGCCGTTGATCCAGATGTTGGCGCGGTAGTTGATTCCGCGAAAGGCGAGCCAGACTGTCTTTCCGCTAAATTGAGAGGGGACTTCAAACTCCTTGCGGTACCACCAGGGGACAGCGAAAGGACTATTCTCCGGCATTTCCAAATTGGCGAACTGGCCGCCGATCGGATAGGAGACGCCGGGAACGGAGCGCAGGTTCATGCCGAAGTACGGATCTTTGTACACGCCGTTTTCGACAAGGACGGCGAAGACTGTGTTCGGAGCGGATGTCTTGTACCAACTCGACGCGTCGAAGCCCGCGGAGGAGATAGCTTCGGCGCTGGCGCTCACCTTTGCGGAGGATTGCACCGCCCATCCTTCTCGCAGAGTGATATCGCCATCGGCGCTTGAGAGGGGCGCCGCGATTGCTGTAGCTGCAAGGAGCGCTGCGACGAAGCTCACGGCAGCAAGGAAGTTTCTGCGCTTCCAGGCAACCCGCAGTACAAGTCTCGAAAAGAAATTCTCTTTCTTGCCGAGTAACATGTCCATGAGCTCCCCCACACCACCAAGCAAGCGGCGCCATTTAAACCGATTCAATGGCGCGAATAGCCTTCACCTTCTGAGCTTACTCGGACGGGCGCTAGTTTAGCTTGAGGGGAAGAAAAGAGACAAGCGCTATCCAAGAAAAGCAAAAGGCGCGAACCTTGCGGTCCGCGCCTCGCTCTTTTTGGATGGCCCACTTGCGCTAATTACTTCACGGGCGGGAGGAACACTTCTGACGGCGTGAGAAACTCCACGTTGGGGACTTCGGTGACCACGCGCACGCGCTCGAACTTGCCCTTCTTGCCGCCGTTGCCCACAAAGCTGAGCAAGTATTGATTGTTGAGATGCATCTGAATCTCGTCGAAGTACGGCTTCAACGTAACCGGCATGCCGGAACCGAGGTAGTAAGACTCGGCGCCAGTTTCTTCCGAAAGACGGCTGAGGTTCGATTGCGCGTTGAACACGCGGAACGAACGGTTGCCGACGTGCCCCGCGTCTGGAACATAGATCGTCCAAATGTTAATGTTCTGCTTCTGGGCGCGCGAGATGGTGCCATCGAGATCGGGATCGACGGGATCGAAGCTTCCGCGGAAATAATCGATGCCTGAAGAGAACAACATGATGGACTTGCGTTCCCCGGAGTCGGGCCAACGCTTCACCCAATCCTGTACCGCGAGATACGGGCTTGTGAAGGCGCCAGCGCTACCCGAGGGCATGCGCAGCGCCTTGGCGGCAAGGGCGTGATCCTTAGTGAAATCCTGCGCCACCATGGCTACACCGTTCCGCCCATAAGCCACGGCGATGTAGGTGTTCTCCGGCTGGGCTATGAAAAACGCCTTCAGATCGCCCCATTGACTGGCGACGGCGCTTTGGAGCGAATCGTCGATGAGCACGGCGAGGAAAAGCGCATCCCCGCGCTTCCAATCCGCTACTTGCACTTTTTCCTTGCCCTGAAAGAGCTGCACATCGTCCTTCGTGAGCGGAGGCGGTTGAGTCTCTTTCTTGCCCACCGCGGTGACCGTCATCGTTACGGCACCTGAATCTGCTGCCGGGGTCTCCCAGGCGAACGAAAGGGAGACCGCAACAGCCATAGCGGCCGACAACAGAGCCGCCTGCCACTTCCGATCGTAGTTCATGTAGTTCATAAGCTTGACTCCATTCCCCATCTCGACTCTTTAGATGCGAAGGCTTGTCAGGAAGGAGACAATAAGGTTACGAGGATTTCGGAAAGGAGAAGGCGCGGACCTTTTGGCCCGCGCCTGGTTGACAAGAGTTGTGGTGAACTGAATTATCTTACTGCCGGCAAGAACACTTCCGAAGGCGTCAGAAATCCGACGTTCCGAAGCTCCGAAGTGACCTTCACGGACTCGTACTTGCCCTTGTGGCCGCCATCGCCCACGAACGCGAGCAAATACTGGTTGTTGAGGTTCCTTTGGATGCGATCGAAATACGGCTTCAGGTTGACGGGCATTCCGAGGCCAAGTGAGTAAGACTCGGCGCCGGTCGCTTGCGACAGATGGTCCAGGTTCGATTGCCAGTTGAAGGCACGGAACGAACCGCGGCTGCGGCGGCCTGAATCCGGAGCGTAGATGGTCCAGATGTTGACGTTTTTCTTCTGCGCGCTGGCAATCGTCGTATCGAGATCCGGATCAAGAGTGGCGGGTCCTCCGCGGAAATAATCAATGCCCGAAGAGAACAGGATGATGGAACTACGTTCTCCGGAAGCGGGCCAACGCTTGATCCAATCCTGAACGGCGAGGTACGGACTGGTTGCAACGCTCGTGCTGCCTAGCGGCATACGAAGAGCCTTTGCCGCCAGGGCGTGGTCTGTCGTGAAGTCCTGGGCGACCATGGCGACTCCATTTCGCGCGTAGGCCACGGCGATGTAAGTGGTTTGCGGCTGTGCCATGAGAAACGCGCGGAGATCGCTCCATTGGTTGGCGAGGCTGCTGCGGAGCGAATCATCGATGAGCACTGCCAGGTAAAGAGTCTCTCCGCGCTTGAAGTCCGCGACCTGTACGCGTTCTTTGCCTTGATAGAGTTCGACATCATTTTTGGTTACTGCGGGCGGTTGCGCGTCCTTCTTAACCGTGGCTGTAACCGTCATAACAACTGCAGAGGGATCGGAGGCTGCGGACGCGCTGTTCGCGGCTGCCTTCAAAGCAAGCGGCAAGAACGACGCCGCGACAAGGACGCCAATCAGCAGCGACCCCTTTCGATGTGTGTTTTTATTCATAACTACTCTCCCTTTTCTCATCCCAAAGGATTAGATGCTTTGAAGGCCGGTCGCGTATACATCTAGTTGAAGAGCTCGCCACGTTCCATCGTAGAATGCATCCTGGCGGGACAGGACGGAACTCGTGAAAAATTACATCGGGGCGATCGACCAGGGCACAACTAGTACGCGCTTTATGGTGTTTGATAAAGCGGCGCGCGTG
>Ga0209448_10000129_pt1 | contig 27940 bp, 26 predicted proteins | sample BogFormECP14_OM2_FD_188245 | JGI IMG/M metagenome (GOLD analysis project Ga0209448, IMG submission 188245) | Bog forest soil microbial communities from Calvert Island, British Columbia, Canada - ECP14_OM2 (SPAdes) (version 2) | ecosystem: Environmental > Aquatic > Freshwater > Wetlands > Bog ... | reverse complement strand
CGCACCGAAACCGGGCGGTGATTGCGAAAAGGCGATTTTTCCCATGGCCGCGGCGTCGCGACCAAGGTGCCAGCCCGGGAAGAATGTAACTGAGCTGAAGCGGCGAGACTTACGCCGCCGCCGCTTTGCCCTTCGGCTGCACTTCGGCGGTGTAGTCGTCCATCAGTTGCTTGGTGATGCGGCCGGGCGTGAATTTCCAGTCGGCGATTTCGGCGACCGCTGTCACTTCGGCGGCGCTGCCGGTGATGAAGCACTCCGAAAAGCCCGACAGTTCTTCCGGCATGATGCGGCGCTCGATCACTTCGATATTGCGCCGGCGCGCCAGCTCCATCGCGGTTGCGCGCGTGATGCCGGCGAGGAAGCAGTCGGCGATCGGCGTGTGGATCTTGCCGTCCTTGACGAAGAAGATATTGGCGCCGGTGCATTCGGCGACGCGGCCCTGCCAGTCGAGCATCACCGCGTCGGCATAGCCGCGCTGCTCGGCGCGGTGCTTGGAGATGGTGCAGATCATGTAGAGGCCCGCGGCCTTGGCGAGGCAGGGCGCCGTCTTCGGATCGGGACGGCGATATTCGGCGAGATCGAGCCTCAATCCCTTTAGGCGCAAGGCCGGGTCGAAATAACTCGGCCATTCCCAGGTCGCTATCGCGAGATGGATCTTGTTGTTCTGGGCCGAAACGCCGAGCGCCTCGGAGCCGCGCCAGGCGATCGGCCGCACATAGGCGTCTTTCTGGTTGTTCTTTTCCAGAACCAGCCGCTTGGCGGCGTCGATCTCGGCGACGCTATAGGGAATTTCGAAGTCGAGGATCTTTGCCGAATTCTTCAGCCGCGCCGAATGCTCGGTGCTGTGGAAAATAGTGCCCCCATAGGCGCGCTCGCCCTCGAACACGGCGCTGGCGTAATGCAGGCCGTGGGTGAGCAGGCTGATCTTGCAGTCCGCCGTCGGAATGAGCTTGCCATCAAACCAGATCAGGTCGGGGCGTTCGTCAAACGACACAGCCGTCGTACCTGCCATGGCATGCCTCCCTCGCGGGGCTCCCTTGAGTGGCCGATTCGCTGCAAATCTCGCCGGTAACGATGCACCAAACCGGCAATGCGCGGTAGGCCTTGCGCTTTTGCGTCGGGAGCGGACTCCCGTTATGGTCTGGGCTACTCCTAAAGACGCGACATCAGAACGCGCTACGGCGCTCTGCGCAACGTCCGGGGCGGCCCGGTTACGAAACGATATCGTGCTCGGAGGTTAACAACCAAATCGAAATATGTCAATATAGCTGACCTAAATGGCCGACATCACCATCGTGAGCACACCTCGTTCAGCCGCAGCGGACATCGAACCCGCCCAAGAGGCGGCCGAACCCTATTTCGACCTTATCGAGCTGTTGTTTTTCGCCTATCGCGACTTCGTCGGCGATCCCGACGAGGTCTTGGCCAAGCTCGGTTTCGGCCGCGCCCACCATCGCGTGCTGCATTTCGTTAATCGCAATCCCGGGATGAAAGTCGCCGAACTGCTCGACGTCTTGAAGATCACCAAGCAATCGCTCGGCCGCGTGCTCAAGCAACTCGTCGACGAAGGCTATGTGGTGCAGAAAGCGCCCGCCAATGACCGGCGGCAGCGGCTGCTCTATGCCAGTGCCGCGGGCGAAGCGCTGGCCAAGAAGCTTGCCGGCTTGCAGGCCGCGCGGATCAAGCGCGTGCTCGCCGAGCTCGGCCCTGATACGCGCGAGGCGGCACGGCGCTTTCTCGCCGGCATGATCGACGCCGAAGATCGCGAACGCGTGCTGCGTTTGATCGCGCATGCTGATTCTTCTGCCCGCCGGGTGCATGCACACGGCAAAGACGACGTGTCATGACCAGCGCGGATGTAAAGGACGCCGAAAGCGCTGTGCCGAATCCCGCGGACGACGCACCGCACATTCTTGTCGTCGATGACGACCGCCGCATTCGTGCGCTGTTGTCGCGTTTTTTGCTCGGCGAAGGTTACCGCGTCTCGACCGCGGAGACGGCGGCCGACGCCAGAGCCAAACTTGCCGGTCTGAAATTCGATCTGCTCATTCTCGACGTCATGATGCCGGGCGAGAGCGGGTTTGATTTCGCCCGCACCATTCGCGCCGCCTCCACGGTGCCGATCCTGATGCTGACTGCACGCGACGAAAAGGAAAACCGGATCAAGGGGCTCGAAATCGGCGCCGATGATTATCTGGCAAAACCGTTCGAGCCGCGCGAACTCGCGTTGCGCGTCGCCAATATTCTCAAGCGCGCCCGGCCGCCGCTGGCGACGCCCGTAGAATCGGTGCGGTTCGGGCCGTTCGTCTATCACCTCCAGCGCGGCGAATTGCGCAAGGGCGAAGAGGTGATCCGGCTCACCGACCGCGAGCGCGACATGCTGCGCGTCCTGACCACGAGCGTTGGCGAGACCGTGCCGCGCCAGGCGCTTGCCGGCACCGGCGAAGCCGTCAGCGAGCGCACAGTCGACGTGCAGGTGAACCGGCTGCGCCGCAAGATCGAACGCGATCCGAGTAATCCGCTGATCGTGCAAACCGTGCGCGGCGTCGGTTACCGGCTGGTCGCGACCGCCTGAGCGGCATCATGGCGAGCTTCAAATGGCAAGCTTAGACGACGGCATCGGACGCTTGCGCAATGCCGCCGGCCAATTGGCCGACGCCGCCAATGCCGTGGCCGGCGTCTTCGCCACCGCCGTGCGTCCGGTCCTCGGCCCAATTACGGGACCTTGGGACCGCTTCGGCCGCTTCGTCAAATCGATGATGCCGAAAGGACTTTATGCCCGTTCGCTGTTGATCATCATCGTGCCGATGGTGGTGCTGCAATCGGTGGTCGCTTTTTTGTTCATGGAGCGGCATTGGAATCTGGTGACGACCTATTTGTCGTCGGCGGTGACGCAGGAGATCGCGACCCTCATCGACGTCTATAAGACCTATCCGCAGGATCCCGATCATGCGCAGCTGCGCCGCATCGCGCAGGATCGCCTCGGCCTCGTCGTCGATTTCCTGCCGGGCGCGCAATTGCCGCCGCCCGGACCGAAGCCGTTCTTCTCGCAGCTTGACGAGGCGCTGTCGGAGCAGATCAGCAAACAGATCGGCCTGCCGTTCTGGATCGACACCGTCGGCCGCTCCTCGATTGTCGAAATCCGCATCAAGCTTGACGACACGATCATGCGCGTCTTTGCCCGGCGCGCCGACGTTTACGATCCCAATTCCTGGATTTTCTTGGTCTGGATGGTGGCGACGTCGCTCGTGGTGCTCGCCATCGCCATTGCCTTCCTGCGCAATCAGATCAGGCCGATCGTGCGGCTCGCCGACGCCGCCGAAGCTTTCGGCAAGGGCCGCGAGGTGCAGAATTTCCGGCCGCGCGGCGCCCGCGAAGTGCGCCGTGCCGCGGCCGCGTTTCTCGAAATGAAAGGCCGCGTCGAGCGCGCCATCGAACAGCGCACCACGATGCTGGCCGGCGTATCGCATGATCTGCGTACGATCCTGACACGCTTTAAGCTTGAACTCGCGCTCCTTGGCGAGACGCCGGAAATCGACGCCATGAAGAAAGACGTCGACGAGATGGCGGGGATGCTCGAGGCCTATCTCGCCTTCGCGCGCGGCGACATGGGCGAGCAGTCGGCGCCGACCGACATGGCCGCCTTGCTCGAAGAGCTCAAGCTCGAGACCGAGCGCCACGGCCATCGCGCCAGCGTCAGTTTCTACGGCCCGCCGGACGTCACAGTGCGGCCGGCGGCGTTCAAGCGCTGCCTCGCCAATCTGGTCAGCAATGCCGGGCGCTTCGGTTCGACCGTCGCCATTACCGGCCACCGCGATCATCGCTGGCTCACGGTCACGGTGGACGACGACGGGCCCGGCATCCCGGCGCAAATGCGCGACGACGTGTTCAAGCCGTTCCTGCGCCTTGACGACGCGCGCAATCAGGACGAGGGCGGCACCGGGCTTGGCCTCGCCATCGCCCGTGATATCGCCCGTTCGCATGGCGGCGACATTACACTTGGCGACAGTCCGATTGGGGGGCTGCGGGCGAATGTGCGGGTCCCGGTTTAGTCATCCGTCACCCTCAGTGTAATTTACCCTTGAATCTCCAGCGATTTCTCGCCATCTCGGGACCGACAAATCGTCGCTAAATCCTGCGGGGGATACCGTCATGGCTGTTGCTGAAGAAACGAAAGCGGAAGGGAAGTCCGAGAGCCGGCCGTTCGAGGCCGATGTCGCCAAGCTGCTGCACCTGATGGTGCACTCGGTCTATTCCGACAAATCGGTGTTTTTGCGCGAGCTGATCGCCAATGCGGCCGATGCCTGCGAGCGGTTGCGTTACGAGGCGATTGCCGATCCCGCGCTGCTCGGCCAAGGTCCTGACAGCGACGTTAAACTGCGGATCACCGTGGCGCTCGATCCGGAGGCGAAGCTCTTGTCCGTCGAGGACAACGGCATCGGCATGAGCCGCGACGAAATGATCGAGGCGCTCGGCACCATCGCGCGATCCGGCACCAAGGCATTCCTCGAAAAAGTCGAGGCGGCGCAGGGCGGCGAGGGGGGCCAAGGCGAGAAAGCCGAAAAAACCGAGAAAGCCGACAAAGCGGACAAAGTTGCGGCGGAGGCGAGCCCGCTCATCGGCCGCTTCGGCGTCGGTTTCTATTCGGCCTTCATGGTGGCGGAGCGCGTCGACGTCATTTCCCGCCGCGCCGGCACGGACGCGGCTTGGCAATGGACTTCCGACGGCAAGGGCGAATTCGCCGTGTCGCCGGTGGCTCTGGACGCCTCGCCGCGCCGCGGCACGCGCGTTGTTCTCCACCTGATGGACGATGCCAAAGACTATGCCGAACGCTTGAAGGTCGAGCAGACTATCAAGGCGCAGTCGGGCCATGTGCCGGTGCCGATTGAGGTGGTCGACAAGCCGGGTGCGGAACCCGGCGAGATTACCGACGGCGCGGCGCTGTGGGCCAAGCCGAAGTCCGAAATCAAGCCGGCCGACTACACCGATTTCTACCGCAGCATCGCGGGGGCTTTCGACGAGCCGGCGCTGACGATCCACTACCGGGCGGAGGGGCGCCACGATTATACGGCGCTCTTGTTCGTGCCGGGCGCGCGGCCGTTCGACCTGTTCGATCCGGACCGCAAGGGCCGCATCAAGCTTTACGTCAAGCGCATCTTCATCACCGACGATGCCGAGATTCTGCCGCGCTATCTGCGCTTCGTGCGCGGGCTCGTCGACAGCGCCGATCTGCCGTTGAACGTCTCGCGCGAGAAGATTCAGGAAAGTCCGCTCCTTGCCGCGATCAGGCGCGGCGTGACCAGCCGCGCGCTGTCGGAACTGGAGCGGCTCGCCGACAAGGAGGCGGCGACCTACACGAAGATTTGGGACGTTTTCGGCGCGGTGCTCAAGGAAGGCATCTACGAGGATTTCGAGCGCCGCGATGCGCTGCTCAAGCTGGCGCGCTTTAGGACCACGGCAAGCGGCGACGACTGGCGCAGCCTCGCCGACTATGTGGCGGCGCTGAAAACCAACCAGACCGCGATCTATTATCTCGCCGGCGACGAGATCGGACGGCTCAAATCCTCGCCGCATCTCGAAGGTTTTCGCGCCCGCGGCGTCGAGGTGCTGCTGCTGCCCGACCCGGTGGACACGTTCTGGGTCATGCCCGGCGTGTCGTTCGACGGCAAGCCGTTCAAGTCGGTCACGCAAGGGGCGGCCGACCTCGCGCTCATTCCGCGGCTCGACGCCGAACCGGCGGCGACGCCGGATATCGCGGAAACGGTCAAGCAGTTCCTGGCGTTCCTGAAGTCGACGCTTGGCGACGAGGTGGCGGAGGTGAGGGCGTCGGAACGTCTCACCGATAGCGCGGTGTGCCTCGTGGCCGCGGAAACCGGGCCCGACCGCGCGCTGGAAAAGCTTCTCGCCAGCGCTGGGCGGCTGAACGCGGCCTCGAAGCCGATCCTCGAAGTCAATCCGCACCACAAGCTCATTGTCGCGCTTTCGGCGCTGGGCGCGAGCGAGCAAAGCTTCAAAGAGGATGCCGCGCATTTGCTGTTCGATGAGGCGCGCCTCCTCGACGGCGATCGCCCGGCGGATGCGAAGCAGTTTTCCGGTCGCCTCGCGCGCGTGCTCGAACGCGGGCTCAAGTAAAACACAGTCCAAACGAAAACCGCCCCGGACTCGGCCTAGGGCGGTTAATACGTTACCGAAGAGATTTCGGCGGAAGACCTATTCCGCGGGGGTCACCGGCACGCGCTGATTCGCAAGTTGCACGGGGATCTTGGGTTCGGCCGGCGCGGCGATCGGTGCGTCGTCGTCCACGTTCAACTCAGCCGCCTTCGCGCCCTTGAGCCGCAGGTAAATCTGCGAGCCGATCAGGAGCACGCACATCCCGACGAAGAACGCGCTGATCGGCCGTTCGATGAAGACCAGCATGTCGCCGCGCGCGATCAGCATGGCGCGGCGGAAGTTCTCCTCGAACCGCGGCCCGAGCACGAAGCCGAGCAGGATCGGCGCCGGATGGAAGCCGAGGCGCAGCAGGACATAGCCGAACAGGCCGATCGCCGCGACTTCGCCGACCTGGAAGAAGTCGTTGTTGGCGGCGTAGACACCGATGCAGACGAAGAACATCGCGCTCGGGTAGAGGAACTTGTACGGGATCGCCAGCATCTTCACCCAGATGCCGATCAACGGCACGTTGAGCAGCACCAGCATGATGTTGCCGATCCAGAAACTGGCGACCAATCCCCAGAAAATGTCGGGATGCTGCGAGATCAGCTGCGGGCCGGGCACGATGCCTTGAATCATCAAGGCGCCGAGCAAGAGCGCCATGACGGCGTCGCCCGGAATGCCGAGGCTCATGGTCGGGATGAAATCGCCCTGCACCGAGGAGTGGGTCGCGGCCTCGGGGCAGACCACGCCCTCGATGAGGCCAGTGCCGAATTTCTCCGGATGTCTTGAGATTTTCTTTTCCGTCGCATAGGCGACGAAGGAGGCGATGGTCGGCCCGGTGCCGGGAATGAGCGCGCACAGGCTGCCGATGATGGTGCCGCGCCACATCGGGAAGAAGGCGCGTTTCATGTCGGCTTTGGTCGGCCGCATGTCCTTGAAGGTGACGTTGGTATATTTGGTGTTGATCGGCGCCACCTGATTGACGCTGTTCATGAACTCGGCGATGCCGAACAGGCCGAGCGCGAGCGCGATCAGTTCGATGCCGTCGTCGAGTTCGGTCATGCCCAACGTATAACGCTCCGAACCGGTCTCAAGGTCGGTGCCGACCGAGCCGAGGAATAGTCCCAGCACCGTCATGGCCACGCCTTTGATCGGCGAGCCGCGCGCCAGCGTCGAGCCCGCCAGCAAGCCGAGCAGCATCAGCGAGCACACTTCGGCCGGGCCGAATTGCAGGGCCGCCCGTACCAGGAGCGGCGACAGGAAGATCATTTCGGTAATGCCCCAGGAGGCGCCGACAAACGAGGCAAACACCGTCAGGCCGAGCGCAACGCCGCCGCGGCCTTGCTTGGTCATCGGGAAGCCGTCGAGACAGGTCACCGCATGCGGCGGATGGCAGGGCAAATTGAGCAGGATCGAGCAGATCGCGCCGCCATATTGCGCGCCGTACATGACGCCGCCCAGCATCAGAATGGCGGCGACCGGCTTCATGCCGAAGGTGAGCGGCAGAAGAATTGAGATCGTGGCGAGCGGGCCCATGCCGGGCAGCACGCCGACCATGTTGCCGACGAGAACGCCGATGAAGCAGAACATCAGATTGTGCGGCTCGAGCGCGACGCCGAAGCCGTACCAGAGGTCGGTGAGTGCGGTCCCGATCACAGTGCGCCCCTCCAAGTCAGTATCGGCATGGGCACCTGAAGAAAGTAGGAAAACAGGCCAACGCCGAAAACTGTCACGACTGTCGCTAGGATCACCGTGCCCAGCCAGGTGGCGTTCTTATCGCCGAGCGCAGCGATGAAGACGCACGAGAATGTCGCCAGGGCCATACCGAAGTAATGCCCGAACATGATGAAACATATCGGGCTCATGAGAATGCAGAACCAGGCCCACCATTGCGGCTGTTCCGGCAGCACGCCCTGGTCCTCATCGCCTTCGGCGGAGAGTCCCGCCGCGGCGATGGCAATGCCGAGAAAAACGAGGAGCACGCCGAGCGCGGTCGGCAGGAATCCCGGTCCCATATGCATGAGTGTGCCGGCGCGGTAGCTCGAGCCTTTCAGCGCAATGCCGAGGCCGAGCAGCACCATCAAGCCGCCAGCATAAAAGTCCCGCTTGCCCAACAGCGCGCGGACTGGGCTGGTGGAAGGCCGCAATTTTTCCTCCCGGCGCCGTCTTCGGGGCCTTTACTGAATCTCGTTCCGATATTGTTCGAAACGAGGAACTACAACAAGTGGCCAGGTATTCCGTAGCGACCAGGTGTCGCAATGCTCCCGGTCGTGGGTCTCCCGCCGTTTCCCCCTGCCTTGGTTTCCGGCACAGTGGAGATCCTGCATTCGGCAGGTCCTGGAAGATATAGGGCACCGCGCAGGCGTGCAACTCCTATATATGACGGCATAATGATGCCCGCCGGTAGCCTTCGACTATATTTAATAGCCGGCCGGGTTATTCCAATTCCACGGCTTCCGGCAGGTAACTAACCCCGGAAGTGGCTAGTTCGTTGCACGAAGCGGCGCGAACAAATCCGGACTGTCGTTGCGAACATTGCCGACACGACGGTCGACCGGCCAAAACGCCATGCCGGCGCCGGGATAAGGCTTGAGCATGGCCTTGAGTCGCGCGTCATTCGCCGCAATTTCACCGAGCCAAGCGGTCCAATGTTCCCGCAGCAGCAATACAGGCATGCGCGCATGCAACGGTTCGAGAAGCTCGTTGGCGGTCGTGGTGATGATGGCGAAGGACTTGATGATGTCGCCGCCCGGCGCCTGCCATGCGTCCCACAAGCCGGCAAAGGTCATTAGCCCGTGATCGCTTCGGCCCACAGCGAACGGTTGTTTGTCGGTGTCGCGCCACTCGTAATAGCCATCGGCGATGACGAGGCAGCGGCGTCCCGCCGTCCAGGCGGCACGGAACGCCGGGCGGGTATCGATGCCTTCGGCGCGGGCGTTGAAGGTCGAATATCCGATCTTCAGCGACTTGGGCTCAGGTTTCGCCCATGACGGCACGAGACCCCAGCACATCAAGGTGAGCGCGCGTTCGTTGTTCGCCGAGACGACAACCGGAAGTTTCGACGTCGGCGCGGCGTTCCATCGCGGCTGGTAAGTGCCGATCTCGTCCCGGTCGATCTTCAGATCGAGTTTGATTTCGGAAACGTCGTCGGGAAGCTTGGCGTGTCCGCACATGATGGGACTCCTGGGAATTTGAAGCCGGCTGACATCTGCCCCTCAATGAAAGTCGCGGCTCTTGAGCATGCGCCAGGAGTCTTCTTGGCGTGACGAGCCTTCCTGGTGGGACGGACCTTCCTGGCGGGACGGACATGCAACAGCCGGTAACGAAAGATCGCCGTCGCGCAGCTTGGGCAGCGCGGCGGAGAGATCGACAAAGCTTGCCGCGACCACATGGATGACGAGGCCGACGCGCTGCAGGCGCCCGCGCACGGCGAGGAAGCGCGCCGTCATCACCGTGCGGCGGTTTTTTTCGAAAACTTTCGGCCAGACGATGATGTTGGCGATGTCGGTCTCGTCTTCGAGCGTCATGAACACGACGCCTTTCGACGTGCCGGGCCGCTGCCGCACCAGGACGAGACCCGCGACGGTGACAAGCGAGTCCTGTGACAAGGCGTCGCTGCGCAGCTGCATGTTGTGGATAACGCCAAGCGCTGCGAGGCGGTCGCGGAAAAAACCCACCGGATGTGCTTTCAGCGACATGCCGGTCGTCACGTAGTCTTCCACGACATGTTCGCATAACGGCATAGTGGGGAGCGCGACAGGAGGCTCGGGGAAAAGCTCGTCGCTCAGATGAGCTGTGAGTAGCGGCAGCGTTTCCTCCGTGCTGACGGAAGCTGCGGTGTCGGAAGCCACCCGGCGCGGACGCGCTCCGATCATGTCGAGCCGCCGTGCCGACCATAAAGCGGCGCGCCGGTCGAGAGCCAATGAGCGGAACGCATCCGCCGCGGCGAGCCGTTCGATGGTGAAGCGGGAAATGCCGGCTTTGGCCGCGAGCCGCTCGATCGAGGCAAAGCCGTTGCCGCGTGCCGCGATGAGCCTTTCCAGCTCGTCTTTGCTAAGACCATGGATCTGGCGGAAGCCGAGGCGCACCGCATGACCCCCACCTATCCTTCCCCCGTTTGCAGGGGAGGGGTGGGAGGGTGCGCTTGGTTCGAGCGTGCAATCCCAGGCGCTGAAATTGACATCGACGCCGCGGATCTCGACGCCGTGCGCCCGCGCGTCGCGCACCAGCTGCGCCGGCTGATAAAAACCCATCGGTTGGCTGTTGAGGATGGCGGCGCAGAACACGTCCGGGTAGCGGCATTTGATCCAGGCCGAGGCATAAACCAATAGCGCGAAACTCGCGGCGTGACTTTCCGGAAAGCCGTATTCGCCAAAACCTTCGATCTGGCCGAAGCAATGTTCGGCGAAGTCGCGGTCATAGCCGCGCTCGGCCATGCCGTTGATGAACTTGTCGCGAAACAGATGAACTTTGCCGGTGTGCCGGAACGTCGCCATGGCGCGACGCAGGCCGTCGGCTTCGTCGGGCGAGAATTTCGCCGCCGTGATGGCGATCTGCATCGCCTGTTCTTGGAACAGCGGCACGCCGAGCGTTCGCTTGAGCACCTCGGCCAGTTCGTTGGCTGGCCCATGTTGTGGAGCAGGCGAGGGGTAATGCTCTTCCTCGATGCCGTCGCGGCGGCGCAGATAGGGATGCACCATGTCGCCCTGGATCGGCCCCGGCCGCACGATCGCGACTTCGATGACGAGATCGTAGAAACATTGCGGCTTCAGCCGCGGCAGCATCGACATCTGCGCGCGGCTCTCGACCTGGAACACGCCGACGGAATCGGCGCGCGATAGCATGTCGTAAACGGCGCGATCGTGCTGCGGCAGCGTGGCGAACGAAAAGGCTGCGCCGTAATGCTCCTTCAAGAGATCAAGCCCGCGGCGCAGGCAGCTCAACATGCCGAGCGCAAGCACATCGACCTTCATCAGTCCGAGCGTGTCGATATCGTCCTTGTCCCATTCGATGAAGGTGCGATCCGCCATAGCGGCATTGCCGATGGGAACCGTTTCGTCGAGCCGCTCGCGGGTGAGCACGAAGCCGCCGACATGCTGCGAGAGATGGCGCGGGAAACCGATCAGCTCATCGGCCAGCGCGACCGCCTGCCGGATGCCCGGATTGGCTGGATCGAGGCCGGCCTGGCGGATGTGATCGTCGGGCAGGCCGTCGCCATAACCCCATACGGTTTTGGCGAGCGCTGAGGTGACGTCTTCCGTCAATCCCAGCACTTTGCCGACTTCGCGGATGGCGCGGCGCGAGCGGTAGTGGATGACGGTCGAGCAGATCGCCGCGCGATGGCGGCCGTAGCGCTGATAAATGTATTGGATGACTTCCTCGCGCCGTTCGTGCTCGAAATCGACGTCGATATCGGGCGGCTCGCCGCGGTTCGCTGAAATGAAACGGGCGAACAGCAGTTTGCTCTCGTTCGGATTGACCTCGGTGATGCCGAGGCAAAAACAGACCGCGCTGTTTGCCGCCGAGCCGCGGCCCTGGCACAGAATCTTTTTTTCATCCCGTGCATAGGCGACCACGTCGTGCACGGTGAGAAAATAATGGGCGTAGTTGAGCTCTTCGATCAGCGCCAGTTCGTCGTTCAGCCGCTTGATGACGTCCGCAGGAATGCCGTTTGGAAAGAGCTTCTTAGGATAACGGTTGGTCGCGCCCGCCCAGGTCAGATCGGCAAGATGCTGTTGGGCGGTCTTGCCCTGGGGCACCGGCTCGTCGGGATATTCGTATTTCAACTGATCGAGCGAGAAGCGGCAGGCTTCCGCGATCTCGAGGGTGCGCGCGATGGCGCCGGGAAAGTTCTTGAACAGCCGTGCCATTTCGGCGGCCGGCTTGATATGGCGTTCGGCATTGACAGTGAGCTTGAGGCCCGCCTCGGCCAAGGTGCATTTTTCGCGCACGCAGGTGAGTATGTCGGCGAGCGGCCGGCGCTCCGGCGCGTGATAGGACACGTCATTGACGGCGACGAGCGCCGCGCCAGAACGTTCACCGAGTTCGGCCAACAGGCCAAGCCGGCGCGGCTCATCGCCGCGATGATAATGCACACCGGCGAGGAAGGTGCGTCCTGGCGCGGTGCGGACCAACGCGACGAGATGTTCAGTGAAGGCAGTATCTGAAAATGATGCCAGCGGTGGGATCACAATGAAAATCTGACCGTCACTCGCGCTCAAAATGTCTGCGAAGGTGAGACTACACTCGCCTTTCTTCGCTGCGCGATTGCCTTTGGTCAGAAGCCGGCAGAGACGCCCATAGGCCTTGCGATCCGTGGGATAAGCGAGCGCCTCGAAACCGTCGCTCGTCACCAGGCGGGTGCCGACGACAAGCTTGATGTTTCTTTTTCTGGCTTCGTCATGGGCGCGCACCGCGCCGGCAAAAGAGTTGCGGTCGGTGAGGCCAATGGCGGCGAGGCCGAGCGCATCGGCACTCGCCACCATTTCCTGCGGATGCGAGGCGCCGCGCAGGAAAGAGAAGTTCGTCGTCACGGCGAGTTCGGCATAAGCGTTCATCTGAACTTCTCACGCAAACAGGCCGTGCACGTACCAGCGCGCCGCCGCGGTCTCGCGTCCGTAAAGGCCTTCGCGGTAGAGCCAGAAACGGTGGCCGCCGAAATCCTCGACGAGGTAATAGTCTCGTGTTGGCTTGATCTCGCCGTGCGGAGTGCGCCACCACTCGGCGCCGATGCGTTCCGGGCCTTGGGCGCCGGCGATGTCATAGGTCACGCCGCGCCAAGAAAAACGCCGCGGCGGCCCGTCGGGGATAAGCGCGGTGACTTCGGTCGGCTCGGCTTGCGGCAAGAGAAGAAGCGGGCGCGGTTTTTCATCGGCAAGCGGCCATGCCGGCTCCTCGCTATCGACCGGCGCCAGAACTTCGGCGTGCTCGGGAATGTGACTGGCTATCGGTTCGAACCGTCGTACGCGATGCAGACCGAGACGCTGGCGCAGCGCATCGATCAAAGCGGCATAACGTTCCGCGGCGTCGCCATCCGGCGCGCCGGGTAGTTCGGCGGAATTGATTTCAATTTGTCGCGCCGGCATCGGTTCGGCACGCGTAATGGCAAGACCGATCGCTTCGTAGCCGAATTCCGAGTTGAATTCCGTGTCATGCGTTGTCGCAAGCGTGGCAAGTTTCAGGTCAAGAAGACGCGCCACATGCGCCACATTGCGTGTCGGCAAAGTCAGCCCGATATCGATGATCTCGACCGCGCCATCGACGCGGTAGAGCGAAAGCCGCAGCGCGCGGGCTCCGGCATCGTCGCGCGTCAGCACGTTTGCCAACATCTGCATTAGGCGTTGCGCCCGGGCAATGACGGCCTCCTGCGTGGCGATCGGCTCGAGCAGATAGTGCAGGCTGTGATAGACCGGCGGCGCTATGATCGGCACGAGCGGCTCGTCGAGGCGGCCGAGCGATTGATCCAGTCGCCGCAGCAATTCGGCGGCAAAGCGTACAGCGAATGGCGCGCGCGGCTTGTCAATCAGGGCGCCGACGGATTTGAAGCCAAGACGGCGCAGCGTGATGCGGATGTCCGGCGAAAGCCGGAGCGCTTCGACCGGCATGCCGGACAAGGCCGCGGCTTCCTCTCCTGACGGCAAAACAAACAAAGATGAGGGGTGAAAGTGCGACAGCGCCCAGGCCCCGCCTGGCGTCGCGGCGACCGCAAGCCGCGCCGCTAGACCAAAGTTTTTAAGCCGCGCGGCGAGATCGGCAATCAACTCTTCCTCGCCGCCGAACAGATGTGCCGAGCCCTCGATGTCGAGGAAGAAACCATCCGCGCCATTTTCTTCGCCCCAAGGCGAGGCGGTCGGCGTGTAGCGCGTCGCCCACAAGGCGATGCGTCGCAACGCTGCATCATCGGCCGTGGCATCGACGGCGCGCACTTGCAGCCCGTCGGCTTTGGCCCGCGCATCGGCCAAGGATTCGCCGACCGCAAGGCCCGCGTCTTCCGCAGCCTGGTTCAAGGCGGCGATGTGCAAGCCCCCGCTCGCCGCAATGGCGAGGATGAACGGCCGATCAGGATCCACCCAGTGAGGAGATCGGGGCTCGCTCGAGGGGCCAAGCGCCTGCGCCGCGAGAAAGCGCGTGATCGGCCAGCGCGGCAGCCAAACTGAAACGATGCGCGACATGATCGTACTCCACACTCCATTGGCCAGGACGTCCGTTGCGGCAGCGTTCAAGCTGCAGATGCCATCGCGGGCGCGCGAGAAGCCCGAACCGGTCGCGCGCGGCTTCTGCGGTGCCGACGCGCCAGCGCGTGGCGGCGGCACTTGCTTCGAGCGTCCGCGCCGGCCGAATGAGAAGGAGCGGCAGGCCCGCATCGCCGGCGGCCAGATGCAGCTTTTGGCTGGTCTTGAGATTGAGCCGGTCGATCATCCCGGCGACGGCTAGCGGGGCGCCCGAATGCAAGGCCTCCGTCACGGCCCACAGGGTTTCTTTGCGGTGCGCCGTCTCGACCAGAGTGACGCGCGCCGGATTAAGACCGAGGCTGTTCAGCCCATGTCCGCAAAGACGGCCATGTTCGCGCTGTCCATAGGCCGGCATGACGAGGATGATTTGTTTCTCCTTCCCTCCACCCGGGCCGCGCTTGCGCGCGCCCGAGTGCAAGCTTTGTGGGGGAGGGGAACTAAAGCGGTCCAGAACGGCCATCATGAAACCAAAGGCGGCTGAAACACTGCGGTCAGTTTCCGGCACGACCTCATGGAGGGCGCCGACCGCCAAGCCTTGCGGCAGGTGGGAGTCGAGAGCGGACAAGCCGAAAGGCACGGTGCTGTGGACATCGTCCACCCCGGGCAGCAGGCGGCGCAATTCCTCAAGGGCAGTGACGCGCCCGTTGGCGGGATTTCGCGTCTGGTGCAGCCGTTTTTGCGTCGAAAGGCCAGGTGTATCGGCCATTGAACTACCTCTTGGCCACGACTTGCTCGTGGTTTGGCCGTGCCTTTTTGGCCGTGGATAGGCCGTGGAAAACCCGTGTATTGACAGGGTATTGGTCATGTACGGGCGGTGAGTAAGGTGTGTATGTTCACTGTATGGTCTAAGATGCGCTTATAGAACAAATAGAGAACAAAGCCAAGGGGCTCCAGGTTGCGGGGCGGCTGGGCAGGCGACCCAACCCGTTGTGCCGGCACGCCACCGAGACGCCGCTGACCGATTTCCTGGGATTGCCTTTGCGTTGATTTTCGGGCTTGGCGGCCTAAAGTGGCCGCCGTGAAAATCATGATCGAACCGACATTTGCGGCCGCGCTCTTTTCGGCAGCGGCCATAAGCTTGGGCGTCTTGAGTTTAGGCGTCTCAACCAGCCACGCCTCGACCTACGGCAACGCGCCGTGGTGCGCGGTCGTCGACCAGGGCGCCGGCAACATCATGTGGGAATGCCTCTACGCCTCGGTCGCCGAGTGCTCGCCCAATGTGCTCTCCGGCAACCGCGGCTTTTGCCAGCGCAATCCTTATTGGCAGGGAGCCTGGGGGCCTGCTCCACGCTATCGACATCGAACCCATCAGGTGAGGGACTAATGCCGGAAGCCGACAAGGAAGGTGAACGCTATTCCCTCGATCAGCCGCAGCAGACGCCGGGCTTTTATCTGAAAGGCACGCATCAGCTCGATTGGGGCATGAAGAACCGCATGGCACGGGTGTTCAACCCGGCGTCGGGCCGCACCGTGATGCTCGCGGTCGATCACGGCTATTTCCAGGGCCCGACCACGGGGCTCGAGCGCATCGATCTTTCCATCGTGCCGCTGTTGCCGTCCTGCGACGCGCTGTTCTGCACGCGCGGCATTTTGCGCAGCGTCATTCCCGCCGAGTGTCAGAAGCCGATGGTGCTGCGCGCCTCCGGCGGCCCGAGCATTCTGCGCGAGGAACTGTCCGACGAAGAGATCGCCATGGACATGGACGACGCGGTGCGTTTGAACGCCGCCGGCGTCGGCATCCAGGTCTTCATCGGCGGCGAGCACGAGACGCGCTCGGTACACAATATGACCAAGCTCGTCGATGCCGGGCTGCGCGCGGGCGTGCCGGTGATGGGCGTCACCGCCGTCGGCAAAGCCATGGTGCGCGACGCCAAATATTTCCGGCTCGCCTGCCGCATCATCGCCGAGCTCGGCGCGCAATATGTGAAGACCTATTATGTCGACGAGGACTTCGAGACCGTCACCGCCTCATGCCCGGTGCCGATCGTGATGGCCGGTGGCAAGAAACTGCCCGGGCTCGAGGCGCTGACCATGGCCTACAATGCCGTGCAGCAGGGCGCGTCCGGCGTCGACATGGGCCGCAACATTTTCCAATCCGAGGCGCCGGCCGCCATGATCGCGGCGGTCGGAGCCGTCGTGCACAAGAACATGAAGCCGAAGGACGCCTTCGAGCTGTTCAAATCCTTGAAGGCGGACGCCAAGTCGATTGCACAGGCGGCCGAATGACGGCCGGTTGTCGCTGACTTCGGCCGTGCGGCGATCAACCGTAGGTTCGCACCGGTCCCGCGCCGATCAAAAACCAGGCGACCGCGCCGGCGGCAATCGCGCCGCCGAGCGCGGCGAGCACTTGTGTGATCCATGACGCGCTGCCGATCGTGATGGTGCTCGGTCCGTCGTCCGGATACGCATTGCCGGATGCGGTTTGTTCATAGACGGGTTGCTCATCGGCGGCTTGCGCGTTGTTTGACGGCGCATTGTCCGGCGCAACGTCAGCGCCCGGCGCTGCCGGGGCGGAATTCGTCGGCGTCCCGCTCGCCGCGAGCCACGCGCTGGCGGACGCTGAACTCTCCGCCGTATCTGCCGATTGATCCGTGTCCTGCGCCGCTGCGATCCTGTCCTGTTTCTTGCTGGCGATCTTTTTGCTCTTGGTTTTCTTCGCGGTGGTGTCGGCGCTATGGGCGGCGGCCGATGGCGTCGAGGTTTGTTTAATGAGAAAGAGCGGCAACAGCGGCTTGGCTGTTTGATCGCTGCTCGCGGGTTGCGCTGCCGCGACGCCGGTCGCGAGAACAATAGCGATTGCCGCCGCCGCAGAGACGAGGCGAATATGCAGCATTGCGTCCTCCGATACTCAAAGCCAGGTAGCGCCCGGGGCGCATCCGGCAATGCCGAAGTGACCTCACGGTGACGCAATTGAGGATTTTTTTGGCGCAAACAGCAGACAAAAAACTTCCGATGGAACTTCCGATGGAACTTCTGGCGGCTCAGCGCGCTAACACGTACGCTTTAAACCTGAGATCGGCACTGCTTCGTTTGATTTGAAGCAATGGCGATATGGAGAAACTGCGTACGCATAAATCTTAGCTATGTGCCCACGCCGCCGACGTTTTCGACGATGACGGTCTGGCCCAAGACCTCGCCCATGCGCGCGGCGATGATGCGGCCGAGGATGTCGGTCGGGCTGCCGGCGGCGAACGGGATGACCATGGTCAGCGAATGCGAGGGGAAATCATCCGCGCGTGCCGGAAGCGCGCAAGCCAACGTGGCCGCAGCCAGAGCGGCGAATAATCGCAGCTTCATCTTGGTTATCCTTGGGTCGTTTCTTTGACCGCTGTCAGTGCTGCATCGCTTCAAGCGTCCAGTTAACCCGACCGTTCGCCGCAATGCTGCTTGTTGGTTAAGGCGTTTTAGAGTTCGGTGATCGCTTCCGGGAAGCGATGCAGCCGTTCGCCGGGGCCGTTCGGGCCGATCAGATAATTGTCGCAGACCCAGCACAGCACGTGGCCGCGGATATAGGTTGGGTGCACCACGATGTTCATGTCCTTTTCGATCTTCATCGGCTCGTCGCTGCGGATCAGCGGCCGTTCGACCAGATCGTAGCCCTGGCCGTGGCAATGCAGTCTTTTCTCCTCGGGCCGGCCGTTCTTGCGCATGAAATCGTTGTAGGCGGCAAAGACATCCTTTGCGGCCGCGCCGGGCTTGAGCAGGCTCAGATTGAATTTGCGGGCTTCAAGCGCGAAGGCGAATTCCTCTTTGATCTCGTCCGATGCCGTGCCGACCACGCAGGAGCGGCCAAGCTCGGTATACATGCCGCCCGGGCCGGAATCCTCGACCAACAGCGCCAGCGTGTCGCCTTGCTGGATGACGCGGTTCTGATAGTGGCGCTGGCTGAACTGCGCCGGTTGGTCCGCCGGCATCGAGGCGCACAGATAGATTCCGTTCTCGCTGCCGTGGCGCTGGCTGTAGCACTGCGCGATCGCCGCGATATCGCGGTCGCGCATGCCGGGTTCGACGGCGGCGAAGGCCGCCCGCATCGCGCCATCCTGCATTGCGGCGGCGCGGCGGATCAGCTCCTGCTCTTCGGCGCTCTTGATGACTTTGATGGTGTCGACGAGATCCGTGGCGTCGACGAAGCGGGTATTGGAGAAGCGGCCCTTTTGCAGATAGTCGACCAGCGCGAACGACATCCCGGCGGCGCCGACCAGGCCGATCGTGCCGCCGGCATAGGGCTCAAGTCCCTTCGCCGCCAATTCCGCGTCGTAATTCGCGGTGTAATTGCATGACACGAAGCTCGGCGTGGTCAACCATTGCTTGACGCCGCGACGCGTGCCGTCGCCGCTTGCCGCCGGATTGCTGGCGCCGCCGAACGGGCCCTGGCTGACCAGCGTCATCAGGTCATCGCGCGGGAACACGACGGTGAGCGGATAGCCGTTGGTAGCCGGCAGGTCGGTGAAATATTTGACGTAGCCGCCCATATAGTCGTTGTTGTTCTGCATCAGCAGCACGTCGACCTTGTCGCGCTCCATGGCGGCGCGCACGGCCGTCCAGCGGCGTTCAAGTTCAGCCGTCGAGATCGGCGTCTGCAGGCGTTCGGGAAGCTTTTCCATTTTATCCTCTCTGGGCGCGTCTTTTCTAATGCGCCACTACGTTGATCATGCCGCCAAGATCGCCCTTAAGAAACCGCTCCATGTTCTTTTCGATGGTCGGCAAAGCGTAGTCGACATAGACGTCGCAGAAGCCGCCTTGATGCGTCGTGATGACCACGTTCTCCATCGTCCAGAACGGATGATCGGGCGGCAGCGGCTCCTGAGAGAAAACATCCAGCGCAGCGCCGGCAATGCGTTTGTTGGTGAGCGCCGCGATCAGCGCCTGCTCGTCGACCACTTCGCCGCGTGCGAGATTGACCAGAAAGCTGGTCGGCTTCATCGCGGCGAACACATCGGCATTGACGCTGTTGCGGGTCTTGTCGGTCAGCGGCGTCAACAGGACGAAGAAGTCGAAGTCGCCGACGACTTTGAGGAGGTCATCACGGGAATGCATGGCATCGAATCCGGCGGCAGGGCGCGGCGCCGAACTGATGCCGGCGACGCGCATGCCGAATGCCTTGCATTTCGGCGCCAATGCCTCGGCAATGACACCGACGCCGAAAATCCCGACGGTCTTGTTGTGCAGAAGCTTTGCCGGAAAGCGAAACCATTTCTTCTCGTCTTGCAGGCGGACCGCGCGCGGCAGATCGCGAGCGAGTGCCAGCATCGCCCCCAACGCCGCCTCCGACACCGGCGGACCGTGGATGCCGTGGATGTTGGTCACCACGACGTCTTTGCGCAGCGCGTCCTGGTCGGTGAGATTGTCGACGCCGGTGCCCAAAGCCTGCACCCATTTCAGCCTAGCGGCGTCCTGCAACACCTTGGGCGAGAGCATGGGCGCGAAAGTCAAGAGCGCGTCAGCCTTGGCGATATGGGGGCCGACCTTGGAATGATGATCGGCGATGTCGATCGTGAGTTCCGGAAAGCGCGCTTTCAGCCGGTCGCGGTATTGATTGCGGACGTTCTCGGGCAAAGTGAGGAGAATGAGCAGATTGGTCATGTACGCTGGTTGAGTAGGCTGATTGAAGGAAGACGGCTGCCGGCGCGATGCGCTGGCGCCGTGTCACGGGCAGGTTGCGCAAGCCTTATATCGTCTTGGATGAAGTGTCGGCTAGTGCTCCTATGGTCCGGGCGCAAGCTTGCGGGGCGGCCCTGGTCCAAGACCTGAGCGCTGGAACCGCGATTTTGCCTACGTCCCTCCGGTCTTCGACACTGGGTGTCGCATGGAGCGCCGACCTCGGCTAAGCTAACGCAATCCGCCATTAACCGGACAGCAGTCACTCAGGAGCAAACGATGCTTATCGACTGGTCAGCCGTGAATTGGCTCTACGTCGCGATCATGGCAGGGTTCGTGTTTGTCGCAGCATTCATCGGCAACCTGTTCACCTTGGGTAGCCGCGTCGGCGCGCCGGTGCTGACGGCCATCCTGTTCGCCGCGATGTATGTGATGTGGAATTATTACCCGCATCCGCAGATCCAGCTTCCGATCGTGACGACATACTCTTATCCGACGAGCGGTTGACGTTTCCGTCTGTCGCGTTAAGCGTATGAGCCATTAAAAGTGTAAATCGCCGGGTGACATGGAGGGGGCATGAACAAGGTCTATGCCGACGCGCGCTCCGCGTTGGCCGGGTTGCTGAAGGATGGCATGACCATCATGGCCGGCGGTTTCGGCCTGTGCGGCATCCCGGACTCCTTGATCCTTGCGATCCGCGATTCTGGCGTGAAGAACCTGACCGTCGTCTCCAATAATGCCGGGATCGACGGCGCCGGGCTTGGCGTGCTGCTTGAAACCCGCCAGATCAAGAAAATGATCTCCTCCTATGTCGGGGAGAACAAGACTTTCATGCAGCAATTTCTCGCCGGCGAGCTCGAGATCGAGTTCAATCCGCAGGGCACGCTGGCCGAGCGCATCCGCGCCGGCGGCGCCGGCATTCCGGCTTTTTTCACCAAGACCGGATACGGCACCAAGATCGCCGAAGGTAAGGACGTACGCGATTTCGACGGCCAGCACTACATTATGGAGCGCGGTCTCATCGCCGATCTTTCGATCGTGCACGCCTATCGCGGCGACACCGAGGGCAACCTCCTCTATCGCAAGACCGCGCGCAATTTTAATCCGCCGATGGCGACCGCCGGCAAGGTCACGGTGGCCGAGGTCGAGCAGCTGGTGCAGCCCGGCGATATCAATCCCGACCATATCGTGACGCCGGGAATCTTCGTCCAGCGTTTGATCCACGTGCCGAACGCCGTCAAACGCATTGAGCAACGGACCGTCCGCAAGCGCACCAAGGCCGATGCGCCGGCGGGAACTGGAGAGGAAGTGTGATGCCTTGGACCCGCGAAGAGATGGCGGCGCGCGCCGCCAAGGAACTGGAAGACGGCTTCTACGTCAATCTTGGCATCGGTATTCCGACGCTGGTGTCGAACTACATTCCGCACGGAGTGAGCGTGCAGCTGCAATCCGAGAACGGCATGCTCGGCACCGGCCCGTTTCCGTTTGAAGGCGAGGAAGACGCCGATCTGATCAATGCCGGCAAGCAGACCGTGACCGAACTGCCGACCACGAGCTATTTCAGTTCGGCGGACTCCTTCGGCATGATCCGGGGCGGCCACATCAATCTTGCCATTCTCGGCGCCATGCAGGTGGCGGAGAACGGCGACCTCGCCAATTGGATGATCCCGGGCAAGATGGTGAAGGGCATGGGCGGCGCCATGGATCTCGTCGGCGGCGTCAAGAAAGTCGTCGTGCTCATGGAGCATTCCGCCAAGGGTGAATCCAAGCTCCTGCACCGCTGCACGCTGCCGCTGACCGGCGCCGCCGTCGTCGACATTGTGATCACCAATCTCGGCGTGTTTACGCTCGACCGCGCGGGTGGCGGGCTGACGCTGATCGAGCTTGCGCCCGAGGTGACGCTCGACTTTATCAAGTCGCAGACCGAGGCGAGCTTCAAGGTCGCCAATACGCTCGCGCAGTAGCGCGGCGCCAACGCCTTACTCGGGCGTCACCGCGATCCGTATCGAGTCGGCCGGAACGCCGCTGAGTTCGAGCGTGAGTGGCTGCGCCAGGAGATCGAACTTCACGCTTTTGCGCAGGCCGTCGCAGCCCGTGGCGCCGCTAAAGGCTACCGATTTCACGGCGTGGGCGCCCTGCACGACGTCGATCCAGCCCTCCGACGATAAGGTGACTTTGTACGTGCCGGCTCGCGCCGGCGCCGGAACCAGAACGAAACCGGCGAAAGATGCCGGCGATTTCGGTGCGCGTTCCGGCGCCGTCGGGAGTTTGGCGTTCGCGAACGGCGCAAGCGTGACTGTGGTGGCCCAGGGAATCGGCCACGTCACATGATCGCCTGAAGCGATCTTGGGAAGATCCGTGCCGTTGAGCGTGGCGCGCTCCTTGTCGAGCGGCCATTTGAATTTGTCGCAACCGACGGGCTCTTGAGCGAAACACGGGCCAGCAATCGCGCAGGCGACGGTTACGATGAGTAGAGATTTCACGACGCAAATCTCTCGCTGTCCAATCCTTGCTGTCCAATCCTCGCCGTCCTAGTCGATCGCGATCATCACGTCGGACGCTTTGATGACGGCGATCGCTTGGGCGCCTGGCTTCAGCCCGAGGTCGTCCACCGCCTCATTGGTGATCGAAGCGGTAATGATTCGTCCCGGCGCGATTTCGAGGCGAACATGGGCCGTGGTGGCGCCCTTCTTTACCTCAATTATTTTGCCAGCGATTTGATTACGTGCGCTGATCTTCATGAGTTTCGATTCCTTCAAATAGAGGATGACGCGACCGCATCGCGTCGCCGATTGGCTGCCGGTTCTGGGAGTGGTCGTTCCAGAAGGTGCATTCCGGATATCACGACACGCTTACGGCGCGTCAGGTACCCAGTGACATAATAGCGGGCGCGCCTCGAGATTTATAGCCGGGCCGCCGTGCAATTCAGCGATGCGAAGCGAGCCAATGACATCTGTCCGATTTGGCGATATTGCTCGGCAAAAGTTCCGCCGGGAGGGTGCTGCGCGCCGCGGCCTTTAATGCTTCATGAATGATGAGCGCGGTAGCAGTCGTTTCGATACGCCGGGGGAGACAGGCGCCATCCACGAATTGGCGAACGACACGACGAGCGGCACATCCGACGTTGCGCCGGCATTCGCCGCGCCGGCTATGGATCAGGCGCCGCTGACGCATCGGGAAAAGCGGCTGATCGTCATCTGCATGATGCTGCCGGTGTTCCTCGGTTCGGTCGATCAATCGATCCTGGCGAGCGCACTGCCGACCATCGGCCGCAGCCTCGGCGAGGTGCACAATCTGCCCTGGCTGATCACGGCGTATTTGATCGCCTCGACCGCGCTCACGCCGCTCTACGGCAAGTTCGCCGACATTCATGGCCGGCGCGCTGCGATGCTGATAGGGGTTGTCGTCTATATGATCGGCTCGTTCATCAGCGCCGCGTCACCGAACATGCTGATGCTGATCTGCGGCCGCGTCGTGCAGGGTTGCGGCGCCGGCGGCCTGACTGTGACCGCCAACATGGTGTTAGGCGACATCGCCGCGCCCAAGGACCGCGGCAAATACTACATGTATTTTTCGATGGCTTTCACCAGTGCCGGCGCGACAGGCCCGGCGCTCGGCGGCTGGATTTCCGAGCACTTGTCCTGGCCAGTGATCTTCCTGTGGAATTTTCCGCTCTGCGCGCTGGCGCTTGGTATCGCGCTGACAGTGCTGCGCCGGTTGCCGCGCCGCGAGCGGCTGCATCGGCTCGATGTCGCCGGTGCAGTTTTGGTGATGGCGGCGAGTTCGACTTTCATGCTGGCGCTTAATCTGGGCGGCGTCCGCTATCCGTGGCTGTCGTCACCGGTTCTGGCTTTGCTCGGTGGCGCGCTGGTTCTCGGCGCCGGATTTATCTTACGGCTCCGGACTGCCGCTGAGCCTCTTATTCCGATCGGCGTTCTGTCCGATCCGGCGGCGCGGCTCACGATCGCCGCGCATTCGTTCGGCTGGGGCGCAATAGTGAGCCTCACGATCTTTTTGCCGATGTATCTGCAGAGCGCGCTCGGCTGGTCGCCGACATCGGCGGGGCTGAGCCTGATGATCCTGATGGTGACGCTCAATACCAGCGCGGGATTGACCAGTCAGCTTCTCGGTCGCGTGCAGCGCTACAAGCTCCTGCCGTTGTGCTTTCTCTTCGTCAGTATCGGCGCCGTCGTCGCGCTGGCGTTTTCGGCCGGCAGCATGGCGCCTCTCAAATTCGATATCATTCTCCTCCTGATAGGCGCGGGCTGGGGCCGGACCGCGCCGTTGACGCAAGTGGCGCTGCAAAACACCGTTCCGCCGCACGATCTCGGCGCGGCGCTCGGCACCATGAATTTCGCGCGCACGCTCATTGCCACGATCCTCATTGCGATATTCGGAGCGATCGTGTTGGCGCAGGCGCCGGTCGGTGCGGCCGGCGGTACGCTGAGCCGGAGCTTTCTTGGCGGCGCATCGATCGAGACCTTCGCAACGGTCTTCCTGGCCGCTGCCGCGACGCTCGCCGTGGCGTTCCTGGCGGTGATCTTGCTTGAGGAAAAGCCGCTCGGCGAGGCACAACCAGGTGTCCGCCGGTAACGACTAAGGCTTGCGCCGGTAAAAACTTGCGGCCAATAGCATGCGCCCAGCGCTTACCGAACCTTACTGGAACCTTTCCGGGAGCTTGCATCATAGGGACAATCGGGGGCAATTTGGCGTCCCGCGGAGGTATGGCCATCGTAGGAAAGATGACCTAAGCTTCTGAGAGGACAAAAGAATTTCAAGAGTTCCGGGCGCTATGCCGTAGCCTCATAAATCCTCACAGGCAATTGAACCTCCGTGTCATACACCGCGACCAACTCCATGAGTCGACTTCAGGGCGATGCAGGCACCGGCAGACGAAGCGCTGATCGGGCGGATCGCACGCCGGGACCGGCTTGCGATGCAGGTGCTTTTCGCGCGGCACCATGTGCGCATCTATCGGTTTGTGCTGCGTCTGTTGCGCGACGAAATGGCGGCGGAAGACGTCATTGGCGATGTGTTTCTGGACGTATGGCGTCAAGCCAGCCGTTTCGAAGGCCGGAGCGCCGTGTCGACCTGGCTTATCGCCATCGCACGATTCAAGGCGTTGTCGTTGTTGCGCAAGCGGCGCGATGACGGCCTCGACGCGGAGACGGCGGAATCGATCGAGGATGCTGCGGATGACCCTGAACGTGCCGTCACCAAACAGGACAAGGGCGAGAAATTGCGAAAGTGCCTTGCGGGGCTTTCGCCTGAGCACCGGGAGATTATCGACCTTGTCTACTACCACGAGAAGTCCGTGGAAGAGGTCGCCCGGATCGTTGGCATTCCCGAGAATACGGTGAAGACGCGCATGTTTTACGCGCGCAAGAAGCTGGGAGAGCTCTGCAGAATGGCAGGAATAGATCGAGGTTGGCCATGACGCTTAGCGAAGGGGCGCGAGACCCGCGCCAAAACGAAGAACCGACGGATATCGAGGCTTTGCTGCCGTGGTATGCGGCCGGCACGCTGCGCAGCCGTGACCGGCAGCGCGTCGAAGAGGCGCTGCGCAAGGACCCGGATCTCGCGCGGCATGTCGATCTCGTGCGCGAAGAACTCGTCGAAACCATCCATCTCAACGAAACGCTGGGCGCGCCAACGCCGCGCGCGGCGGACCGGCTGATGGCGGCGATCGACGCCGAGGCGACGGCGGCGCGCAAGCGGGCGCCTGGCGCCGTGGCCGGTTGGCTCACCGGATTCTTCGCCAATCTGTCACCGCGCACCATGGCAGTCGCGGCATCGTTCGCGATGCTCGCCATTGCGTTGCAGACGGTCGCGATTGTCGACATTTTCACCAAGCCCCAAGCCGTGGTGCAGATCGAAGGGCAGGGCGCCGAGCATAAAGGCGGGACCTTCGCGATGGTGCGTTTCGCCCGCCAGGCGAGCGCCGGCGAGATCACGAATTTCCTGCAGAACTACCAGGCCGCTCTGGTCGACGGCCCGACGCCCGGCGGGCTCTATCGCGTCAGGGTGGCGATGACGTCGCTCGCCAAGGGAGAGCTCGCGCGCATCGTTGCCCGTATGCGGCAGGACCGTGTGGTCGAGACCGCCGAAGCCGGCCAATAGACGGGCCTCGCGCCTTACTTCCGTGGAACTCGCGGGCGTTTACGCAGCGGTGCAGTCGTTGACGGTAATATATTACCGAGAGAATGCCGCCAAAAATATCGTCATTTCTGATCGAACCGTTCCGACAGCCGCGGCGACCAATGTGCGGTGGCGATATTGAGCTGCCATCGGCGCGCTTCTCCCCCGACGCCAGCGCCGATTTTTCAGACCCGCCCGGTCTCGTCCCCACCGGGCGGGTCGCCCTTTTTGCGGGGCGTCGCCCCAATCCATCTCCCGATTGCCGCGAAACTCGCGCGCCTAAAGACGTAGGTCCCATCCTCTTTACGGGCGCTCAGAACATGCAGAGAATGCCCACTGTGGGGGAAACATTGTGCCTGGCGATACGGTCCTCGAAACCGAAGACCTGACCAAGGATTTTGCCGGTTTCGTTGCGGTGCGTGGGGTGAACCTGCGCGTCGCGCGCGGCAGCATCCACGCCATGATCGGCCCGAACGGCGCCGGCAAGACCACCTGCTTCAATCTGCTGACCAAGTTTTTGAGTCCGTCCCACGGCCGCATCATGTTTGACGGCAGCGACATCACGGCGCTTAAGCCCGCCGACGTCGCGCAGCTTGGTCTCGTGCGCTCGTTTCAGATCTCGGCGGTGTTTCCGCATCTCACCGTGATCGAGAATGTGCGTATCGCGTTACAGCGCAAACGCGGCGGCTCGTTCGATTTCTGGCGCTCCAAAAGCGTGCTGCATGCGCTCGATGAGCGCGCCATGGGGCTGATCACCGATGTCGGTCTTACGCCTTATGCCCATTCCTTGGCGGTCGAACTGCCCTATGGCCGCAAGCGGGCGCTCGAAATCGCAACGACGCTCGCGCTCGATCCGGCGATGCTGCTGCTTGACGAACCGATGGCGGGCATGGGCCACGAAGACATCAAGCGTATCAGCGAACTGATCAAATCCGTCGCCGCCACCCGCACCGTGCTGATGGTCGAGCATAATCTCAGCGTTGTCGCCGATTTGTGCGACCGCATCACTGTGCTCACCCGCGGCCAGGTGCTGGCGGAAGGCGACTATCGGACGGTGTCGGAGAATCCCGCCGTGCGCGAAGCCTATCTCGGCACCGGACACGCTTAGGATCCGCCTTTTTAGGAACAGTCATGCCCGAAGCCATGCTCGCCGTAAAAGACCTCGAAAGTTGGTACGGTGAATCGCACATTCTGCATGGCGTGACATTTCAAGTACAGCCGGGCGAGGTGGTGACGCTGCTCGGACGAAACGGCGTCGGCAAGACCACGACGTTGAAATCTATCATGGGCATCGTCCGTCGGCGCACCGGCTCGGTGCGCTTTGAAGGCCGTGAAACCATCGGCCTGCAATCCGACGCTATCGCGCGTTGCGGGATCGCGTTCTGTCCGGAGGAGCGCGGCATTTTCTCGAGCCTCGACGTGCGCGAGAATCTTCTCCTGCCGCCGCAGGTGCGTCCGGGCGGGCTCGATCTCGACCGTATCTTCGCGCTGTTTCCCAATCTGCGCGAGCGGCTCAACAGTCAGGGCACCAAACTGTCGGGCGGCGAGCAGCAGATGCTGGCGATCGGACGCATTCTGCGCACCGGTGCGCGGCTCCTGCTGCTCGATGAGCCGACCGAGGGGCTCGCGCCCGTGATCATCCAACAAATCGGGCACACCATCGGCACGCTCAAGGCGCAAGGCTTTACCGTCCTTCTGGTCGAGCAAAATTTTCAGTTCGCCGCGACCGTCGCCGATCGTCATTACGTCATGGAAACCGGCCGCATCGTCGACCAGTTCACCACCACGGAACTAAAGGCCAATATGGGAAAGCTGCACGA
>Ga0209448_10000128_pt1 | contig 28121 bp, 25 predicted proteins | sample BogFormECP14_OM2_FD_188245 | JGI IMG/M metagenome (GOLD analysis project Ga0209448, IMG submission 188245) | Bog forest soil microbial communities from Calvert Island, British Columbia, Canada - ECP14_OM2 (SPAdes) (version 2) | ecosystem: Environmental > Aquatic > Freshwater > Wetlands > Bog ... | reverse complement strand
AAACAAAATTAAAGCGAGGAAGCGATGTCGGCCAAGTACATCTTTGTAACCGGCGGTGTGGTGTCTTCATTGGGCAAGGGATTGGCGGCGGCTTCGATTGGATGCCTGCTGGAAAGCCGCGGCCTCAAAGTCAACCTCATGAAGTTCGATCCTTACCTGAACGTCGATCCGGGGACGATGTCGCCGTTTCAGCATGGCGAAGTTTTCGTCACCGACGACGGGGCGGAGACCGATCTTGATCTTGGGCACTACGAACGTTTCACGCACGCCAAGCTTTCCCGCGACAACAACTGGACTACCGGGCGGCTTTACGAGCAGATCATCGCCAAAGAGCGGCGGGGGGATTACCTTGGGAAGACGGTGCAGGTGATTCCGCACGTCACTAACGAAATCAAGGCGGCGGCGAAGAAGGTGGCGCAGGATGTGGACGTGGCGCTGATTGAAATTGGCGGCACGGTGGGCGACATCGAGTCGCTGCCGTTCATTGAAGCGATCCGCCAGATGCGGCAGGAACTGGGACGCGATAACACACTGTTCGTCCACGTAACACTGGTGCCGTTTATTGCCGCGGCTCAGGAATTGAAGACTAAGCCTACGCAACACTCCGTCAAAGAATTGCTCAGCGCTGGAATTCAGCCGGACATCCTGTTGTGCCGCACCGACCGGTTCCTTCCGAAGGAGATCAAGTCGAAGATTGCGCTGTTCTGTAACGTGGAAGAAGAGGCGGTGATCACGGCCAAGGACGTTGCGTCCATTTACGAGGTGCCTATCGTCTTCGCGCATGAGGAAGTGGATACGCTGGTGCTGCGGCGTTTGAAACTCGAAGCCAAGGATCGCGATCTTTCGAAGTGGAACGACCTGGTGCACCGCGTCTACAACCCAAAAGATGTGGTCAGGATCGGCATTGTTGGAAAGTACGTGGAGTATGAGGACAGTTATAAATCGCTGAAAGAGGCGCTGGTTCATGGGGCGCTGGCGCACAGCCTGAAGCTGGAATTGAATTGGATCGAGGCCGAGGGTCTGGAGACTGACGACAAGACTTACGAAGCGCAGTTGGAAGAGTACGACGGATTGCTGGTGCCGGGCGGATTCGGGAAGCGCGGCATTGAAGGCATGTTGAAGGCGATCCAGTACGCGCGCGAGAAGCATGTGCCTTACTTCGGAATCTGCCTGGGTATGCAGACGGCTTGCATTGAATATGCACGCAACGTTTGCGGATTGGCGGATGCCAATTCCAGTGAGTTCGATCCGGCGACTCCGCATCGCGTGATCTACAAACTGCGTGAGTTGCGAGGGGTGGAAGAACTGGGCGGAACGATGCGGCTGGGAGCTTGGCCGTGCAAGATCGAGCCTGGGACGCTGGCTTACCAGGTGTACGGCCAGACTGAGATCAGCGAGCGGCACCGGCATCGTTACGAGTTCAACCGCGAGTATGAAGAGACGATGGTGGCGGCCGGGTTACGCATTTCCGGGTCGACTCCGGATGGCACTTACGTGGAGATGGTGGAGATTCCGGGGCATCCGTTTTTTATCGGCTGCCAGTTTCATCCGGAATTCAAATCGAAGCCGCTGGAGCCGCATCCGCTGTTCAAGGCGTTCACGGGCGCTGCGTACGAGCACGGACAGAAAAAGAAAGATCGGAAAGATGCGGCTGTGGTGGAGATGTTTCTGCGGCCGGAGAAGGTGGGACGGAGATAGGGTTCACCGCCGAGACACGGAGAGCGCCGAGAAAACCTAGAACTGCAGATCCCTCGCTCCGCTCGAGATGACAAGATCTTAGAAAATGATCAAAGACAGACAACGAACGATTTGAAAAGGTTTTTTTCGGTGTCCTCGGCGTCTCGGCGGTGATTGACTTTGACTCTATCTTTCCAAATCGATAACGTTCGCGTTGGTTCCGGCGATCTGTTTCTTATCGCGGGGCCGTGCGTGATTGAGAGTGAAGAGCATGCGCTGCGCATGGCTGAGATCATCAAGGGAGTGGCGCGTTCGCTGAATTTTCCGTTCATCTTTAAGGCGTCGTACGACAAGGCGAACCGAACTTCGATCCGCAGCTATCGCGGGCCGGGGATGAAGGAAGGCCTGCGCATTCTGAAGAAAGTCAAAGATGAGGTGCACATTCCGGTGCTGACCGATGTGCATCAGGTGGCCGACGTTGCGGCGGTGGCGGAAGTCGTGGACGTGCTGCAGATTCCCGCGTTTCTTTGCCGGCAGACCGATTTGGTGGTTGCGGCGGCGCTCAGCGGGCGTCCGGTGAACATCAAGAAGGGGCAGTTCGTTTCGCCCTGGGACATGAAGCACGCCACCGAAAAGTGCCGCGACGCGGGGAATAGCCAGGTGTTTGTGACGGAGCGCGGATCGAGTTTCGGCTATAACAATCTGGTCGTGGACATGCGGTCGCTGGCCATCATGCGCAAGTTCGCTCCGGTGGTGTTTGATGCGACGCATTCCGTGCAACTGCCTTCGTCGTCGCACGGTGATGAAGATCAACCGGCGGTGAGTGGCGGCCAGCCGGAATTTATCCCGGTGCTGTCGCGAGCCGCGGTGGCGGCGGGCGTGGACGGCGTGTTCATGGAAGTCCATGACAATCCGAAAGAAGCGAAGAGCGACGGAGCGAATGCGCTCGACACGCGAAATCTGCGCGGCTTGCTGAAGGAATTGCAGGCGGTGAAGAAGGCGCTGGACGTGGCGCACGCGACACCGTAGCGTCACCTCATTTCTGAATCTGCTACTATTCCCGCGTCATCTGAACCTCATCGCGTATGCATTGGTGGGCATCGATCGCCGGCATTGTTCTCATCTTTGTCATCCTGATGGATGCATTTGAGACCGTGGTGTTGCCGCGACGCATCAATCGGAGTTTTTTTCGCATATCTTCCGCTTTCTACAAGAAAACCTGGCGCCTCTGGACCCGCGTGGGGCGGCATATCAAGGCGGCGAACCGGCGCGAGGCCTTCCTGGCGTACTTTGGGCCGCTGTCGGTGTTTCCGCTGCTGGGCTTTTGGGCGCTCGGGCTGATTCTCGGATTTGCTTGCGTGCAATATGGACTGGGCGAACATCTGACGCTGGCGAATGAAAAAATCACGTTCGGGAAAGTGGTCTATCTTAGCGGCGAAACTTTCTTCACGCTGGGCTACGGTGACATCACGCCCAATAACACCGCCGCCCGCGCTCTGGCCGTGATGGAAGCGGGGATGGGCTTCGCGTTTCTTGGAGTGGTGATCGGATATCTGCCGGTTATCTACAATTCGTTTGCCGCGCGCGAGACGGAAATTTCGCTGCTCGATGCACGCGCCGGGTCGCCTCCGAGCGCGGCTGAGTTTCTGGGCCGGTTGGGATGCTGTCCCGAGCAAACCGTGCTCGACGAGATTTTTCGCGACTGGGAGCGCTGGTCTGCCGACCTGCTGTCCAGTCACATTTCTTATCCGGTGCTGGTTTACTTCCGGTCGCAACATGGCAACCAATCATGGTTGAGCGCGCTGACGGTGATCCTCGATGTCACGTCGCTGGTGATGACCGGTGTGGAGGGTATTCATCCGGATCAGGCGAAGCTCACGTTTGCCATGGCGCGGCACGCCGCCGTCGATCTCGCGCAAGTGGTGAATGCGGAATATAGTCCACATGATGCTGACCGGCTTGGGGCTGCGGACTTAACTCGGCTGCTGACGGAACTGGCCGGGCGGGGCGTGAGTTTGCGCGTTACTCCGAGCGTTACTCCAGGCGTTAGTCCAAACGTTGCCCCAAACGACGACACGGACTCGCCCGACCGGCTGGCGGAACTTCGGATACTTTACGAGCCTTATCTGCACTCGCTCAGCCGCCGGCTTTTGATGACGTTGCCGTCGTGGATTCCGGCGGATCGGAAGAAAGATAACTGGCAGGGCGGTCCGTGGGACCGCGCGATTCAGGCGCGAGCGCTGGAGCATCCGGGACGAGCGGCGGACGATCACTTTTGAGCGGGGACGCGGCCGAGTTAATGACTATCGCCCCAGATGGAGCGCGTCAGGGCTGGGAGGCTGGCAAATCTGCGACCCGCACGATGACGCATTCTACTTGTTTGCCGCTGGCACTCTTCACCTTCCCCTTGTTGCCGCCGACCTCGTATTTTATGTCGCTGCCCACCACGAAATCGGTCGCTTTCAAGGATTCCTTTTCGTTGGTGCGGCAGGTGTACTGCTTTCCCAATGCCGCGAAAGAAAGATCGTACTGCTGATTCTTGTGGGTTTTCTTGTCGGTTGTTCCGGCCGGTTGGAAATCCTTCAGCGTGGTTGTGCCCTCGATCTTCGATGCGAAGGCGGCCGTGGCCGCGATCGTTATTATGAGGAGCGTAACTGGAATACGCTTACGCATGATCCCACCTCCGAGTTGATTGTACGTTGAGGAAAGGGATTGCTGCCAAGGATCACAAGGCGTCAGCGACTTTCGCCGGGAACGCGCACTCGCCCGCCGTCTCCACTACAATGTCGGCATGAATTCCGTCCAGCGAATTTCTCTCGCTGTGGTCGCCGCATGTACTCTAATCACTTCCCTCGCGGCTCAGTCCGCTCTTCCGGCCATCAGCCGTTGGAAGCGCGCCTCGGACACTCCGATTGTCTCTCCTCAGGGCGATGGCTGGGAGTCGGCTGGAACCTTCAATCCGTCTGTCGTCTTCTTTCACGGCAAATTTGTCATGCTCTACCGCGCCCAGGATCGCGCGGGAACTTCGCGCCTCGGCTATGCCGAGAGCACGGACGGCATCCACTTCCACAGCCGCTCACAGCCGGTGTTTTCGCCACAGATGGACTATGAAAAAAACGGCGGGGTCGAGGACCCGCGTCTAGTAAAGTTCGGCCGCACTTTCTACCTCACCTACACCGGCTATAACAAGCGAGATGCACAACTCTGCCTGGCCACCTCGAAAGATCTGGTTCACTGGAAACGCCGGGGTGTGATTCTCCCCGCATACAAGGGCAAATGGTACCAAGGCTGGACCAAATCAGGAGCCATCGTGCCCGAGAAGATCGACGGGAAATACTGGATGTATTTTCACGGCATCAGCACCAAGATCGGCCAAGTGGGACTGGCGTATTCCACCGACCTCGTCCACTGGACCGAAGCACTCGGCCAGCCCATCCTCCCCGTCCGTCCCGGAAATTTTGACTCGACTGTGGTTGAGCCGGGTCCCGCACCCATCCTCACGCCCAGCAGCATCATCCTGTTGTACAACGGAGCCGACGATCACCTCGTGTACCGCACCGGCTTCGCCGTCTTCGACCGCAAGGATCCAAGTCATCTGCTCATGCGAAGCTCTGATCCCATATTTGCGCCGGATAAGGATTGGGAGAAAATTGGGCAGGTTCCAAACGTCGTGTTCGTCGAAGGAGCCGCGCCTCAGGGCGATCATTATCTTTTCTATTACGGTGGCGCCGATAAATACGTAGGAGTTGCCCAAGCCGACGTGTCAACGGGCGCACCGTAAGAATTGCTGTTGGAATCGCTCCTTCTGCTAACATTCCTCCTTCATGAAACACTCAGGCGAAAAGGTGGTGCGCATCGAGGCGGAGGCGTTGCGGGCGCTGGCGGACCGGCTGGCGGGCGCGATGGCGGCGGACTTCGACCGGGCGCTCGAACTGATGTTTGGTTGCCGGGGCCGGGTGGTGGTTACGGGGATGGGGAAGAGCGGGCTGATTGCTCGCAAGATCGCGGCTACATTGAGTTCGACCGGGTCGCCGGCGCTTTATCTGCATCCGGTGGAGGCACTGCATGGCGACCTGGGGATGATCGTGGGCGGCGATGTGGTGCTGACGCTTTCGGCGAGTGGCGAGACGGAGGAAATTCTGCGGCTGCTCGCTACGATTAAACGGCTGCAGGTTCCGCTGATTGCCATGACGTGCGACGAGTCAGGAGCAAAGGCAGCGGGCGAGGGCGCCCGCTCTACACTTGCGGCTGCTGCTGATGTGGCTTTGGATTGTTCGATTTCTCAGGAAGCTTGTTCGCTGGGGCTTGCTCCTACGGCTTCTACTACCACCATGCTTGCTTTGGGCGATGCTTTGGCGGTGGCGCTTTCGGAAAAACGTGGGTTCAAGGAAGAAGACTTTGCCAACCTGCATCCCGGTGGAAAACTGGGGAAACGGCTGGCGCGGGTGGAATCGTTGATGCACTCGGGAGACGCGGTTCCACGGGTGACGGCGCAGACGAAGATGCCGGACGTGATTTACGAAATGTCGCGCAAAAAGCTGGGCATGACGGCGGTGGTCGAGGGCGATCCTTTGTTGGGGGATCGGTTGCTGGGGGTGATCAGCGACGGCGATCTGCGGCGACTGCTGGAGCAGCGCGGCAAAGATGCGCTTGACCTGACGGCGGGGGATTGCATGACGCGGGCTCCTAAGACCATTGGACCGCGGGAGTTCGCGGCTACTGCGCTGGCGCGCATGGAAGAGATGAAGATTACTTCGCTGGTTGTGGTGGAGGGTGAGGGGCGTTTGCAGGGGATCTTGCATCTGCACGATTTGTGGGGAACGGAGATGGTTTAGCACTCGGCTTCGGTGGAGAGGCCGAGCTGCGCTCGGCATGGACGGGCGAGGGGGCCCGTCCCCACACTACACCAGTCACACACTACATCCGTCCCTACACGAGCCTAGTGGCAGAAGCGCTGTAGTTTCGGTGGGGGTGGGGTGGGGAACTCGTCAAACTCACCTTCCCATCCGGAACACCCCCGCGCGGAGACGGCGCGGATCACTACCTGTTCCATATCGTGGGCCTTTGCGTGCGCTTGAGAGATCTGGTCGGGCGTCAGATCGCTGCGGTTGAGTTCGCCGAGATCCGCGTTGGCGGCTGTATAACCGGCGTCGGCCGCAATGGTGTACCAGACGTAGGCAGTAAAGCGATCCTGCGCAATGCCGCGGCCATCTTTGAGTGTCTTGGCATAGAAGTACTGTGCCTGGGGCAATCCCTGGTCGGCGGCAATCTTATAAAGCTTCGGAGCCCTGGTGTAGTCTCGATCCGCCATCAGACGGCCGAGGTAGTAGGCGCCGTACGCGTTGTTCTGGTCGGCGGAGAGCTTGAGCCATTTCTGGGCCGCGTCGAGATCACGGGGCACGCCGCTGCCGAGGAAATAGCTTCGTCCGGCTAGCCAACCGGCGAGCGGGTCGCCTTGCTGAGCGGCCTTGCGATAGAGGTCGACCGCTTCGCTCGGAGTGCCCGTGGGCACGGTTCCAGCTTCGTAATAGTAAGCGAGCGCGATCTGGGCTGGTCCGTATCCGCGGTCGGCGGAACGGCGGAAGTAATCAACCCCCAACGAGTCATTTCGCGAAGTCCCAACGCCGGTGATGGCGTCCACTCCGCGATCGTAAAGGGCTTCCGGGGAAACGCTCTGCGCAAAAGAGATTGCGCTCCAGAGAACAAGAATTGAGAACAAAATGGTTCGACGCATGGATAGGGGTTTTCCTTGGTGATGGTTGCAGCAAGTATAGGAAATGCGAGGGGCGATGTGGAGTTACGAAAGTAGGTAGGACAGTGGCAATTTCAAGAACACCGGAGATGGCCGCGCATTTTGCCCGAATAGCCGCGTTTTACGGGGTCATTGTGTGCATGTGGGTATTTGGCGCCGAGTTCGAAGCGTACGCGCGGAAGGTGCCAGCGTCGCTTATACTACGAAACCGCCGCTGACATTCAGGGACTGGCCGGTGACGAAGGCTGCGGCTTCCGTGCACAGGAACGCGACCACCTTCGCCACGTCTTCGGCTGTTCCGAGTCGACCAAGCGGGTGCCGGCTCAGCGCACGTTTTCTTGTATCGGGATCGCCCAGATGGGTTGCTGTCATATCCGTCTCGATGTAACCGGGCGCGACCGCATTTACGCGGATTTTGCGAGGGGCTAATTCCAGCGCCCAGTTTCTGGTCAACGCATCGACTCCAGCCTTGGCGGCACCGTAGAGGCTGCGCCCTCCTGCAATGCCGGTTCGCCCCGCGGTTGAGGAGAGGTTCACGATGCGGGCGCCGTCGTTAAGCTGCGGCAGGACCGCTTGTGTCAGCCAGAACATGCCTTTTAAATTGGTGTCGATAACTTCATTGAGCAAGGCTTCGCTGGTTGACCCTAGCGGTGTGGATTTCCAAATACCGGCGTTGTTCACGAGAATGTCGAGGCGCTGGCTGCCGAGTGACTCCACCATGCGGGAGATCGAATCTGTTGATGCGAGGTCGGCCTGGACGAGGATGGCTTTTGACTGCAGCTTCGTGGACAGTTCTTCCGCGGCGGGCCGGTTGCGATGGTAGTGAACGATAAGCCGAGCGCCTTCAGCACCGAGTGCCTGGCAAATCGCACGCCCGATGCCACGCGATCCGCCGGTCACCAGCGCGACTTGGTTCACCAGGGTCGTTGCCATATGAGCAGGCGGAATCACTCGCTGAATTACTCAATCAACTGCTAACTGTAGCGTTCGCGCATGAAGTCGCCGATCGCCGCGTAGGCTGCGGTCAGCGTCTTCTCGTCGGGCAGGAAGACGATGCGGAAGTGCTTCGTGCCGGGACGCTGGCCGAAGCCGGAACCGTGAACGAGCGTCACATGCTTCTGGCGGATGACTTCGGTGACGAAGACGTCGTCGCCTTCCGGGATGTCGATGCTTGGATACGCGTAGAAAGCGCCGCGGGGCGCCACACAACTTACGCGCGCAGTTGCGGCGCACCATTTCATGGTGAGATCGCGGCGGCTGCGCAGCTTGCGCTTCACTTCGACGAGGTGATCCTGCGGGCCTTCGAGCGCGGGCTTGATGGCGTACTGTTCGGGATGGTTGGCGCAGAGGCGCGCGCGCAACAGTTTGTTCACGCCTTCGAGATAGGGCTTGATTACGGACGCTTCGCCGCTGGCGATGCCCCATCCGATGCGCCATCCGGGGGCGAGGTAATTCTTGGAGAGTCCGCCGAAGGTAATCACGGGGACATCGGGCGCGACCGCGGCCATGGCGACGTGGGGGTCGTCGTCCGGCTTTTCCCCGTCAATGATGAGTTTGTCGTAAATTTCGTCGGCAAAAATGATCAGGTTGTGACGGCGCGCCAGGTCCCCAATTTGCTCGAGCATTTTTCTAGAGCAAACTGAGCCGGTGGGGTTGTTGGGATTGATCAACACGATGCCGCGCGTTCGCGGCGTAATCTTCTTCTTGATGTCGTCGAGATCGGGCTGCCAGCCATCTTCTTCGTTCAGGTAATAAGTGTTCAGTCCGATTTCGAGCTTTGCCAAAACCGCGGAATAGAGCGGATAGTCGGGGCAAGGAGTGAGCAGATTGTCGCCGGCATTGAGCAGCGCGGTCAGGCAGATGTCGACCGTCTCACTCACGCCGGAGGTGACGAATACATCCTGAATGTTGGTGATGCCTTTGCGGGCCGCCTCGGCGCGAATCGCATCGATCGCTTGCGGGATGCCTGACGAACTCGAGTATCCATTCTTGCCGCTGCGCATGGCTTGATGGACGGCTTCAATCATGTGGGCGGGGGTCTGGAAGTCAAAGTTAAGCGGGTCGCCGATATTGAGCGGCAGAATTTTGTGCCCTTGCCGTGCGACCTCGTCGGCGACGCAGGCCAGGTCGCGAATGGCGTAGCGGACGTTTTCCAGACGAGTGGCTGGGGTAATTTCGCGGAGTTGAGTGACGGGCATGAAGGAATTCTAATCGCAAGGACGCGGAGGGCGCAGAGAAAATCCAGGCAAGCTTGCGTGAGATGGGCCTACGTTTGACGCGGTTCGCAAAATTGTGAAGAATACGCTTCTTTCTGGGGAGGAGTTCGATGCGCTGTGCAACGTTGGTGTTAGTGGCTAGTTTCGCGGTGGTGGTGCCAGGAGTGGCGCAAGAACAGACTATGGCGCCGCCGGGGGATTGGCTTCATGGAATCACGTCCGGGAAAAATGTGATCGTCGACATGACCTACCCGGTGAACGAGAAGTTTCCGCCATGGCCGGGGGATGACCGTGTGTTCGAGGCGAAAGCGAATGCGACGATGGAGAAGGACGGATACTTCACCCGCAGCTTCTGGATGCTGGAGCACTATGGAACGCACATGGACGCGCCGGCACATTTTCCGCCGGGGAAGATTACGCTCGATGAAATTCCAGACACGCACTTTTTCGGGCCGGCGGTGGTGATCGACGTTCGCGAGGATGCGGCCAAGGATCCGGATTACCGGCTGACGGTCGCGCGGGTAAGAAAATGGGAAGCGGAGCATGGGCAGATTCCGAAGGGCGCGATCGCGGTGTTGCGAACGGGATGGGGATCTCGTGTTCCCGATGTGGCGCGCTACCGGAATATGGACGCGAACAAGGTGATGCACTTCCCGGGGTACTCGGTAGAGTCGGCGAAGCTGTTGATCGAACGCGGCGTGGTGGGGTTGGGGATCGATACGCTGAGCATCGACTACGGCCCGTCGAAAGACTTCGAGGTGCATCATGTGGACTTGCCCGCAGGAATCTACAACCTTGAAAACCTGGCGAACACAGAGTCACTGCCGGAATGGGGCGCGTATTTGATCGCGGCTCCGATCAAGCTCGCAGGCGGGTCGGGCGGGCCGGTCCGTGTGTTTGCGGTGCTGCCTCCCAGGTGAACACTGAGATCGCAAGCGGCAGCGGGGTGTCGGCGCTAAGGCTTGCCTGTGTGGAATAAGGGCAGTTCAGTGTGGGTTGAAGGTGAAGGTGACAATCTCATTGCTGGACGAGGTGGACAGGGCATATCTCCACATCATCACGGCCTTGGCAGCGCACTCGGCGAGAACCGGGTTGCCGCCCATAATGTCGACGTTCGCCACGCTTCCGTTGGCCAGCACGCGGGCACGGAGGCGAACCTTTCCGCCGATTCCTTTGCTCTTCAGGACCAGGGGATAATCAGGCTGTTGCGTCTGAATGACCTTGCGACCGGAGGACTCCTGAGACTGGGCTTGCGCCGGTGGAAACGAGCCTGGCGCCAGACAGAACAGCAGCAGCGCCAACGTCAGCATCCGATTATTGTTGTTGGTCCGTGAACCGCGGCCGAGATCGTAGGTCAATCTGTACCCACTTGGAGGGCTGAACACGCATAGACCCTGAAACGCTACGGTAAGCGCTTCGAGAGCGAGCAGCAAGATCACTGATGGAGGCGTCCAAAAAATACGCGGACGCTTTCGAGATCGCGAGCTGCGTGATGGGCCTCGGCAGGCAAGAACCTTGAACCACAGGGGGCACGGAGGTGCACAGGGGTGCACAGGGGACCGGGCCTCTGTGCTTCTCTGTGTCCCCTGTGGTTAAGAATTACTCCGCGCGATCGATCTGCGCCTTTTGCAGCTTGTCGGAGTAATCGACGTAGACGGACTTCCACTCAGTGTAAAAGTCGATCGCGCCGATGCCGCCCTCGCGATGGCCGTTGCCGGTCGCCTTGGTGCCGCCGAAGGGGAGGTGAACCTCGGCTCCGATGGTCGGGGCGTTGATGTAGGTGATGCCGGCCTCGAGGTCGCGGACGGCGGCGAACGCTTTGTTCACGTCCTTGGTGTAGAGCGAGGACGACAGGCCGTACTCGATGTTGTTGGCGATGGCGATGGCATCTTCGAGGCCGTCGCAGGGAATGATCGAAACCACGGGGCCGAAGATTTCTTCCTGGGCGATGCGCATCTTGGGATCGACATCGGTGAAAACGGTGGGCTCGAGGAACCAGCCATTCTGGTATTCACCCTGGTCTAGCCGATGGCCTCCGGTGACCAGTTTGGCGCCTTCGGTTTTTCCGATCTCGATGTAGCTCAGGTCGGTCTTGAGCTGGTTCTCGTTTACGGCAGGGCCCATCTCGACGGTTTCATCGAGGCCGTTGCCGACTTTGATCTTCTTGGCTCGAGCGACGAAGTGCTCGACGAATTCGTGGTACACGCCTTTTTGCACGATGATGCGGCTGGTTGCGGTGCAGCGCTGTCCGGTGGTTCCGAACGCACCCCAGAGTCCGCCTTCGACGGCCAGTTCGAGGTTGGCATCGTCGAGCACGATCATGGGATTCTTGCCGCCGAGTTCGAGCGAACAGTGCTTGAAGGTCTTGGCCGCGGTGGCGCCTACGATTCTGCCGACCTCCGACGAGCCAGTGAGCGAGATGGCGCGGACGACCGGATGCTCGGTGAGCGGGGTGCCGACTTCCGAGCCGAAGCCGGTCACGATGTTGATGACACCTCTCGGGATGCCGGCGTCGGTGAGGGCCTGCACCAGGTTGAAGGTAGAGAGCGGAGTATCCTGCGCGGGCTTGATCACGCAGGTGTTGCCGCAGACGACGGCGGGCAGCAGCTTCCACGAAGAGATGGCCATGGGGAAGTTCCAGGGGGTAATCATGCCGCAGACGCCGATGGGCTGGCGGATGGCCATGGCGAATTTGTTGGGCAACTCTGAGGGCACGGTGGGGCCGAACAGGCGGCGGCCTTCTCCGGCGTTGTAGTAGGCGGCGTCGATGGCTTCCTGGACGTCGCCTCGGGTTTCTTTCAGGACCTTGCCCATTTCGCGGGTCATGTCGCGGGCGTGGTCCTCTTTGCGCTCGATCAGGATTTCAGCGGCACGGAAGACCATTTCGGCGCGGCGGGGAGCAGGCACCAGACGCCATTTCGCAAAGGCACGCTTGGCCGCGTCCACGGCTGCGTCTACGTCCGACTTATTCGAGCGCTGGAAGATGGCGACTACTTCGCGGGTGTCGGCGGGGTTGCGGTCTTCGAAAGTGCGTCCGCTGGCGGATTCGACCCACTCGCCATCGATGAAATTCTTGAAAACTTTAGTTTTGGTGGTGCCGCCGTCGATCACCGGCTTGGTCATGGTATCGGTCGCCATAGGAGCCTCCTGCTAATAGTGCGCAACACTTCATGCTAACGCCCGGAGTGAAGACGGGCAAGCGAAGGGGCGAGTGTCCCGGTCGTCCTGCCGGGCGGGGACGCCCGGCGCTCCATGGTCACAAACTGTCCCTATCAGCGATTGCCGTGGTCACTTTCGTAACCGTTTGCCCCCCTGACCCAAGTTTAATACGCATGCCAGCGGGGATATGATGGTCAGAGTAGGGATATCCCGTACTCTCAGAATTTTGCAGTGAGGTTGGCGCGGGTTCGTGTCGAATAAACACAAGCCGGAACTCTATGTTGCCTGGAAGACGGTGACGTACCGTAGCGTGATTATGGCGCTGCTGGGTGCGGCGCTGATCTTTTTTGCGGTGATGCACGAGGCGTTTCCAAAGTTCACCGATTCGACGGTGAAGGCGGCTGGACATTTTTCCACGAACTTGCTGGAAAAAGTTGCGGGCATGGCGCCTCCGATCAAGGGGTCGTCGGCCTTGGTCGCGCAGCAGGCACACTTCACCGCGCTCGATGGCACGATTCGGGTGAGGAAAGGCAACGGCAACAGCTGGATCAATGCCGACTACAACGTGCCGCTGGAAAAAGGCGACGTGGTGCAGACGGGCGCCGAGGGCATGGCGAAGATTGTTTTCAACGACGGAACAAACTACACGGTGAAACAGGATTCGCTGATCGTGATCCAAGAAAACTCGGCCAACGACCAGCAGCAAACGAATGTGTCGGTGGCGGTGACGACGGGTACGGTGGACCTGACTACGGCGACTTATGTACAGGGCTCGACGTCGCAGGTGGTGGTGGCGGGCGCAAAGGCTTCGCTGGCTCCGGACTCGTCGGCCATGGTGCACAATAACCCCAAAGACGATCAGCATGAAATTTTGGTAAGGAAAGGCAGCGGCGAAATCGAACGCAATGGAGAAGTGGTTCACCTGTCGAACTGGGAAAAGGTAAGCTTCCAGAGCACCTCGAAGACCATGGAACGGGCCACGGAAATCGGTCCGCCGGCGCCCATTACGCCGGGCAACATGATGCCGGTTTTCCTGAATCCCGACGAGAAGTCGAAGGAAGTTGAGTTTGCCTGGACGCCAATGGCGAACGCCGCTGGATACCGGCTGCGGATTTCGCACAATCCGTATTTTTCGTCATTGTTGCTGGACCGCAAGGTGGAGACGGCGAGTGTGGTGGTGACCGGTCTGCCGACTGGGGCTTACTATTGGTCGATCCAGTCGTTCGATGCGAGCGGCAAGGAATCGGTGGAAAGCGAAAAGAATCGCTTTACCATCATGGTGAAGGCGCAGGAAAAAATCGAGCTGTCGCTCGACCTCGATCCTTTTATCCAGCACGGACACGTGATCGAAGTGAAGGGCAAGACCGAGGCGGGAGCGCGGGTCATGGTGAACGGCAGGGAAGTGCCGCTGGTCGGCGATGATGGCGGCTTCCACTATTTCACGCCACCCTTGCCGAACGGGGAAAACATGATTACGGTCACAGGGCAGAATTCGAAAGGCGGAGTGAACACCCGCCAGGAGAAAGTGGTGATTCAGTAAGGGGCTCGCGGTTGCGAACACGATGTTCAGGAATGAATGTTCGGAATGAATGTTCCGAAAAGCCGGAACCCAGATAACAAGCAGTTCTTCGGAACATCGAAGTAGAATAGAAGAAACAACGAAGAGAACACACCAAGGGAAGGCGACTCGCAAGGAAACTGAGGAAGGCCCAGGTTTCAGGGGTGAGGCGAATTTCCGAGAGAGAGAAGTATTGCCATGTCAAAGAACGGTTTTCATAACGGCTCATCGCGGTCGCACAATTTTCGATCCTTGTTCAGCATGTTTTCGAGCGACCTGGCCATCGATCTGGGGACCGCCAACACGCTGGTGTATGCGCGCGGCAAAGGCATTGTGGTGAACGAGCCCTCGATCGTAGCCATCAACAAGAACACGGGCGAAGTGGAAGCCGTGGGCAAAGAGGCCAAAGAGATGCTGGGCCGCACGCCGGGCAACATCGTGGCCATCAAGCCGATGAAAGACGGCGTCATTGCCGACTTCAAGGTCACCGAGAAGATGCTGAACTACTTCATCCAGAAGGCGCACAACCGCAAGATGCTGGTGCATCCGCGGATCGTGATTGGGGTGCCATCGGAAATCACGCAGGTGGAAAAGCGCGCGGTCATGGATTCCGCCTATCGCGCGAAGGCCAGCGAAGTTCATCTCGTGGAACAAGCTATGGTGGCCGCCATCGGCGCGGGGCTGCCGATCACCGAACCGAGCGGCAACATGGTGGTTGACATCGGCGGCGGCACCACCGACATCGCGGTAATTTCACTGAGCGGCATTGTTTATTCGCGTTCCGTGCGCATGGCCGGCAACCAGATGGATGAGGCCATCATGAACTACCTGAAGCGGAAATATAACCTGCTGGTGGGCGAACGCACGGCGGAGCAGATCAAGATGGAAATCGGTTCGGCGTATCCGCTGGACAAGCCGCTGACCATGGAAATCAAAGGGCGCAACCTGATCGAAGGCGTGCCCAAGACCATTACGGTGGACGACAGCGAAATTCGTGAATCGCTCAGTGAATGCGTTTCGACCATCATGAATGCGATTCGCGTCGCGCTGGAACGCACGCCGCCGGAACTTTCCGCCGATATCAGCGACCGCGGGATCGTGCTGACCGGTGGCGGCGCGCTGATCAAGAACCTCGACAAGCGCATCCGCGAGGAAACGGGATTGCCGGTCTCGATCGCTGACGATCCGCTGTGCAGCGTGGTGCTCGGCACCGGCAAGATGCTCTCGGACTTCAAGCTGCTACGCAAGATTTCGATCGAATAAGGTGCGAGATTCGAGCAGGCAAGATGCAGATCCCTCACTTCGTTCGGGATGACAATCTCATTACTGAGAGCTGACAGCTGAGAGCTGAGAACTGGTGTTATGGACGTCCTCGGACGCTACCGCAACCTGATCGTGCTGGTGGGAGTGTTGTTTGCCCAGATCCTCGGCTTGGCCGTGCAGGTCAGGCGGACGACCGACGCCGAACCGACTCGCCTGATCCGCATCTGGGCGGTGGACGCGATCACTCCTCCGGAAAAGGTGCTGGTGTGGGTCGAAACCTCGACGAGCAGCGTCTGGCACAACTACTTCTACCTGCGCGGAGTGCGAGCCGAGAACCGCGACCTCAAGCAGCAAATCGAGCGGATGAGCCTGGAGCAGGTGCGGATGAGCCAGGACGCCGATCAGGCACGGCGTTTGCAGGCGTTGCTTGCCTTCAAGGAACAGTTCATCTCCCAGACCATGGCGGCGCAGGTGATCGGATCGAGTGGCAGCGAGTTGTCGCGCTCGGTCTACATCGACAAGGGCGAAGGCTCCGGCATCAAGCCCGACATGGCGGTGATCACGGCGGATGGCATTGTGGGCAAGGTGCTCCGCGTGTACGGCGCTACTTCGCTGGTGCTGCTGATCAATGATCAGACCAGCGGAGTGGGCGCACTGCTCGACAAAACGCGGCTGCAAGGCATACTGCGCGGGACACCGGCGGGAGAGGTGGTGCTCGAAAAAGTGATGAGCGACGAAACCGTGCCCGTCGGAGAAATGGTTCTGACCAGTGGCGGAGATGGCATTTTTCCCAAAGGCCTGCTGGTGGGCAGGGTCACCAAGGCTGCGCCGGGCAGCGATCTGTTTCTGAACATTCGCGTGCGTCCCGCGGCCGATCTCAGCAAACTGGAAGAGGTTCTGGTGGTAACGAAGATTGATGAGAGGCAGGCGGAGCCCGATCAGACAGGCGCAACGCGGGCGGTCGACATTCTGGCCGAGCGGCTGCCGGGTGTTCCTGCCAAGCCGGCTGATGCGGTGAAAGCCGGCGTGGAGGGAACTGCGCCGGCAACGGGCGCAGGCTCAGAAAGCAAACCTAAAGCTGTGCTCCCGCCAGCGGCCGCCGGCAGCGCCGCGCCGATGGCACGAACTTCTTCCACCCCAAAGGCTACCGCAACCGCTGGCGATACTACGAAAGCTCCACCCCAGCCGGTTAAGGCCGCGGTCGAGCCCAAACCGCAACCTGACGTCGAGGATAGTCCTCACTAACGTGGCCATCACTTACACATCGGGAGAGCAGGTTGAGGTTTACCGGTTCAGTCTTCCGGCGACGGTTCTGATTCCGTTGACGGCGATTTTCCTGCAGGCGTGGCTGCCGCAGGCGTGGCTGCCGTTGCGCAATTTTTTCTCGGTCTTCGATCTTCCGCTGCTGGTCACGATCGGCTTCGCGACGGCGCGGCGCAGTCCGCTGACCGGCTTGCTCACGGGCAGTTTTATCGGCATTCTGCAGGACGCGCTGACCCATCACCCGATTGGGCTTTATGGAATTTCGCTGACGGTGGTGGGATTCGGCGCGTCTTCGCTGGGGATCAAGCTGGACGTGGAGAACGCCGGCTCGCGTTTTCTGCTGACGATTTTCTTCTACGTGGTGCACGAGGTTGTCTACTTCACGATTGCCCGTGGCCTGATCGGGTTGCGGATGGCGTCGAGTTGGCCGCACGAAATCTGGTCGGGCGTGGCCAATGCCATGCTGGGCGTGCTGATCTTTATGCTGCTTGACCGGGTTAAGCAGCGAACGTAGCGTAGCGACAGCCGCCTCGGCTGTCGGGGCGAGCGCAGCTTGCCTCGGTTTTTGGGTTGTCCATCCCACCTGACGAACTCAAGAGCGTTGCGGGGCTTCGCCCCGCTGGACAGCCGAGGGCGGCTGTCCCTACGTGAACCTCAGGATGGCGCAGGCAAGGGCCGCCGCTGCTAGCGTGGCTACGAGATTCACTGTCTGGTTGCTGATCCAGCCTCGACGTTGCAACGTCGCGCCTAGAATGCTGTCGATTAGCATGCCGGCGAATCCGGCGGCTACCGGGATCCAGAGTTGGGACTTAGGAAGTATCCCGCCCGCGGCGGCTACGGCGGCAATCACCAGACCAGCCGCCAGGCCAGCGGCGCTTCCGGGAATGGTGATGCCTCCGTCGGTGCCTGCGGGGACGCGTTGCCAGGTGGTGATGAAGCGTGCGTCCGCGCGCCGGTATTGACCGATTTCGCTGGCTACGGTGTCGGTGGCTGCTTCGGTGAGAGCCGCGATCGCGGCCACCAGCCAAACGCGATTCCCGGTGACGCTGAAACCCACCGAGCCGAGGGCGGCCACGGAAAGATTGGCCGACACTTGCCACGCATTGCGGCCTTCCCGGCGCTCTGCGAGCCCGAGCGCCAGCTTACGGCGGTATCCCAGGCGAGTGGATATCCAGGTCATCACGAACAGGGTGGCCAGCATGAAGAAGGCAGTGGGGCCGGAACCGGCAAAAAGCAGGAAACAGGCGAGACCGCCGGCTATGGCACCGGATCGATTGACGCCCCGGAGGGTCCTGGCCAACAGGGCGAAGCCCAGCGTTACGGCCGCGGCGATGACCAACCGCTCCGGCGACGAGGCCCATGCGTGGGCTGGAAAAAGGGTCAGCATTATTTGGGCAGCTTTCAGCTGTTGGCTGATAGCTATTCTTGACGATCCCCGTTCGACAACACTATATTCGGTGTCCGGCGGCAGCGGACCGCGTCATGTAGGGCTTGACCTTTGGATTCGCCCCGTAATCTGGCGGCTGCAACCCTACCCGGTTTAGGCTACACTTCTGTACGCTTGGGGGAATTCTAATCTTGGGGAGACGCGGCTGGCCGCGTCTGCCGGGACGAGGCAAGCCTCGTCTCTACTTGGGGTGAAACCGATGGCGGCCTCAGTCTGGTCTGGATATCTAACGTTCGGCTTAATTTCGATGCCGGTGCGTCTGTTCTCGGGCGCGCGCAGCAGCGGCATCTCGTTCAATCAGCTTCACCGCACCGACCACCATCGGGTAAAGCAGCAGCTGATTTGCCCGGCGGACAACCAGGTTCTCGAGCGTAGCGATATCGTCAAGGGCTATGAGTATCGCAAAGACGAGTACGTGATTATCGATCCCGAGGAGATCAAGAAGATCGAGCCGAAGACGGCGAAGACGATGGAGATTCTCGAGTTCGTGAAGACCAGCGAAGTCGATCCGGTGTACTTTGAGTCGTCGTATTACATGGTTCCAGAGGAAGCCGGGCGCCGTCCCTATGCGTTGCTGACGAAGGCGCTGGAGGAGAGCGAGTTTGTCGCCATCGCTAAACTCACCATGCACAACCGCGAATACACCGTGTTTCTGCGGCCGCATAAGGGCGGAATGATGCTGCACACTATGTATTACGCCGAGGAAGTGCGCGAGGTCGAGTCGTTCGGCGCTCCCGACGTGGAGATTAAAGAGGCAGAGATCAAGGTTGCGCACCAACTCATCGAGGCGCTGGCGGGCGAGTGGGATCCGGAGAAATATCACGACACCTTCCAGGACAATCTGAAGAAGCTGATTGAGACGAAACTGGAGGGCGGCGAAGTGCAGGCGGTCGAGCAACCGAAGAAGATGGCCCCGGTGGTGGATCTGATGGCGGCGCTGAAGGAAAGCCTGGCTCAGACGAAGAAGCCGGCGGGGTCGGCAAAAGTTACGGAGATGCCAGGCGGGAGCCAAACGAAGACGCGTCGCGGGCGCGGGTAAAGAACCCCACGTTTCAAGGTTTCAAAGTTTCAGAGTTTCAAAGTGGACCTTGGCTGGGCTGCGGTCAACCTTGAAACTCTGCAACCTTGAAACTTTGAAACCTGCTTTTTTGCGATTTCCCCTCATGGGCTGGTTCCCGATACAATAGCCAATTCCGCGTACGACCAATTTTTTCTACGGAGTTTGAATGAAGCGGTTTCTCTGGCTGGGGTTCGTGGCGTTGGTTTATTTGATCTGTAGCGGGTGCGGCGAGACTTTCCGGCCGATTATCATCCCGAATCCTCCAACGTTTCCCAACCCAGCGGCGGCGCACACGGTGGTGACGATCAGCCAGAATGTCACCGACAACCTGACCCAGGAGCCGGGCAGCGCCATGGTGATCGATGTTTCCGGCGACTCGATTGTCAGCGTTGCCAATGTGGGCTACGCTCCTGTCCACGCCGTGCAACAATCCGCCAGCGTGGTCCTGGTCGCCAACCATTCCGGGAGCGGTACGGTGGCCGATTCGATTACCAAGCTGAGCTTCAACGGCACCACCATCGCCACCAATCCGCCTCCGCCGACCATCAGTCTGCCGCCGAATTCGGCGCCTAACTTTGTGGCTACCACCGAGTCGGGCCAGGCTTATGTCTTGCTGCCGGGGTACGTAAACCCCGCCACCAATCTTGTGGTTCCTTCGGTCGGCGTGATTAACACCAACAGCAACAACCTGGTGACTACCATTCCGCTTAGCAACAACGCGGGCGCTAATCCGGTTGCCATGATGGAGACGCAGGATACCAAGAAGCTCTACATAGCGAATAACAGCCTCCCCTGCACCAACCCGCCGACTCCCGGTGTGTGTTCAATTAGTGCCTTTAACACCGTCGACCAATCCTCACGGGCGATCAACGGCGCGCTGAGCACGCCTCCTATCTGGTTGTCGGCGCGTACCGACAGCCAGGCGGTGTACGTGCTTGAGGCAAACGGAACGCTGGCGTGGATCAGTACCATTTCGACGTCTGGGCCCGACACGCTGGCCGAGACCACGATTAGTGTTCCCGGCGCGAACATAATGATTTACGACCCCAATCTGAACCGGCTTTATATTCCTGGGGGACAGGAGGTGGCGATCGTCGATGTCTCGCAGTCTCCACCACAATATCTTGCGGGAGGGCCGATCGCGATTCCTACGGTGGCGCCCGGTTCGCGCGGCGCCGGGGACCCCTGCTCGCTCACCAGCGCGCAGACGCTGACGGTGGCTGCGGTCGCGGCATTGCCGAATGGAAGCCGCGCTTATGTTGGGGCTTACTACGAAGACGCGAGCGACAATATTTGCCCGCAGGCGACGGTTATCGACGTTGCGAGCAACACTATCAAGACTTCTTTTGCGATCCCGGGAATCATTGCCTATGACGCGTTTTGCGCCAGCACCCGCTTTCGCATCATGATGGGCGCCGGCGGGGACAGTAGCCGCGCGTATCTGTCCAGTTGCGATGGGGGTAATGTGAACATCATCGATACTTCCAACGACACCTATATCCTGAATCAACCGGCGCCCATCGGTTCGCGAATGCCAATTGGGACGGATCCGCTGAGCCCGCCGCAGAATCCGGTTTTTCTGATTGCTGGTCCTTAGGAACGACAACGTTCGGCGAGCGATCCTCTCCCCAAACGGCGCGGGAGCTCGCTGAGACGCGGCAAGCCGCGTCTCTACCGGTGGGTTTTTCTTGATTGAAACTTTGGGATTGGTTGCAGTGGGTTGCGACGGATCCTATCCGGCTGCTACGGCGGCTTCCATCTCGCGGCCCAGGTAGCGTAGCGCTACATTCATGAAGACGTTTCCGCTCGAAGTATTGAAGCACAGCACCAGGGCTTCGGTGTCTTCACTGCTTTTGCTGCCCTGTTCGGAAGTGTGTTGGGTGGGTGGATGAACACGGAAGTGAAATCCCTGGTCATTGAGCGTGGTGACGGCGTTGCCGATGATCTGGTTGGCCAGCTCACAGACTGCTTCGCGAACCAGATCTTCGCTGGTGTCGGCAGCTTCGACTCCGGCGAGACGGCCGGCGAGTTGCACGGCGGCTCCCTGGTCGGAATCGAAAATGATCCGGCCTTCAATTTCGCCCGTGAGGCAGACCTCGGCAGCGACGCCTTTGCGCCGGTACGCCTCTTGTTCCATGCTCAGATTCTCGATGGAAATGGGCGACTGCATCGCCTGCGCGAGGACGGCGTCGGCGGAGTTGATGAAAGGCTGAATCAGGTCCATCCGCATGACTAGGCTCCAGCTCCGGCGCCCCGCACCGTGACGCCATCGTCACGCATCACGTACTTGATGACTTCATAGAGAACTTCCGGCTTGACCGGCTTCTGCACGAAGTGACGGGCACCACGCTGCAGCGCGGCCACGATGTTTTCCTGGTAGCCGACCGACGACACCATGACGATGCGAGCGCCGGGATGATCGCGTACGATCTTCTCCGCCGCCTCGATGCCTTCCATCTGCGGCATGGTGATATCCATCAGAACGATGTCGGGCCTGAGCCGTTCGTATTCGCTGATTGCGGTTACTCCGTCACCCGCCTCGCCGATTACCTGACCGCCGAAGGTTTCCACCATCCGGGCCAGGTTCTTGCGGGCGAACACCGAGTCATCCACGATCAGATAACGTACCGGCTGTCCGTCTTCGCTCCGTTTTACGGGCGCAAACTTTTCCATGGCACTCCTCCCCAACTATCACTTAATCACGAACTACATACTTTCGATAGATAACTCTAGTTACTTCCGGCACCTGTCGCGCGCTTGACGTCGGCCATGTCCCCCCGGCTGTGGTCTTGCGCGCATTGGGCTTGCAAAATACTGGGCAGATCCTGGAGGTCGGCGATGCGCATGACGTAGCCGCGTTCGATGGCCACCTTGGGCATACCGTAAACCACGCATGTTTCCTGACTCTGGGCCAGGGTGTATCCCCCGGTTGCCCGGATTTCGCCCAAGCCAGCCGCGCCGTCTTCTCCCATGCCGGTCATCAATGCGGCCACGGCTTGGGAACCAAACTCCTTGGCGACGCTGTGGAAAAGCACGTCCACCGAAGGACGATGGCCGTTTACCGGGTTGTCCTCCGTGAGCACGGCCACGTTGCCCAGCGGCAGTTTTTTCACTTTCATGTGCCGGTTTCCCGGACAAATGAGGGCGCGCCCGGCTACCAGCAAGTCGCCGGATTGGGCTTCCTTGACGCGGATGGGGCAACACTCGTCGAGCCGCTTGGCAAACAGCTCAGTGAAGCCGTCGGGCATATGCTGCACGACCAAGATGCTGCCCGAGAATTCGACCGGGAGCTGCGAGAACAGGTATTGCAAGGCGTTCGGACCGCCGGTCGAAACCCCGATGGCGATGATGCGGGTGGGGGCGACGGGCTGCATCTTGTTGGGCTGCTCGTAGTGTGTTTCCCCCGGCAGGAACTGGGTTTGCACTCCACTGCTCTGCGCCGCCGCGCGGATCTTCTTGATCAACTCGCTGGCAATTTCGGGCATGCGCGCGGCGACGTCGGTGGGTTTCGCCACGAAATCGAACGCGCCCAGCGCCAGCGCCTTGAGCGTGATCGACGCCCCGGCGGTGCTGTGCGAGCTGACCACGATGACGGGCAGCCGTCCGCGCCGCATGATCTGTTTCAAAGTATCGATCCCGTTCAGTCCGGGCATTTCCAGGTCGAGGGTGATCACTTCCGGCGATAAGTCCTCGATTTTCTTCAAGGCAAAATTGCCGTCGATCGCCGTGCCGACGACCTCGATGGAGTTATCCTGCTCGAGAATCCGGGGAATGAGCTTGCGCATGAGAGCCGAGTCATCCACCACCAGAACACGCACCGGCTTTTTCATGCCTGGCCCCCTGCCGTGCCGCGTGCCCGCGTCTCACCGGTTTGGATCAAACCACTGCCCGTCGACATCAGACCCACCATACTTGTACCGGTTACGTTCGCTCGCCCGCGCGTGAAGCGATCCATGAGGGCGATCATGTTGAGGATGAGAACCACCCGGCCATCGCCCAAAATCGAAGCTCCGCTTACCAGGTCGGTGGTGATCGACTGGTCGTCAAGCGCCTTGATGACCAGTTCGTCTTCGCCCACCAGTTCGTCGACGACGACACCGAACTTGCGGTCTCCACTGATGATCACCAGCACGAAGACTTTACGCCGCGCCGTTTCCGGCCCGCTGGGAGGCTTCGCCCCGAGGCGCAGCAGAGGCAACACGTCGTTGCGCAGTTGCAGCACGTCGTAGTGCTCCACCTGATGGATCTCTTCTTCGACCGTGCGCGCGATCTCGGCTACCGCGTTCAGCGGCAGGGCGTAGAGGCGCTGCTCCACCCGGAACATCAACGCCCGGATAATAGCCAAGGTCAGTGGCAGGCGGAGACGGAAGGTGGTGCCGCGTCCCACCACGGTTTCGATCTGCACCGTTCCCTTGAGGCGTCCGAGCACGCTTTGGACAACGTCCAATCCCACGCCACGGCCCGAGAGTTCGGTGATCTCTTTCGCGGTGGAGAATCCCGGCTGCAGGATCAAATCCAGAGTCTCCGACTCGGTCAAGCGGGCGGCCTGATCCGGTTTCAGCAATCCCTGAGACAAGGCGCGCTCGCGAACTTTTTCCACATCGATGCCGGCTCCGTCGTCGGTGACCTCGATAACCACCTGGTTGCCCTGGTGATAAGCGCCCAGGCGCAATGTCCCCTTGGGCCGCTTGCCGGCGCGAACCCGCTCCGCGGCGGTTTCGATGCCATGGCCGACCGCGTTTCGCACCAGATGGGTCAGGGGCTCGGCAATCGCATCCAGAATGCTTTTATCCAGATCGGTTTGCCCGCCCTTTACCATAAGCTCGACTTCTTTGCCGCACTGTAGACCGACGTCCCGCACAATGCGCGGGAAGCGACGGAACAGCTGATCGACCGGCACCATGCGAATCTTCATGACCGAGTGCTGCAAGTCGTTTAACACGCGGCCCTGGAACGCCATGGCGTCGGAGAACTTGCCCCGCAAGACATCTTTTGGGAAGCGTTGTCCAAATTCGAGCAGCGCCTGCTGCAACATCGATTTCGCCAGGATCAGTTCACCGACCAGGTTGAGGACGCTGTCGATTTTCTCCGCATCCACGCGCAGCAGATTGTCGGGGCCTCCGGGTGCGGCGGATGGCACCGGGCGTTCTGGCGTGGAGGAGTCATTTTCAGCAAAGCTGGCAGCGGCAGCGACCGCGGCCGATGGCACGATCCCGTCGTTGTTGCTGTTGTTGTTGTCGTCGTCGTTCTTATTGTTGCTGTTCTTGCTTTCCGTGTCGGCAGCTGAAGCCGGCAGGAGCGAGCGCGACGCCGCAGCAATGCGCAGGGACGTGACTTTGACACTCTGGGCAATGGTTGGAATGCTGCACTTGGTCCGGATCTGCTCCGCCGGTTTATCGGAGGCCAGCGCCGCTTCAACGCGGTTCATGGGCTCGACACTGCCTTCGACCGGATAAAGCGCGAGTACTTCGCCTAATCCTGCGAGGGCCAACTGGATCATCTGGCGTCCAGCGATGGGCATGGCGCACTGCGGATCCATCTGCACCGTGACGTGATAAACGCGTTTGCTTTCCGCGAGAGCCCGGGTAATCGCCAGTTGATCGTATTCCGACCAGGGGCTGACTTTTGCGACGGCTTTTTTCGTTTTCTTTTTTGCCTTGACGGCGCCGCCGGCTGCCGGGTGGGCGAGACGGGCAATGTCGGCGCGCAAAGACTGGATGCTCGGAAGCTTGGTCCCCTTCCGATACGCTTCCAGCAAGGCGGCAAACACGTCGGCCGCGCGCAATGCGATCTCGGGAACCGAAGCCGCCGCCACGTTCTCCAGCGTCAGCACATCCTCGAATTCATGGGAGAGCTCGCTGAGCTCGCGGAAGCCGCAGGCGGCCGCGTCGCCCTTAAGGGTATGCACGGTGCGCCTTAGGCTGCGGGCGGTTTCCGCATCGCCGGGCGACTTCTCCAGGTGCATGGCTTCGTCGTTCAGTTTCTGGACGAGTTCTCCCGCGCTTTCGAAGAACAGCTGCCGGAGTTCTGTCATGCGATCGTCGGGGGGGACGGTCAAGCATGCACCTCCACGCGCTGATAGGCGGTGCCGCTGTTGCGATGCACCATTTGAAATTTGTCGGTGAGCCCGAGCAGGCTTTCGGCATGGCCGACAAAGAGGTATCCCTGGGGATTCAAGCAGCGATAAAACTTTTCGACCAGCCGCTTCTGCTCGGCTTCATCGAAATACATCATCACGTTGCGGCAGAAAATAATGTCGTTGCGCTGCGGCAAGAATTCGGTCTTCAGATTGTGAAAATCGAAGTGCACCAGTTCCTTGACGTTCTTCTTCACTACGTAGCGATCGCCCACTTTGTCGAAATAGCGCAAGCGGTAGCCATAATCGACGCCCGCCATCTGGTGCTCACCGTAGGAGCCCTCCTGGGCCGCGCGCAAGACCGAGTAGTTGATGTCGCTGGCCAGGATCTCCAGCCGCCAGGGAGCGGGCACCATGGGCTTCGGAACCGGCGATTCGTAGGGCAGAGGATGGCGCAGATAATGGTAGGAGAGCGAATCGGCCACCTGCATGGCCATGGTGTAGGGTTCTTGTCCGGTAGAACAGCCGGCGCTCCAGATTCTCACGTTGTAGTCGTGGCGCTCCTGTTTGCGGCGCAGAATGTCGTCCATCACGTCTTTCTGAAACAATTCCAGCTGCGCCTTGTTCCGGAAAAAGCTGGTTTCGTTGACGGTGAGGTTTTCGAGCAGGCGCGACAGCTCTTGTTTTCCCTGGTGGCTGGTGAGCAGGCGATAGTAGCTGTAGAACGAATCGAGCTGGCACTCTTTCAAGCGACGCTGCAGGCGGTCCTGCAGGAACGGAGTGCGCCGGTCGTCGAAGTGCATGCCGCACTCCTGGTAGACCAGGGTCTGCAGGAGTTTCAATTCCGCGTCGGTGAGTGCCGGTGTTTCGCTCGTGCTCATGTGGGTTCGGTGCCTGCTGCTACTTTCCAGCCGTGGCGGTTTTGGTTGCCGTTCCTGTCGCCGCCCCTGCTCTGGTTCCCGCCTTGTCGCTACCAGCTGCCAGCGGCTTTTCCGCCGCTTCACTCCCCAACTCTCTTGCCCCTAATACCTTGCTGATATCCAGCAGAATGATCAGCCGTCCGTGGTACTTGCCTAGGCCGGTGACACAGTCCAATCCGCCGGCCTGCATCATGGCGGGCGCGGCTTCGATTTCACTCTCGGGAATTTTCAGAACCTCGGAAGCCGAATCCACGATCATGCCCGCTAGCCGGCCCCGGTGTTCGACCACCAGAATGCGGCTGCGGCGGTCGAGCCCGGCGGACGGCTTCCCGAAGCGCTTCCGCAGGTCCACTACGGAGACAATCTTGCCGCGCAGGTTAATGACCCCTTCCAGATAATCAGGCGCGTCCGGCACCGCCGTGATCTCCGGCACACGGACGATCTCATGCAACGAGGTGATGGGTACGCCGTAGGTCTCGCGTCCCACCCGGAAGCCCACAATGTGTGTTTCCCGGCTCATGGTTGAAATTCCCTCAACGCGATCCCGCGGCGGTGGTCCGGGCGGTATTCCCGAAACCCGGAGCATTTTCGTTTGATCTGTCGTTTAATCTCTCGTTTGACCCGTTCGTCCTGTCGGTGGATCTTTCGTTCGGGCGCAGCGCAAAACGGTCCATCGAATCCAGCAGGCCGCGCGACATCTTGGACATCTGATCGGAGGAAGCGGCCAGTTCGGTCGACCCCGACGTGTTGGACTGCACCAGTTCGCGCATGCGCTCCATGGCCTGCACCACCGCCTGCGCCCCGGAAGCCTGTTCTTCCACCGCCGAGTTGATTTCGTGGGTGATTTCGTTCAAGCGCGTGGTGGCGCGGGCGATCTGCGACGAGCCGTGCGACTGCTCGTTGGTGGCGGCCCCGATTTCCTGCGCGAACTTGTAGACCTCGGTTACCACGTTCGAAATCTTGCGCAGCGCGCTATTCAGTTCCTGTCCCAAATTCAGGCCCTCGTTCACGATGGTCGTGCTCTTCTCCATGTTATCGACAGCTTTGCGCGCTTCCTTCTGTATGCTCCCGATGAGCTCGGAAATCTCTTTGGTGGACTGGGCGGATTTCTCGGCCAGCTTGCGGACTTCGTCCGCCACCACGGCGAATCCCAGGCCGTGCTCTCCCGCCCGGGCCGCTTCGATGGCGGCGTTTAAGGCCAGCAGGTTGGTCTGTTCCGCCAGATCGTCGATCACTTCGATGATTTTGCCGATGTCGTCCGCGCGCGTGCCGAGAGCGTCAATGATCTCGCCCGAGGAGCGAATCGTGGTGTTGATGCGGTTCAGGCCGTCGGTCGCCTTTTCCATGGTGCCAATGCCGCTGTGGACTTCTTCGCGCGAACGGTTGGAGATATCGAGCAGAACCTTGGCCGTATCGGCGACCCGCTGGATCGAAGTCACCATCTGGTCGATGGACGCGGAGGTTTCGCTGACGCTCGAGGCCTGCGTCTGCGTGCTCTTCACCATGTTCTGCACGTTCACGCTCATCTCGTGCATGGTGCTGGTGACTTCATCAATGGCCGAAGAAGTCTGCAGGCTGTTGCGGGCCGACTCGTCGGACGCGCTGGCCACCTGGGTGGACGCGCTGGCCACCTGGGACGCAGCATCGCGCACGTTGCGCACCATCCCGCGCAGGCCTTCCACCATGCGCGTGAAGGCGTTCGCCAGCGTGTCGTTGGCTGAGCGCGGACG
>Ga0209448_10000127_pt1 | contig 28150 bp, 25 predicted proteins | sample BogFormECP14_OM2_FD_188245 | JGI IMG/M metagenome (GOLD analysis project Ga0209448, IMG submission 188245) | Bog forest soil microbial communities from Calvert Island, British Columbia, Canada - ECP14_OM2 (SPAdes) (version 2) | ecosystem: Environmental > Aquatic > Freshwater > Wetlands > Bog ... | reverse complement strand
CACGTGGAAGAGCGGCCCTTCAGGGCCGCGTCAGTCCCACAGAAGGAACTGGGCTTCAGCCCCCGCTACTGCACCCTCCCGTCCGTGTCCATCAGCCGGAACTCGCCCAGGTTCAGCTCGCGCACTCCAGCTTCGATCTTCGCCCGATCGCCCACCACGATCCAGATTAAGTTGTCCGGCCGCACCACTTCTCTTGCGGCCTGGTTTACATCACTCGTCTTAAGCGCGCGCACTTTGCCTGCGTAGGTGTCGTAGTAATCGTCAGGCAATCCGAATTGCACCAGGTCCACAATAGACTGTCCCAGCGCGTCCAGCGTCTCCCGCGACCCTGGAAGTTTAAGCGTCTCGTTCGCCTGAATTTTCGCGAGCTCGTCGGCGCTGATGGGACGATCGCCCGTGATTCCGCGGAACTCCTTGTTCATCTCCACCAGCGATTCTTTCGTCTTGTCGGTTTGCACGGGCGCGACCGCATAGAACGGCCGTTGCAACCGGGCGTCGCGAAGAACGGTGCGCGCTCCGTACGACCAGTGCTTGTCTTCCCGCAGGTTCATATTCAGCCGCGCGCCAAACGTGCCGCCCAGACTGTCGTTCATCGCTTCAATCGCGATTTCCTGTGGATTCGCCCGCGGCGGCGCCACTACTCCCGCAATGATCACCGATTGCAGCGCCCCAGGCTTGTCGATCAAGTACACCGCGGACTTCGCCGCCACCGGAACCGTCTTCACGTTCTTGGCCGGAGTGCTTGCGCTCTTCCATCCCGCAAAAAGCTTTTCCAGCTTCGGCGTCACTTCCTTCAGTGTTGTGTCGCCCACCACGATGAGCGTCGAGTTGCCGGGACCGATCCATGTGTCATGAAACTTCACCAGGTCCTCTCGCGTAAGTTTCGCCACGCTTTCCTTCGTCCCGGATCCCGTCAGCGGATTCCCATACGGATGCCCCACGCCGTACAAAAGCCCAGGTAAAATTCGCAAAGCCAGCGTCGCGGGAGTGTTTTGTTCGCGTTCGATTCCAGCGAGCACCAGTTTCTGCTCGCGCTTGACTTCATTTTCCGGATACGATGGATGCAACACCACGTCCGCAAACAGGTCAAGCGACGGGTCGAGCTTCGAGGTCAGCGTCGAAAGAGAAACAAACGATAGATCAAGGTTTGAATATCCGCGCAACGTGGCTCCGAGTAATTCCAGTTCGTCGCTGATTTGCAGCGCATTACGCGTGCGCGTTCCGTCAGTTAGCACCTGCATCGCCAGGTTCGCGGTTCCCGCCGCCGTCGATGCGTCGGACGCGAATCCGGCGTCGCTGGCCAGCGTGAAATTCACCAACGGAACTTCATGACGCTCCGCCAGAATTACTTTCAATCCATTCGACAGCGTGGCCCGCTGTAGCTTCGGCAGCCTCAACTCGGGCGGCGTGCCGGTATCCGGCGGCTTGCTGCGATCCGCACCTGTCGACGCGGTTTTGTAGTCAGGGAAAGGATCCACCTCGAGGATGTACACGCCGTCCGAAAGCCACCGCTGCGCCGCTTCCCGCAGATCCTCCGCCGTCGCATCTTGGACGCGTTGGAGCGAGATCTTGTAAGCGTCCGGACTCCCTCGAAACACCTGGCTCTGCGCCAGTCGGTCGGATTTTCCGCCGAACCCTCCGATCCGCTCGATCCCGCGGATGAATTCCGCCTCGTACTGCGCCTTCACCCGCTGCATCTCCTCGGCCGTCGGTCCATTTTTCAGAAAGCGCGCCAGTTCCTCGTCCAGTTCCTTCTCTACCTGCGCAATACTCTGCCCCGGCCGTGCCGTTGCTCGCACAACGAACTGTCCTCCAATCTCCCGCAAGTCCGTGTAAGCCAATGCTTCGGTCGCGATCTGGTCTTCATACACGAGACGCTTGTAGAAGCGCGATGATTTCCCGTTACTCAGGCAATCGCTCACCAGGTCGATATAGTCGGCGTCCGCGCTGCCGTATTCCGGAACATTCCACACTTTGTAGATGCGCGCCTGCGGAACGCGGTCCTGCACCACCTGCCGATGCGTGCCCGTCATCTTTGCAACCCACACCTCCTGGTGGGCTACCGGCGGCCCCGACGGAATATCTCCGTAATATTTCGTGACTTTTTCTCGCGCCGTCTTTACGTCGATGTCGCCCGCGATTACCAGCACCACATTCGACGGCCCGTAATACGTCTTGAACCACTCCTGCACGTCCTTCATCGACGCCGCATCCAGGTCGGCCATGTCTCCGATCGTCGTCCACGAATAAGGATGCCCCGCCGGATACGTGTTTTGCGTCAGCAATTGCCGGGTCACCCCGTAAGGCTGATTCTCACCCTGGCGCTTCTCGTTCTGCACCACGCCCCGCTGCAAATCAAGCGTTTTCTGATCCAGCGAACCCAGCAGATGCCCCATGCGATCCGATTCCATCCACAGCGTCAAATCCACCGCTGATGTGGGAACATTCTGGAAATAATTTGTCCGGTCCGCATTGGTAGTACCGTTCAAATCCGTCGCGCCAATCCTTTCCATGCTGTCGATGTACCGTCCCGGCATGTGCTCGCTGCCTCCAAACATCAGGTGTTCGAACAGATGTGCGAACCCGGTCTTCCCCGGCCTCTCATTCTTCGATCCCACGTGGTACCAGGTATTGATCGCCACGATCGGCGCCTTGTGGTCCTCGTGTACGATCACGGTCAGGCCGTTGTCGAGCACAAAGCGCTCATACGGAATATCAATCTCTCTTGCCTTCGTCTGTGCCGATCCGCTCGTCACCACTCCGAGCACCAGAAGCAAAACTACAAATTCCATCCGCATTCCTAATCCTCCGAACCCAGCTCTCTAGAGCGCGTTCATAAGTGTTTGTTTGAAGGGGCACGGCTTCAGTCGCGCCGTTTTGAGCCACTTAAATCGGGGGCTTTAGCCCCAGAGGGCGCACCCGAGGTCCACACAAATCTCCGTTAAGCTCTTTAGACGTCGGAAACGCAAAATAGTTTCCACCCCAGGTTGACACACGGCGGAATCCACCCCGGAGGGACGACCCAGTCATCGCGTGCAACTCGCCCTCCTCACCGTCCCGGATCAACCCTCAGCGATGTTATCCTAACCAGGATCACCCGCAGGGGCTTTACCCTCTTCATGTCCAATCCAACAACGTCCGATTCGAGCGCGTCCGAACCAAACGCATCCAACCCATCCGCTCCGGAATCCACGCTACCCAGCGCGCCCGCCGAATCCTTCAAAGATATTTTTTCCGAGTACGAAAAGAGCCATTCCCGCAAGAAGGAACCCGGCGCTCAGGGCCGCGAAGGCACCGTGATTGCCGTAACCGCCGACTCCATCGTCCTCGATGTCGGATTCAAGACCGAAGGCGTTCTTCCCCTCACCGCCTTCCCGCCGGACAAGCCGCCGAAGCCCGGTGACAAAGTGCAGGTCACCATCAAAGGGCGTGATCCCGAAGGCTACTACGAACTCACCCGCGGCAAGGTCGAGCATCCCACCGATTGGGCCTCTCTGGAAAAAGCCTTCGCCGGGAAGTCGACCATCATCGGCACCGTGACCGGCGTGGTCAAAGGCGGCGTGAGCGTGGATATCGGAGTCAGAGCCTTCATGCCCGCGTCGCGTAGTGGCACCCACGACGCCGCGGAACTCGAGAAACTGGTCGAGCAGGAAATCCGCTGCCGCATCATCAAGCTCGACGTGGAAGATGAAGACGTAGTGGTCGATCGCCGAGCCATTGCCGAAGACGAAGAACGCGCCGGCAAGCAGCGTCGTTACTCCGAACTCAAAGAAGGCGATACCGTGCACGGCGAAGTCCGCAGTCTCACCGATTACGGTGCCTTCGTCGATATCGGGGGCGCGGACGCCCTGCTTCACGTCGGCGAAATTTCCTGGCGTCGCGTCAACAAGCCCTCCGACGTGCTTTCCACCGGCCAGCAGATCGAAGCCAGGATCATCAAGATCGATTCCGACAAGCGCCGCATAGCGATCAGCATGAAGCAGCTGCAACCGCATCCGTGGGACGCCGTAGCAGAAAAATACAAAGCCGGTGAAAGGGTGCGAGGTACAGTTACCCGGCTCATGGATTTCGGCGCGTTTGTGGAAATCGAGCCGGGTATCGAAGGCCTGATCCATATTTCCGAAATGTCGTGGGCCAAGCGAGTAAGAACCGCGGCTGATGTAGTAAAGCCAGGCGAGACCGTTGAAGCCGTGATTCTCGCCGTAAGCCCAGCCGAACGCCGCATCTCACTGGGCCTGAAGCAGGCGCTCGGCGATCCCTGGGTCGGAGCGGCACAAAAATTTGCGCCGGGCACCGTGATCGAAGGCCCCGTGACCAGTCTGACGAAGTTCGGCGCCTTCGTACAGCTGACCGAAGGCGTCGAAGGCATGATTCACATCAGCGAAATCAGCGCCGAAAAACGCATCAATCACCCCCAGGAAGTGCTGAGGACGGGCCAAGTAGTAAAGGCGCAGGTGCTGGCGCTCGACACCGAAAAGCGCCTCATACGCCTGAGCATGAAACAACTGGTTCCAACCGGCCTGGATGAATACCTGGCCGAACACAAAGAAGGAGACATCGTCACCGGCCGCATGGTCGAAGTTTCCGGAGTAACTGCCCGAGTGGAACTCGGCGAAGGCGTCGTGGCGGCATGCCGCATCGCGGAAGATCGTTCGGCGCAGCCATCGAAGCAAGACGAGCGCACTGGGCCGTCTTCTTCGACTTCATCAAAACCCGATCTGTCGTCCCTGGGCTCCATGCTCCAGACACGCTGGAAAAGCGGCGCTCCCTCCACCGAGAGCAAGCCGGAAGCCCTGCGTACAGGGCAGATTCGCAAATTTCGAATCGCCAAGCTCGATCCAGCGACAAAGAAGATTGAATTGGAATTAGAGTAATCGGAAAAGCATCCGGCAGAGACGCTACGGCCAAAAATACTCCCTGTCCCCGCCTCAGAAATTAAAGCGATAGCCCAGAATCATTTTGGCAATCAGGTGGTCGGTCGCGCCGGTAAGACCAACGCCGAGGCCAAAGTTGATCTCCCACTGCGGAGCGATATTCAAATCAATCGCCGGGAAAATCTGGTGCTGCTGTTGCGAGACCGCATCGAATCCCGTCACGGGCCCGACCGATCCGTAATATTCCAGACCTCCAGCGATCTTCGGAGTCAAATCGTAGCTGAATTTAAAATTGGGCGAAAAGACAACGCCTTGGTTCACGCTCTCACCATGGAACGACCGGTCAAGCGTAGGGTTCAGTGACCAATACCATCGGCCGACTTTTTGGTCCACGATAGGTCGAATCTCCCACGTCCACGTGTCCACTGAATATTGCCGCCTCTGGTAGCCGATTTCATTTGAGATGCTCACCCCTACGGGCCAGTGCCATTTCTTCGGGACGGCAACGCGCGGCCGGATGTGATCCCCCACCCACTGCCAGCTCTGGCCCTCGGTTATGGAAGTGAAGATATAAAAGCCGCACTCGAACCAATCATTGAAGCCATGCGTGATCTCGACCGTCTCATGCTCGGCGTGATTCGTGGGATAAACGCCGTCCACCACCGCCTTGGAGCCGTCGATTGTGAAGTTGCTATGGAGTTCAACCATGGTGTGTCCGGGATCAACCAGGTCCGATCCGTACACCTGGATTTCGTAGTTGTCTTGAGCGCGTACGCAGGCTGCGCACAAGACGACCATCAGCAACGCGAGCGTGAGGACGCAGCCGCGCGCAAAACCGCACCGGAAAGCTCGGCCGAAACATGAGCGCGCGTTCATGCCGCTTGGAGCACGCTGACCGGCAGCGACAAAGTTATGACCGCGCCGCCTCCCGCGCGATCAGAAATCTTAGCCAAACCGCCATGGGCCTGGACGACTGCATCCACAAAGGCAAGTCCGAGCCCGTGCCCAGGAGAATGTTGTCCCTTCACGAAGCGCTTGAAAGCCTGGCTGCCGATATCAGGCGGGAATCCCGGGCCATTGTCTTCGATCACCAGTTCTGCCGATCCTTGATTCGAATGGAGACGAATGTTTACCCGGCATCCCGCTGGCAAGTGCGTCAATTCGTTTTCCAGCAAATTGCTGACTACGCGATTCAGCAGAGGCAAGTCAGCATCTACCACCACGTGCTCTTCGAGGTCACTGGTCACTTCGTGATGCCGCTCAGCCATGGCCGGCTGGTAAATATCAACCAGTTGCCTCACCACATCGGAGAAGTCAACCGGGCCGCGATCGATGTGAAGCGCACCAGCTTCCGCCTCGGCCAGATCCAGCGTGGTGTTCAGCAACTGCAGGAGCTTATCCAGCCCTTCAATCGCTTCCCCAACCGAGTCACGCCACTTCTCATTCCCTTCATTGCATAATGCGGATTCGAGCGTTCCACGAATCAAGGTTACCGGGCTTTTCAGATCATGCGCCACAGCGCCGGTGACCGTGCGAAGCTGATTCACCGAAGACTGAAGCCGGTCCAACATGCGATTAAACGTCTTCGCCAATCGCGAGATTTCGTCCGAATTCACTGGCTCAGGCAACCGCTCTTCCAGGTCTTCGGTGCCAATTCGCGCCACCGTTTCCGTAATGCGTTCAACACGGAGAAGAGTACGACGTGCGCTCCAATAGGAGATTACGAAACCAAGCAGGAACATCCCGCCCCAGACCATGAGAAAACGACGGGCCAATATGTGCAGCAGATGTTTAGCGCCACGATCCGAGAGTCCTAGATACACAGTCCTTCCGTTTTGCGCTTTGACAACGACTCGAAAAGTTTGCGGCCATCCTTCCACTGCTATGGATTTCGGAGCGCCCGGAACGAGCTTCGCCCGCTGAATCGCTGTGACAAAAGCATCCTTGGAGCTTGGGCCGACCCACAACGGAGCTTCACTGTTATTGGGATCAGTTGCCAGGAAGAAGACAGAATTCAGCCTTTCCCCGCGAGAATTGCGCTCATCCGGTACTTCCTGAGTAGCAAGCTCGGCCACTTCGCGAACTATCCGCTTGTACAGGTGATCGCTCGGAGTATCGGCCGAGACCTGAGCAAGAACCTCCGCTTCGCCGGTAAGCCAGGTGTCGCTGCGCTCGCGGATGCCCTGAGCGACAAGAAAATAAACGATGGAGAACGCCACAGCCGTTCCAAGCGCGAACGCCAGCGTCGTCCAAATCGAAATCCGCCAGGCGGCGGTCGCGCGTAAATTCTTAGGCATTCTTGAGAACATAGCCAACACCACGAATGGTGTGGATCAGCGGCCGCGGCGTGTCATGGTCCACCTTGCTGCGCAGACGATAGATATGGACGTCCACCACGTTGGTGGCCGGATCAATTCGCATCCGCCACACATGGTCCAAAATCATGGTACGAGTTACCACACGACCTTCATTCCGGCAAAGATATTCCAGCAGTGAAAACTCTTGTGGAGTTAGTTGCAGCAAGTGATCGCCCCGCCGTGCTTCACGACGCACCAAATCAAGCTGCAAGTCGGCAGCTTGCAAACGCACCGATTCATTCTGTGGAACCGCCGACCGGCGCAGAAGATTTCTCAGTCTCGCCAGCAGTTCCGGCAGCGCGAAGGGCTTCGTGAGGTAGTCGTCTCCGCCCTGCTCCAACCCCCGCACCCGCTCACCCACGGAACGCCGTGCCGACAGGATCAAAACTGGCGCCGAACTACCTTGAGCGCGGCACCGGGCAATCAAGTCCAATCCATCCATGTCCGGAAGGCCAAGGTCGATGATGAAGGCATCGTGAATCCCTTCCAGGGCCATGGCCTCCCCAGCCTTCGCCGTGCTGGCCGTATCCACCTGGTATCCGGCCTCTTCCAGCGCGCGTTTCAGGAACTGCTGAATGGGCTCATCATCCTCTACCACCAGCAATCGCATAGGAACTCCCTGCCAGTCCAAAACTTTACACCTCCAGGTGGGATGCAGGAAATAGAACTCAGTAAACGGTAGTGGTTCAGTTTCGATCTGCTTTGAAAGGGTACGACTTTAGAGCCTGCGGAAAAACTCACGAATGCGCGGATCACCGTGGAAGAGCGGCCCTTCAGTGCCGCGTAAGTCCCGTGAAATCAGCGCGGGGCTTTAGCCCTGGTGGTCGCCCTTTCTGTTTTTCCGCAGCCTCTTCAGTCGTGCCGTAAATACCGCTGGGGGAATGCGTCTGAGCCACTACCCTGCAAATTCCCCCAACCGGCAACCACTATTCACTGCGGATGCCAGGTCATGTCCACGCGCACTGGCATCTCGTTCTTCACTCGTATCGTCAGGAGCGACGGCGGGTCGATTTTGAAATCGGAAAGTGTAGCCGGAATTGTCCCCGTGATGTGAGTCTTGCCGCCTTGCGTCTCCAGTTTGAAAGGAATCTGTTTGTACTGGGCGGTCTGGCCGGCGAACTGAATCTCCAGATCGGCGTTAACGGTCGCCGATGCAGCCGCCGATTCGGGCAGGTGGGTGCGCACGGTAACGATAGGGAACTCCGCGCCGCGCGTGACCTGAATCATATGCAGATCGCGGTTGCTGTCCCCCGAATCAAACGACTTCACCGCTACCGCGATCAGGAAATCGCATTCTCCCGCGTGGCAAACGCCCTTGCCTCGCGCCGCATGGCTCACGCCCTCGGACTCATGCAGTGGGTGCGACACATGGTACGTCAGACTACTTTGTTCCAGCACCCACTGGCTATCCGATCCGCCAAACGCCGGCAACGCCAGAAGCACGAAGGCAATCAGTATTTTCTTGTTCATAAATTGTGCTTAGAATTTCACCGATACCGAAAGCAGAGCCGCCCCAAAGGCCCCGGCCGTCACGATAGCGACTGGCCCATGCGCGGAGGCGATGCCATGAACCTTTTCCCCTTTGTTCTTTTCGTCGAAAGCCATAATCCCCAGGATGGGTGTCAAAATCATTCCCGGCCCATGTATCCAAGCCATGGCCTTGTGGAAACGGATCGGACCCCGGCTTTCGGTTCCAGGCACCCTGGGCGCGCGGATGGCGTAGTAAGCGGTCATGAAATACAAGTCTCCCGTCACCGCCCCAAGAGCCGTATGCAGATCGCGCGAGGTCGTGCTCGTGTTCTTCCCTCCGGCGTTGATCGAAGTGGCAAGCGTGGCAATCAGCGGAATGGTCGTGATCAAACCCAGTCGTTGATGGATCTTTAGCATGTGGGTTCGCTTGTCGAGCAACGCCTGCTCTCGTGGATTCCCCTGAGTCTGCTCCGGAGAAATGCCTAGATCGGAAAGCGAAGGCGCCGTCGCACTGCTGGACGTCGCAATGCTGGACGGCGCGTTCGGCAAATTGTCCGGTGACGCTGCCGCTGGTTTTGCGCTGATTGGTTCGCCCGCCTCCAGCTTTTCGTCCACAACCGCCGTCCCCGTCCCACTGACTGTCGCGGAAGGAATCTCCAGCGTCTTGAAACCGGCGGCCTCAATCTTCAGCCGGTAGTTGCCCGGTGGCAGGCCGTCAAACCTGTAAGTGCCGTCCGTCCCAGTAGTCGTGCTTCGAGTCTGGCCATTTTCTACACTCTCTACAGTTGTCACCGTCACCGTGGCATTCGGAACCGCGTTACTGGACGCATCGGTAACCCTGCCCGTCAATGCTCCCATTCCAGCCGTCTGAGCGACCAGAGATGGCTCGATCGCAACCACCAGACAAACAAAAAAAACGAGGCCACGGACACCATTATGCCGGTTGCGAAAGATCTTCCTCAACATCCTTCACCTCACCCTTTCCGATGGTGCCATGACCTCGTGTGGTTCGAGGGCTACAAAAACTTAAGATATGTCCGCAACATAACCGGGCCTTTTCCGGAAGATGACAATTTGTTCATGAATCGACCATCTGCGCATTTCCTCTCCCAACTGCGACTATGATTCCATCCAGATTGCCGCCCAGAGTTGAGGTGTTAAGGTGAAATACATTCGTCAAGTGAGCCACGCGGTCTTCCTGATGATCATCTGCAGTACATGGCTTTGGGGTCAGACCCTCAAGGCCAGACCAGCGGAACCCACTCCGCAACCATCTGATTCCGTTCCCTTGCCAGCGCCGGCCAGTTCCATTCCCTTGACCGTTCCGTCAGGCGCCCCTCTGAAGATAGCGCTCGATACCGAGGTTCGAGTTCGCCAAGTGGGGCAGGCGATTCATGGCAAAACAACAGAGCCGGTGTATGCGTTCGACAAGCTGCTGATTCCGGCGGGGACGGTGGTTAACGGAAGAGTCGCGGCCATTGATAGTGTGCCACGGAAGAGGCGGGTGCTGGATGCGACGGATGGGAATTTTTCTCCGGTGCGGCATGTTCACGTGCAGTTTGACGAGCTCGTGATGGCCGACGGGCGGCATGTAGCGCTGCAGACAGTGGCGTCTCCGGCGCCCGACGGAGTTCTGCGCTTTGTGTCGGCGAATGAGACCGAAAAGAAAAATAAGCTGGAGGATGCAGCAGGGAAAAAAATGAGTGCGACGCGGCAGGCGATCCATCAGCAATGGAGCGATTTGCAGAAGCAGATCCACGAGCCGGGCAAGATGCACAAGCTGAAACGGATCGCCCTGGCGCAGCTTCCCGTGCATCCGCAGTACATCGACGCGGGTACGAGTTTCAACGCGGACTTGCTGCAACCGTTGGATTTTGGAACGGAGGCGGTGAATCCGGAGGAGCTTGCCAACATAGGATCCCCGCCTCCGAACGGAAGCGTGGTGCATGCGCGCTTGGTCACGCCGCTGAGTTCTTCGACGGCCCAGAAGGGAGATCCGGTGGAGGCGCTGATAACCGAGCCGCTGGTGGTTTCAGATCATCTGATTTTGCCCGAGGGTAGCGTGATTAAAGGCTCAGTAGCCGAGGTACAGGCGGCGCGCCGAATGGGACGCAACGGGCAGTTGCGAATTCTCTTCCGTCAGGTTGCGCCGCCAAACGGCATGGAACAGAAGGTCGAGACGAATCTCGAAGGCGTCGCCGTGGCCAAGGACCAGCACCTGAAGCTGGACGCCGAAGGTGGAGCTCAGGTGACCACGCCGCGGACGCGGTATTTGACGACCGGGATCGCTGTCATGCTTGCAGCGACACAAGCGGCCCCGGATCGAGATGCGGGCCGGGGCGGGGCAAGTGGCGGAGAAGCCGGAGGCAGCGCGGCGAACGGAGCATCCGGATTCCGCTTTGTGGGAATGATTGTGGGATTGGCTGCGCATTCGCGCGTAGTGTCTGCCGGATTCGGATCGTATGGCGCGGCGATGTCGATCTATTACCACTTCCTGGCGCGAGGACGCGATGTGGTCTATCCGAAAGACATGGCCATGGTGATCGGGCTTGGAACCCGGGACACCAACTTAAGTAGCACGGCTGGACCGTCGGCACAGTGATATCTGAGGCATTCCTCGGGACTTACTAGCGACTAACTGCCGGCGTTAGCCATCATTAACGCGAACAGCGCAGGCAGATAGATGATCGTAGCCTGCAGCAACCGCCGAGCCGGCGGCTTCGATGCCGCTGCCGTAGCTGGCAATTGCGGGTACGCCATTCCCATCGACACGCGGAACAGCGCCGCTCCCATCAGGATCGCTCCAACCAGATACACGCGCCCCGCCATTCCCAGTGCAACCGGCATAAGGCTCACCGGAATCAACGCTCCGGAATAGGCCAGAATCCGCCACACGGTGGACTTTCCATCGGAATCGACCACCGGCAACATGCGAATTTCGCCTTGTGCATAATCCTCCCGATATAGCCATGCGATCGAGAGAAAATGCGGAAACTGCCAGACGAACATGATGGCAAAAAGGATCAGAGTCTCAACTTCCAGTCTTCCGCGCACCGCCGTCCAACCTAGCACCACCGGCATTGCTCCCGGAAACGCGCCCACGAATGTGCACACCGGAGAAACTTTTTTCAGTGGAGTATAGGCCGCCAGATACACCAGGGAGGTTAAAAACACCAATAACCCAGTTAGTAAGTTGGCATAGATCGCAAGATAAATCGACCCACCCAGAGTCAGCGCCAGACCTACTATAGCCGCGTGTGCCCGGCTCATTCGTCCCGAAGGCAAAGGACGCAGAGCGGTGCGTCGCATCCGCCCATCCACGCTCGATTCCAGCACTTCGTTCAGCGCCGCCGTTCCACTTGAAACCAGAGCCACACCCAACAGGGCATGCAGCAAGCCCAGCGAACACGACGTTACACCCAAACGGTGTGCGCCAAAGAAATACCCGCACCACGCCGTAAGGACAATAAGAGTCGTAATGCGCGCCTTAGTCAGTTCGGCGTAATCGCGCAGCAGAGAAACAGGTTTTTGCAACATGGACCCCACACTCGCCCGTCTGACCCTCCCGCCCCCCATCCGGCGGTTTAGCTCAAACCAGCAGTCACTGAACAATCCCCACGGAACACACGACCCCGAAAGACAGCATTGGTACCGCGCCCACTGCTCAATGTCAAGTCAAAATTAAAGCGAAGCCGTGTCTTGCCCTCAGATGCTCGCACCAAAACACAGTCCTTGGCAAACGTCGTCGGCAAACAACGCAGCAACTACTACTAATGAACGCCCGCAGGACTCGAAACGTTGAATGTCTCGGGCGGATCAAAATAACACCGATGCCAGAGGGCCGCATCCGTCAGATTGCCCGCCTTCCATTGCTGCACCGTGGGCATCGTGATGGCGATCATGCCGCCATCGACGGAATCGAACATCAACACCACTCCCGCCAGTTCCTGCGATCTTGCCGCCAGTTCCGCGTAGATCTTGTCGAGCAAAGACTTGGCGAACTCCAGCTTTGCTGGCGCGCCGCTGTTCTTCTCGTCTTCCTGTGCCTTTTGCACCGAGACGATTTTCACGCTCTTGCCCCGCAGCGGCTCCCAATCCCCCGGGAACGGCGCAACTTCCTCGCGCGTAACCAGAAACAGATCGGCCACCACCGCCGTGGCTTTCGTGCCCACCAACGGAACCTCTGAGAACCCCTCCGGCATCTCCAGACTAGTGCGCCAGATCCATCCCCGCGACAGGCCCGAAATCCGCACGTGAACCCAGTCCGCATTGAAGTCCAACATCTCAAACTCATCGTGCGCGCTCGCCAAAAACAATGTCTTGGCATTCAAACTGGGAGACGCGACTACCGGCGTTCCGGTTTTCTTTATCGCCACCAGATTCTTCGGATGTGCCTGGTTCTTGAGCACTTCCTCCAGGCTCGCCACCTCCGCCTGCAAGTTGGCTTGAGTTCGGGACTGATCGGAAGGCTTCTGCGAATTTTTCGAATCCGCCAGCTGCTGACCCGACAAGCCCGGCGCCAATGAAGGCAGGAAAGTGTGCCCGGTTTCCGTCGACTGGGGAATCGGCGCCGACATCGTAGGTTCCGCTTTGTCCGGCACCGCCGCCGATCGAGCGCTCGCCGAAATGCTTTCGCTTGCAGTCTCCCTGGAGTTCCCGCCCGTCGCACCCGGGCTGCCCGCCAGCAGATCCGTCAACTGGTCCAGCAGGTCGGATTCGAGCCGGCCATTCGAAGTCAACAGTTGGTATCCCGAACGAGATGGAGTTGAATCCGTGTGCCAGGCCGTCACCTTCGTGTTCACTCGCACCACCGCTCCGCCCGTCGCAGTCGAACTCACCTGCACGACGGATTGGTAATAAGCCCGCTGGTACTGATTCAACGGATGATCCCCCGGCAAGGCGAATCCCTCCAGCGCCGGCAACCGTCCGCGCATGGAGGGTTGCAACTCCTTCAGCGCTTTCTCCACTGCGCTTTTCGACTGGTGGTAATTGCGCTCGTATGGCCCACCTTGCGCGCTTGTTTGCGCCCGCCCGCTGGCGGTCCCCAAAAGTAAGACCAGCAGAAACGCGAGACCTCCACGGGTCATGGCACCAGCTCCAACTGGTCGCGTCGAATCCATCCGTGCTCTCCATCGTGGGTTTCAACCCCGTACCAGTAGGGAGTTGCAATCTGAATCAGGACTTCCACCCCAGGCTCCAGGGATTTCAGCTTGCTCGCGGTATGGAACGGAGCCGACTGAAGCGCGGCCCCAGGCTTTTTGACCAGCCGCTCCACCTGACGCCGCAGCTCGGCAACGTGTTGCTCCAGCGTTTCAGCAGGCTGCTCATGCGCCGCCGCTTGGCCGCTCTTCTCCTCGCCATTCGTGTTTTCGATGGATTTCTCCGAGGGCGGAGTGCTCAGCACAACCGTGTCATCGCCGATGCCGAAGTTTTGCCTCGCCAAGCGCTCTTGTTTCGCCTGCAAAGCCTCGGCGGTTTCCTTTTTCATCAGTTCGACCGCGTCTAGGTGTTCCTGGATGTCCTTGTACTCGCTGCTTTCCACCGACCCATTCGAGAGATGAACACTGTGCCGGATATCCTCCACAAACCGCGCGTCAATCCGCAGCACGGTATTTCCGAGGCCTTCTACCTGTACCACGTAGCGCACCGCCAGCGTCCCAAGATCGCCGCCGTCTTTGAAATTTCTCGGATCGATCGCGTGCAGCCGCACCTTGTAGAAAACCTTGCCGCCCTCCGTCCACGCCGGAAAAACCGGCGTTGATGTGGCCGCGACCGCTCCCTTGACGTACTGGTCTTTGTCGTATTCCTTGGTTCCCCGGATAATCGTGTTCCCCGCCACGTCTTCCACCACCCGCGCCACTTCGCCCTCCGATAGCGGGATATTGACGATCAGGCCTGCACCGTAATCAAAAGCATCTTTTTTTTCACGGCCATGCGAAGGAATCGCCGCCGCGGTCAGCAGAAGAAAAACTGCGGCCACCCGTAGATGTAGATCCCGCAGATGTAAATGAGGATAAAGCGCGAGATCAGACACAACTCGATGGCACACCACCCCTCCATTAAGCCCCCTACCGAGAAAACTCTTGTCCCTGATCACAACCGGCTCCAGCATCCCTGTTGCAAGAGTCTTATACGCTGCGTTGACCGCTGTCAACTCGCGCCTCCGAAGCGCTGTCCTCGGGTCACCCTCCTGAAGATGTAAACAATTTGTAAAAAAAATATTGCAAACCCCCTTGCACTTTGACAATCACTGGTAGTACTATTCGGCGCCTGTGGGGTGGTTGGACCACTCAACCGCAAAAAAAACTTTGCCTTTTCCTGCTCGAACATAGGAGCCAGGTAACGGTCTGCACGCTTGATCGTTGCCCGGCTGCGGTTGTTCGCGCTTTGCGGTGAGTGGGGCTTTTGCAAAATCTATGAACGTTGTCTGAGGAGTGCAGCATGCGTATGTGGGCGCAGTCTCATCTCTGTCAGAAGCCGCAGCGGCTAAATTCCGTCCTCGCCGCTGTATTCGCGTTGACCATTCTGATTCTGGGCGCCAGCACGTCGGCGAGCGCGCTACCAGCCTTTGCCCGGAAGTATGGGCTTCGTTGTTCGGCCTGCCACGAGTCCTGGCCCGCCTTGAACAACTTCGGGCTGAAGTTCAGGGACAATGGCTATCAGTTGATGAACGACCGCGATGCTCCCATCTGGCAGAATCCCGGCTACTGGCCGGTGACCTTCCGTATCACGCCGATCTGGCACCGCGTGAGCAGCCTTAACCAGGTTGACACCTATGACTCGACGACCGGATTGATTACCGGCTCCACGACCCAACGCATTACCTCGACCGGCTTCGACCTGAGCGGACTCGACTTCCACACCGGTGGAACTCTGGAGAAGAACATCTCGTTCTACGTCTTGCCGTCATCCGACTCCACCGGAGCGTTTCACTTTGAAAGCGTCAACGCCCGCATCGATAACATCGGGGGCAGCCCCTGGCTCAACATCAAGCTAGGTCGATTCGAGCTCAACAACCTGCTTTCTGAAAAGCGCACTCTGTGGCTCACCGGTAACGGCGGTATCTATCAGACTTATCACTTCGTCCCGGTGAATGACGGGAACTTCGTCGGGCAAATGGGCGACAACCAGTTCGGCGTTGAGTACATGGGACACTCGGTCGACGATCGGACGCGCATTTCCGCAGCCCTGCTCAGTTCCAGCGATGGCAACGTCGGCCTGATTACCGGAGCCAACTCCTATAGCGGATTCTTTACCTTCGACCAAGCCTTTGATGCCGGCAAGTTGGGGACGGAGCGTATCGGAGCCTACGCCTTTGTAGGAGATGCGGCAACGTACTATCTGACTTCCGGCGGGGCGCCCCTCGGCGGTTCGGGAATCGGAAACAAGGGATTCAGTCGTGTGGGCTTTTACGGGCAGTTCTACCTCGGTCCCCACTTTGACCTCAACGTTGTGACTCAACACGGTTCGGATAACGTATGGTTCGGACAGGGCTATGGCGACGCAATCAACACAAATGGCAATGGAGGTGTAACCTGCACGGGTCCTGCTGGCAGCTCTGGTTGTCCTCCGAACAATACACCGGGATCAGTTCTTCCGGCCGGATCGCGGGCGCCCACCTGGAACGGCTACACCTTCGAAGCTCGCTACGTATATAGTCCGCAGCTGATCTTCAAGGCCGTCTACGAGGCGGAACGAATGTCGCAACAAGCCAACGGGTCGGGATCGGCTACCCCCTCCCCGTCCAACCTGGGAAACATCAACAACTATTCGATCGGTTACCGCTACAACCCGTTTATGACCAGCCGGGCCGGCTTTGCCTATTTCGGCGAGTTCAACTTGTTCCAGAGCGCTGTGGGGCCTCTTAACTCGTCTAATCATGCCACCTATCAAAACACCAGCGAATTGCTGTTCGGAATGGACTTTGATTTCTGATCAGGATGAATCCGCTGGCGAACTCGTTTCGCCAGCGCTGACTTCAGTTGAAGGGTGCTGACTATGAACAGCTTGAAGCCAATGCGTTTCACCGCGATCCCTTGCACTGCGATTCTAGGTTCGACGATTCTGGGACTGGTCCTCGCCGCCGGGTTCACTCCCCGGACCTTCGCCCAGGATGCCCCCGACGTGGGCCCCAAGCCTCGCGTCGTAGTGAAGTCCAGGGAGAGCCATATCGGCAATATCACCGGCCACTCCGCCGACGCCAAATCCGACTACCGCCGCTACTGTGCCGGCTGTCACGGCGAGTACGGCGATTCCAACGGCGAGAACGCCATTTGGCTCGACCCCAAGCCGCGCGACTTCACCATCGCCACTTTCAAATGCCGCTCTACCCTCACCGGCACGCTGCCCACCGATGAAGACCTCTTCAACACCATCGGACGCGGCATTACCAACTCCAACATGCCGGTCTGGAATACCTTCACTAAACAGCAAAAAGCCGACTTGGTGGCCTACATCAAGATCTTCTCGCCCCGTTGGGAACACGAAAAAGCCGGCACGCCCATCACCATTCCCGCCGAGCCCGCGGTCACCATCGACAGTATTTCCCACGGCAAAGCGCTCTTCACCAAGTTGGAATGCTGGAAGTGTCACGGTACGCACGGGGAAGGCGACGGCCCATCCGCCTCAACCCTCACCGACAGCAAGGACAATCCAATTCGTCCCTACAACTTCGCTTTGGGTAAGAATGATTCCCGCTTTAAGTGCGGCAGCACCAACCAGGATATCTACAAGATCTTCATGACTGGCGTCGATGGCACTCCCATGCCTTCCTTCGCGGATGTGATTCAGCCGAACGACGCTTGGGATCTCGTCCACTTCCTGCGCACCTTGCAGGTCAACCGTCACAGCAAGGAAAACGAAGTTCTGTCGGCGGCGCACGGAGTTATCCCCCCATATGTGGATAAAACCCCCGCGCCGGCAGCCGCTCCAGCCGACAGCAAGTCGCCCGGTGGCGGCCAGTAAGTGATTACCCGATTTATCGAACACGGTCTATCGAAGTAAGACTCCAGAAGGGAGTACTCGACATGCGCACCAAACAAACTCTGCTAGCTCTTTTGACGTTGCTCGTATGCTCGTCCCTGATGTTTGCTGGAACCGTTAGCGGCAAGGTGACCTTCACCGGCACACCCGCCCACATGAAACCCATCGACATGTCCAAAGAACCCAGCTGCGCCAAACAGCATGCCACACCCATAAATGTCGAAACGGTTGTAACCGGCGCCAACAACGCGTTGGATAACGTGGTGGTGTACGTTTCCTCCGGAGCTCCCGACGACGGCCAGGTTCCGACGCAGGCTATCACCTATACCCAGAAAGGTTGCCAATATATTCCGCATGTTCTGGCCATGCACGTCGACCAGGAATTCCAGATCATCAACGCCGACCAGACTTCGCACAACATTCACCCTCTGCCCAAAGTGAATATTGAGTGGAACAAATCCCAGCCCCCGGGTACGCCGCCCATCAAAGAGAAGTACGACAAGCCCGAATTTATCGAGGTGAAGTGCAACATCCATCCCTGGATGCACGGCTGGTTCGTGGTCCTGAAGACGGGGCACTTCGATGTGAGCAAGGAGGGAGGCGATTTCAAACTGCCGAACCTGCCTCCCGGCAAATACACCATCACCGCCTGGCATGAGTCCTACGGCACACAAACTGCCGACGTGACCATCACCGGCAATGAGACCAAAGAACAGAACTTTACCTTCAAGGCGAAGGCCTACTGACGCCCCGGCGGCGGAGCTGAACCGCTCCGCCGAGTGCGTGAAAGCGCGGAAGCGGTGACAAGCTAATGGGAGAGAAATGGAGTCAGGTCGCAACCCCGCACTCTGCGACCGGGCCAATTATTGACTTGACAAATCGTCATCCTCGGCACAGAGTTCTGCGCCGGAAGGACTGGTCAGCGCAGATAGCCTGCCCAGCTTGGCGTACAGCGGGCTGACGGTAGACCAAACGCCAAATCACAGCTGGGGACAGGGAGGGTATATGGAAACTGCAATCGGAGTATTTGCTTCACGTGATCACGCGGAGCGCGCGGTCAAGGAGTTGCGCGAGCGGAGTGTGCCGGAAGAATCCATCGTTTTCCTGACGCGGTCGGAAAATGAAGCCAAAACCATCGCCAAGGAACTCGGCGCATTTGTGGGAGGCTTCATGGGAGGAGCCGCCGGCGTCACCACTGGTGTGGTCGCTGCAACCCTGCTTCTTCCCGGCATCGGGACGGTATTCGCGCTAGGGATCGGCGCCGCTGCCTTGCTCACGGGCGCGAGTGCCGGAGCGGGTGCGGGCTCCGCCCTCGGATCGGCGGCATCACACGAGGCGGACGAGCCCCAACCGACCACCCCAGAAAAGTGCTCGGACGACGTCGCATTCTTCCGCGAAGTCCTCAAAGAAGGGCGTTCCCTGATCGTGGTTCGCACCGAATCAAAGGACCTTGCCGTCTCCGCCTGCGCGGTGCTTGACCGCCTGGGAATCGGAATGCAAGGATCCACCCCCGTGAGGATGCAAACTGCTATTCGGCAGGTCGGCGGAGTAACCGTCGTTGACATCAGCGGAAGAATTACGTTGGGAGAAGGGAACGTTATTCTCCGCGAGATCGTTCGAGATCTTGCGGAAAAAGGCAGGAAAGCGATCGTCCTGAACTTGGGCGAAGTTCAGTACGTAGACAGTTCCGGAGTCGGGGAATTGGTCAAGGCTCACACCACGGTTCGAAGCCAGGGTGGGCATCTGAAACTCGCCAATCTGAATAAGCGCGTACACGATTTGCTTGAGCTGACCCTGCTATCCGCAGTTTTCGACATTCAAAAGGATGAGGCTAGCGCGATCCAGTCCTTTGCCGGCCCGTCACAAGCGGTGGCTTAATGTATTGGCGGTGACCGCTCCAGATTGTTTTCGAGGCTTGGGCTGGCCAGTATTGGTCAGCCCAAACATTCAATTATGAAGATGAACAAATGTTCATGAAGACTTCAGGTGGCGTTCAGGTTCTTCAGTTACAATTCGCACGCCGCACTCGTTAGTCGGCGTCAAAAAGCGACTGGTTTTGACGAAGGCATTAGGCCGGATACGAAAGCCGGTGGGAGCGAACATCATGGCGAAATTCTTTGCGGTCACCATCATCGTAATCGCGATCCTTTCCGCGATCCCCATCCTTCGACATACCTGGGTGGCGCCCGAAGACATCTCGACTCACGGTGCTCTGATCGATGACCAGATGTCGGAAACTATGGCCGAGGCTGGAATCTCTTTTCTCGCCGCACAGTTCGTCTTGGCTGCGTTCATCTGGATGTTCTCCAACCCCGGCCCCAATGCAAAGATTAAGAAATTTCCGGGCGGCGCCAAAGGTTTGGTGATTGCTGCCTTGCTGGTCGTGGGCTTAGAAGTCATGGCCCTCGGAATCTTCGGAGTGAAGGCATGGGCCAATGTGTATCTCACCCCGCCATCGGCCGACGCCATGCCCATTCAGGTCCAAGCCGGACAGTTCGCTTTCTATTTCCGCTACCCCGGCCCTGATCGAACCTTTGGCCCCCTTCACGCGGAACTCATTAATGAGGGATCACAGAATTTCTTTGGTCTCGACCCCGAGCACGATGTCGATTCCAGAGACGACATCGTGACCGCTGAAATGGCTATCCCCGTGAACAAGGAAATTCATTTGCTCATGCATGCGAAGGATGTTGGTCATTCCTTTTTTGTGCGCGAGTTGCGCGTGCAACAGGATTTTGTCCCCGGCCTGGATGTTTCTCTCCACTTCACCGCCACGAAGGTCGGTAAGTATGAAATCGTCTGCACCCAGCTGTGTGGCTTGGGACACTACAACATGAAGGCATACCTCGAAGTAATGTCCCAGCAAGACTTCGATGATTGGCTGAAGAAAGAACAGGCAATGCAGTAACTCTTCCCGACCGCACTCATGCGCGGTCGGACCGAGAGACATCTCTTTTTGAGGTGAGGGCAAATGCACGACATGTCTGCGCACGCGGTGCAACACCACGCTCCGACAAGTTTCATTCGGAAGTACGTCTTCAGTCTGGATCATAAGGTCATCGGCAAGCAGTATTACGCGCTCGCCCTGGTCGCCGCTTTTGTCGGAATGTTTCTTTCCTGGATGATGCGCATCCACCTGGCTTGGACCAACGCTGCCATCCCCGGCCTGCAATTGCTTTCGAAGACTGGCGCTCCCGGCGGCGTGATGACGCCCGATTACTACCTCCAACTAATGACCATGCATGGCACCATCATGGTCTTCTTCGTGCTCACCACCGCCCCCTTCGCAGCCTTCGGTAATTTCTTCCTGCCCATCCAGGTCGGCGCCGAGGATATGCCGTTCCCGCGCTTCAACATGATGTCGTTCTGGGTCACCTTCTCCGCCTTCATCGTCCTCATGGCTTCATTCTTCGTGGGCGATGGACCAACCCTCGGCGGCTGGACCCAATATGCGCCGCTCAATGCGGTGGGCTCCATTGGGGGTCCAGGCCAAGGCTCGGGCGTCATCCTTTGGGCAGCTTCCATTGGCCTGTTTTGCGTAGGTCAGTTGTTAGGCGCACTGAACTTCATCACCACCACCCTCGATCTTCGCGTCAAAGGCATGAGCCTCATGCGTCTGCCACTCAGCGCCTGGGCATGGTTCATTACCTCTTGCATGGGCCTGACCGCATTTGCCGTGTTAATGCCGGCATGTATCCTCGTCATTCTCGATCACGTGGCCGGAACCAGCTTCTTTGTCGCATCGAATCTGGTGCTCAACGACCAACTGGTGCCGCACTCCGGAGGGTCGACTCTTCTATGGCAGCACCTGTTCTGGTTCTTCGGGCATCCTGAGGTCTACATCGCGATCGTGCCCGGTATCGGCATCATTTCCCACATCCTGATCGCCAACATGCGCCGCCCGATGCTGAGCCATAGGACGCTGATCTATTCGATGGGTGCACTGGCTGTCCTCAGCTACATGGTCTATGGGCATCACATGTTTGTCAGCGGGATGAATCCGTTTTCCTCGCTGGCCTTCTCTTTCCCCACCTTGGTCATAACCATTCCGTCGACCATCATCGTGCTGATCGCCACCTTCAGTCTGTATGGTGCCAAGCTGCGCATCAATTCCGCTTCTCTGTTTTCTTTGGGTTTTATTTCGATGTTCGTCAGCGGAGGCGTAAGCGGTTTCTTCCTGGCTCAACCCTCAATCGATATCATGCTCCATGCGACTTACTTTGTCGTGGGCCACTTCCACCTGGTGATGGGTGTCGCCGCGATGTTTGGCATCTTCGCCGGAACTTACTTCTGGTTCCCCAAGATGGTCGGACGAATGATGAACGAGACTCTGGGGAAAATTCATTTCTGGCTCAGCTTCGTGGGCGCCTATTGCATCTTTATGCCCTTCCATTACCTGGGCATGGCCGGCAACGTCCGCCGCTACTCCACCTTCGTCGATGACTTCCTGCAGCCGCTGATCCCGGTGCATCGCTTCATCACCGTCGCTGCTCTCATCACCGGTGCCGCCCAGCTGGTTTTTCTCTACAACCTGATTCACAGCCGTTTCTGGGGCAAGCCCGCAACCGATAACCCCTGGGAAGCCACTTCGCTGGAGTGGAGCACGGCTACCCCTCCGCCTTTCGATAATTTTGGCGGTAAGCATCCGGTCGTTTATCACGATCCCTATCAATACGGCGTGCAGAGTTCAGTTGGTGACTACGTAATGCAGGCGTCGCCCGAGCAAGTCAAGACAGAGGAAGAAGAGAAGTAGTGTAGGGCACGGCTTCAGCCGTGCCGCCCGGAGCCAACAATGACACGGGCTTTAGCCCCTGAGGGGCACGCAATTTATGGCAACGACAATACCTGAACCGCCGCAAATCGATCCGCACCGTTTGCCCGGGCCAAAGCACTCGGGGAACGGCGGTTGGCGCGACCTCGTTCCGCCCAATGGTGCCCCCCGCGTAGCGCTCCACCACTCGCCGCCTCCGTCCTCGACCGGCATCTACGTAGTGCTTTTCGCCATTACGATGATGTTTGCTGCGTTCAGCAGCGCTCTGATCGTGCGGAAAGGTTCATCGCTGGACTGGCAAACCTTCACGCTCCCCTCGATTCTCTACATCAACACCCTGATCCTCCTCGCGAGCAGCGTTACTCTCGAAGTCGCGCGTCGCCGTGTCGCTACTTTCATGGGCGGCCTGAAGAGTCATGCTGAGAGCCCGACGCGCTGGCTCTACATAACCTTGTCTCTCGGCCTGCTTTTTGTGGCTGGCCAGTACTTCGCATGGTCCCAGTTGAGGACCGAGGGCCTGTATCTAGCCACGAATCCAAGTAGCTCCTTCTTCTATGTACTTACTGCCACCCATGCGCTGCATGTGCTGGGTGGTCTGGGTGGGCTGATCTATGTCATTCGCATGCTAGGGAAGTCAGCCCTTCGGCGTAGCACGCTCGACGCGACCGCGCGCTACTGGCATTTCATGGACGTTCTTTGGCTGTACCTGCTTTGCCTGCTGTGGATGAAACTTTAACGGACTCCAACTATTAGGAGGCGACGTGAGCCAAGCGGATTTGACAATGGAAGGACACTCGGCAGGCCTGACCGTAGGACCCGCTTTTTCGATTCCTACAAAAAAGCTGGCCATGTGGCTGTTCATTATCGCGGACACCATGACTTTTGCCGCGTGCCTGGTAGCCTATGGATTCCTGCGCAATGGAACTCCCAACTGGCCCCGACCCTTCCACAGCATCACCAATGTCGCGCTCATGACCTTCATTCTTCTGACCAGCAGCCTGACCATGCTGATCGGATTGCGCTCAGCGCGCGCGGGCGACAAGGCCGGAGCCTTCCGCTGGATCATGATTACCGCGGCCCTCGGTATTGTTTTCGCCCTGCTCCACATTCGTGAATGGCTGGCGCTCATCGATGAAGGCATGCTCATGTTTAAGAACCCCTGGGGAACGGGGCTGTTCGGGGCGTCATTTTTCAGCATCACGGGCTTGCACCTCACCCACGTTACCAGCGGCGTAATCGCTTTAATCGCTGTCGGCATCCGCTACAAGGGCGGCCGCTACAATGCGGATGACATCGAGGTTCTCGGCCTTTACTGGCACTTCGTGGATCTGGTTTGGATGTTCGTCGTACCCTTGGTCTATCTTTTGAATCTCAGCCACTAGACCCAATAACTGGAGCAGAATGCGGAGCAAACTACTCGGAGCAAACTGATATGACAACCACAACAGCGGATGCGCACGACAAGAAGACCGGCGGAATCGGAAAAGATCTGATCGTGTATGTTTGCCTGCTCGCTCTCGCAGGCTTGCAATTCGTCATTGCCTATCAGAACATCGACGCTTCGCAAATGTTCACGCGCATGCTGGCCGTCGCCTGCGTCGAGGCCGGCCTGGCCGAATTGTTCTTCATGCATCTTTGGTCGGAAAAGCGCGCCTTTCTGCTCTTTGTCGTCATCTTTACCGTTTCTGTCCTGCTCGGGATGCAATATGGTTGGACCGACAGCTTCCGCATGCTCGTCGGAGCCGCGCCTTTTTCAAAATGACTGATGCGCCAGACAGCCGCGAGCTGACAGGCAAGTTGAGGGAAATGAGATGTCCAGAGGCAAGCTGAGGATCGAGAGACCGTTCCTGTACGTCGCCATTGCAATGGTTGCAGTGGTCATGCTCGCCGCCCCGCTTCCGGCCTTCTCTCAGAGTTGCGCGCTCTGTTATACGCAAGCGGCCTCCGCCGGTGCTCGAATGATTCAGGCCTTGCGTAGCGGGATTCTGATTCTCATCGTCCCTCCCACATGCATGTCGGTTGGCATGATCTTTATTGTGTATCGCAAACGCCATCAGTTCAGACGGGCCGATGACATGCCTAACCCTGACCGCGATTGGTAGTTGCTCAACGACAGTTACCAGGCGCAGCATGGCCGGCAAACCGTGCCTTGATCCAACTGATCTGGTCTGCGACCGACGCTCCCATCACCCCGCTGGCATCGACATCCGGATACTTCAAATAAAGGATTCGGCTCACTTGCTTGCACATGCGAGCCACGGTTTTCTCCGACATATCCACTGGTATAGCCGGGTCCGCCTCGCCACTGATTACGAGGAGCGGGCCGTGGGCTCGCTTTTCACCGGGAGTATTCCTGCTGAAAAATTCCTTTGCGAACGGATTGCTCTCCCACTCCGGTTTCAGCATTCCGCTTGTAAACTCCGGCTCCGTTTCTCCTCCGCAGGTCTCCGCGACGCGCTGGTACGCAGCCAGCGCCTCGTCTTTCAGCATGTCGCTCACCCGGAACTCCGGATAAAGCGCCTTAATGGTCGACGCTAGGACTAACAGCATGCGATTAGACAAAGAAGAACCCCGCGCGAAGCGCCGGTAAGTCTCCTGCCCATCCGCCACCCCCGAAGTGGCGATGCTGCCCAGATAATTGGGATCGCGCACGTCGCTCTCAGCCACGCCCACCGCGGCCAGACCTCCCTGAAAAGGTCCAACAGCGATCCATCTGGGCCCGATCTGTGGTACAGCCGCGCGCGCCGCCACCACCGAATACATGACGTCAAGCGCGTTCGACTCCATGTCCAGCACCGGCTTGCCGGAATCGGCGCCCAATCCCGAGTAGTCGGTCGCCACCACCGCATAGCCGAGATTCGCATACATCGCGAGAATCGGCCCCGCGCCCAGATTTTTCTTCACCGACGGAGCACACTGTCGCGCCGCTCCTCTGAACTCGTGCGCCCAGGCAATCACCGGCCACCCGCTTGCCGGAGGCTTGCCATCCGGAATCAGCACCACCGCCGAGACGGCCACGTCCTCTCCTGTCGCGGTTCGGGAGTGATAAAGAATCCGCAATGCCGATAATTCATAAGGAAGGTTGTACTGGTCGACCGTTTCCGACCGTATCAGTTCTCCAGGTTTGCCCGCAGGCAGCGGATGTGGCGTGTCATAAAAACTCGTCAGCGGAAGGGCACTGGCTGGCCGGAATCCTTTGCCTGCCGTCGTCTGAGCCATGCCAATTTCTGGATTTGCAAACAGCCCGGCCGAAATCAGACAAACGGCCGCGAGATACACCCGCGCATTGCGACTTGATGAATGGCAAAAACGGGGCTTCGTCATGTCGTCAGTAGGGGATGGTACCACCTTGACGTGACCGGCGAAATTCGACTTGATGCATCTGAACGGCGAAGGCCATTACTACGAACGCAAGTTGGGCAGTAAACGTTCGACCAACGCACCTGATCGAGGGATGAGGACCTGTGCTGAAGTGGCTGGACGAACGGAGAACAGAGGACAGCGGTACGAAAGCGACGGAGTCGCGCAGACGGTTGGCAGTTAGTGGCCGAGTTTGTCAGCAGCGACGTGCGGCGGAGCGAGTCTTGCAGCGCTCGGGGTTTGAGCTTCAGCACGCTGGATCGCCATTTGAAGAAACGGCGATGGACGAGGAAGAGGAGCGGCTGTCCGTAGGGGGATGGCCGGCGTGCTATGTGAATCAAGTCAATGCTTAGCAGCGTCACGGAAAGCATCGGGCGGGGAAAGGGAGCAGCGTGCTAGAAACAATTTGTCGGAAAGAGTGCCCTTTTGCCACCGGTCGATGTCTGTGAGAGTTGCCGCAGCGACGCGGTTGCGAACAACACCGGGATCGGTACCGGAACGCTCATAACGGACGGCACAAGGAGATTCGTTCTTAGGTAGTGGTGCCGTTTGATTTCCACAGGTCTAGGACCTCCCTGCCTGATGCGCTACACTCTGGACATGCCCAAACGCAAGCTCCGTATTGTAAAACGGGCCGCAAGTATTCCGATGCTTGGAGTCTGTGAATGCTGCAACGCGCAGTTTGGGGTAGCGGCTGAAGCGATGATCGACGAACATGCAGGTTTGGCAAGCATTAGCGACCAATTCGATGCCCACAAGTGCAAGCCCGTAGATAGCAGCCAAAACGCCCTCCGAATAGTGCGCGAAGCAACTGAAGGCAAATAAGCCTCTACTCTTTTTTTTGCCGCTTAAAGTAATAGAGATTACCAACAACCTGTACCAATTCAAAACCATCCTCACCCTGAGCGCGAAGACAATCTGACAGGTCTTTTAACCGCATATCTTTGTATTCAACGACTATGTTTTCCCACCTCATTGGCCCCTCCTGCATCGCCATAAAATTACGGTATCTAATCAGAACGGCAAGCGGTCTGTCGTTGTCTTGAATGACCAGCGTCTTGTCCAGACCATCCAATTGTGTGACGTTCAACGCACGCAAACGGCTGATTCCCACATGCTGCACGCTTGGGTCGAGGTACGGAATAGAAACCTGATTTGTCTTTGCCATAAAAATCCCCTATGCTGTTTTGTCCAGCGCCTTCAAAACTAATTCCTTGTCGATCCGCGCATTCGGCTTGCGCTCGGGTAGCAAGCTGCACAGTTCCTCAAGACTCCAGACATGATCCGTTAGACCCGCTTCCATCGCGGGCGTCACGCGCAGCGTTGTGTGGACGCGACAGAAGTTGTAATGGAAGAAATAGAGCGCAACTTGATGCGCATGGTTCTCAAATTTCTTACTGAAACCATTTGTCAGTCGCGTGAATCGCCGCATCCCCATTCGCATCGAAAGGTTCTGCCGCTCAACGTAGCTGGTGGAGATGTATTTCGGATTAGGATTTCCCGAGGGAACACCAGTTCGGCATCCGAAACAGGTTGCTGGGCTGTAGCGGGACTCCGGGCTATCGCCCGATGCGCCGTAGATTTTAACCAGCATCGCATAGTCAATCTCGGACCCGAAGGCATCTTCCACAGCATCGGCGTACACGCGATGCCCGTCCGTCGTTAGCTGAATCCGATTGCTGATCCGTGATGCAACGTCTTGCATGAAAGCCTGAGCCGTGGACGCGCCACGATCCCCAAACATGTACGAGATGATTAGCTTGGAATCGGCATCAATCGCCGTCCACGTCCAGCAGTCTCCTGCGCCGTTCGCCATCTGTTCTTCCGTTACATTCTTCTGCTTGGCATAGATGAAAGACCATACTTCGTCGCACTGGGCGCGGCTTACGAGAAGATTCCGCACATTAGCGTCATGGAAGGCAGCACAGGCACATCCGGCACCTTCCAAAAGGCGGAGAACGGTATGCTTTCCCACTCCAAGCATTCTGCAAGTCGCGTTGATGGAGTTCCCTTCGATCAAAGCCGCTATCACCTGAGCGCGTTTCGCTGTGTTTAGCCGATTCATGCTACCCTCTAAACTGCCTAGATGATAGCATTATAACGGCTATTGTCAAGCTATTTGTTGCCTTTATACAGATTGTTAATGCTTTTCTTTATGCCTATGGTAGACTCCAAAATACAACCGATTAAGAGGACTACGTAGGCGATAGCTGCCCCCAAGAGGAATTCGAGAAATGCGACCATCGCTTCCGTCCTTTGATCTTCGCTGGGGAAATCTATGGTGCCGCCGCCGTCGATATCTATCCCGGATACTCTCAAGGGAGTTGACGATCTCA
>Ga0209448_10000126_pt1 | contig 28232 bp, 21 predicted proteins | sample BogFormECP14_OM2_FD_188245 | JGI IMG/M metagenome (GOLD analysis project Ga0209448, IMG submission 188245) | Bog forest soil microbial communities from Calvert Island, British Columbia, Canada - ECP14_OM2 (SPAdes) (version 2) | ecosystem: Environmental > Aquatic > Freshwater > Wetlands > Bog ... | reverse complement strand
GTTCCCTCCGCTTGTGGCTCTGGACTAAAGTTCTTCAAACAAACTCAGCCTAACCCACGACCAGCGCATCGAGCCGGTCACACCATAATGACTAATCGGCGAATTTGAATCCTTTTCCGCCTCGTCCACGATCTAGCCGCGTCTTACTTCTAATTCTGCGGCGGTCCTGACCGCGGATTGATCCCCAAATGCTTCAGCTTCGATTGCAGCGTTGTCCGCTTCAATCCCAGACGCATGGCCGCGCCTCTGAGGCCGCCAATCTGTCCGTGGGTCTCCTTAAGAGCGCGCAGAATGTGCTCGCGTTCCGCCGCCTCCAGACTTTCGTCAATGTTCTTATCGTCAGTGGCAATCGGGTTCAGTTCGCTTAATGGTGCCTCCAGCTCCGAACCCTGTGTCAGAATCACCGACCGCTCGATCAAATTCTCCAGCTCCCGTATATTCCCCGGCCATTCCCACCCTAGCAGTGCATCCATGGTTGTCTCTCGAATGCTGGTGATGTCCTTGTTCATCCGCCGGGCGCACTTCTGCACAAAATGTTTCACCAGCAAGCGGATGTCCTCCCGCCGTTCCCGCAACGGGGGTATGCGGATCGGAAACACGTTCAGCCGGTAATACAAATCGCTCCGAAACTCGTTCTCCCGCACAAGATCAGCCAAATCGCGATTCGTCGCCGCAATCAAACGAAAGTCCACCTTCAACGTATGCGTTCCGCCCAGCCGTTCAAACTCCTGATCCTGCAAAACCCGGAGCAGCTTCGGTTGCAAGGCCAGTGAAATCTCGCCAATTTCGTCCAGAAAAAGCGTGCCCTTGTCCGCCAGGTCGAGTCGGCCAATTTTCTTGTTCACCGCTCCGGTGAACGCACCCTTCTCATTGCCGAACAACTCGCTCTCCAGCAGCCCCGACGGAATCGCCGCGCAATTCAATTTGATGAAGCTATTGTTGGCGCGCCGGCTCAACCGGTGGATGGCCCGCGCCACCAGTTCCTTCCCTGTTCCGGTTTCACCGAGCAGCAACACGGTTGCATCGCTGGACGCCACTCTCCGCACATTCTCCATGACAGCCTGCAACGCCTTGCTCTCCCCGATGATTTCCCCGAAGCCCAGTTCCGTATCGATTTCCTGCTCGAGATAAAGCTTTTCTTCCGTCAGCTTTTTCTGGGCTTCGCGCAGGGGTGTCACGTCCATGGCGGCCCCGGTGATCCCAGTCACCGCGCCGGTCGAGTCGAAGATCGGTTCGATGGTCGTGCTGAGGTGCTGCCTCTTTCCGTTGCATGTGACCTGTACTTCATGACGCTCTCCCACGCCGGTTTCCAGTACTCGCCGCCGGACCTCCATGATGCGCGCCGCCTCTTCCGGATCGAACAGATCGGCCGGGGTTTTGCCCAGCTTCTCGCCTCCCGAGAACGGAAGCTGCGAGTTGTACATCCAGGTGTAGCGCAAATCCCGATCCTGGCTGAACACAGCGATGGGGGAATTCTTGATTGCCACGCGGAACCGTTCCTCGCTTAACCGCAAGGCCTCCTCAGCGTGTTTGCGTTCGGTGATGTCCTCCACCAGCCCCATATGCCAGCGCTGCTGCTCTCCTTTGCTCCACATCGGCACCGCCAAACTCCTGACCCAACGTACCGATCCATCCGGGCGAAGGTACCTTTTTTCCAGTTCGTAATTGGCCAGTTTTTCCTCGGCCAGTTGCAGCAGGCGTTCGCGGGTTTGCCCAAGATCATCGGGGTGGGTAATGCTCGCCAGGTCGATCCGCAGCAGTTCGTCTTCCTTGCGCCCAGTGATTTCGCAGAACTTCGGATTGACTTGCAGGAAGCGCCCGGTGCGCGAATCGACCAGAGCAATGCCAATCGGAGACCGCTCGTACACTGCCCGGAATCGCAGTTCGCTTTCCCGTAACGCCTCCTCCGCCCGCTTGCGTTCGGTGATGTCGCGCGATATGGACACGCCATATTCCCGGTCCAGTCGCACCAGTCGCATATTCACTTCCACCGGAAACGTGGTTCCATCTTTCCGCCGGTGCACGGTTTCCATGATGGCGAATCCCGACTCCAGCAACTGCTGCCGCACCCGCGCCAGCACACTTTCATCGGCGTTCGGGTCGATGTCAAGAACCGTCATCGACAAAAGCTCTTCCCGGCTGTACCCCAGTTCCGCGTATGACCTCTCATTTACGTCGAGGAAACGCAGGGTCTCCGGATCGATGACCTTAATGGCATCGTTCGATTTATTCAGCAACATCCGGAACAGCGTCAGTTCCTGGAGTATCTCTTCCTGTTCGCGGGCCGTCTTCAGCAGCTTTTCGTTGCTGGCGCGCAGTGCTTTCTCCGCCCGCACCCGATCCGTGACGTCGTGCGCCATCCCGCGCACGATCGGCCGCGGCACTCCCTCGGTGCGCAACGTGTTGTGGTACTCCCAGATCCGCTGCTCTCCCGATCGCGTCAGCACCGCCAGCAGCCCGCGAGACTCGCCCGAGCGCCCGATCTCGCGCAGATAGGCATCGAACTGAGCGCGGAATTGGGGATCGACAAAATCCCGCATCGGTTTCCGCAGCATTTGTTCTACGGTGTATCCCAGCAGACGCGCGGGAACGGGATTGACCGACAGGAATCGGCCTTCCAGGTCGTGGACGCACAGCAGGTCCTGACTGTGCTCGACTAAATCGCGCGATACCAGTCTTCGTCTTGTTCCAGGGCCCGCCGGATCGGGTCCCACGCGACTGGCAATTCTTCCGGGAAGTGGCGCTTCCGTTCCCCAGGGTGCAATGCCATGGCTCACCCCGCAAACGAGCGCTGGAAGTCGTCCACTTATGATCGGCCAGATCCATCCCAGCGGCCGCTGCAATTCTTACTCCCAGAGGGAGTAACTCTATTAAAATGGCCCCATTGAAGTTGTCCAACTCAGGAAAACCTGCGCTTGGACTTTCGCGGAAAGTCTAACAGAATATCGTTTTTAGCAGTATCCACGCACCGACCGACCAGTCGGCCCCCAGCCGGTCCTGATCTTCCGTGATCTCGGAACCGCGCTCCTCAGTTGCTAAGCTTCGAATGGAGTTCCTTAGGAGGGCCCTTGCCCGCGACCGCTCACAAAACTTCCATCAAGATTCTCTATGGCGAGTCCGACGAACACACTCTTTCCGCCCAAGCCGCCGAAATGGCCAAGGCCGGACATCACGTCACCACCGCCCTCAACCGCCAAGGCGTTCAGGAAGCCCTGCACCGGGATGCCTTTGACCTGGTCATCCTCGGAGCCTCTTTGTCCAAGGACGATCGCCATCACCTCCCGTACATGGTGAAGAAGTCCCATGAAGCGACGAAGGTTTTGGTGATGCACGCCGGCTCCCACCATCACGCCGTGGACGGCGCCGTCGACTCCAACCTCAGCATGCACCTGGTCCTCGAGCGCATCGCCGCACTGCTTCAGCCCCAGGCCGTGCGCTAACCACAGAATTAGAGACAAGAAAGGGTCCGGAGGGGGTGGAGAGAGAGTCGCCCCCGCCGAACCCGCCAGACTCCAGGCTGACCACGATCATTCTCAACATAGCCAGCCGACGGGTTGTCACAGAGTTGTCAACTTGTCGTCACGTTTTTTGCCTGGAATGGATGGGGCGCACGCAAATTTAAAATGGGCCGCCAGCCAAGAAGCGGTGACGTTTCCTTGGCTATCGGCCCATTCGATCCGGACTGGGATCGGAGGTGATACCTACATCGTAAACCCTCTGCCTCGATTGTCAAGGATCAACTTCCATAAACTCCCACGAGCCCCCCTTTCCGGGAAAATACCCGGCCAAACGCCCTCCAATCGTTGCCGAACGACCTCCAGTCGTTGACATCCAATCATTGACACTTGCCTCGCTGCGGTGTTATTTTTATTGGTTTTAGAAGCGACTCTTCTTCCAGCAGGATCATCAGAGAACGATCATCAGAAAATGGAACAAACTCTCCGACAACTAGGCGAATTACTGCTCGGAGCCGTGCCCACTGTCATCCTTCTTGCGACCCTTTACATCCTCTACACCTTTATCGTCCATCGGCCGCTGACCGCCGTGCTGGCCGAGCGCCGCAGCCGTACCCAGGGAGCCATGGAAAAGGCGCGCGCCGACATCGCTTCCGCCGAAGCCCGCACCGCCGACTACGAGCAGCGCCTTCGCGAAGCCCGGCAGAAAGTCTTCAAGAATCAGGAAGCCCGCCGTCAGCAGGCCACTCAGTCGCGCACCCAGGCCGTCAATCAAGCCCGCACCCGAGCCCAGGAACAGGTCAAGCAGGCGCGCGCTGCTATGGAAAACGATAAGCAGCAAGCCATGTCGAAGCTGCAGTCGGACGCGGCCAGATTGGCGACCGATATCGTGCGTTCCGTGATGCGCCCCATGTCCTCGCCCGGCCAGGTCGGTGCCCAGTGAAAATGCGGCGGGAGCGGATGCAGACGATACCGGGAATTGTCCAGACGCTGCTGGCGTTCGTGCTCCTGGCATTTGTGTGGGCGCTTCCCGCACAAGCCGGTGCGCAGGAGCAATCCGCGCCGCCGTCCTCCCAACCAGAATCCACAGAACACAAGCAAGAGGCCGGCCAACCTGCTCACGAGCACAAGTCCATCGGCGGAGAACTCGCCCAGGAAACCCGCGAGGCCACCGGAGCGGACGAGGAAGAGAACGCGAATCTGAAGCACGCTGCCCCGGTGCAATGGCTGGCGCGTAAAACCGGTCTGAGCGTGCATCAGGCACATCTGCTGGCGCTCTTTCTGAATTTCGCGATCATTGTCGCGGTTGTCGTCTGGGCGGTGCGCAAGTTCGTGCCCGGTATGCTGCGCGACCGCGGCGCATCGATCCAGCGCGCTTTGGAAGAAGCGCGCGCCGCCAGCCAGGACGCGAATCGCCGCTTAGCCGACATCGAGAATCGTTTGCGCCAGTTAGATGTCGAAATCGGGCGGATGCAGGCCACCGCTGAAAAGGAGGCCGACGCCGAGGAAGGCCGCATTCAGACAGCCGCTGAAGAAGATATTCGTAAAGTGGTGCTGGCCGCCGAGCAGGAAATCGTCGCTGCCGCCAAGCAAGCCCGCCGCGAGTTGGCCACCCATACCGCCGATCTGGCCATCGCCCTGGCCCGCCAGCAGATTAACGTCGATTCCGCTGCCGACCAGGTGCTAGTCCGTACCTTCGCCTCGACGCTGGCGTCGCAAAATAGTAGTAGTAATAACGACGACGGCGGAAAGGACAGCCGTTAGCCATGGCCTCCGTCGTCGGCACCTACGCCCGCGCCTTCGCCGATGTTGTAATGACGGCGAAGAACAAGCTCGATCCTGACCGCGTGCTGCGGGAGTTATACGGAATCGAAGCTCTGCTGGAACAGAGCGATCCGTTGCGCCGAGTCATGGAAAACCCCTCCATTCCCGGAGACCAGAAGCGCGCCGTGCTCGATGCCATTACCACGCGGCTGGGCACGACAAAACAGGTACGGAATTTCGTGGCCGTACTAACCGACAATCGGAGACTGCCGCTGTTCAGCGAAATCCTGAAACAGACGGAACAGGAATTGAACGATCGCCAGGGTTTCGCGGAAGCGCAGGTAAGCAGCGCGCGCCAGCTAAGCGCCCCGGAAAAGCAACTGCTGGAAGCCCAGATCGCAACCATGACAGGTAAGAAGGTCCGAGCAGTATACGAACAAGATGCTTCGTTACTAGGTGGAGCAGTAGTGCAACTAGGCAGCACCATCTACGACGGTTCAGTAAAAGGCCAGTTAGAAAGAATCAGGGAGCAACTGGTGGAAGGCTAACGAACGACGAGCGACTAACGACTAGCGACGAACGACGAACGACTAACGACGAACGACTAACGACCAGCGACTTTTATGGCACAAATCAAAGCAGACGAAATTATCCAGTTAATCCGCGAGCAAATCGAGAACTACGAATCGAAGATTGCGGTCGACGAAGTCGGCACCATCATCACCCTCGGTGACGGCATCGCCCGTGTCTACGGCCTCGATAAGGTCATGGCCGGAGAACTGCTCAGCTTCCCGCACGGCATCGCCGGCATCGCCATGAACCTCGAAGAAGATCAGGTAGGCGTGGTCATTCTCGGCGAATACACCGAGATCAAGGAAGGCGACGAAGTCAAGCGCACCGGCCGCATCATGAGCGTGCCCGTTGGCGACGCCCTGATTGGCCGCGTCGTGAACTCGCTCGGCGTGCCGATCGACGACAAGGGTCCGATCGCCACCGATAAATTCATTCCCATCGAGCGTCTTGCTCCCGGCGTCATCGCCCGCCAACCCGTGCGCGAACCCATGGCCACCGGATTGAAGGCCATCGACTCCATGATTCCGATCGGCCGCGGACAGCGCGAACTCATCATCGGAGATCGCCAGACCGGCAAGACCGCCGTCGCCCTCGACACCATCATCAACAGCAAGGGCAACAACCTTATCTGCATCTATAACGCCATCGGTCAAAAGCGCTCGTCGATCGCGCAGGTGGTAAAGATTCTCGAAGATGCCGGCGCCATGGAATACACCATCGTAGTCGCCGCGTCGGCTTCCGAACCTGCTCCCATGCAGTACATCTCGCCCTATGCGGCCTGCGCCATGGGCGAGTTTTTCCGCGATTCGGGACGCCACGCGCTTTGTATCTACGACGATCTTTCCAAGCACGCCGCGTCCTATCGTGAGATTTCGCTGCTGCTCCGTCGTCCTCCCGGCCGCGAAGCCTATCCCGGAGACGTTTTCTATCTACACTCGCGTCTGTTAGAGCGCGCTGCCAAGCTCAGCGACAAAAACGGTGGAGGATCGCTAACCGCGCTTCCCGTAATCGAAACTCAGGCCGGCGACGTTTCGGCTTACATCCCGACTAACGTGATCTCGATTACCGACGGCCAGATTTATCTTGAAACCGACTTATTCAACCAGGGCGTCCGCCCCGCCGTGAACGTAGGACTCTCAGTAAGTCGAGTAGGAGGCAGCGCCCAGATCAAAGCCATGCGCCAGGTAGCCGGAACGCTCAAGCTCGAGTTAGCCCAGTATCGCGAACTAGCCGCCTTCGCCCAGTTCGGCAGCGATCTGGATAAAGCCACGCAACAGCAGCTCAATCGCGGGAAACGGCTGGTGGAACTCCTGAAGCAAGGCCAGTTCAGCCCGCTACCGTTTTCGAAACAGATTCTGATCATCTTTGCCGGCACCAGCGGAGCGCTCGACGATATGCCGGTAGAACAAGTGCGCGACTTCGAGAAGGATCTTTACAAGTACGTGGAAACCACAAATCCGGGCCTGCTAAACACCATCATGGAAAAGAAAATTCTGGACGACAATCTGAAAGCGGAAATGTCCAGAGTAATAAAGGAAGCGAAACAACAGTTTGTGGATGCGAGACAAGCAGTAGCAAAGTAGGGCTTGTAACGAAAAGCGAACGGCGAATAGCGAACGACTAACGACTAACGACCAGCGACTAACTCATGGCCAACATTCTCGACATCCGGCGCCGTATCCGCAGCGTGGTCAACACGCGGCAGATCACCAAGGCCATGAAGACCGTCTCCGCCGCCAAGTTGCGCCGCGCCCAAGAGGCCGCTCTTGCCGCGCGTCCTTATTCGCAGATGCTTACCAACGTTCTCAAATCGCTCGTGTCGCGAGCTGATATCTACGATCCAATCACCGGAGAGCCGCGCCATCCCCTGCTCGCCGAACGACCCGAAAAAACCATTCTGCTGATCGTAGTCACAGGAGACAAGGGTCTGGCCGGGGCGTTCAACACCAATATCCTGAAGATGGTTTCCAGGTTCATATCAACGATCACCCAGTCGAAGCCAGACGTGAACATCGACGTAGAGTGCAGCGGACGCAAAGGCCGCGACTTCATGCGCCGCCGCTACCCCATCGCCCCGGAGAAAACATTAGCCGGGGGAGCGACAAATGATGGAGCGCCGGGCGCCTCGCCCGCCCAGTCGGGCGCTGACGTTGCTCCGCCGCGCGCCGGGCGCGTGCAGATTGCAGGCGAGTATGTCGGAGTTCTCGGCAAGGTCGATCACAACTTCGCGAATACTCTAGGCCAGGGCCTGATCGAGCGCTATTGCCGCGGCGAGATTGATGGGGTCTACATTCTTTTCAACGAATTCAAGTCGGTCATCGCACAACGCCTGGTCGCCGAGCGGCTGCTGCCTATCAAGGAGATCGGAGAAGTCGACGTCCAAATGGCCGAAGAGCCTTCCGAAGAGGAACGCAAAAAGAGAATCGAAGCGGCGAAGGCGGCCCACGTCGGTCTGCGTACGGCCGATACCAGCGCCGTCGACGAGGCTGCCGCCAAATTCGCAACCTTGCCGGTGGATTACATCTATGAGCAGAAACCAGAGCGACTGTTCGAAGGTATCTTGCCCAAGTACATCGGCATCCAGATTTTCCATGCCTTGCTCGAGTCCGTAGCCGCGGAGCATGCTGCCCGCATGACGGCGATGGATGCGGCCACCAGCAACGCCAGCGATATGATCGATTCGCTGACACTCATCATGAATCGAGCGCGTCAAGCCAAGATCACAAAAGAAATCATAGAAATCGTAAGTGGAGCAGCAGCACAGTAAGAACAAGGTTTGTGTCGGGCGACGACGCGAACGACTAACGACTAACGACTAACGACGTTGAGACCTTATCTATGTCAGAAAATATCGGAAACGTAATCCAAATCGCCGGTCCGGCCGTCGACGTGCAGTTCACCGAGGCGGCGATGCCTCCCATCTATCAAGCGCTGAAAGTCGTCAGCGACGGCTTCACCGTGCCTTCGCCCATCAACGTAATTCTCGAAGTGCAGCAGCATCTGGGCGAAGGCCGAGTCCGCTGCGTCGCCATGGAAGCGACCGACGGCATGGTGCGCGGAATGAAGGCCATCGATCAGGGTGGACCGATCTCCGCCCCGGTCGGCCGCGGTACGCTCGGCCGTGTGATGAACGTCATCGGCGAGCCGGTGGACAATCTCGGTCCCATCGCCTTCGATAAGAGAATGCCCATTCACCGACTCGCGCCCGCGTTCGATGAACAGTCAACCACTGCAGAGATGTTCGAGACGGGCGTGAAAGTTGTTGACCTCATCCAGCCGTTTTTGAAAGGCGGAAAGATCGGCCTCTTCGGTGGCGCCGGCGTCGGCAAGACCGTAGTCATCATGGAACTAATCAACAACGTAGCCAAGCAGCACGGTGGATTTTCCGTATTTGCCGGAGTAGGCGAGCGGACCCGTGAAGGCAACGATCTCTGGCTGGAAATGAGCGAGTCGGGAGTGATCAAGCCCGGCAAACCCGCCGAGTCGAAAGCCGCGTTGATTTACGGCCAGATGACGGAGCCCCCCGGCGCGCGTCTGAGAGTAGCGCTCACCGCTCTTACTGTAGCCGAATATTTCCGCGATGAAGAGGGCAGCGACACGCTCCTCTTTATCGACAACATTTTCCGTTTCACCCAGGCCGGCTCCGAAGTATCAGCGCTCCTGGGCCGCATGCCCAGCGCGGTCGGATATCAACCCAACTTAGCTACAGAAATGGGAGAGTTACAGGAGCGGATTACTTCCACCAAGAAGGGATCGGTAACGTCGGTGCAGGCGATTTACGTGCCGGCGGATGATTTAACCGATCCCGCACCGGCTACTACGTTTGCTCACCTGGATGCGACGACTGTGCTTTCACGGGCGCTGACCGAGATTGGAATTTATCCGGCGGTCGATCCGCTGGCTTCCACGTCGCGGATTCTTGATCCTCGAATTGTTGGGCAGGATCATTACGACGTGGCGCAGATGGTGAAGAAGACGCTGCAGACCTACAAAGACTTGCAGGACATCATCGCCATTCTGGGTATCGACGAACTGAGCGAAGACCAGAAGGTGACGGTGGCGCGAGCGCGAAAGATCCAGAAGTTCCTCTCGCAGCCGTTCTTTGTGGCCGAGCAGTTCACGGGTACTCCGGGACGCTATGTGAAGATCGCGGACACGGTAAAAGGCTTCCGCGGCATCGTGGAAGGGAAGTATGACGACATTCCCGAGCAGGCCTTCTACATGAAGGGCACAATCGACGAAGTGCTGGAGACGGCAGAGAAGATGAAGGGCGCAGCAGCGTAGGAGCGGTCGTTGGTCGCTAGTCGTTAGTCGTTGGCAAAAGCTGGCGGCTAACATTTTGAGCTACCGACCAACGACCAACGACTAACGACTAGAGACTAACGACGAGCCACCAAATGGCCAACACTTTCCAACTCGAAATCGTCACCCCCGCCAGGCTCCTGGTGAAGGACGCGGTGGAAGAAGCGCAGATCCCGGGGTTGAGTGGATATCTGGGAATTCTTCCCGGACACGCTCCGCTGATTACCGAGCTCGCCGTCGGTGTGCTTACGTACAAGGCGAGCGGCGAGACGCACACGCTTTCGGTGGCGTGGGGATTTATGGAAGTGCTGCCGGACAAGGTGACGATCCTGGCGGAAGCGGCGGAACGTCCGCCGGAAATTGACACTGAGCGCGCGCAAAAATCCAAAGATCGGGCCGAACAGCGCCTGAAGAGCAACGATCCACAGGTTGACTACACGCGCGCGGAAGACGCATTGCAGCGCGCGGAAACGCGGCTCAGCGTTGCGAAAGATGTTGCCAAAGAAAAGTAGCCTTCCCGTTGCGATGGATGGAAGGGGCCTAGGCGCGCCGACGCGCACTTCAAATAACAAAAGGTGGGGCAGCCACTCCCTCGGTCAGTTCTTTGCGGCCAGGTCGAGGATGTAGGCTGTCTGGCTCGCAGTAACAACAAAGAGCCGGCCGCCATCGGGAGAGAAGATCTTGAACGATATGGGATCGGCAAAGGTGTATTGCTGTTTCAGTTGGGAAAGGGCCATATCGTAAACGCTGAGCTGGCCCGCCTCATTTTCCAAAGCCAGCAGCCCATTCTGCGACGCCGAAGGATTAGTTCCAAAAAAATGTCCCTTCTCTTGTCCGCTGGACATGGAATAAGTGAGTATTTGGTTGCCGGTTGCCGATGCAATGACCCAGTCGCCCAAACTGAACACGCTGCTCACGGCAAAGGACCTTTTGTTTGTCTTGATCACGAGCTTGCCAGTTACACTGTCCTTTTGAAGATCGATCTCCTCCAGAAGATAGTCAGTTTCGGCTGCACCATTCTTTAGCTCTGGATACTTTCCCAATTCATCGCGTCCCGCGCTGTTGTTCAGGGGCCACCGTAGTAACACTTTCCCCCATCCCAGTGAAAGTGCGGGCACTTCATGAGGAAAATAATGCGACCACACGAGGTGACCATCGCGAACATCACGAAGCTCCACGTCCTCATCGCGTTCGCCAGCGCTACCGACTCCGAGGACCTGTCGAAGCAGTGCCTGGAAGCAAGAATACTCGGGCGAGAAGGCGATCGTTCCATTCGTTCTTCCGTTCCTCGACTTGGCAACCAGAAGATAAGGTCCGTGCTGGCTGGCGACCGCGTCGCCGATTTTGTAACCCAAGATCCCCTTCCCCACCACCGGGTCGAGCCGTCCGATCGCTCGTTCCGTCTCCATGAACTTGGATAAGTCGACGTAGACAAACTGGTCCGGAGCAAACCACGCTCCATGAAAACTCCCCAACTCCATGGTGCGAATGTTATGAGTGACATCCCATACCGCGCCGCGCGTGCTGTGGGAAATCGCCATCCAGTTGAAATCGGCGGACACCGCAGCCGCTCGCAGCGGTCCCAAACGCCCTTGAGGCAGTTTAACCACTGCCAAAGCATCAGTATCGACTGAGAGCTTGTCCAAGTCATGCAGGGCCAGTTCTCCGCTGACCTTCTCCGTCACCATGGTTGCGTCATAAACGTCCGCAGCGGGGCGCTTGAACGCGATTGGCATTTTTCCACTCTTCAAATCGAGGAGCCCCATAGGTTCGTCCTTGAGCGGACCGACAAAAATGTAGTCGCCATGGGTTGCCGAAGTCAGTTGGATGCCGGTACCAAGCCCGACTTGTTGCAGCCGCTCTCCGGAGGGAAAGCGAAGGATGAGCGATTTTTTGGGAGAAGATACCTCGATCCCAATGATGCGGTCGGGCCCGAGGAACGCAAAGCTCGCCCTCACGACATCTTTGATTGAGCCCGGCAACGAGAGTTCGCGATGCGCGCTTAAGTCCCATGCAAAATGTGTTCCGTAGGCGCCGGCCACGAAGTAGTGCCCATCTGGCGAAAACTTCATCTCGACCAACCGTGGATCACCGCCGCTAGCCAGAGAGATCGCGACTGTGCAACTGGTCATAGGATTCATCTGGGTGAAAGACTTCTTGCTGGCCAGGATTGAACCGGTTTGCACGTCGATGAGCGACAATTCGAATTCCGAATTCAGGCAGCCCAGCGTTGATCCGTCCGGCGACAGCGCGCTCTGAAAGCACGGATGCAAGACAGTGAGTTCGTGAACCGAGGTCCGCTGTTGCTCGACCACCGACCAGCCTTCCACCCGCAGCGAGCGGTTGTGGAAAACGACAGACGCGGAATCCGGAGTGAACGAAGCGGAGTGTGCATCGATCGCTGGAATGTAGAACAGGACAGAAAACGGTTCCCGCGTCAAAACGTGGATGCCGCCCTCATCCTGCGCCAAAACGTACTTACCATTTGGACTGAAGCGCAGATTGGTAATGTCGGGACGGAGCGGTCGCGCCAGTGTCTGCTTGAAAACCAGCCCGGGCAGCGACTCCTTGGTTCCAAATCCACTGTAATCGATGACCTCGGCCTGCCATTTCGCAAATTCCGCCGTGCGCGAGCCTGGCGGAATGTCTGCACAGCCCGGTGGTAACGCCGCAACGTTCTTCAACATCACGCCCAGCCGGCGTTCCGAGGGCTTGGTAGTGCCGAAGAGGTTGGAAATCCAGTTGCCGGTCTTCCCATGCGTCTGCTGAAAGCGATCCCACAAGTCGACGTAGGCGTGCGGCGCATATCCCGCGCGGGCCATGGCGTAAAGCGCAACCTGGTCGGCGACATACTGTTTGTCCTCTTCGTCGCCACCACGCCCCGACTTGCGCGCCTCATTCTCCAGTAGTAGGTGGAATTTCTCGAAGACATCCGCGCGGTCGCCTACTTGTGTAACTCCCAGAACTTCACGGAGGCGAGCGGTCATCTGGATGGCGGTCTGATGAGTAACAATATGTCCGAGTTCGTGGGCGAGGACGCCGGCGAGTTCGTCATCACTCCTCGTCAACGCCACCATTTTGCGCGCGACATACACTCGACCGCCTGCAATGCTGAACGCATTCACTTCTGAGAGCTCCACTAGGTAGAAACGGAACTTCAGTTGGTTCGGCGGCAAATGCTGAATCAGCCGGTCTCCAAGAGAGCGCAGATAGGCATTGAGTTTATCGTCATCGATAATTCGGATGCGATGCGCCACGCTCTCTGCCATGGCGTCGCCAAGGTCGACTTCCTGCTGGTCGGAAAAGATATTCAATGTGTGCGGAACCGGTTGGATGGCGGGTGGCACCGGGCAGTTTTGCTGCGACGCCAGCGAAACGGTCAAGAACGGAATCGTGAACAGCGTGAACGCCAGGGTAGCAATAATCCGGGACGCCCTTTTTGACGTCGAAACCGGCGAAGCGCTGTACACCGTCTTGCCCTCCTGCAGGTCGATTGAAACCTGTTACATCCGGGGAAGGTTGGCCAGGCTTTTCGCATACATCTTACTCTAGAGGGCGTCCATCCTATCGCTATTATTGTCGACGTTATGGTGAGTTCATTGCCTTTGGTTTTCGCTTACCCGTCTTGGGCGTGCCTACGCGAACAGAAATTCCTTAGTCCGCAGCTCCTTGATCGTATCCCGGAGCTTGGCCGCTTTCTCAAACTCAAACCGCTTGGCCGCCTCTCGCATGTCGCTCTCTAGCTTTCCTATGTAAGCGTCCAACTCTTCCTGCGATTTCAGGTCCGGGATGCCGTCGGCTTCGGGCCCGGTCAGGTCGGTGTAATCAGCGCCCACAATCGCCACCAGCGTCATGTCGAGCGGGCGGATAATCGATTCTGGAGTAATTCCGTTTTCGTCGTTATAGGCCTGCTGGATGGCGCGTCGCCGGTTGGTTTCGTCGAGCGCCTTCTTCATGGAGTCGGTCATACGATCCGCGTAGAGAATTGCGCGGCCGTTTAAATTGCGGGCGCAGCGTCCGATCGTCTGGATCAGCGAACCGGCAGAGCGCAGGAAGCCTTCTTTATCGGCGTCGAGAATCGCCACCAGCGATACTTCCGGCAAGTCCAGCCCCTCGCGCAGAAGATTGATGCCGATCAATACATCAAACTCGCCTTTGCGCAAATCTCGCAAGATCTTCACCCGCTCCAGCGTCTCGATTTCAGAATGCATGTACCGGCACTTCACGCCCACTTCGCTGTAATACTCGGCAAGGTCCTCGGACATGCGCTTGGTCAGCGTAGTCACTAGCACGCGTTCGTTGCGGGCGACGCGGTCGCGGATCATATGCAGCAGGTCGTCGATTTGTCCCTTAACTGGACGAATCTCGACCGGCGGGTCGATCAAACCCGTGGGCCGGATGATCTGTTCCACCACTACGCCCGCCGACTTAGTAAGCTCATAAGGGCCGGGCGTGGCGGAGACATAAACGAGTTGGTTGGTGCGATGCTCGAACTCCTCGAAGGTAAGCGGACGGTTGTCGAGCGCCGAGGGCATGCGGAATCCGTATTCGACCAGCGTCTGCTTGCGCGAGCGGTCGCCGTGATACATCCCGTGAAGTTGCGGCACGGTCTGGTGCGACTCATCGATGAACATCAGAAAATCGCGCGGAAAATAGTCAAGCAGAGTCGGCGGAGGCTCGCCCGGAAGCCGTCCGGTGAAATGGCGCGAATAGTTTTCAATGCCATGGCAGTAGCCCATGGCCTTGATCATTTCCAAGTCGTACATCACGCGCTGATGGATGCGCTGCGACTCAACCAGCCGTCCCTGCTTCTCAAGCTCCGCTTCCCACCAGGCTAGTTCGGTTTTGATAGAAGCGACCGCGGAGGCGCGAGTTTCCTCTTTCATGACGTAGTGCGTCTTCGGATAAATCGGCAGCCGCATGTAACGCTGCTTGACCGTGCCAAAGAGAGGGTCGATCTGCGAAAGCGATTCAATCTCGTCGCCGAACATTTCGACGCGGTATGCATTGTCGTCATAGGTAGGATAAATTTCGATAACATCGCCGCGCACGCGAAAAGTGCCGCGCCGAAAATCCCCTTCCGTCCGCTCATAAAGAATGTCGACCAGCTTGTGAGTGATGTCGGCGCGCTTGATCTTCTGTCCCTTTTCCAGGAACAGCATCATCCCGTAATAAGCTTCCGGCGAACCCAAACCGTAGATGCAACTCACCGAAGCCACAATCAAACAATCGCGCCGCTCAAATAAAGACCGCGTCGCCGAGAGTCGCAGCTTGTCGAGCTCGTCATTGATAGTGGATTCCTTCTCAATATAAAGGTCCGCCGCGGGCACATAGGCCTCGGGCTGGTAGTAGTCGTAGTAGGAGACGAAGTACTCCACCGCGTTGTGCGGGAAGAAACTCTTGAACTCGTGGTAGAGCTGGGCGGCCAGCGTCTTGTTGTGAGCCATGACCAGGACAGGGCGGTTGGCCGCCTCGATCACCTTGGCGGCGGTGAAGGTCTTGCCCGATCCGGTGACCCCGAGCAGCACCTGATGCTGCTCGCGATCGAAGACCCCTCGGGTGAGGGCTTCGATGGCGCTTCCCTGATCGCCCTGGGGTTTGTAGCTGCTTACCAGCTTGAAGTCCACAGCTCATTATATGGGAGGGTGAGGAGCTGCGGTGCGGATGCACTTCCGTGTAAATATGCTCTTTGGAAGGCCGATACCCCGGAAGTTTGTACTAAGTTGTTCACCCTAGAGACTGAGTAAAACTACCATACGTCCCCGCCCGCAACTGCCTGCAATGACTATCGTAACCGCGTTTTTCCGAGGAAAAATGCACGTCGCAAAGGTTTTCATACTTAGTTAACATTCCGAGCCCGGTTTGGCCGCGTGAATGCAAAATGAGACGCAAAGACTAAAGGACCCGAATCCAGATGCGGCCCGTGGCTTGGTTTTTAGGGCCATATGCGGGCGGCCGGAGCGCATCGGTCAGGTGCAATGTTTATGGAAGAAATTTTCAATCAAGTGGGCCCACGGGACCGGCAGATCATTGAGCTGCTTCTCCAGGGATGTGACAACTCGGAAATCGCGCGCGATCTGAACATGGCCGAGCGCACGGTGAAAGCGCATTTCAACCGCCTGTTTCTGCGGTTCGGTATCAAGGGTGGCATCAAGCGGGTCAAGCTCGCGACTTTACTCTATCGGAGGCAATTATGGTTGGAGAAACAGCAAACCGGCGCGGACCCAGCGAGCGCGAACAAATCATCATTCAACGCGTAGCCGAAGGCTGCAAGAACCGGGAGATCGCCGATTCTCTCGGAACCACCGAGCACGTGGTGAAAAATTATTTGCGTTTGATCTACGACAAGCTGGGATTGTGGAATCGCGTCGAGCTGGCGCTGTGGTATGAAGCGCGGCAGCACGAGCAGATGTATCACGCCTAAGTTTCGCGCGTGAAGCCTTACTTCTTTTTCGCGGGCAGATATTTCTTCTCTATCGAGGCAACTACCACGTAGTTCGGATCCACCATTTCGTTGAGGTGGATCCTCGCCACTTTCGACAGCAGCTCATAAGCATCGAGTTCCGACAAACCGTAGTCCTTGTGGATCCAGTGCACAAGCTCGGTGAAAGCGATGCGCAGCGCATCATCCAGAGGACGATAAGCGCCCACGGTCATGATGGCGTCGTCGTTCTCGAACTGGGGCCACGCGATGGTGCGGCCTTTAATCACGCTCAACTGCACCCGCGCCTTCAGCGGAACCTCAATGGCTGTGCCGGCGATTTCTCCGTCGCCCATGGCGGCGTGGCCATCGCCGATGTAGAACAGCCCTCCCTTAACATTCACCGGAAAATACACGGTGTTGCCCACGCTGGCTTCAGGCGAGTCCATATTGCCGCCGAATTCCGCGGGCACGACGGAACTGCGCGCCTCGCCATTGGCGGGCGCGACTCCGATGCAGCCGAAGAAAGGATGCATGGGAATCTTCACCGTGAAATCGGAATCGAGCGCCCTGAACAGCGCCGTGTTCGCGGCGTGATCGATGTGATAGAACCAGACGCGCTCGGGCAGCGGTGGATGCAGCATGGGAGTGTAGTTGGTTTCGTTGATGGCGCCGAATCCGGGAGCGAACGCGCCAACGCCGGTGTCGCCGTCGACTGCGAGAGCGAGAATCTTGACTGCGAGTGTGTCGCCGGGCTCGGCCCCTTCCACGAAAAATGGCCCGGCCAGCGGATTGTCGCCTTTCGACATGCTGAGCGTGTCCCCCGGCTTTTTGAGTGCGTTGCCAAAGCAGTCGAGCGTATTGGTATCGAGGATGTCGCCCGACTTCAGACGCGCCACCGGTTCGGCCGTGGCGAACAGATACTTCACGTTGTCGATGGTGGTGGTGTAGTGGACGACATTGCCTGTCTGGGAGTGAGTCGTCTGCCCATGAAGCACGGCCGATGACGCCAGCACCACGCCGAGCAGCGTCAGAACGCCCTTCTTCAACTTCATGCAGTTCCTCCTTCTGTCAGATGAACGGTGGAGGGACGGGCGTCTCGCCCGTCCAGCCGGGCGGGGACGCCCGGCACTCCACCAGAGAGGTTGTTTTCGAAACATCAGAACGAATACTTCAACGAGAACTGAATCAGCCGCGGCGTGCCCACGGTTGAGGTGATCGGCGCGGATCCTCCACTCGACGACACCGAAGCCAAAGCCGGGATCTGGAAGGACGGATGGTTGAACAGGTTGAAGACGTCCGTCCGGAATCGCAGATTCTGCCGTTCGCCCAGCTTGAACGTCTTGCCGAGAGTAAAATCCGTGTTCGCCTGCGGCGGTCCGATGATGCAATTGCGCGGCGTGTTGCCATAGACCGTCGCATCGCTGGTTGAGCCGTCGGAAAGTATTGCCTTCGGATCTAACATATAAGCATTGGGATTAACCCAGTTGCCTAGCCGCGAAAAAGTGCTGCCCGAACTAGGAGCATTGCCGCAACTGGACCCGGAAGTAAAAGTCGCGGTCGAAGACGGAGTGCTGGCCAGCGCATAGGCGGAGCCTCCGGCCGGGTCATAGACCGTGAACGGGGCGCCCGATTGCACGGTCACCACACCGCTTACCTCCCAGCCGCCCAGCGCGCTCTTGGTGAAACCGCTGGAGCTGGCAAAGAAAGGCAGTTGATAAACGGCGCTGGTCACAAAGCGCTGTCGCCGGTCGAAGTCAGAGAGGCCGCGAGAAGCGCGTGCGTCGTTCTGATCGTTGACCCGGGTAAGGTATGCCACGGAAGCGGTGGAGACATCATCAATCGATTTGGACCAGGTATAGGCGCTTTGGAAATACAGCCCCTTGCTAAAGTGGTGGGCCACGGTAGCCTGCAGCGCGCTGTAGTGGGAATCGGAGTTGGGAGCAAAGTCCTCGAAGTCCGGCGGCGCAATGCCCAGGTAAGGCGCACGGGCACTGGCGTTCTCCGTGGTTGAATCCACAATCTGGCACGACAGACCCTGGTTCTGTAGATTGGTGCAACCCGCTCCCGAAATAGTGACTGGATGCTGCGGCGTGGCCAGCGTGGCCTGATCGGGATCGTAGGTCGAACGCAGACGCGTGCCTTTAGTGCCGACGTAGCCGAGTTCCATGAACCAGTCTCGTCCCAGTTCGCGCTGAATCGTGATGTTCCACTGCTGCGTCGTGCCTGCAACCCAATGCAACGGCACCGCAAGTTGGATCAAGCTATTCACATTGCCGCTGAAAGCTGGGGAGCACGCTTGTGGAGTCGGAAAGCTGCAGGCGGCAAATCCCTGCAGGATCGCGGCCGTGGGCACATAGGTCTGTGTGGGCGCTGCACCCAAAGGCGGAATGCCGTTCGGGAATGCGGGGCTGGATGCAAAGAGGTTGGCTAGGCTGTTGGGTCCGGGCAAGAAGCCAACGAGAAATGGGAAAGTCGGAGGAACGATGGCGAGATTGTCCACCGCGCCCAGATCTTCGCGGACGCTGTAAATGCCATAGCCGCCGCGAATCGATGTGGTATGGCTGCCGCCCACATCATAGGCGAAGCCGATGCGCGGCTCCAGAACCTTGGCGTATTCGTTATTGAGTCCAGCTGAATTGAGCGTTCCAGTGATACCGGTGAGGCCGAATTTGCTGATGCACTTGGGATAAATGTAGGGCTGGCCGGTTGTGTTCGCCAGATTAGGATCGGTATTGCCGGTGTGGCAAAGCGTATCGTACGGCGCGCCCAGAAACTCGTTTCGGAAACCAAGGTTCAGAGTGAGCGTTTTGCTAACCCGGTAGTCATCCTGGGCAAACCAGGCGAAGCCGGGGATGCGGTAGTCGTGGTTGCCGAGGCCGCCGCCGCCCTCGCCCAAGAGTGGTGAACCCGCCATAAAACTCTGGAAGTCCGAGCCGAAAGGCGTAGTACCCGAGATGAAAAAGACGAGTCCATTGTCGGCAATGGGTAGACTGCGGCGCATGGCCACGCGGTCAACCTCGCCACCGAAGCGGAGTTGATGTTTTCCTTTAGTCCAGCTCACTGTGTCGAGCCAGGTGTAGTTATCTGACAGCGCAGACTGCAACTGGGTGGGATAGGGCCCAAAAGCAAACGTGTCGAACTGCAGGCGGTACATGTTTGGATCTTGGTTGGAAGTGGGCAAGTTGATGCCGATGTCTGCCCCAGTGATGGGTGCCTTGTTATCCAGCTTATCGCTGATGACGTTGATGCCAAAACGGAATTCATTGATCAGAGTATTGCTGAACACGTGAGTTTCGGTGATGCTGCCGAAACGGCCGCGCAGAGGAACATCTAGGGGGAAGTTCAGGTTGTTCACGCCCGGCGGCCCACCGGTCTGGATCCCGTAACCATCGGCGCCGAAAGGCTGGAAGGTATCGGAATTGGAGTAGAAGAAGCGCTCGGACAAACGGTCTTTTCCTTTGCGGAATTCACGATCCCACGATTCCGTGAACTGGTTGTCCGTGAACTTGCCGGGAGTTGTGACCAGGAACGGGACCGAGTTAAGGCACGGTGTCGTTGTCGCCACGTTGGTGGGTATCGGGTATAAGTATCCTCCAGCCCCCGCGCCGAACTGATTACCCGTCGCATTGAACAGATTGAACGCCACGGGATCAATACTTGGCACGTCGCATTCAGCCTCCATGTTGGCGACTGACTGGCGCGCGGAAAGGGGGACGTAGGGAATGCTGGTGTTGATGAACGTGCCTGGCGAATCGCCACTACGCTGGCGCGTGCCCTGATAGTTCACATAAAAAAATCCAAATTCGGCCTTCGGCCCGATGGGCCCGCCAAAATCGCCGCCGAAAATATTCTGCTGGACGACCACCTTGCCCAGAAAAAAATCGTGCGCGTCCAGCGCCGTGTTGCGGAAATACTCCCAGGCATCGCCGTGAAATTGTAAGGTTCCGCTTTTGAGGGTGGCGTTAATGTTGCCGCCGCCGTTGCGTCCCTGGGTGGCGTCGTAGAGGCTGGTGCTGACCTTGAACTCCTGGATCGCGTCCGGGCTGGGCAGAGGCGTGTAGGTCAATTCGCCGAAGGCATAGTCGGACACCGTGATACCGTCGATCAGATAGTTGTTATTGTCCTCGCGGCCGCCATTTACGTGCATATAAACCTGGCCGCGGCCGAGCTGCGCGGCCCCGTTCAAATCGGAAGAAGCGCCCGCTGAAAGCGTCAGCAACTGCTGAAAGTTTCGCGTCGCCAGGGGAAGATCGGTAATCGTCTCGGCCACCAGCGATTGGCCGGTGGTGGCGTCCGTCGTATTCACTTGCTCCACCTGGGACTGGACTTCGACAACCTCCTTTACCGGGCTCAGTTTGACCACCGCAGTCATGCGCGTCGTTTCCGTGATGCGCACCACCACGCCGGGAAACCGGGTGACGGGGAAGCCCGTCGCGTTGACTTCCACCGTGTAGTTGCCTACCCGCAGCAATGTGGCGGTGAACAATCCGGATGCGTCGGTCGTCACCTGGCGCAGTACCTCGCCCGTGGCTTCACTCTGCACGCTTACCTTGGCATTCGCGATGGTGGCTCCAGATTGGTCCTGAACCACGCCACTGATGGCGCCCGTCGCTCCGCCTTGCGCGAACACCATCGAAGCGAAGAACAGCGACAACAGCAACAACGCAGCTAACTTTCGAGTCATCGACATAGGCACCTTCCCGTGGACGGCTTTGACCGCCGGACACAGTGCTTTTGAAGGCGCTAATTTAATACCTCAGGGCCAGCGACTGTCAAGAAAAGACCGGGGCGGGTAGAGTCCTAGTTTGGATTTGAACGATAGGGATTTTAAATTAGGACACTATCCGAGGAACAGGAAGAAGAACGCTTTGCGGATGTCTCGCTGAGTGCCGAAGGGAGTGCCCGCCTGCACGAGTTACTCGCAGGCGCTGCGGTTGGCGGGTTCGAAGCGATCCACTTGGGCGTCGCGCTGGCTGCTAAGGCGTCCGTTGGGAGTTTTTCCGTAGGGCTCTTCGCCGGGACAGTAGTAGAGAGCGGTGTGGGGATCGATCCACACCTCAATACCAGGGTCTCCCTGAAGATGAACGACCGGTGCGGGAGCCTCGGCGATTCCGAGCGTGACCAGCAGCCTTTCGAACGGACCGAGCGCGGCCCGCCGCGGCGCGCTCGCCGCCGGCCACAACAGGGCGAACGCGGCTACGAAGACGGCCGCCCCCAGATATAGATCCGCGCGGCGGAAGCGCAGCGTTACCCGCAAGTCCGCGAGCCGCTGCAGCAAAGATGATAAGGATGATAAGGATGAAGACCTGGGGCTGGCATCGGTGGCGTCGATAGTTGCCTCGCCCGAGAGGGAATCAGCCGCGTAAGGATCGTCCGCCGGAGAATCGTCGCCCCCCGATAACTGAAAGCGCTGGAGGGCCAATGCCGAGTCTTCCGGTGCGACGTCTTCTGATGGATCGTGAAAGTCCTCGGTGGCGTCGTTTTCCTTTGCCGCCGCGGCCCATCTGGCTTCCAAGATTGCTTCTTCGAGCGCTGCTTTGCTTGCTACCGATTCGGTGTGCACTCCATCGTGGATGGCGTCGGTCTTTTCGTCAGTGATGGTTTCCTGAGTAACCTCATCTGCATCCGGATCTGCATCCGGCACAGCGAGAAAGTTGGAGGCGGCAAAATCGGGCGCAGTTCGCGGGTTGTGCTTGGCCTCCAGCGAGGGAACGTCCTTTTGTGCGGCTTCGCCAATCTCGGGAGAGTGTTCGGGCCACAGGCTTTGCTCCTGGCTCCTGAGCCACATCGAGGCCCAGTTACGCTGCAAGCGTTCTCCGGGACGAAACTCGTCCAGGCCGCAGCTCTCGCACGGCGATCCTTCAGCCGGCTTCAGCGCGCCACAATGCGGGCAAACGATGCTGGTTTCAGGGTCGACTTTGGCTTCCCGATCGCCGTTGGTTTCCGGATCGACTTTGCTTTCCGCTTCCACCCCCGCTTCACGAGCGAGTTTGCGCCGGTCGTTATGTTGCTGAATGATGAAGGCGGCTGAGAGCAAGCCCTGAAAGGACTGCTCATCCAGTGTCAGGTTCGGGCGGTTCGAGGACATAGCATCGCGGGAGAGAAAGAAACGTCCAGACTGACACTATTGTAGTGCAAGTCGGGGCAGTCTGAAACGGAGAAAAAACAGCGGTTTTTTGGGAGGAAATCCCGTTTAAGGATGCCGATCTGGGAGCGACTCATGAAAACGAGCTAATAAGGGGCGAACGAAAGTAGAAGTTGGAAGCGTAACTCTATGGCTTTAAATGGATTTCATTGATAGCGAAGATTTGGCGAACAGGTTGCTTCTGTTTACGGCGGGTCGCGACCCCAAGATTGAACCGAAGGAGCCGACAAAGAACCAATGATTAACCTTAATGAGATCAAAATAACGCCCCGCGACCAGCAGGTGCTACGTCTGCTGGTGCAGGGATGCAGCAACAAAGAAATCGCGGGCCACTTGAACATCAGCCCGCGCACCGTCAAACAACACCTGCGCACGCTGTTTCTGCGGGCCGGCATCAAGGAAGGCCGCAAGCGGGTAAAACTGGCTACCGCCATGTTCATCAAGGAGCAGGTGCAACCATGCAACCCCGTGATCGGCTAACCGCCAAGGAAGTCCAAGTCGCGACCCTGGTGTGGCAGGGTCTTACGAATAAAGACGTTGCTGTGGTGCTCAGAACCAGCGAGCAGGTGGTGAAAAACTATCTGCGTACCACCTTTGACAAGCTGGGCGTCTGGACCCGGCTCGAACTCGCGCTCTACGTGGCCGGCCACGGCGGAGCGAATTGGCATCTGCAACTGGGCAACGGCCTGTTGTCGCCCTCGGTGCCAGGGTGGAGCATAGCCGTAGGCGAGGAAGGCCCTGCCTACGCGGATGGAAAGGTAAAAGCCGCTGCAGTGGCGGCGGGAGGAATTCGCTAGCAAGGCAGCTTAACCGCCGAGACGCAGAGGATCGCCGAGTTTGTGAGAAAAGAGAACTTCTCGGCGCACTCTGCGTCTCGGCGGTGCGCATTTGTTCCCGTTCGCTGCGCGACGACGGAAACAGATTTCACACTGCTCACCCAACCCGGCAGTTTCGTCCGGCCCATGGCAACGCCAGGCTGGCGAGACTAAGTAGCATGTTGTCAGAGACATAGCCAACCATATTCCTCCCGAAGCACCCGGCAGAAATGCCCCGCAGGACCCCGTAATCACGGTAATCAAATTGCTTGGTTACCGGCGGACCCGTTCGATCTGCGAGTTCCGTTCAAGGCTTCACCCGCTCAGCACTTGATCGGTTCAGAGCTTTATCATTCAGGACCCCAACTGAGGTAGGTATGGCTTACAAGGACATTTTCTGGATGGCCTGCGACTCAACCGAGCAACTGCGGGCCGAATACGGGCCCTTCCACACCCGCGAAGAAGCCGAAGTTGAAGCCCGCAAACTCGGCTTTGGATACCTGCTGCGCTACGAACACATTCTGGGTCCCGACGAAGAGCTCGAGGAGGTGCGCTGCATCTTCCTCGAACTGCAAGATATCGAGCTGCAAGTCGAAGAGGTGCGGACGCCTCAAAATCCAAAGCCCGGCGTGACCTTTCACACCCGCTGTGCCAGTTGCGGAGAGACCGCGACGCACGAAAGAGCGTGGCAGGCGGAGGTCTGGGCTGACATCCACGAGTTCGAACATGACCGCCACCGAGTCAGACTTTTCGAGCACGCCCGCGGAGAAGGTCTGAAAGAGATCGCCGACTGGCGTGGCTTCGCCGCGTAAGCGATCGCGGAAAAAAGAAACAACCAACATCCGAAAATTTGCCGTCATCCGAAACTTTTTCGTAGAGACGCGGATTGCCGCGTCTCAGGCAGCGCACATCGGCAGCCGCGGATACGGCCGCACCAACCCGCCCACAGCGCGGCTCGCATTGACTTGCCCGTTTCGACCACAGTAAGATTCGCCACAAATGATCGGTCAGATGATCTCGCATTACCGCGTCGTGGAGAGGCTCGGTGGCGGCGGGATGGGTGTCGTATACAAGGCCGAGGACACGCGGCTGCAACGCTCAGTCGCTCTCAAATTTCTCCCCGAGGATGTAGCCCGCGACCCGCAAGCGTTGACTCGCTTCCGACGAGAGGCCCAGGCGGCGTCCGCCTTGAACCATCCCAATATCTGCACGATCTATGACATCGACGAGGAAAACGACCAGGCGTTCATCGTGATGGAGTTTCTGGAGGGAGTCACGCTGAAGCACCGTGTCATGGGACGGCCGTTGGACCTGGAAACGCTCCTGGCACTGGCGATCGAGATTGCCGATGCGCTGGATGCCGCGCATGCCAAGGGAATTATTCATCGCGATATCAAGCCCGCCAACATCTTTGTGACTGAGCGCGGTCACGCTAAGATTCTCGATTTCGGGTTAGCCAAGGTTGCAGACAGAGCCGTATCTCAGAGCCAGGTCTCCGACAACAATGCGGATACGCGAACCTTTGACGAGCACCTGACCAGTCCGGGCACAACGCTGGGAACCGTGGCCTACATGTCGCCGGAACAAGTCCGCGGCAAAGATCTGGATATTCGCACGGATCTGTTTTCCTTCGGAGCCGTACTCTACGAAATGAGCACCGGCACACTGCCGTTTCGGGGCGACACTTCGGGAGTGATCTTCGATTCAATTTTGAATCGAGCGCCCACGCCTGCGGTCCGACTCAATCCGGAATTGCCCGCCGAACTCGAACGCATTATCGGTAAGGCGCTCGAAAGAGATCGCGACCTGCGCTACCAGACTGCCTCCGAGCTGCGGGCGGACCTGAAGCGCCTGAAGCGGGATACCGATTCAGGAAGGAACTTGAGTAGTGACGCGCGCTTGATTGCGCTCTCACCGCCGCCCACCGGAACTTCGCCGCCGGGTCCGCCTTCGGCATCCAGCGGTGCGTTTCCGGCATCTTCGTCAGGCGCAGGGTCAAGCGCTGCCGCAGTGAGATCGTCGAGCGGGGCGGTGCTGGCAGAAGCGGCGTCCCACAATAAGGGAAAAGCAGCTGGAATCGCAGCGGCTGTCTTACTGCTGGTACTTGCCGCTGGCTACGGCGCCTACCATCTTTTTTCTCGTCACGCGCCGGATGCCCCGGGCAAAATTACTCAGATCAGTCATTGGCACAAGCCGATCAGCCAAGCCATCATCTCGCCTTCTGGGCGCGCCGTGGCTTTCACTTCCTACGTGGGGGGTTACGACCAGATTTTCCTGATGCTGACTTCGGGCGGCGAGCCCTTACAACTTACCAGCGACGAAAGCGGCAAATCCCTCGACAGCTTCTCCGCGGATGAAAACCAGATCTATTATGCGCGCCAACTGGGCGCCTGGGAAGTGTGGGCAGTCCCTACGCTGGGCGGCACTCCCATGCGCGTGGTTGAAGGTAGTTCTCTGCAGCCGTCCCCCGATGGCCAGAGTCTGTTCTACATCAATCCGGGAACCAACGACATTTTGCAGGCGGCAGCCTCCGGCGCCGGCGGGAAAGTGGTCTGCAACTTCAAGGAGCTGGGGTTCACATCTCTGCGACTCCTGGTATTTCCCGATGGTGCGGACCTTCTGGTCATAGGCCACAAGCCCTCGAACGCGAAGGGAAACGTTGAGATGTACAAGGTGAATGTCGCCAGCCATAAGGCCGCGGATCTGGGAGCGATACCAAGCCAGAATCGTGCCAGCTGGGGGGAACCGGGCAAGACTCTTCTTTTCTCTCGCGACCTCAATGGGATCATCAATCTTTGGGAATACAACATTGAAACCAAGGCTGCCACCCAGCTTACTTCCGGTACCGGCCCGGATTTCCTGCCCATGCGCGATCCCACCGGCAAGGGGATCTTCTTCGTCAACGGCAAGGACTCCGGGTTCCTCTCGGTGTACGACCTGCAATCAAAATCCAGCCGCGACATTGCTTCCGAGTTAGCCACCCAGCCGACCATTTCTGCGGACGGAAAGCGGGTGATGTATCTCACTCAACCTGAGCCGCACATGACCGAGTTGTGGGTGTCGGACACGGACGGAAATAACCGAGCGAAACTGGCTTCGTCCGTGAGGCTGTCTGCCGGTGATTGGTCTCCGGACGGTTCGCAACTGGACTATGTGGACTCAGGCGACCCCGATCGACATTTCATCGTGAATGGGGATGGCAGCCATCTGCGCGAACTCCCACGGTCGGTGGCCCACATTGACTCCAGCACCTGGAGCCCGGACGGCAGGGACCTGTACCTTAGCGGCTTCCAGGATTCATCGACAACTTTGACGACCTGGAAGACCAGAGCCGACGGCTCGGGAGCGGAGCCATTCGATGAAACTTGCGGGTTCGCCATGGACGTGTCGCCCGATGGGAAATACCTGCTGATGCCTTTTCTTTACGGAGAAAAACTGGGGATCTACGAGCTTGGTCTTTCTGACAAGAAGTGCACGGTCCTGGTCCCGGGTGTGACAACCTTTTTCCCCCGCTTCAGCCACGATGGGAAATACGTCCTATATACAGTTTCTTCGCGCGGAGAGGTGATCCTGTATCGGCTTCCCTGGCTCAACGGCAAGGTGACGGGGCCGGCACAAGTGGTCTTGAAACTGCCATTCGCATTTTCGCAATATTTTGAAGGCAATGCCTACGACGTTGCCAGCGATCTTTCAAAAATCGTCTACACCCGGCCCGGCGGCCAGTTTGACTTGTATCTGCTCTCGCGCAAGTAGGTCCGCGGGGCAGGCCGGCCCTCGACCTCCTGCTCAGGGTTTTGTCTTCGATACCTGCCGCGTTCTTGCCGTGGAAACGAGTTGCACTCTCCCGGCTTTGCGAGCATGATGTTGACGTTGATCGGGAGACTGCCGCGACCCGGCGTGCCGGACCGGCGACCCTTACAGCGAGGTGAAATCCACCCATGAACTCCAAGAGCAGATTGGCCCTCGGGATACTCACGGCTTTGGCTATGTTGGGGCTTACGTATTTGGTTCCCAGAGGAAATCCGTTGCGAGACGCTCAGTTGGTTCTGTTTCCGGTGACCGTTGGGATATGGGCGATTTTCGTCTTGCTGTTCGTGAAATTGAAGTAGGAATCCCGAGACGATGGGCCATCGCCCTGGCCACCCTGCCAGTAGATTGTCTTTGACCTGCCTTCGACCTTGGTGTTGTTGAAGGTTTCCCGTGTACGTACAATGTTCCACGTGGAACACTTTGTACTGGCCTTACTGTACGTACAATAATGTAATAGATTAACTGTGTAAGAAAGGTTCGGTATCGAAGCGGACGATTTTTGAGCGGGGACGGGGTTTCAAGTCATTGATATTGATAATGCTCAGGGTCGTTTGTGGTTAAACGGCCACAGCCGGGTAGTTGTTACGCTGTACTTCTTACGCTGGGCGCTTTGCACAGGCCCGCCCAAGCAAAGCTTGGACGGGGCACCCTCGCGAGGTCAACTGATTGCGCTTGGGCGGGCCGCCCGCCATCCCATCCGGGCGGCGCGTTAACCGTACTTGAGCTCGGTGCTCTGTCCGACCTCGATAATATAGCCGTCAGGATCGCGGATGTAGCAGCGCGTCTCGCCGTACTTGGGTATTGGTTCCGTGATGAACTCCGCTCCTCGACTTTTCCATAATTTGTAGCACGCTTGAATATCCGCAACGCGGAAATTCATAAAGCTGTTGATGTGATTCGGGTCGGGGACGCTGAGCGTTACCGTCGGCTTATCCGGGGTCGGC
>Ga0209448_10000125_pt1 | contig 28244 bp, 22 predicted proteins | sample BogFormECP14_OM2_FD_188245 | JGI IMG/M metagenome (GOLD analysis project Ga0209448, IMG submission 188245) | Bog forest soil microbial communities from Calvert Island, British Columbia, Canada - ECP14_OM2 (SPAdes) (version 2) | ecosystem: Environmental > Aquatic > Freshwater > Wetlands > Bog ... | reverse complement strand
CGGGAGCGGCATAGTGGATCTTCGGGACGATGTCCTGAAAGATTGCAGCATTCGCCTCGAGCAATCGGAGCCTTCCGACGGGATCGCTGCGATCGGTTGCGCCTCCACCTTTCTCGTTGACTCCCGCAGTGATCATCACCACCGACGAGCCAGTCAGATCGGAATAGTCGCCGTCGCGCACCGCAACCGGCGGCGACAGGACCGCGCCGTATTGGACGTCGGTCACGACGCCTTGAGCCCGTTTACGCTCCCGGTTGACCAGCACGACCTCGCGTGCACTTCCACGCATCACGATCGACAAGAAACACGCGGAGCCAACCTGGCCCGCTCCAACAATTCCGACCTTCATATCTGATCTCCTACTTCGTGGCTTTTAATATGATTTGTAATTGTTTCCACATAGGTTGTGTGAAAGCAATCCAGTTGTGGAACGTTAGATCTAACGGAAGACAATGCAATCAAGGCACCAAAACTTCGGGTGATTGAAAACGCGGACTTAACCGGCGAAAATGCTCCACGGAAAAGCAAAAGGTTGCTCAGCGGGCATGTCGCCGTGTCAACTGCTCGACGGTTCAGGCCAAACTTCGACATCATCGACTCAGTCCCTCTTGTCCGCGGCGGTGAAATTGGTATTGGATGTTCCGTGAGGACGTCGCATCCTTCACACATCGACAATGCATTGAGCGTGCCGAAGTTCAGACCCGCATCAGCAGCCCGCATAGCTGCCCAATCAACGTAGAGCGAGGTTCGCCATCCCTGTTCCGGGATCCACAGGAATAACTCCGGGGACGACCCAAGCCTGTAGCAGCACGATCAAGACGACCAGACCCAGTAAGGAGAGCGAATACTTGATCGTATTGCGAAAGATATCGGTTTCCCTGCCAACCAGACCGGTTGCCGCGCAGGCGATAGCAATCGATTGAGGCGAGATCAGCTTGCCGGCGACGCCTCCGAACAGGTTAGCCGAAGTCGTGAGCACAGGGTTTATACCTGTCTGGGTGGCCGTGACTTGTTGTAGCTTGCCAAACAAGGCAGAGGACGATGTGACTGAGCCGGTCAAGAACACGCCCAACCAGCCGATCGCCGGCGAGAAAATTGGAAACAATTTGCCTGCGTAAGAAGCGCACGCCAAGCCAAGAGTGTAGGAAATTCCGGAATAATTAGCTAAGTAACCGATGCCCACGACCGCGGCCAGAGTGACCAGTGCGAACTCTACTTCTTTGAAGGTTGCCGCGAAAACCTTCAGGCCGCGGGACGGACTGATTCGTAAGATTGCCATCGTGGCGACGGCACAAATCAGCATGGCAGTTCCGGGAGCTGTAAGGAAATTCCACCGATAGCTCGCCGGATACATCGTAGGCACGTCCACAATCGGAGCTGTGCGGTAGACGATCCCGTCCAGACCCGGCCAGTGCGGGATGTTCAATACCCAGTGAAGCTTATCTTGGACGAAGCGAGTGAATGCTGGCGTTCCCCAAAAGCTCATAATCGACATGAGGAGCAAGTAAGGGGACCATGCCGTCAAGACCTGGCGGCGGGTGTAGCTGGTCTTCGCCTGGGTGGAGTTATCGGAATCGTAGGCAAACTGCCAGATCTGCTTCGGCCTCCAGAATTTCAGGAAAACAATGAGGCATACCATCGACACGAATGAGGAAATGATAGCCGGCAGTTCGACTCCCAAGTAATGGGACACTACGAAGCAGGTCACCGCGTAACTGAAGCCTGCCACCAACGCCGCCGGCCAAACCTCGATCGTGCGTTTGAAGCCGGAGATCACTACCAATACGAGAAGCGGGATGACGACCGCGAGAATTGCCATGTCAGAGCCGATGGTTTTCGTGATTGCCGTGCCATTAATGTTCGTGACTGAAATCATCATGCTGGTCGGCACGCCTACCGGCCCGAAAGGTACGGGAGGAGTGTTGGCCACCAGGCATACAACGGCAGCCAACAGTGGCGTGAATCCCAGACCAATCAGCATCGCCGCCGCAACGGCGACTGGAGCTCCTTCTCCGGCTACGCCTTCCAGGAAAGCAGAAAAACAAAACGCTATGAGCAGTGCCTGCAGGCGACGGTCTCCTGAAAGGGAGGAGATAGAGCTCTGGATAATTCCAGACTGCCCGGCTTCTACGGTCAGGTTGTAGAAGAAGACGGCGGTGAGAATGATCCAACCAATCGGCCAAAGTCCACTTGCCATTCCTAGGATGGCTGCAGATACTGCGGCCCGGGCCGGCATTCCATAAGCAGTGACGGCCACCAGCAGCATTAGAAGTAAGGTCAAGCTTGCGGCGAGGTAGCCTTTCATGCGTTTGTAGGCCAGCGCCCAGAAGAGAAAGAGGATCGGAAGAGCGGCAACCATGGCCGTGAGACTGAGGCTATGGCCGACAGCTGAATAGTTATGAAACCAATGCATTGGTGAGTCCACGCTTTCTGTCGGTCCACACTCTTGTCGTATGGACGGCATACGATTTTGACCCTAGGTTTCGTCTAGTGCACAAGCCGTGCCAAACGATCGTGAGGCTGCCGATTCCTCGAGATGTAGAAGCAGTTGATCAAGATTGACGCGCGCGGAGCGCGATTTGAGAGTTCAGTGCTGATCCCGCGTCGTCATTTGGACATGCGTCTGCCGGTGGTCACTTCTGGCAGCCGTTTGGAAAACGCGCCGCTCGATTCACAACCTGTGGTTCTTCTCCTCTCACGACAGATGCAACATGTGATGCTTTCGATAGTCAACAGCGTGGAGATGCGGCGGTCCTTTTGGGGCGTGCCGTCGTTGGCACTGGGATTGCAATCGAGGAAGGTGATTGCAACATAGCGCTGGAGAGGAGGAAACAGAGATGGACAGCAACTATATGTTTCTTTGCGGAGTGATGTGGTGCAAGTTCGGGCAGCAAGAGGCAGGCAAGGAGTTGCTAAGGGCTACGAATTCTGAAGATCGGGACATGAGTGCCTAGGCCCAGGCGATGTTGGCCATAGGTGCGCGTCGCTTGAGGGATAAGGAAAGACGGGGTAGGGAGATGAGATATAGGAAACTGGGGAATACCGGACTCATCGTCAGCAGCGTGGCACTTGGCACGATGCAGTTCGGCGGCAAGATGAACATGGGCAACCTGGGCCAGGAGGACACAACGCGCATGGTGAAGCTAGCCCTGGACAGGGGAATTAACTTCATCGATACGGCGGACGTGTACAGCCTCGGGGAGAGCGAAACTCTGTTGGGTAATGCCTTGAAGGGCGTGAGGGACGAGATCGCCCTCGCCACCAAAGTCCGGCTCCCGATGAGCGAAAACTTTAACCGGAGCGGTGCGACCCGCGTGAACATCATGCGCGAAGTGGAGGGCAGTCTCCGACGGCTGCAGACCGATTACATCGATCTATACCAGGTGCATGGGTGGGACAGCAACACGCCGCTCGAAGAGACGCTGCGGACGCTCGACGATCTCGTTCGCCAGGGAAAGGTCCGTTATATCGGGCTGTCCAACTTCTTGTCATGGCAGGCAGCCACCGCGGTCATGCTGCAGGATCATCTCGGGTTGGAGAAATACGTAACGGCGCAGATGTATTACAGCCTCGTCGGTCGGGGTCTCGAATACGAGTTCCAGTCGTTCGCCGAATATCACAACATCGGCATCCTCGTCTGGAGTCCACTTGCCGGAGGGTTTCTCAGCGGCAAGTACAGCCGCACCAATCCTGCTCCTGCCGGCTCGCGATTCGCCGAAGCGGGCAATTTCGTGCCCTTTGACAAGGAGATGGGCTACCGCGTCGTGGACGCGCTGAAAGAAGTGGCCGCACGGCATGACGCCAGCCCGGCCCGTGTGGCGCTTTCGTGGGTGCTGCGCCGACCGGCGGTCAGCAGTGTGATCGTCGCTGCCCGCAAAGTCGAGCAACTGGAGGACAACATTCGTGCCGTAGACCTTCAGCTTTCGGACGACGACATCCGACTCCTTGATTCCGCGTCGGACCCGGGCGTTCCGTATCCAAAGTGGATGGTCCTCCAGCTCGACGCTGCGGAAGACCCGCGTTCGAAGACCCTGTATCCCGAGCGCTACGCGGATGGCGGTCCCTGGAAAGACCTCCGCCGGACCGGGTGGTCCGGCTGAAAGCCATCAAACGGTGTTGGCGGACGTCGTTTGCTGCCCCGGTGTCGTGTGTCGCTGACTGAGCGAAAATGCTCCTCCAAGGACACCGACGAACAATGCGGCGATGCCCCAGAATGTGCCACTGAAGTGATATCCGAGCAGCGCATCGAGTGAAAAAGAGCCTGGGCCGGTGAACGCAAAGCTTAATGCTGCGACACCAAGCACAAGGGCGTACTCGTACCCACCGTTCTGAGCGAAGAAGCCCTTTTTGATGTGCACGGTCAATGCCACGAGCATCACGCTGCAAATGACCGCGGCCCCAATCGGCGTGAATAACCCGAGCGCCAGAAGGAGGCCGCCCCCGGTCTCTGCGAGGCCTGCCATCAGCGCATGGCGCCGCGCTGGCAGGAACCCGATCGTCTCGAAGAACTGACCGGTGGCGTCGAGACCCGGCCCACCAAACCAGCCAAACAATTTCTGTGCGCCATGTGCGCCGAGTGTCAGTCCTGCAGTCAGTCGTAGAATTAGAAGCCCGATCTCCATACGTAACCCATCCTTGTCGACATGAGATGCTTAAGGATCGTGTGTCGTCTAGCTAGACGACAGAAGTCGTGCGAAAGAGCCTGACCCCTGCGGTGCTGGGCCCAATATTAATTGCCTTTTCGGAGTAAAGAATTGTCTCACCCGTCATACCATTGCTGCGTTTAGTTAACGCCGGGCGTTCCTTTCCAATCTATAATGTCGACCAGGTTCCAAGGGTTCCCGATGAGATTCATTTGCAATTCTCCCTGCTTATCGATCACAAACTCGGCGGCAGGGTACAGGACGCCCGTGCTCTTGCTCTTGTCTGTCTCGTTCAAGTCGAACTCGCCAGCCGTCAAGTTATAAGCGGTAGATCGGGTATCCCAGTAGACCTCACCGAATCTGAGGAGCCGGTTAGTGACAAAGCGAATCTTCCGTCCTGTTGGGGTTGGAATCACTTGGATGTAACTGCAGTCATACCCCAGAGTGCCTGTGACCTCGATGTGGCCCGCCGCCTTCATCCTGCTGAGTGCATTCACCAGTCCTTGATCCTTGCCCTTCTGGAACGCCTCGATCAGAATCTGCTTGTCTGCCGGGGTAGAGTAGTCATAAATGACTAGCGTGACACTGAATTGAGATCCCATCTGGGTGCTTGTGCCCGTGGCAGTAGCCTCAATGGTCTCGGACTTGTTAGCGGCAAATCCGGGAGTGCTTCCTGCGATGAGCAGGCCAGCGATCATCAAACTGGCGAGGACAAGCTTGTGACGTTTTGGAACTGCATTCTTTATTTGCAACATTTCTATTTCTCCTGTTACGTTCGACCCGAAGGGCGACCGCATCAGCAGGCTCGAGCTCGCGTAAGATATCTTACGTTCCATCAAAACAACATTTCACTATAAGAACGGTGACGTCGTCGTTGAAGCCAACTCCCTGACAGAAGTCTTCGGCGCTCTGAAAGATGTTGGCCATCAGCTTTTCCGCCGACAGCGAAGAATCGCGCTGAATGACGGCCGACAGCCGTTCCATCCCAAATTCTTCTCCCTGCGAATTCTCTGCCTCGGTAATACCGTCTGTGTACAGCACCAGAATATCGCCGGCAGCGAGGTCGGCTCGGTTGATTTCACAGGTTAGGCTGTCGAACATTCCGACAGGGAAGCAGGACGAGTTCATGGGCACAACATCACGGGTTTTTGCCTGATAAAGGAGAGCGGGATTGTGGCCGCAGTTGACGTACCGGAAGGACCGTTTGAGTGCATCAATGTCCGCCAGCAGCAATGTGACGTAACGGTTGCCACCAGATACGGAATGGATCCCGTTGTTCAGGCGATTTACAACCTCCAGCATGTCTCGTTTCTCACTTACCTCCAGTTGCACGGCAGCCGCGGTGGCGGACATCAGAAGGGCAGCAGGAACGCCCTTTCCCGCTACATCAGCAATCACTATCTGGATCGTGTGCTCATTGACTTTTACGTAGTCGTAGTAATCGCCGCCAACGCCTCTCACCGGCTGCATCATACCGGCGACCTCCAGCCCGGGGATGGATGGGCGACTGATAGGCAGAAACATCCTCTGTACCCCCGCGGCTAGTTCAACCTCTTGCAGAAGCTGATCGCGCTGCTGGCGCACCTCCCTGTCTAGCTGTTCCCGCTGTTTCACATATCTCTGGATGACATAGACGACAAAGGCAAACGCGATCAGTGCGGTGAGGTTGTGTGTTATCCGTGCCTCCTGGCTTGGATAAGGAGGCCCGAAAAGATCGTGGAGAAAAACACAAACCGCAATCAGTCCATAGCTGATCTGGCTGCGCAGGAACATGGCACTGATCCCAAGGGGCAAAATGTAGAGATATCCCAACGACACACCCGTGACGATAAAGTCGGCGTAGGCAACCGCACCAATCGACCCGAAGATCAGAACTACTGGTAGCCAGTGAGGGCCACCTACCGCCGCCTCACCTCGCAAGACCGATCGCGAGAAGAACGGAGTCAGAGTTCGAGGTGGTGTTCCCGCCATCGCTTGCATCGGTTCTCCCTTGCCACTTTCTGCCGCCGCCTTGTGGCGTCGGCGCTCTGCCCTCCAGTCAACTCGCAATCGAGGCGGAGTGAATATCTGCGATACCGGCAACTTCTTCCATTCGCCGCAGGACAGCGGAGAAGTCGTCTTCATCGTGATGTGCCAACTCATCTGAATTAACGCGAAACGCCGCTTCGGTCACTGGCATGGGAGTATGCGCTTCTGCTGCCGTCCTTAGAATTAACTGGAAATCCTTGTTCATCAGGCGAAGTGGAAACTGCGGACTGTAATCGTTGATTGCGACCCTAGCGAGCTTTCCCACATGAGCCGGCGCGATCACAGCTGTTTTTGATAAGACCTCAAGTAAGCGTTCGCGATTTAGACCAACTGTCTCCCCAAGGACTACAGCCTCAGCGATCGCCTGCATGCCAACCCCCAACAACGTGTTGACGACCAATTTCATCGCTGTTCCCGAGCCTGAACCTCCCAGAAGAAAGTATTGCTTTGCGACCGCCTGGAATATCGGCTCAGCCCCGCGGAAGACGTCCTGGTCGCCGCCTACCAACAGTGTCAACAGGCCTTGCTCGGCGGCTGGAGTACTGCCCGAGATGGCGACGTCCAGCACCTCAATTCCTTTTTGGGCGCCGAGCCTGTGCAGTCCCTGTGAGCTGTCTGGAGAAATCGTGCTCATCTCAAGCACGACGGTTCCTGGCCGCGCCCCGGCAAAAACTCCAGCAGGCCCGGTATAGACGCTCCGAACTGCTTCATCATTCGTCAAGCACGACAGAATCACGTCGGCACTGCGTGCCAGTTCCAGAATGCTCTCCCCGACAATGCCGCCGTGTTCAGCGATAGCTCGCGTCTTAGCCGGATCTAAATCGTATACTTCCAGTCGGTATCCGTGATCAAGCAGGCGTTGTGCGATCCGGCTTCCCATGTTTCCCAAACCAATGAATCCGAGTTTCACCTGATCTGCTGTAAGACGATTCATAGAATCTCCATTTCTCTTGAAAGTTGGATTTCATCACTAAGCGTTTCTCGTTCCCCCGGTCGTAACAAGGATTTCGCTTTCGTCAACATTATTTCCCTGCAATCCCATTTGGTCGGGGACGCTCGAAAGCTCTTCGTATTCTTCTTCAGTTAAGCGGAGGGAAGCCGCCGCAATGTTTTGCTCCAGATGCTCTATCGAGGACGTCCCGGGAATTGGCAGCATGAGCGGGGATCGATGCAAAAGCCACGCTAGCGCTATCTGGGTGGGGCTCGCGCCGTGCGCTTTCGCGATGCGGGTAAGTACTTCCCCAGCAACCGTGCCTGCTGCCAGTGGGTACCAGGGGATAAAAACAATTCCATTCCGCTGACAATAACTCGCAACGTAGTCCCATTCACGGTCGGCAAAGCTATAACGGTTCTGCACAGAGACGATCGGAACGATCCGGCGCGCGCGCTCGATGTGCTCTTCGGTTACGTTGGACAACGCAACCAGACGAATCTTCCCTTCGTTTCGCAGTTGGGCCAGAGTTTCCACCGACACGTCGAAGGATACGGCCGGGTCCGGCGCGTGCAATTGGTATACATCGATGCGGTCGAGGCGCAGTCTCTTGAGGCTGCCTTCGATCGCCCTACGAAGATGCGCGGGAGAGGCATCGTGCGTCCACTGATCAGGACCAGGTCGATTCCATCCACCTTTAGTCGCGATGACAAGATCCTTGGGATAGGGGAATAGCGCTTCCGCGATCAACTCTTCGCTAACATACGGCCCATAGGAATCGGCCGTATCTATGAAGTTGACGCCGAGTTCGACGGCGCGCCGAAGAACCGCTAGCGCGCGCTTTCGATCTTTTGGCGGACCCCAAATTCCGTCTCCCGTCAGGCGCATGGCTCCGAAACCGAGACGGTGAACAGAAAGTTGGCCGCCCAGTGAAACATCCCCGGCCAACCGTGCAGAGACTTCTTTATTACTCATTTCTTTATTGCCCATAATGACCTCCAACATTAATTCGAACTCCTTGTTATTAATGCTCATGTGATAGCCCTCAACCGCGAACGTGTTGATCCCACTGACCTCGAGCGCTTCACCATCCACCACAATCCCTGGAACACCGGGCGGGCCGTATAGCCGTTTTCCAGAAGAGGCATATATGGCCCAACTGACCTTTGAAATTCGAGCCTCTCAGTTGGCGGTGCTCGCTTCCACCACTTCCGACAGAAACCACGTGCGGCGCTCGGTTTGATCAATCCATACCTCGATCAGACTGGCGGTCGCCACGTCGTTGTATTTATCGCAAAGTTCATGAGCAGTGCGGAAATAGCGGGTGAGCGCCTGATTATCGGCATTGAGCTCGGCCAGCATTCGCTGTGGGGTCATGCTTTCGTCGTCATTGTCCCTCAAGCGCTGGTGCCGGGAGATATCGCCGATCGACCGCAAGGTAGTTCCGCCAATTTTGCGCGCACGCTCGGCAATGTCATCGGTCATGGCAAAAATCTGTTCAGCTTGTTCGTCAAGTAGAAGGTGATAATCCCGGAAGTGCCGTCCCGTCATGTGCCAATGGAAATTCTTGGTCTTCAAATACAGTGCGAATGTGTCGGCTAGCAGGCGACGCAGTTCAGCCGTGATCTCGACGACGCCTTCACGCTTCAGGTCGGTTGGTGTTTCGTGTATTGCTTGCCATGGTTTTTTCGTTTGAGTTGTAGCTTCCTTTAACATTTTGCATTTCTCCATATGTCTATTTAGTTCAAGCTTTGCCGCTGATGACGAGCCGCGGGTTTATCGCGGACCTGAAATCTTTTCGGCGCCTGTGTAACTGATGCGCCAGATTGAGTTCGAGCCGTCGTCACTGACCAGCAACGATCCGTCGTGCGCCTCAGTAACGCCAACTGGCCTTCCCCACACGTGTCCGTTGTCGACTACAAATCCGGTCACAAAATCTTCATATTCGCCGCTGGCCCGGGTCGTTTGGTGCAGCGGTACGCGAATCACTTCATATCCAGTACGCACCGATCGGTTCCATGAACCGTGCTCGGATGCGAAGATGTCTCCGTCATATTCAGTCGGAAATTGAGTGCCCTCATAGAACGTCATCTCGAGTGAAGCGTTGTGAGGCTGGAGCAGAACGTCGGGAACAATGGCCTTATCTCTCAATTCCGGATGGGTACCCTCATGGCGGGGATCCTGATGGTGGCCAATGTACCACCACGGCCAGCCGTAGAAACCACCTTCTTCTACATGCGTGATGTAGTCGGGAACGAGATTGTCTCCCAGCCCGTCCCGTTCATTGACCGAGCACCACAATTCGCCAGTCTTAGGCTGGATCGCCAGTCCAGCTCCGGCGTTGCGAATCCCATATGCGTACACTCGCATGTCCGAGCCATCGGGCCTGACCTCGAGGATGTCGGCTCGATTTGTCTCAGCTGGCGTATTGTCGGGATCGTCGACATTCGACGCCGACCCGACCGCGACAAACATTTTCTTGCCGTCGGCCGTGAATTGCACGTCGCGAGTCCAATGTCCACTGCCGTGAGGCAGATCTGCAATGTGCTGCGCCGGTCCACTCGCCTCCAAGTCCCCATTCCTATAGGGAAATCGCACCACCGAGTTAGTGCCTCCTACGTACACCCACTGCGGATTGTCTCCCGGAGGATAGAAGGCGATGCCGTAAGGCTGATTGAGCCCGGTCGCAAACGTTTCAGACTGTTCGGGCTTGCCATCGGCGGTGATTCCGCGGAACACCTTGATCGTCCCGCTGCTGCTTTCGGCCAGGAAAACGTCACCATTAGGGGCAGTACGGATCAACCTGGGATTATCAAGTCCGGTGGCGTATTGCTGAACGCTGAATCCGGCCGGAGCTTTCGGCCATGCTGCGTGCGGACGAGCAACCAATTGAGGCCCGTTGGCTGCAGACTCGGTGACGTACGGCGCTGGAAGATCCTGCGCTGTGATCTTCCGCACGTTGCCGGGTTGCTCAAAGCGGAAATCTGTAAAGGGTGCTTGGGGCGGAGGCGCATTTGTCTTGACCGGCGTTACCTCAGGAAGCACGGAGGCGCTTTTTTGAGCGCTCGTGGAATTCTTGAGCGACTTTAAATAAGTGACAATCTGCCACCGTTTCTGCTCCGGCAGGCTGGCCCATCCGGGCATACCGTTATCGGTGGCTCCGGTTGTAATAAACCAAAAGACCTCTCCATCGGGCGCCGACTGCGTGGGACCTTGTGAGAGCGCAGGAATGTTGCCCGTTCCGCGCGCCTTAATTCCGTGGCAGGAGCCACAATTCGCCGTATAAAGTCTGGACCCTGCCGCGACCGCAGCCGGCTGTCTGGCGTAAGGATTCTTTAGCTGAGCACTGGATGCCGGCGCATTATGAAAATGCGCATCCTGCGCCGCCATCGGCGACGCCGGAAATACAAACGCAAAGGCCCAGGCCACTACGGTGAGGACGTAAGAATGAAAGCCGATTTTCAAGACTACCTCCAGTGATCGTTAACCGATCGTTTGAATAACCCGACTGGAGAAAAGCAAGTTCTTTGCCATTCGTGAAAAGGGCGCGCCGCCCTCGAGTTGACGCTGGCTATCTGCTTTGATCCTCGCCATCTACCTTGGTGCTTCTCTTACAGGCCATCTCACCAGCTAATTCAGCGGACTCGTCACGGGTCGACCTATTGGTCAATCACTCGACGCCGCTGTCAACCTGCGGACACTCGGAAAGGGTGATTGTTTCTCGTCCTACCGAAAGGAAAGCCGTGCCGGGACTTTTGCCCGGCAATGGCATCGCGGCAAGTTGGCAGTTAGAATGCTTGACCAAATCGGCAAAGGGGGATCTTGATGACAACGCTCAAAGTGAATGGAATTGATCGCACGTTCGACGGCGATCCACAAATGCCCCTGCTCTGGTATCTCCGAGACATCCTGCAGTTGACGGGAACAAAGTTTGGCTGCGGTATGGCCCTATGTGGCGCCTGCACCGTTCATAAGAACGGCGAAGCCATTCGCTCTTGCATTACACCGGTGAGCGCTGCGGCGGGCAGCGAGATTCGAACTATCGAGGATCTCGGGGCAAACGGGCTCGATCCGGTTCAGCAAGCATGGATGGAGGTGAATGTTCCGCAGTGCGGATACTGTCAATCCGGACAAATCATGCAGGCGGCTTCTCTCTTGAAAGGCACTCCCCATCCCACGGACCAGCAAATCGATGACGCCATGGCTGGCAACATCTGCCGCTGCGGAACCTATCAACGAATTCGCCAGGCAATCAAGCTGGCAGCGGGGAAAATCGCATGAGCCTAATAGAAAATGTCAGCCGGCGGAGATTCCTCATGACCGCTTTTGGGACGGGAGCACTCATTCTCTCCGTTCGGTTTGTCCCATCGATACTGGCGCAAAGCCAGGGGGCGGACGGTCAAACGGATGCGGACAGGGCAGCACTCCATCCCAATCTCTTTGTCGGAATCCAGCCAGATGGGACCGTTTATATCGTGGCTCACCGCTCAGAGATGGGAACAGTCATCCGCACGTCCTTGCCGCTGGTGCTCGCGGACGAACTCGACGCCGACTGGAAGCGCGTGAAGATCGACCAGGCGATTGGTGACAAGCGCTACGGAGATCAGAATACAGACGGTTCACAATCCGTAAGAAGATTTTTTGACACCATGAGAGAGTGCGGTGCGACAGCGCGCTGGATGTTGATCCAGGCGGCAGCGCAACAGTGGAACGTTCCCGCGTCGGAGTGTTCAACCGAACTCCATACCGTGGTTCACAAAGCGACCGGTCGGCGTTTGGGTTATGGCGAACTGGCCGCGAGTGCGGCGCGCCTCGCGTTGCCAAAGAAAGAAGAGCTCCAGCTGAAGAAGCCCTCGGAGTGGCGGTATATCGGAAAGGGAATGACCAGCGTTGACCTGGAGAAGCTCTGCACGGGAAAAGCGATGTATGGAATGGATGCGCGCCTGGATGGCATGGTATATGCATCCATCGAACATCCCCCGGTCTTCGGCGGAAAAGTAAAAACTCTCGACGATCAGGAGGCGCTGAAGTTCGCGGGAGTGCGCCAGACCATTCGCATCGATCCGTTTAAACCTCCCGCTGCCTTTCAGCCGCTGGGCGGCGTCGCCGTGATTGCCGACAATACATGGGCTGCATTCCAGGGCCGTAAGAAGCTGAAGATAACGTGGGACAATGGCGCGAACGAATCCTATGACTCTGTTGAGTACAAGAAAGAACTTAGGGAAACAGCGCACAAGCCAGGGAAGCTTATCCGCAGCGTGGGCGACTCCGAAAAAGCATTCCCCGCCAACAATGTGCTGGAAGCCGACTACTACGTTCCGCTGCTGGCGCACGCGCCAATGGAACCATTGGTAGCGCTGGCTGAGTTCAAGGACGGAAAGGTCACTGCGTGGGCACCCACACAAAATCCCCAGGCAGCACAGGCAATTGTGTCGTCTGAACTCGGCATTCCTGTCGGCGACGTCATCTGTCATGTCACATTGTTGGGCGGTGGATTTGGACGAAAATCCAAGCCAGACTACGTTGCCGAGGCAGCGGTCTTATCCAAGAAGCTTGGTCGCCCCGTAAAAGTTGTTTGGACGCGGGAAGACGACGTCAAGTTTGATTATTACAACGCGGTTGCTGCGATGTACCTGAAGGCAGCCGTCGATGAGAAGGGAAAGCCCACGGCGTGGCTGCAGAGATCTGTGTTTCCGCCAATCACGTCCATCTTCGATGTGAACTCCGTCTATGGCGATCCGCCGCATCTGGCACAGGGTTGGACGGATCTTCCCTATGATTTGCCCAACATACGCATCGAGAACGGTCCGGCGCAAGCTCACGTCAGGATTGGATGGTTACGATCCGTGGCCAACATCTACCACGCCTTTGGAGTTCAATGTTTCACCGATGAACTTGCCCACCGCGCAAATCGTGATTCGGTGGAGTACATGCTCGACTTGATTGGATCTCCTCGCACTTTGGACTTCACCAATGTGCAGTATCCGAACTACGGTGCGGATTACAAAACGTATCCCTGGGAAACGGGCCGTTTGCGGCGGGTTATCGAAATGGTTGCGGACAAATCCGGTTGGGCCAAAAAGAAGAGCCTAAAGGGACATGGGTTTGGGTTCGCCGCTCATCGCAGTTTCTTGACTTATGTAGCGACGGTGGTTGAGGTGGAGGCGACCGATGACGGCGAGATTCGCATCCCGCGTGTTGATACCGCAGTGGATGCCGGAATCGTCGTGAATCCGGAAGCAACGCGCGCTCAATTCGAAGGCGCGGTGGTCTTCGGCACAAGTATTGTTCGCAGCGGGGAGATTACTGCCAAGAACGGTGTAATCCAGCAATCCAATTTCAATGACTATCCGGTGGCCCGGATCAACGAAGTGCCGGCCCAAACCAACGTCTATATCATGGAGAGCAGCGCGCCGCCTGCCGGGGTCGGAGAGCCGGGAGTGCCACCGTTTGTGGCCGCTTTCTGCAACGCGATTTTCGCCGCCACAGGTACGCGGGTTCGCGATTTGCCTCTCTCCAGTAACACTAATTTCGGATAGCCTTCGCCAGGATGGCGCAAGAGGAGATTTCCCCATGACCTCAAACAACGGTGAGTCAGATCCCGGCGTGAACAGGAGAGAGAGTTTCTCGGCATGACCGTCGTGTCACTCTTGATGGCTGCGAACGTTAGCCAGGCCGCAAAGCCGGATAACAAGAACGGAATACCATATCGAGCGCTGGGCCACACCGGTGAAAAGGTTTCTCTCGTCGGGCTTGGCGGCTACCACCTTGCCAGACAAACCAACATCGCGGAAAGCATCCGCATTATCCGGACGGGGGTTGACGAAGGTGTCAATTTTCTCGACAACTGCTGGGACTACAACGGCGGAGAGAGCGAAATTCGCATGGGCAAGGCGCTGCGCGATGGTTATCGTGAGAAGTCCTTTTTGATGACCAAGATTGATGGCCGAACCAAAACTGCCGCCGTAGCGCAGCTCAATGAATCGTTGCGAAGGTTGCAAACGGATCGAATTGACCTGCTCCAATTTCATGAAGTTATTCGCGATTCCGATCCGGATCGCGTTTTTGCTGAAGGTGGTGCGATGGAGGCCCTACTGGAAGCCAAAAAGGCAGGCAAGGTTCGTTTTATCGGCTTCACGGGTCACAAGAGTCCAGATATTCATTTGAAAATGCTGGCGACGGCCTCAAAGCACGGCTTCAGGTTCGACGCTGTTCAAATGCCTCTTAACGTAATGGACGCTCACTTCGATAGCTTTGAAAAGAAGGTCGTGCCGGTTTTGACCAAAGACAGCATTGGGGTGCTCGGCATGAAATCAATGGGCGACCATTTCATTCTCGGGAGCAAGACTGTTACAGCGGTCGAGTGCCTGCACTACGCGATGAATCTTCCGACCAGTGTCGTCATCGCTGGCTGCGATTCGCTTCCTATCCTCCAGCAGGCTCTCGAGGCCGCCCGCAGCTTTCAACCCATGGATTCTTCCCAGGTCGCGGCTCTCCTCGCAAGAACGGCAAAGGCGGCTGACGCGGGCCGGTTTGAACTCTACAAAACCACTCACCAATTTGACGGCACCTTCGCCAACCCACAGTGGCTTGGTTAGGAACTGAGGATTGGGGCGAGTTCCTGCTGTGATGACTCTATTGCAGCGGAGCCGTTGGGGGAAACAGGCCGTGAAATTCCGAGCTTTTGCATTTTGTGAATCAACGTCGTGCGTTTCAAGCCGAGTTTCTTGGCGGCACCCTTCGGGCCGCCGATGACCCAACCTACTCCTTCGAGCGTGCGCAGGATTAGGGCATGTTCGGAGTCCCTAAGAGTTGTAGCAACCGAGGGGGCCAAAACTGGATTAGCCGGAACGACGGCAAGACGGCGAGCCCCCGCGGCCGGCAAAGGATTGGGAAGCACGCCACCGTTGGAAAGGATTACGGCGCGTTCGATCAGGTTCTGGAGTTCGCGGATGTTTCCGGGCCATGGGTACGAAGTCAACGCCAACATGGTTTCGGGAGGAATGTAATCGATTTCTCGACTCATCCGCCGTCCAAACTTTTCGACAAAATGCGTCACCAGAGTCGGAATGTCTTCGGGGCGTTCACGCAACGGCGGCAGTTGGATCGGAAACACATTCAGACGGTAGTACAGGTCGCTGCGGTATTCGCCGTGATTCACCATTTCCATCAGATCCCGATTCGTGGCAGCAACGAGGCGCACGTCCATCTGGTGAGTTCGCGTGCTCCCAAGTCGCTCGAATTCCTGTTCCTGTAGAACACGTAGTAGTTTGGGCTGCAAGGCGGAAGGGATATCACCGATCTCATCGAGGAAAAGAGTGCCTTTATCGGCTAGTTCGAACCGGCCAATTTTTTGCGCGATCGCTCCAGTGAACGCGCCCTTTTCATGGCCGAAAAGCTCACTCTCCAGCAAATCCAGCGGAATGGCGGCGCAATTCAACCTTACGAAAGGCCGCCCACACCGGGAGCTGAGGTTATGAATCGCGTGTGCGATCAGCTCTTTGCCAGTCCCTGTTTCTCCCTGGATCAACACCGTAGAACCGGTGGGTGCGACCCGTTCGACTTGTTCGAGCACCGCTTCCAGAGCGGGACTGTTGCCTATGATCTGCTCGAATCTGCGCTCAAAAACAGCTTGATCGGTAGTCCGCAATATTTCGGTAGCTGCCACAGAGAACCCCCTCGTGCCCCACGCACGCTTCTTATCGGGCTCAACTCTCCAGAGCTGCTCGGACACTTTCGAGCAGGGCTTCATCGTCGAATGGTTTTGCCATGAACTCCACGGCGCCGGCTCTTAAGGCCTGCATCCGCATTTTCTCGTCGCCGTGGGCGGTGATGAAGATGGTCGGAATCCGGCACTGATCAGCGTTGAGCTTGGCCTGCAATTCCAGACCGGACATTCCCGGCATGCGAATATCCGCGACCAGACATCCAACCTCGTGCTGTTGGCCAGACTTCAGGAATTCCTCCGCTGACGCAAACGCTTGCGCCGGCAGCCCGACCGATTTCAGCAGGCCCTGCAATGCGCTGCGCATCAAATCATCGTCATCTACAATTGCCACCATATTCCCCTTCTTTCGAATCACCATGATGTGACCTTAGCGCGCATTCAACGATGGCGCAATCATGCCTAGGTGGCAGCGCAATCATACTTTGGTATAAGGTCCGAATATCTCCACACGCAGCGCAACTTAAATACAATATCTTCCGGTGCTCTCGCACACTGCGCGGCAGACAGATAAACCATGACGGGCCGGAAGATTCCACCTCCCATCCTTCGACGAGTAGTTTGGCGCTATGGGCTCGCGGTGGGTTCCGTTGGTGTCGCGCTGGCTGCCGCGTTGTTTCTTGGAAAAGGCTTCGATGTTCGGGGCGCACTCTTCCTTACTGCTATTGCTCTAACAGCCTGGTTTGGTGGGATGATCCCAGGTCTCACTGCCTCACTCCTTTCGCTTTTTAGCCTCGGTTATTTTTTCCAGCCGCTGGTTCCTTACGTCGAGCTCGCGGGGATTCGTGTGCCCTATCGTGTCCTCTCCTTGACACTCTTTGCATCGTTGGCGCTGATAGTGTGCTGGCTCAGTGCGTCGCGACGGAGGGCGGAGGAGGCGCTGCGGGAGAGCGAACAACGCTGGCGAAGCCTTACCGAAGCGCTGCCCCAGCTGGTGTGGAGCGCGCTCCCGGATGGCGCGTGCGACTACTTCAGCGCACAGTGGACCAACTATACCGGAGTCAAAGAGAGCGACTTACTCGGCTGGCGCTGGATGGAGGCACTGCATCCGGATGATCGCGAGCCTACCCGGCAGTTCTGGATGGAATCGGTAGCGGGACGACGCCCCTATGACGTCGAATACCGTGTTCGCCGGAGCGACGGGACGTACGGTTGGTTTAAGACGCGCGGAACTCCCATTCGGGCGAGCGACGGCAGGATCGTGAAGTGGTTCGGAACGTGCACTGACATCACCGATCGGAAGCGGGTGGAGCAGGCCCTTAAGGACCAGGAACTGGAACTGCGCCAGGCCCGTGATCTGCTCGAGATCAAGGTCATGGAAAGGACGAAGGAATTGCGGCAGACCGAGGCATATTTAGAGGAAGCGCAAAGGCTAAGCCACACCGGCAGCTGGGCCTGGAACGTAGCGCGCAGGGAGAACGTCCACTGGTCGCAAGAACAGTACCGGTTGTTTGGACTCGATCCAAAAAGCGATTCGTCCTCCTTCGAAAAAGCGTTTCAGCGTATTCACCCCGAGGACCAGGGTACATTCAATAGAGTCATCGAACGAGCGATTCGTGAACGATCCGATTTCGAAGTTGACTTCCGCATTGTTCTCCCGGACGGCTCAACCAAATACAGCCGCTCGGTCGGTCATCCTGTTTTCAGCGCTTCCGGCGAATTGGTCGAATTCGTGGGTACCGGGATGGACATCACCGAGCGAAGACAGGCAGAGAAAGAGCGCGAAAGGCTACGTCAGGTACAGGCCGATCTGGCGCACATAAACCGGGCGACGACGATGGGGGAATTGACCGCATCCCTGGCGCATGAGATCAATCAGCCGATTTCGGCCGCGGCGACCGATGCCAGAACCTGCTTGCGGTGGCTGGCACGCGAGCAGCCGGATATAGGAGAGGCACGTGAAGCCGCGGCGCGGATGGTCAACGCTGTAACGCGGGCGGCTGATATCATCAGCCGACTTCGACAGTTATTCAGGAAGGGCGCGCCACAAACCAATTTGGTGGATGTGAGCGAGGTCATCCAAGAAATGGTTGTCTTGTTGCGCAGTGAAGCATCCAGACATTCCGTTTCGATTCTTACCGAATTGTCGGAGGACTTACCGCGGGTCGTGGCTGACCGGGTGCAATTGCAGCAAGTTCTTATGAATCTCATGCTCAACGGTATCGAAGCGATGCAGGACACAAACAGCGAGGGACAACTTACGATCAAATCCCTGATGGCCGAACGGGGTCAGCTGCAGATTTCGGTCAGCGATACAGGAGTGGGTATTCCCCAAGAGCAAGCGGACCAAATCTTTAATGCGTTCTTCAGCACCAAGACTCAAGGAACCGGCATGGGGCTCTCGATCAGCCGGTCGATCATTGAGTCCCACGGCGGCCGATTGTGGGCCACATCCAACTCTGGACGCGGTGCCACTTTTAACTTCACACTCCCCAGTGAAGGGGCGCAGGACGCCGGCCGAGAGCCCTGAGTTTTGGTGGGAACATTCAATCGCGCCTGCCCGCCGGTTCGAGCTTCGCCGCCATTCTGACTAAGTCGGCAAGTGATTCAGCCTGCATCTTCCGCATCACGTGCCCGCGCTGGATCTTCACCGTGATTTCGCTGGTTCCGAGATCAAAGGCTATTTGCTTGTTGAGCATACCCGAAACCACGAGGGCCATGACCTCGCGCTCGCGTGCGGTTAGCAACTCGTAGCGCTTTCGTAAGTCGCCAAGCTCGCTCTGCTGTTGGCGCATGACTCGGTCGCGATCCAAAGCCTGATGGATCGCGTCGAGCAAGTCCTGATCCCGGAATGGCTTGGTGAGGAACTCCACTGCGCCGGATTTCATCGCCTTCACCGTCATCGGAATATCTCCATGACCGGTAATGAAGATGATCGGAATCCGGATGCCAGCGTCAGCCAACTCGCGCTGAAAATCCAGACCGTTGACCCCGGGAAGTCTCACGTCTAAAACCAGACAACTCGGCCCGTCCGATCGCTTGCTGCGCAGGAACTCTTGCGGCGTGCCGAAGGTCTCGGAACGCAAGCCAACCGACTTCAGCATGCCTTGAATAGAAGCGCGCACCAAGTCATCGTCATCCACGACAAACACCGTGGGAGCGCCTGCGGGCGTCATTCATTCTCCTCGACTCTGGTGGCCGATGAAAAAAAGCTGCCACGGAGTGACAGCAATACGATGAGAGTCAGGTACTGATATGTGGTCGTTGCGAAATTGAGTCGGAGACGAAAGCAGATCAGTGTTGGCAATGCGGGAGCAATTGTGCCAACCCAACAATGAATGACTGCCAGCCATCTCTGCGGGACCATGGACTGCCTCGTCGCCCCCGTTCAATCAGTATTAGATACATGCGAAACTGGAAACATGATAGCGCAGCGGCCGCGAGTTTAGGTCCTCGTCTGTAGCTGAAGCGATCTTAGGCGGTTGGCCGCAATAGACTTGGGTACATCTACCTGCCTCGGTCCGGGGCGGCTGTTCTCCAAGCTCTTAACCGGAGCGCGGCATTCGCTCACCTTGACGACGTGGCGAGCGAATACCAGCCCATATCATCAGTTGCCAACCGCACCAGTGTCTGAGTTGGTTTTTGTTTGTTGGTCTCAAACAATTCACTCATAACCATCCCCTTGCTCGGGCACGTACTTCAGGCCGTAGTCTCCTCGAAGGCTTCGATCTCGTGCAAGTCCTCATCGGTGAGGCGCAGGTCGCCGGCGCGCATCACTTCTTCTGCCTGCTGAGCATTGCGGGTACCGACGATCGCTCCAGTTACAGCGGGCTGGCGCAACGTCCAGGCGATTGCAACTTCACCGACAGAACGGTTATAGCGTTTGGCGATCTCTCGCAGATGTTCGACCAGCGCCAGATTGCGAGAGAGATTTGGTTCCGTAAAGTCTGGGTGCACGCTGCGCCAGTCTGTCATCGGCAGCTTGGCCGCGCGCTCGCGAGTCATGGCGCCGGTGAGAAGACCCGAGGCCATTGGTGAATAGACGATGGTTCCAATTCCCTGACTCAATGTGTAAGGCTGAATCTCATCTTCGATCTCGCGATGCAGCAGTGAATACGGCGGCTGGAGAGAAGTGACGGGGGCGATGGCCTGGGCGCGGCGCAGTTGCCGGACGTCGAAATTCGAGACTCCGATCCAGCGAACCTTGCCTTCGCGCTTCAAGTTGGCAAGCGTGCCCCATCCCTCCTCCAGCACGGGTGAATCAGGATCCGGGGGCCAGTGGATTTGGTAGAGATCGATCACGTCGATGGAGAGGCGGCGGAGGCTGTCCTCCACTTCGCCGCGGATCGAGGCGGCGCTCAGCACTTTCTGCACCTCACCTTTGGCATTCCAGCGCAAACCGCACTTGGTAAATATGTAGGGTCTGGGGCCGAGCCAGCTCTTTAGCGCGCGCCCCACAACTTCCTCCGAGTGCCCCAAGCCGTAGACGGCGGCGGTGTCGATCCAATTGACGCCGAGTTCGAGCGCCCGTTGGATGGCGGCGACAGAGTCGTTATCGTTTTGCGATCCCCAGGCGAACTGCCAGCCCGAGCCGCCGATGGCCCAGGCTCCGTAGCCGACGGGTGTAATGTTCAAGTCGGAATTGCCAAGCTTGCGAGTTTGCATTTCTATCTCCTTATGAAGTTTTGTTCGGACGAATGAGCCTCGCCTTCGGATGTTAGAAATGCACCCGGAGTTCCAAAGCATTCCACACGGCGAAAGAAGTTGCTCGTTCTGGTTCACAGCGTTGCGGGTGTCCCGCTGAGAATTCCAAAGCGATACCAACAGAAAGTCGTCAACATTCCGACTGCGTGTCCTTCCGTGGACTTTTTCGGCAAGTTCGTTCTCATTCCTCCGCACTCCAACCAAGAACTTAGCGCATGCGTTCCTTGGCAACGAGATTGCTCCACTCGTATTCGATTGCGCGCTCCGGTTGGGTGGTGAGGAAAGTATCCCAAAGAGATCGCGCCAGGAGGAATTAATGGTGACATTTCAGAAACAGAGTTTGGCATTCTTACTGGTCGTTTCACTTGCGTTTGTTACCGACACCGGTTGGATTCGCCGATCAGACAAATCCGACTTCGACACCGGCGCCGGTCCAAAGCGCCCAGCCGACTCCGGAACAATTGCAGCAACTAGTAGCGCCCATTGCCCTCTACCCCGACGAGTTGGTTGCACAGATTCTTGCGGCCTCGACATACCCGACTGAAGTGGTCGAAGCAGATCGTTGGATTCAGGCGCATCCCGACCTCAAAGGAAAGCAACTGGGGGACGAGGTAGACAAGCAACCCTGGGATCCCAGCGTCAAAGCGCTCGTCCAGTTTCCTTCCGTGCTTGCAAACATGGATAAGAATCTGTCGTGGACTTCGTCGCTCGGCGATGCATATGTGAATCAGCAGCAGCAAGTAATGGATGCGGTACAGGTGCTGCGTCAGCGTGCGCAGCAAGCGGGAAATCTGAAGAGCACTCCGCAGCAGACTGTAACAACGCAGGGACAGACCATCGTTGTCGAACCGGCCGATCCAGAAGTGGTCTATGTGCCCGCATACGATCCGTGGTTGATCTATGGAGACCCGATATTTGCTTGGCCGGGCTGGTACCCGTACCCAGGAATCTGGTTTGACGGTCCATACCTGTCGTTCGGCGTGGGCTTTGGAATCGGGTTCTTCGGCGGCTTTGGTTGGGGCTGGCCGCATTGGGGATTTGACTGGCACAACCGATCGATCATCTACAACCACAACACCTACGCCTCGCACAGCAGAACCTTTGTCAATCGCAGCAACTTCGCTCATGGGACTGTGGCACGCGGTGGCGAGGGCTTTCATGGCGGCGCATCTGAGCGAGGTTTTGGCGGGGCCTCCCATGGATTTTCGGCGCCACATAGCTTTGGTGGCATGCATTCCGGAGCGTTCAGTGGTTTCGATCATGGAGGTATCGCGAGGGGGAACTCCTTCGGCGGGCGGTCGAGCTTCGGAGGCGGCTTCCACGGTGGCGGCGGATTTCACGGGGGTGGTGGCAGAAGGTAGTACACGTTCACCACGATCACAACAGATTCCAGACAATTCATTAAGGAGAAAAATCTCATGCAGCACCGTATGGCTAACAAGTTCACCGTATCTCAGAGGCCCCGATTTGCGACAACGATTGCCCTTGTCGGGATGGTTCTAATGGTTGTGAGCCTCGCGTCTATGTCTTTGGCTCAGAAGTCAACGCAGAAAACGTTCGCCTCTGCTGAGGAAGCAAGTCACGCGCTCTTCCTGGCGGTTCAAAGTGACGATCAGCCAGCTCTCATGCTGATCCTCGGGGGGGGAAGAGAAATCGTCTCCTCGAACGATGAACTTGAAGACAAGTTCGAGCGCGGGCAATTCGCGGGAAAATATCAGCAGATGCACCGTCTGGTGAGCGAACCGGATGGCGGCACAGTGCTATACATCGGCGCGGAGAATTGGCCTTTCCCTGTTCCTCTGCAGTTCAAAGATGGGGCGTGGTATTTCGATTCGGACTCCGGCACGCAGGAAATCCTATTCCGCCGAGTCGGAGAAAATGAAGCGACAGCAATTGCAACCTGTCACGCCCTGGCTCGAGCAAAAGAACAAACCGCGATCGCAACAACGAGCCTCAAAACGAGCGATGACCAGGTTTCTCAATATGCTCGGACGGTTGTTAGCACCCACGAAACAAGTGCCGGGAAGGAAGAAGCGTCCGGTGCTTTCCATGGCTACTACATTCGAATCTTAACTGAACCGCGTAAGAAGAGCGCTGGCGCGAAGGGCAAGAACTCTAATCCTGGTGCAACGCCCGTCGTCGTGGAGTACCCCGCAGAGTACCGCTCGTCGGGCGTCATGACATTCATTGTTACCGAGGACGGAGTGGTGTACGAGAAAGACCTTGGACCCAACACGACAAAGCTCGCCAGGAAAATGACCGCCGGCCCTCTCTCTTCGAGTTGGCGCGAGACGGAGTAAGGGGGGCATTTTTGTGGCTTCTCAAGTTACCCCGGAACGGCAATTCGAGGAAGATAGCCTATTTCCCGTTCGAAGCGATTGTCGACTGTGATGGCGCGCGGCTTCGGCCGCGCGCCATTGTCATTTGCCAAGAGTGAGGCCTACGGACCTCATTTGAAAGTCTAAGCCTGTCGAAATACGGACGTTGTGTCAATCGTGGGACCCACTCTCTGAATGTCCAGCGACCAGTCCAGTGGTTCGGTTGACTCATCCCCATGAAAACACGAAGCCAACTTACCTCGCAGTGGATTGGAGAGGTGCGTGCTTTTTAAGGGAGGCAAGACGCTCTGACTGTAGACACGGTTCCGAGCGCAGTTGGTAATGGACGAACGGAAAAGAATCTTATGTGGATTGTTCGACTAGCATTACGGCGGCCCTACACATTCGTGGTGATGTCGATTCTCGTCCTGATCATGGGCGGACTTGCGATCGTTCGCACCCCAACCGACATTTTTCCGACCATCGACATTCCCGTCGTCAGCATCATCTGGTCCTATAACGGACTAATCCCCGAGGACATGGCCGACCGGATCGTCAGCGTCACCGAGCGATCCCTTACCACCACGGTCGACAACATCGAACATGTCGAGTCGCAGTCGCTCAATGGGATTGCGGTCGTGAAGGTGTTCCTACAGCCGACCGCGAACATTCAACGAGGTATCGCACAAATTACGGCCGTTTCTCAGACTCAACTCAGGCAATTGCCGGCCGGATCAACGCCGCCGCTCATTCTGGCCTATAGCGCTTCAAGTGTGCCGGTTCTTCAATTGGCCCTCTCGGGGCAGAATTTGTCGGAGCAGGAACTCAACGACTATGGCTTGAATTTCATTCGTACTCAGCTCATCACGGTGCCGGGCGCCTCGGTGCCCTATCCCTATGGCGGCAAACAACGTCAGGTGCAGGTGGATCTGAATACGACCGCGCTGCAGTCCAAAGGCCTGTCCGCTCTGGATGTAGTCAATGCGATCAGTCTACAGAACCTGATCCTGCCAACGGGAACGTCCAAGATCGGCTCCCGGGAATACGATGTTTCCATTCCGAACGCAGCACCTCAGACAATCGCGGACCTAAACCGAATCCCGATCAAGACAATTGGCGGCACGACGATCTACGTCAAAGACGTGGCGTGGGTACGCGATGGCTTTCCGCCGCAGACTAATATCGTGCGCGTCAATGGGCAACGGTCAGTGCTGCTCACGATCCAAAAGGCGGGGGATGCGTCAACGCTCGACGTGATTTCGGGAATCAAGTCTCTTCTGCCCCTGATTAAGACGCAGGTTCCAGCCGCGCTACAGATAACCCCCCTGGCAGATCAATCGATTTTTGTTCGTGGTGCGATCAGCGGTGTAGTCAGGGAAACGCTGATCGCCGCCTGTCTGACTGCTTTCATGATTCTTACCTTTCTCGGCAGTTGGCGAAGCACGGTCATCATCGCGACCTCGATCCCGCTGGCCATCCTGACTTCCATCATTGTGCTCAGTGCGATCGGACAAACGATCAACATCATGACGCTCGGTGGACTCGCTCTGGCGGTCGGCATCCTGGTGGATGACGCCACGGTCGAAGTTGAAAATATCAATCGCAACCGGGAGGCAGAACCAGACAAGGACATGGACGGAGTTGTCCTCGACAGCGCATCGCAGATCGCGACCCCGGCTTTCGTATCCACGCTTTCCATCTGCATCGTGTTCGCTCCAATGTTCTTGCTCTCCGGGGTCGCACGATATCTTTTCGTGCCCCTCGCCGAATCGGTTGTCTTCGCCATGTTGGCGTCGTATTTCCTCTCGCGGACCATCGTTCCAACCATGGCTAAGTATTTGTTGAGCGGAGAGAAAAGGGAAGCAGTAGATGCCGGCACCCGCAATCCTCTGGTGCGATTCCAGAGGCGGTTTGAGGAGGCCTTTGAGCGATTTCGCCGCCGCTATCGCAGAGTGCTGGAAACTTGTCTCCATCACCGGCGTGCTTTCCTAATCGCATTCTTTGCGAGTTGTCTCGGCTCCCTGGTGATTCTCGTTCCCTGGTTGGGACGGGATTTCTTCCCCAGCGTTGACAGTGGCACGTTCAAGTTACATATGCGCGCTCCGACTGGAATGCGCATTGAAGAAACCGCCAATCTTTGCGATCTGGTTGAGCAGTCGATTCGGAAACAAATCCCGGCGGGTGAAGTTCAGAGCGTCATTGACAACATCGGCCTGCCATATAGTGGCATCAACCTCTCCTACAGTAATTCGGCTCCGGTCGGCACGTCGGACGCTGACATTCTGGTGACGCTTTCCGCCAAGCACCATGCCACGGACGACTATGTTCACAATCTTCGACTGACACTCCCAAGACAGTTCCCAGGCGTTACGTTCGCGTTCCTGCCCGCCGACATGGTCAGTCAAATTTTGAATTTTGGCTTACCAGCGCCGATCGACGTTCAAGTCGTAGGGAACGACTTGGAGGGAAACCGGCAGTATGCGGACAAGTTGCTGGCGAAAATGAGATACGTTTCAGGAACGTCCGATCTGCGAATCCAGCAGCCCTTCGATGAGCCCTATTTGCGCCTCAGGGTCGAACGCACCAAAGCAGAAGAACTTGGGTTCACCGCCCACGACATCGCGCAGAATCTCCTCGTATCACTGAGCGGCAGCTTCCAAACCTCGCCCACCTTTTGGGTAGACCCAAAGAACCGCGTCAGTTATCAAATCGCGACCCAGACGCCGCAGTACCGGGAAGACACGTTGCAGAGTTTAGAAAACATTCCGATCACGGGTACCGATCCGAGTGCCCCGCCATCGCTCATGGCCAGTCTGGTTGCGGTGCAACGGGGATCTGGGATGGCAGTGGTTTCGCACTACAACGTAGCTCCGGTGATTGACATTTTTGGCGCTGCCACGGGACGCGATCTTGGTGGCGTGGCGGGTGACATCACCAGGATCATTGACGCTACGCGCAGCCAATTGCCTCGCGGTTCCCGAGTCATTGTCCGTGGGCAGGTTCAAACGATGCGAGCGTCCTACGTCGGGCTTCTGAGCGGCCTGGCGTTTTCGATCGTTCTTGTATACCTGCTGATCGTGGTGAACTTTCAGTCCTGGCTGGATCCTTTCATCATGATCTCCGCGCTGCCCGCCGCGCTCGCCGGGATCGCTTGGTTCTTGTTCATAACGCACACGACCTTGAGCGTACCGGCGCTGATGGGAGCCATCATGTGCATGGGGGTTGCGACCTCAAACAGCATCCTCGTCGTGAGTTTTGCCACAGAAAAAATGGCGGAGGGGATGGATTCCGTGAGCGCCGCGCTGGAAGCAGGATTCACGCGTTTTCGTCCCGTATTGATGACTGCCCTAGCCATGATCATCGGTATGGTGCCCATGGCTCTCGGACTGGGAGATGGCGGCGAACAAAATGCTCCTCTGGGGAGAGCGGTCATCGGCGGGCTGATTTTTGCGACGGTTTCGACGCTGTTGTTTGTTCCGGCATTTTTCAGCGTATTGCAAGGTAAGCGCCGTCATTCAGCTCAAGCAGGAAACTAGACACTACTCGTATGGAGTCATATATGTCGCCTCAAACTGAAGAGATAAAACAGGTCAGCGGGCAACCGTTCCTATTAAAAGATGATGCGGGAGCCAAGATGCGCGTACCCAAACATTGGCTGGGCCTCGCGATTGCGGTGATCGTGGTTGCTGCCCTTCTGATATCGGGTATCTGGTCCCGCGTCAAGGCCCGCACTACGCTAAACGCGGAGACCGCACAATTGGCTCTGCCGGCAGTGTCGGTTGTTTCACCCAAACAAACTGCGCCCGCGGACGAGATCATCCTTCCGGGCAATGTTCAACCATTCATTACCTCCCCCATTTACGCCCGTACCAATGGTTATCTGAAAAAGTGGTATTTCGATATTGGGGCGCACGTCAAGCAGGGACAACTCCTTGCGGTGATCGAGACGCCCGAGGTCGATCAGCAACTTCAGCAGGCCCGCAGCAACCTGTTAACCGCGCAAGCAAATCTCGAACTCGCTTCCATTACGAAAAACCGGTATCAGGGACTCTTGAAAAGCAATGCAGTCGCTCAGCAGGACGTCGACAACGCGGTGGGCACTTTTAATGCGAATCGATCAATCGTCGAAGCTGACAAGGCAGCGGTAGAGCAGTACTCGGCATTGGTCTCTTTTGAAAAAGTCTATGCCCCGTTCGACGGTGTGATTACGGCGCGCAACACCGATATCGGCGACCTTATTAGTTCGGGAAGTGCCGGAGGAGTGAAAACCGATCTCTTTCACATCGCGCAACCCAAAACGTTGCGGGTGTACGTAAACGTGCCAGAGGAATATTCGCAAGGAATCAAGACAGGCATGACAGCGGACCTCAGTCTTGCCGAGTTTCCCGGTCGCAAGTTTCAGGGGGAGCTGGTGCGCACCGCCGATGCTATTAACGCGACAACTCGTACCTTGTTGATCGAAATCGAAGTTGCCAATCCGGCGGGCACGCTGCTCACGGGTTCCTACGCTGAGGTTCACCTGGCGGTCCCAACACAGGCCTCTACCTTCTTAGTTCCGGTGAATACTCTCCTCTTCCGATCGGAAGGTTTGCGTGTCGGCATCGTGAAGGATGGGAAAGTCGCGCTAACTGCCGTGATGCCCGGCCACGACTTCGGGAATGAAATCGAGATTGTGTCTGGTCTCAAGCCGGACGACCAGGTCATCGTCAATCCACCTGACTCCATCGTTTCCGGACAGCAGGTCCAAATTGTTCAGGCAACGTTGCCGGGGGACGTCAAGTGAAGCTATTTCGAAAAGTGATGCTGTTCAAAAATCCGCGGCAAACTCCGCGCCTGGTTGTGCTCGCGTTAGCCGTACTCCAGTTTACTGGATGCGCGGTTGGACCTAAGTACCACACTCCCACCGTGGAGGCCCCGCCAGCCTATAAAGAGGTAGGGGACTGGAAGCCCGCCCA